>Ga0302313_10001170_pt1 | contig 20662 bp, 22 predicted proteins | sample III_Palsa_N2_2_FD_200454 | JGI IMG/M metagenome (GOLD analysis project Ga0302313, IMG submission 200454) | Peat permafrost microbial communities from Stordalen Mire near Abisko, Sweden - III_Palsa_N2_2 | ecosystem: Environmental > Terrestrial > Soil > Palsa > Peat permafrost | place: Sweden...
CGGAAAAATCAAGAACAAAATAAGAACATCTGGATGCCCACGGTGGCAGGCGCCTTATGATCTGGGCCCCGGCATTCGCCGGGATGAGCGTTGGTTCGCGCAGGGCTTGAGCCCTGGTCGCGTCGACTAACCTTACCGCAACCCTCGGGGCGTAAGCTGCGCACCAACGTCATCCGAAGGATCAGATTTGGCCGTGGATATCGAGGTCGTTTCCCCTGGCGCGTTGTCGCCCGAGGACCTGGCGCGCTGGAGCGCGTTGCAGGCTGGCGACCCTGTGCTCGATTCTCCGTTTCTCAGCCCCGGCTGGGCGCTGGCGGTAGAGCGGGCGCAAGCGGGTTGCTGCGACGCCGGACCATCGCGCGGTGTGCGCGTCGCGGTGATGCGCGAGGGCGGCGAGGCCAAGGGGTTCTTTCCGACCCGCGTCGCCGGCCAGGTCGCCATGCCCGCCGGCGCGCCGATGAACGACTATCAGGGTCTGGTCGCCGAGGCCGGCGTGGTCCTCGATCCCAAGGCGCTGATCGCGGCCCTGGGCGTTCAGCGGCTCGACTTCACCCATATGCTGGCCGACCAGCCGGATTTCGCGCCCTTCATGAAGGGCGAGGCGGTCTCCTATCGCGTCGAGACCCCGGACGGGTTCGCCGCCTATGCCGAGAGCCGCCGCGAGGCCGGGTCGGGCGTGCTGAAGGATATCGACAAGCGCCGGCGCAAGATCGAGCGCGAGGTGGGCCCGGTGACCTTCACCGCCCATTCGCGGTCGAGCGCCGCCTTCGACCAGCTGATCGCCTGGAAGCGGGCGCAATATGTCTGCACCCGCCAGACCGACATCTTCGACACGGCCTGGACCCTGCGCCTGATGCGCGCCCTGCTGGAAAGCCACGACCCGGATTTCGGCGGCGCCCTGTTCACCCTGCATGTGGGCGACCAGCTGGCGGCGGCCCAGTTCAATCTGCGCGGCGCCAAGACCCTGCACGCCTGGATCATCGCCCATGACGAGACGTTCGAACGCTATTCGCCGGGGCTGATCCTGTTCGGCGAGGTGCTGCGCTGGATGGACGAGAGCCCGTTCAAGGTGCTCGACCTCGGCGCCGGCGACTATCGGTTCAAGCAGCAGCTTTCCAACGCACGGCAAATGGTTGGCCACGGCTTCATCGGCCGCCCTTCCCCCGCGACCCTGATCCGCTCGGCCGAGTATGGCGTCCGCGCCGCCGCCGAGGCCCTACCGCTCGGCAAATATTCAACCTGGCCCGGCAAAGCCATGCGGCGGTTCGATTTGCTGCGCGGGCTGCGCTGAGGCTGGTTCGCCCGACTAAAGCAGCGGCGCTCGATTCTGGACCATCTTAACCCCTCACCCTCCCCCGCCGCTACGCGTCGCGGGCCCCTCCCTCTCCCTTCGGGAGAGGTGTTCCGAACCTGATCCTGAAACACCTCTCCCGAAGGGAGAGGGAGGGGCCCATGCGAAGCATGGGAGGGTGAGGGGTTACAGACCATCCGAACAGGCCCCACGAAACGGCTTGCACATCGGCGCTCGCGCTCTAGGTTGCGCCGCTCCCAAACGCGGCCTTCGCCGCCCTCAGTTCAGACCCGCCATGACCCTCACGTTCGCCCAGATCGAAGCCGCCGCCGAACGGGTCAGGGGGCAGATCGAACGCACGCCCTGCCACCACTCGCGGACGCTGTCGGAGATCACTGGCGCCGAGATCTGGGTCAAGTTCGAGAACCTGCAGTTCACCGCCGCCTACAAGGAGCGCGGCGCGCTGAACAAGCTGTTGCAGCTGACCGCCGAAGAGCGCGCCCGGGGCGTGATCGCGGCGTCGGCCGGCAACCACAGCCAGGGCCTCGCCTACCACGCCTCGCGCCTGGGCGTGCCGGTGACCATCGTCATGCCGGTGGCCACACCCTTCGTGAAGGCGCAGCAGACGCGGGCGTTCGGCGCCGAGGTGGTGATCGACGGCGCATCCTATGAGGAGGCGCAGGCGCGCGCGCGGGCGATCCGCGACGAGCGCGACCTGGTGTTCGTCCACCCCTTCAACGACATCGACGTCATCGCCGGCCAGGGCACCATCGCCCTGGAAATGCTGCAGGACGCCCCCGACCTGGACGTCATCCCCGTCCCCGTGGGCGGCGCCGGCCTGATCGCCGGCGTGGCCACCGCCGCAAAGCATCTGAAGCCCGAGATCAGCATCCTGGGCGTCGAGCCGGCCAGCTTCCCCTCGCTCACCGCCCGCATGCGCGGCCTGGGCACGCCCAACATGGGGCAGACCATCGCCGAGGGCATCGCCGTGCGTCAGGTGGGCGACCTGGGCTACGCTATCGCCCGGCCGCTGATCGACGATGTGCTGCTGATCGAGGAGCCCTTCTTCGAACGGGCCGTGGCGCTGTACTGCAATGTCGAGAAGACGGTGGCCGAGGGCGCGGGCTCCGCCTCCCTGGCCGCGGTGCTGGCCTATCCGGAGCGGTTCCGCGGCAAGAAGGTTGGCTTGATCCTCACCGGCGGCAATATCGACACCCGCCTGCTGGCCTCGGTGCTGACCCGCGAACTGGTGCGCGAACAGCGGTTGGTGTCGCTGCGGTTCATCGGCGACGATCGCCCCGGCCTCTTGGGCTATGTCTCGGCCATCATCGGCGCGTCCGGCGCCAATATCGTCGAAGTGACCCACAACCGGCTGTCCCTGGACGTCCCGGCCAAGGGCGCGGAATTTGATATCATGATCGAGACACGCGATCAGAAGCACACCCAGGAACTCATCCAAGTCCTGCAGGAGCGGGGCTATCCGCCGCGCCCGCTGTAGGGTTCAACAGGAGCCGTCATGAAACGCCTGCTTTTCGCCGCCGGACTGTCGCTGTGTGTCGCCGCCTGCGCGCCCGCCGGATCGAAGGCCCAGTCCGCGCCGGAAGCGGCGGCCAACGCTGGCTTCCTGGCCACCAACGCCAAGGCGCCCGGCGTGGTCACCTTGCCGTCGGGGCTGCAGTACAAGATCGTCCATTCCGGCCCGGCCGATGGCGCCCACCCCGGGCTCGCCGACGAGGTGAAGGTCAATTACGAGGGCAAGCTGGTCAACGGGACCGTGTTCGACTCCTCGTTCCAGCGCGGCGAGCCGGCCGACCTGCCGTTGCAGGGCCTGATCCCTGGCTGGGTGCAGGCGCTGCAGCTGATGCGTCCGGGCGATGAGTGGACGCTCTATGTGCCGTCCGACCTGGCCTACGGCCCCGACTCCCCGCCGCCGATCCCGCCCAACAGCGTGCTGATCTTCCGCATCCAGCTGCTGGGCGTGCTGCAGCACCCGGGCGGCCCGTCGCAGGGGTAGGATCGCACTCGATTCTGAGCGATCGTAACCCCTCACCCTCCCACGCCGCTACGCGTCGCAGGCCCCTCCCTCTCCCTTCGGGAGAGGGAGGGGCCCATTGCGCAGCAATGGGAGGGTGAGGGGTTAGGGACGTTTCAGGATGGGCCGAGGACTACCGCGTCGGGACCGGGGTCTCGCCGCGGTAGTCGTAGAAGCCGCGGCCGACCTTGCGGCCCAGCCAGCCGGCTTCGACATATTTCACCAGCAGCGGACAGGGCCGGTATTTGGAGTCCGCCAAGCCCTCGTAGAGCACGTTCATGATCGACAGGACGGTGTCGAGGCCGATGAAGTCGCCCAACTCGAGCGGACCCATCGGGTGGTTGGCGCCCAGCCGCATGGCGGTGTCGATGGCGTCCACCGTGCCCACGCCCTCATAGAGGGTGTAGATGGCTTCGTTGATCATCGGCACCAGCACGCGGTTGACGATGAAGGCGGGGAAGTCTTCGGCGTTGGCGGTGGTCTTGCCCAGGGACTTGGCGAAATTGACCGCCGTCTCATAGGTGGCGACGTCGGTGGCGATGCCCCGGATGATCTCCACCAGCTTCATCAGCGGCACGGGATTCATGAAGTGCAGGCCGATGAACCGTTCCGGCCGGTCCGTCGTCGACGCCATCCGGGTGATGGAGATGGAGGAGGTGTTGGAGGCCAGGAGGGTGTTCGGACCCAGGTGCGGCTCAATGGACTTGAAGATCTGCCGCTTGATCACCTCGTTCTCGGTGGCGGCCTCGATCACCAGATCGGTCTGCGCCACTTCGGGCAGGGACTCGGCCACCGTGACGTGGGCCAGGGCGGACTTCATCGCCGCGTCGTCGATAATGCCCCGACTGACCTGCCGGGCCAGGTTGCGTTCGATCATCGCCAGGCCAGCGTCGATCCGCTCGCGTGACAGGTCGTTCAGCATGACCTGGTAGCCGGCCAGCGCGCACACATGCGCAATACCGGTTCCCATCTGGCCGGCGCCAACGATGCCGACCGTCTTGATATCCACCATTTTATCCGCCTTGGTAGCCCTTAGCGCCTTTTAGCGCCCCCCATTCGGCCATTAGTATCACGCTGCAACGCAGTTGCGAGAAAACTCTGCTGCGATGCAACGAATTGGATCGGGCTGGCGCAAGTCTCGCCGCCACCGGCTTGGCGCCCTCGGCGATCGCTTTGTCCGGGTGCGAAGTGCTCGATAGTGTCGCCGGAGTCCGATGCGGGAGGATGACGTGACGAGGGTCGACCGGTTCTTCAGACCCCTCGTCGCCGCGCTGGCCGGCGCATTCGTCATGGCGGCCGGAACGCCGCCGGCCCTGGCCGCCCCTGACCCGCTCCAGGTTCTGACCCCACCGACCCCCGCGCGGCGCACGGCGGTCGTGTCAGCCGACGGCGTGAAGCTGATCGCCTATGAGTGGGGAAACCCGGCCGGGCCGCCGATCCTGTTCATCCACGGCTCGTTCCAGTCGTCGCTATCCTGGATGGACCAGGCCGCCGACCCGCGTCTTACCGCAAAATACCGACTGATCGCCTTCGATCTGCGCGGCCACGGCGCCTCCGACAAGCCGGACGATCCGGCAGCCTATCGCGATGGCGCACGCTGGGCCGGCGACGTGTCGGCGGTGATCGATGCGCTCCACCTCGACCGGCCCGTGGTCGTGGCCTGGTCCTATGGTGCGCGTGTGCTGGATGACTATCTGCAGGCGCACGGCGACGCGCGCCTGGGCGGCATCGTCTATGTCGACGCCCGCTCGCGCATGGGTCCGGCGGCCGATCCGCCAGATCGCGACCAGATACGTATCGCCAGGCAAGCGCTCAGCGACGACCCTGGAATCCTGATCCAGGCCACGCGCGATTTCGTCCTGCTCTGTCTGAAGGCGCCCATACCGAGCCGGCAGGTGGACCTGCTCACCCTCGCCAGCATGCAAACCCCCGCCTATGTGCGCCAGGCCATGTCCGGCCGACCGCTGGCGGAAGAGGCCGTGATGAAGGCGATCGATATTCCAGTTCTGATCGTACAGGGCGCGGATGATCGCGTGGTCAATCCGACGGTCGCCGACTACACCCACGCGCTCATCCCAGGTTCGACCCTGTCCCTCTATCCCGGGGTCGGCCACTCGCCGTTTCTGGAAGCGCCAGAACGGTTCGATGAGGAGCTGTCGGCCTTCATCGCCGCCCGCGCCCTTGCGCGCCTCGTTCGTCCCCGATAGCCCAAACGCCGAGCTGTGCGTTGTAGCTTGGCAGCGGGGACAAATCCTTCTTGACGACCCAGGACCAAGACGCGCTTCGGGACCTCTTTCCCGGCGATAGCGAGATGAGCAGGCTGATGCGCGCCCACGACTGGGCGTCGACGCCGCTCGGGCCGCCGCAAGCTTGGCCGGCTGGGCTCAAGGTGCCCGTGCGGATGATGCTCACCTCCAAGTTCGAGATGTGGCTCAGCTGGGGTGAGGACATGGCTTTTTTCTACAACGACGCCTACCTCCCGACGCTTGGGGTCAAGCATCCGCATGCCTTGGGCCGGCCCGTGCGCGTCGTCTGGCCGGAGATTTTTGACGATCTCAAGGACCGGTTCGAGGCGGTTATGCGCGACGGGCAGGCGACCTGGGACAAGGCTCTCCTGCTGCTGCTCGAGCGCAGCGGCTATCCGGAGGAGACCTACCACACCTTCTCCTACAGCCCGCTGATGAGTGACGACGGCAAGGTCGGGGGCCTGATGTGCGTGGTCTCGGAAGAGACCGAGCGCGTGGTCAGCGAGCGGCGGCTGGAGACCTTGCGCGCCCTCGCCGCCGCCCTTGTGCCGGCCCGCACCCGGGTTGAGGTGCTGGACGGCGCGCGCGCGGCGCTGGGCGCGAACCTGCGCGACTTTCCCTTCAGCGATCTGCGCCTGTTCGACGCCGCCGACGTCCCGACACCGACCTACGCAACAGACCTCGCCACGATCGATTGGCCGCTGGGGCCGATCCTGGCCGGCGAGTCTTTGGTTCGCACTCCTCTGGCTGGTCTGATCGACAATCCGCCAACAGGCGATTGGAACATCCCGCCCACCGAGGCGGTCATCGTGCCGGTGACCAAGCCAGGGCATGCGGCGCCCAGCGGCGCCTTGGTGCTCGGCCGCAATCCCCTCCGGCCGCACGATCCGGAGCTTTCAGCCTTCGCGCGGCTTCTGGCCGGCCAGATCGGCAGCGCCCTGGCGATGGTGGACATCCACCGAACCGAGCTCGCCGAGATCGAACGTCTGCGCGCCCTGTTCCAACAATCGCCAAGCTTCATCGCGGTGTTGCGAGGACCGCAGCACCGGTTCGAGTTGACCAACGCCGCCTATCTACAGCTGGTCGCGCACCGCGATGTAGTCGGCCTGTCCGTGCGCGAGGCGATCCCAGAGGTCGAGGGCCAGGGCTTCTTCGAGCTGTTGGATCGTGTCTACGCCACCGGCGAGCCTTTTGTGGGCCTGTCGGCGCCGATCACCATCCAGCGCACGCCAGGCGCGGCGCCCGAACCCCGGTTCCTGGACTTCGTCTATCAGCCGATCCGAAACGCCGACGGCGCCATCTCGGGCGTCTTCGTGGAAGGGATCGACGTTACCGCGGCTCACGAGGCCGTGGCTGCGTTGCGCAAGAGCGAGGCGCAGTTCCGCACCCTGGCGGAGGCCATGCCCAACCACGTCTGGACGGCGACCCCGGACGGATCGCTCGATTGGTTCAATAGTCAGGTCTATGCCTATTCGGGCGCGAAGTTCGAACAGCTTCAAGGCATGAACTGGGGCGACCTCGTCCATCCGGATGACATCTCGCGCGCCAATGAACGCTGGAGCGCGTCGCTGGCGGCCGGCGCCGTCTATGAGACGGAGTTCCGGCTTCGGCGCGCCGACGGCGCCTGGCGCTGGCATATCGCCCGGGCGGCGCCCCTCATGGGCGATGACGGCAAGGTCACCCGTTGGATCGGCACCAATACCGACATCGACGATCAGAAGGCGACGACGGACGCCCTGGCCGACCTCAACGCCACCCTGGAGCAGCAGGTGGAGGAGCGCACCACCGAGCTGATGGTGGCCGAAGAGGCGTTGCGGCAAAGCCAGAAGATGGAGGCGGTGGGGCAGCTGACCGGCGGCATCGCCCACGACTTCAACAACCTGCTGGCCGCCATCAGCGGCAGCCTTGAATTGCTGTCGATTCGCCTGGCGGACGGACGTGTCGACGCCCTGCCGCGCTATATCGACAGCGCACAGACCGCGGCCAAGCGCGCCGCGGCCCTGACGCAGCGGCTGCTGGCCTTCTCGCGCCGCCAGACCCTGGACGCCAGACCGGTCAACCTCAACCGCCTGATCGCGGACATGGAGGATCTGATTCGACGAACCGTCGGCCCTTCCATCGTCATGGAGGTGGTGGGCTCAGGCGGCCTCTGGCAGACGCTGGTCGATCCCAACCAGCTTGAGAACGCGCTACTGAACCTGTGCATCAACGCCCGCGACGCCATGCCGGATGGCGGCCGGTTGACGATCGAGACCGCCAACAAATGGCTCGACGATCGCAGCGCCAAGGAGCGAGATCTGACGCCGGGCCAGTATGTCTCGCTCTGCGTCACCGACACAGGGACCGGCATGACGCCCGATGTCATCGCCCGCGCCTTCGATCCCTTCTTCACCACCAAGCCCCTCGGTCAGGGCACCGGCCTGGGTCTGTCGATGATCTACGGCTTTGTGCGCCAGTCGGGCGGACAGGTGCGGATCTATTCAGAGATCGGGGAGGGAACGACCATGTGCCTCTATCTGCCCCGCCATTTCGGCGAGGCCGAAGAGGTCAATGTGAGCGCCGAGGCCACGGCGAGCGCGGGACCGAGCACCGGCGGCTCCGTGCTGGTGATCGACGACGAACCCACGATCCGGATGCTGATCGTCGATGTGCTTGAGGAGGCCGGCTATTCCGTCATCGAGGCCAACGACGGGCCGGGCGGTCTGAAGGTGTTGCAATCCAACGCCCGGGTGGACCTTCTGATCACCGACGTGGGGCTGCCGGGGGGCATGAATGGCCGCCAGGTGGCCGACGCCGGTCGGGTGTTGCGCCCCGACCTGAAGGTGCTGTTCATCACCGGCTATGCGGAGAACGCGGTGGTCGGCAACGGCCACCTGGACCCCGGCATGCAGGTGATCACCAAGCCCTTCGACATCCGCGCCCTCGGCGAGAAGGTGCGCGAGATGATCGACTTCTAGCCGGGCCAGGAATGAAAAAACGCCGCGCGATCAGCTCGCGCGGCGTTTCATTCAGTCTCAGTTGGCGCCGTCTTCAGGAAGACGACGAGGCCAAAGCCTAACCCAGAGCCGCCATCAGTTCCGGCACGGCGGTCTTGTAGTCGGCCACCAGGCCATAGTCGGCGACCTGGAAGATCGGCGCGTCGGGATCCTTGTTGATCGCCACGATCACCTTGGAATCCTTCATGCCGGCCAGATGCTGGATAGCGCCCGAGATGCCGATGGCGATGTAGAGTTGCGGCGCGACCACCTTGCCGGTCTGGCCGACCTGGTAGTCGTTGGGCGCATAGCCCGCGTCCACCGCCGCGCGGCTGGCGCCGACCGCGGCGCCCAGCTTGTCGGCCAGGGGATCGATCACCCGCTGGAACTCTTCCGCAGAACCCATCGCCCGGCCGCCGGAGACGACGATCTTGGCGCCGGCCAGCTCAGGCCGGTCGGACTTGACGATCTCGTCGGAGACGAAGTGGGTCTTGGGCGCGCCGTCGCCGGCGGAGACCTTCTCGACCTGTGCCGAACCGCCTTCGCCCGCCGCCTTGAAAGCGGTGGGACGGACGGTGATCAGCTTCTTGGCGTCTGAAGACTGCACGGTCTCCAGAGCGTTGCCGGCATAGATGGGCCGCACGAAGGTGTCGGGGCTGACCACCTCGATGATTTCCGAAATCTGCGCCACGTCCAGCTTGGCGGCGATGCGGGGGGCGTAGTTCTTGCCCGAGGCAGTCGCCGGAATCAGGATGGCGTCATAGTTCCCGGCCAGGCCCAGCACCGTGGCGGTGACCGCCTCGGCGATCTGCTTGCCCAGCTCGGCGCTTTCGGCGACCAGCACCTTGCGCACGCCTTCGATCTTGGCGGCGGCGGCGGCGACGGCGTCGACGCCTTGGCCGGCGACCAGAATGTCGACGTCCCCCGACAGCGCCTTGGCGGCGGTGACGGTCTTGTTGGTGGTGTCCTTCAGCGACGCATTGTCGTGATCGGCGATGACGAGAACGGCCATTAGAGCACCCCCGCTTCAGTCTTGAGTTTGGAAACCAGTTCGGCGGCGCTCTCGACCTTGACGCCGGCGACGCGTTTGGGCGGCTCGGTGACCTTGAGCACCTTCAGATGCCCGGCGATGTCGACGCCATAATCGGCGACGGCCTTGACGGTGAGCTCCTTTTTCTTCGCCTTCATGATGTTCGGCAGCGAGGCGTAGCGCGGCTCGTTGAGGCGCAGGTCGGCGGTGATCACCGCCGGCAGGTCCAGTTCCAGGGTCTGCAGGCCGCCATCGACCTCGCGGGTCACCTTGGCTTTGCCGTCGGCGATCTCGACCTTGGAAGCGAAGGTGGCTTGCGGCCAGTCCAACAGGGCCGAAAGCATCTGGCCGACCGCGTTGTTGTCGCCGTCAATCGCCTGCTTGCCCATCAGCACCAGGTCAGGCTTTTCTTCCTCGACCACCGCTTTAAGCAGCTTGGCGACTTCCAGCGGTTCGACGTCCACGTCGGTCTGGACCAGGATCGCCCGGTCGGCGCCGATGGCCAGGGCGGTACGGAGGGTTTCCCCCGCTTGAGCCGGACCGATGGAGACCGCGACGACTTCGGTCGCAATGCTTTTTTCCTTCAGGCGCACGGCTTCTTCCACCGCGATCTCGCAGAAGGGGTTCATCGCCATCTTGACGTTGGCGAGGTCCACACCCGTTTGATCGGGCTTCACGCGGACCTTTACGTTGGAGTCGATCACCCGTTTGACCGGGACCAGCACCTTCATCGGAATTTGCGACCTCTGAAATTGAAATGAGCGGAAATGGGCGCGCGATATGGCGCCCCTATAGCGAAAAGCGCGGCAAACTGACAATGCCGCTCCCGACTGTCAACGCGAGGAGCGGCGATTGTCGGGCTTGGAAGACGATCACACTGGAAAACACCCGCGCTTGCGGTCATCGAACAGCTGCCGCATAGAGCCGGAATGTATCAGAGCTTCAGACTCCTGCGGCTGATCTTCCTGGTGATCTTCGCGGTCCTGTGCGTCGGGCTGTGGGGGTATCAGTTCCTCTATGCGATCCCGCGCAAGGCCTGCGAAGCCCATGGCGATTGGTGGGATTGGCAGGATCGCGCCTGCGGCATTCCCATGCCGCTGACGACCTTCACCCACCGGCCGATGCATCCGGCGGCCAAGCCCGGCGCGCACTGATCGCACGGGCCTGGTCCCCAGACTCGAGCGGGCGTCATCAGACTATGATTTGAACGAAGCGCCGCGGAGTGCGTTTTATTCGCTCGCGCAGCCGTGGTGGGCGCCGCGTGTCTTGAAGCTTGTCAATTCAGAGGACAAACCCATGCAACGTCTCGTCACGTTCGTGGCTTCGGCCACCTTGCTCGCCGCGGCCTCCACCCTCGCCGTCGCCGCCCCACATCCCGAATGGCGCAAGGGCGCTCATATCGCCCAATCCGACTGGGGCCGCGGTCAGCCGGTGGACTACCATGCTCACCATCTTCGCGCCCCGCCGCATGGCTATGAATGGCGTCAGGTCGACGGCAACTATGTGCTCGCCGCCGCCGCGACCGGCATCATCCTCTCGAGCATCATCGCCAACCAGTAGGGCGATCAGTCGGTTCGGGTCGCGCCCGGAGTCCATAAAACGTCGCTCGCGCCCTGGGCGTTCGCCCAGCGCGCGGCGACGAACAACAGATCGGAAAGCCGGTTTAGATATTTCAGCGCCGCCGGGTTAAGGGTCACGCCAGCCATCGAATCCAGGCTGACGGCCCGGCGCTCGGCCCGCCGGCAGACGGTGCGCGCCAGATGCAGAGCCGCGGCCGCCGGTGAACCGCCTGGCAGAATGAAGGAGGCCAACGGAGAGAGATTCGCGTTGAGCCGGTCGATTTCCCGCTCAAGCCGCGTCACCTGACCCTCCAGGATTCGCAGCGATCCCGCCGCGTCGCCCGGTGTCGCCAGATCGGCGCCCAGATCGAACAGATCGTTCTGAGCCCGCGCCAGCATGGGGTCGAGGACAGCATCGTCCGCAAGATGCAACCGCGCCAACCCGAGGCAGGCGTTGGCTTCGTCCACCGCGCCGTAGGCTTCGACCCGGGGATCGAACTTGTCGACGCTCTCGCCGCTGGCCAGACGCGTGCGGCCGCCATCACCGGTCCGCGTGTAGATTTTCGTCAAGCGGACCATCTAGCGGCGCAGGAAATAGACAGCCGCGCAGAGCACGATCACCGCGATGAACTGCAAAAGCACGCGCAATCGCATGAGCTTGTTGGAATAGGATCGGCCAAAATCGCCGCCTCGGAACAGGGCGTAGATGCCGAAACCCAGGGTGACCAGCACGGCCCCGAGGGCGAGTGGAATCAAGATGCTGAAGAGGGTCGTCATGATGGACAAACCCTATAGGGCCGGACCGTTCTCCGCTACAGGCCGCGCCTTAACTAACATTTCAGATTAAATTGGTTGAACGCGTTCACCAAACACTGTATGGCCACGCTTCCTTCAGCGATGGAATTTTTCACCATTATGGTGCGACATTCTGCCGCAACAGGCCGATTTTTGATTATGCCTCACGGCGAATCTGTTGATTTGCCCTCCGTGAGTCGATTTGTGCCCAGTATCCAGATGAACGCGTTCAACCGAAGCCGGCGCAGGCAATGCCTCCCGCCGCGCTTCTGATCACCTTTGGAATGAAAACGACGATGAAACATAGCCCCATCCGCGCCGCAGCCTCGGCCCCTCAGCCGATGACGCGCCGCGCGCTGGCCAAGCAGCTTACCCGCGCCAAGCTTCTGGAAGCCGCGCGCGAAATGTTCGCAGAGCGCGGTTACGAGGCCGCGACGGTCCGCGACATCGCCGCCGCCGCTGGCCTTTCGACCGGTGCGGTGTTCGCCAGCTTTACCGACAAGGCGGATCTGTTCAACGAAGTGATCGTCGCCGAGTACGAATTCATGCACGCCAGCATGGTCGCCGCCACCGACGAGGCCGCGCCGGCGCGCGACACTCTGCTCAACCTGCTGACTCTGGCCTATGAGTCCTACCTCACCCAGATTCGGTTGGTGCAGGCCGCGCTCAGCTTCTGCTGGACGCGCGATCTGTTGTCCGAGCCGCGCCATATGGCGGCGGTCGAACTGGTGCGCAGCCATCTCGCCGGCGTGCTGCAGCGGGGCGTGGCGTCTGGCGAACTCTCGCCGGCCCTGGACATTCGGCTCACCAGCGAAATGTTGTGGGAGACCTACCTCTCCAACTATCGGCGCGTGATCTTTGAAGGCTGGGGCCAGGAGGCGTTGAGCGTCCGCATGGCGAGCCAGCTCGACGTGCTGATCAGTGAACGCAAGGCCGCGGCCTAGCGTTTTGCCGACGGCCCTGAATTGGGCCGCGGAATGTATTTAGTAATGAGCCCGGGGGGGAATCAGCTTGGGATTGAGGGAAGAGGGTAAGCAGGCGACGCGGCAGCGTGTATTGGCCGCCGCGCGCGATCTGTTCGAGGAAATCGGCTTTGAGGACGCCACCATCCGCATGATCGCCCAACGGGCGGGCGTGTCGGTGGGCAGCGTCTTCACCACCTTCGCCGGCAAGACCGAGATCTTGAGCCACGTGATGAGCGACCGGCTCGAAGGCATGTACGCCGAGCTGGATCGGATCGCGCCACACCTGCGCGGCCACACGGTCGACCGGCTGCGTTCGATCATGGCGGTGCACTACAGTATCGAGATGCGCCGCCAGCGGCTGTTCGTGGCCTACATCGGCGCCTCCTTCACCTGGTCGGCGGATCAGACGGTGATACCGCTTGGTCAGAACGCGCGCTTCAAGGGCATGCTGGCCGACGCTCTGATCGAGGGCGTGGCGCGAGGCGAGGTTCGCGAAGGGCTGGACGCGGAGATGTTCGTCGAGGTCCTGCTGGCCGCCTACATCTGGAACTATCGGCTGATCGGCCGCGAGGGCGCCGAGGTGACGCACCTGATCGACCTGATGGACCGCCAGATCGGCATCCTGTTCGAAGGCGTCGCCACCCACTAGGCGGAGGGACTCAGCCCTTTCGCCTAGGACCAGCTGATTTCGGCGGGCCCGCGCGACGAGGCGGCGCTTTGCCGGCCGGCTTGCCAGTGAGTTTGCCAGCCAGCTTTGCCGTGACTCTCTGCGCGGAAGCGGGCATGCTGCGTTCCGAGGCCGGCTTTTTCGTCGCCGCCTTCTTGGGTCTCGGCGGGCCCTCGCGCTTCTTCGGCCTCGCCCAGCCGGGCTGATACTCGACCTTCAGGCGCTCGACCTTGGGCGGCTTGGCCTTCTGGACGGGCGCGGGCCTCGGCGCCTCTTCGCCCTGCGGAACCGCGGACGCGGTTAGCAGTGGGCTCAAGCGATCGCGCACGATGCGTGGCGCAACCTCTTCCGCTTCGCCGGGCTTCAGCCGCCCCAGTTCGAACGGGCCGTAGTTGAGCCGGATCAGCCGGTTGACGGTCAGGCCAAGGCTGTCCAGCACCTTGCGCACTTCCCGGTTCTTGCCCTCGGCCAAGGTCACCATGATCCATTGGTTGGCGCCGCCGGTACGGCTGTCCTCCAGCCGCGCGTCGATGGGGCCATAGGCGACGCCATCCACAACGACCCCATCCCGGAGCTTATCCAGCACAGCCTGGGTCACGCCCCGACCTCGGGCCCGGGCGCGGTAGCGGCGGACCAGGGCATTGGCAGGCAGCTCCAGGGCGCGGGCCAACTCGCCATCGTTGGTGAGCAGCAGCAAGCCCTCGGAGCTCAAGTCCAGTCGCCCGACGGAAATTACGCGGGGCAGGCCGGGCGGCAGGTTTTCGAACACCGTCGGCCGGCCCTTGGGGTCCTTGTGGGTGGTCACCAGCCCGACAGGCTTGTGATAGCGCCAGACCCTGGCCGCCTCGGCCGCCGCGATGGTGCGGCCATCGACGGTCAGCACATCGGCCGAGCCGACCTTCACCGCGGGGGTGGTCAGCACCTCGCCGTTCAGCTTTACCCGGCCGTCGGCGATCAGCCGCTCGACATCGCGCCGCGAGGCGACTCCGGCCCGCGCCAGCACCTTGGCGACCCGTTCGCTGGTGTCGGCGTCGTCGCTGGCGTCTTGACCGGAGCCAGACGCCAAGATTGGTTGTTCTTCATGTCCCATGACGAAGCGACAATGCGCATCGCCCTCGATTGCGCGCAAGCCGCCGCTGACGCCGGCGAGGCTCCGATCGGCGCGGTCGTCATCGATCCGGCCACCGGCGAGGTGATCGCCAAGGCCGGCAATGCGCCGATCGCCCGCCATGATCCCACCGCCCACGCCGAGATTCTCGCCCTGCGCGCGGCTGCCGAAACGCTCGGCAACTATCGGCTGACTGGCCTGACGCTCGTGGTGACCCTGGAGCCCTGCGCCATGTGCGCCGGCGCCATCAGCCACGCCCGCATCGGCCGCGTGGTGTTCGGCGCGAGCGACGCCAAGGGCGGCGCGGTGGTTTCAGGCCCGCGCTTCTTCGAGCAGGCGACCTGCCATTGGCGACCGGAGGTCGTCGGCGGGGTGATGGCGGAGGAGGCGAGCGCCATGCTGAAAAGCTTCTTCAAGGCGCGCCGACGCCAGGCCGAATAGGTTCACCACCAAGCACACCAAGAACACCAAGGCGGGCTTCGCCCGCGCTTAGCCCATCAGCCGGCGCGCACGACCGAACGCGCTTCGCGCACCCTTGGTGTTCTTGGTGTGCTTGGCGGTTGAATCAATCCATGAGCCGCCCCTTGCCAGCCCCGCAACAAAACCGGATGATCAGACGGTATCATTCAATCCCGCGCCAATGACGGGGTCGACATAAGGAGGAGACGATGGGTTTGCTCGAGGGAAAGGTGGCGATCGTCACCGGGGCCGGCGGCGGATTGGGCCGCGCCTACGCCAAGCTGTTCGCCAAGGAAGGCGCATCCGTGGTCGTCAACGACTTCGGCGGCTCAAGGGATGGCACGTCGGGCGGCGCTTCGCCCATGGCGCAGCAGGTGGTCGAAGAGATCATCGCCGACGGCGGCAAGGCGGTGGCCAATGGCGCCGACGTCTCGACCATGGAAGGCGGCCAATCGATCTTCAAATCGGCGATCGACAGCTTCGGCAAGGTCGACATCCTGGTGAACAACGCCGGCATCCTGCGCGACAAGACCTTCTCCAACACGTCCGAAGCTGACTGGGACGCGGTGGTGAAGGTGCACCTGAAAGGGACCTACTGCGTCACGCTGCCGGTGTGGGACTTCATGAAGGCCAACGGCGGCGGCGTCATCGTCATGACCTCGTCGACCTCTGGCCTCTACGGCAACTTCGGCCAGGCCAACTACGGCGCGGCCAAGGCCGGCATCTATGGCTTCATGCGGGTGCTGTCGATCGAGGGGCGCAAGTACAACATCCGCCTCTGGGGCCTGGCGCCCGGCGCCTTCACCCGGATGACCGAGGACCTGCCCGGCCGTAAGGACCAGGAGCCGGATCCGGCCTCCCTGCCCGAGAACATCGCGCCTGGCGTGCTCTATATGGTCTCGGACCTGTCCAAGGATCACACCGGCAAGGTGCTGGGCGTCTCCTCGCGCGGGGTGCGCGAGATCAAGATGCTGCAGACCAAGGGCTTCAACGGCGGCGTCGGCCACACGGCCCAGGACATCGCCGATCATGCGGCCGACGTCTTCTTCGCCGAGGCGGTGCAGCGGGAAATCGCCTAGATCGACACCTCTCACGCAGCCCATGGCGCCACGCCACGGGCTGCGTGCGGATGGCGCGCGCGGCCTGATAAATTAGGCTAGGCTCCTCACCGCAAGCGGAGGGGCGCATGGCCAAGGTCGAGATTCCGGCGGACTATCAGAAGTTCGCCTTCAATGACGGGCGTTGGACGCGGGACGTCTACCGCAAGGGTTCGGGCCCCGCGGTGATCATCATCCACGAAATCCCCAACCTGCATCCCCTGGTGTTTCGTTTCGCCGACCATGTGGCGGCGGCGGGCATGACGGTTTTCCTGCCCAGCCTGTTCGGCACGCCCGGCAAGCCGGCCACGCGCGGCGATGCGGTGCGGGAAGTGCTGACGGCCATGTGTATCCGCCGTGAGTTCCACCTTTGGTCCGGCGCGGGCTCCAGCCCCATCGTCGACTGGCTGCGCGCCCTGGCCCGCAAGGCCCACGCCGAGTGCGGCGGCAAGGGCGTCGGCGCGGTGGGCATGTGTTTCACCGGCGGCTTCGCCCTGGCGATGATGACCGAACCGTCGGTGGTCGCGCCGGTGTTATCGCAGCCGTCCGGCCCGATGCTGGGCAAAGGCAAGGAGCGGTCCATCGACGCCTCGCCCGCCGAGATCGCCTGCGCCAAGGCCAGGTTCAAGGATGAGAATCTGTCGATGATGGGCCTGCGGTTCAAGAGCGACGCCTTCGTGCCCGACCCACGCTTCGAGATGCTGAAGGCCGAGTTCGGCGACAAGTTCGAGGCGGTCGAACTGGAGGATGCGGACGCCCTGCCAGGCACCGGAATGCCGCCGCATTCGGTGCTTACCATCCATCTGGACGATCGGCCCGGCACGGTGACGAAGGCGGTCGAGCAGCGTGTGATCGACTTCTTCAAGGCCCGCACGGGCGCGTGAGCGGAGGATTTATGGGTATCGGACGGACGATCCGCGTTCTGGCCATCGCTGCACTGGCCTTGGTGGCCGCGTCTTGCGCGGAAACCACCAAGATCGACGCCGCCGGCGACATTCACGCCTTCCTGATCGCCATCCGCGACGGTGACCGAGCCGGCTTCGACGCCCACGTCGACCGCGATGCCCTGAAGATCCAAATCCGTTCGCGGATCATGGCCGAGGCCGCCAAGCGCGACGACAAGAGCGGCGATCTGATCGCCCTGGGCGCCCTGCTGGGCCGGCCGGTGGTGGATCAGCTGTCCGACGCCCTGATCCAGCCGGACGTGTTCCGCGCCGTGGCGCAATATCTCGGCTATTCGCCCGACAAGCCGATCCCGGGCCAGTTCGTCATCGCCCAGGCGCTGCGGCCGGTGGATTCCGACCACGTTTGCGTTGTCACCAAGCGTGACGGTCCCTGTGTCCTGGATTTCCGCAATGAGGACGGCGTCTGGAAACTGATCGGCTTCGAGGGCGAGATGTCGACGCTGAAGTCGCCGAAGATGAAGCTGGGCTTCTAGGCGCAAAGGCCGGGCAGCCTCACGCCACGTCGCTGACCACCTCGGTCGTATCGACAACGGCCTGGAGCGCCTCGAACAAGCGCAGCGTCTCGATAGGCTTGGCGATGTGTCCGTCCATGCCGACCGCAAGATAGGCCGACACCTGGTCCGGCATGGCATTGGCCGTCAAGGCCAGAATGGGCGTGCGGGCGCGGCCACTGGCGCGCTCCCGCTCGCGGATGGCGCGCACCGCCGTCGGTCCGTCGACGCGGGGCATCTGAATGTCCATCAGGATGACGTCCCAGGCTTGAGACTCCCAGGCCTCGATGGCCGCCTGTCCGTCATCGACGACGACCGGATCGACGCCGATCTGGTGCAGCAGGGTCTTCAGCACCAGCTGGTTGACCCGGTTATCTTCGGCGGCCAGCACCCGCAGGCTGAGCGATGGCTGTGCCGGCGCCCTTTCGATCCGTGGCGCGACCACCGCCAGCCGTTCCGCCGCAACCCGGACCAGTGGCAGGGTGACGATGAAGCGGCTGCCGCATCCGACCTCGCTTTCCACCTCTATCCGTCCGCCCATCTTTTCCGCCAGCTGGCGACAGATGGACAGGCCCAGCCCCGATCCGCCGAACTCGCGGGTGGTCGAGGCGTCGACCTGGTGGAACTTGCCGAACAGCTTGGCGAGACCCTCGGGAGAAATGCCGATCCCGGTGTCGCTGACCTCCAGCACCAGGCCTGCCTCGCCGAGACGGCCGATCACACGAATCTCGCCGGTCTTGGTGAACTTGAGCGCGTTGGAGATCAGGTTGTAGAGAATCTGCCGCAGCCGTGTCGGGTCGCCGCGATAGACCCCGCGGGCGTCGGCGATGTCGAGGGCGAAGGACAGGCCCTTCTTGTTGGCCAGGGCGGTAAAGGCCTCATGCGCGCCGCGCGCCACCTCGCCGAGGTCAAACTCGATATCTTCGAGCTCGATCTGGCCCGCTTCGATCTTCGACAGATCGAGGATATCGTTCAGGATCGCCAGCAGGGCTTCGCCGGACTGATGGATGATGCTCAACCGATCGCGCTGCACACGGGTCAATTCGTCCCGATCCATGGCCTGGGCCATGCCCAGCACTCCGTTCAGCGGCGTGCGGATTTCGTGACTCATGGTGGCGAGGAAGGCGCTTTTCGCTTCGTTCGCGGCTTCGGCGGCGTCCCTGGCCAAGCTCAAGTCGTCCTTGAGAGACTGCAACCGCGTACGCTGCTGCGTCACGTACCAGCAGACCGGCAAGCCCACGACCAGGGTGATGGCGAGGGTGTTGATCGGCGTATAGGAGTGGCTGTCGGCCAGGAGAACGACGCTCACCAGATAGTCGGCGCCCATCGTGCCGACGAGCACGACGAGGAACAGCAGGGCCGTGTTCTTGAGCGTCCGCGAGATCATTTGTTCTAGGTCCAGAACATTCGATCACGACGTTATTCGAAACGTCCTTAACAAAACCCTGGCTTGGCGGCTTCAGAGCCTCGGCCGGCCCCCGTCGAACACATCCGCCAGCCACCGATAGGCGTCGGGCTGGGTGCGTTTCAGATCGGCGCGGGTGTAGGGCTCGCTGGTGATGGCGCCATAGAGATAGGCGCTGGCGGTCATGGCGAAATAGTCCGGGCCGTTGCGCAGCATGGTCGCGTCCATGGGCCAGACATGTTTGGCGATCGCCTGGGCTCTCAGCTGCTCGACCTTCGGATTGGCGAAGCCGCCGGGAAGCTGCTGATGCTCGTAGGCATAGAGAAGCTGGCGCAGCAGCACCGGGCGTTTGTCATCCAGCCCCTTGGCCTTGATGAACACACCCTTGCCCGGGATGTACCGGCCTGGGTCGACGGTCGCCGGCGGCGCGCCGATGATCGGGATCGTTCGCATGAAGGTCAGGATTTGAGGCGACAGGCCCACATGTTCGACAAGGTCGATCTGGGCTTCCAGCTTGCGCACCGTCACCGCCGGGCGCTCGCCCTTCACCGCGCGCGAGGCGTCCACCCGCCAGCCGTGATAGGCAAAGACCAGGCTGGGCTGCGGCTTTGTGGTGAACAAGGGCCCGAGCAGGCCAGCGTCCACTGGCGACGCGAGCGCGCCTGTGACCATCGCGGCGGCGATCGCGATCAGGGCCAGACGGCGAAACATGGATGGGGGGTCCCCGACACTTCTGGCGCCAGCATGCCCCGCCGCGCGCGGAATGTGGAGTAATATCGTCGCGCTGGACTTGGACGCCTCCACACGTTAGGGAAGCCGCCCTTCCGGCCCGCGCATTTTCGACGACCTGGGCCAAGGCCAAACTCATGCCCCGCAATTCCCATCGATCCACGCCAAAGTCGACCGGCCGCGCCGCCGCGACCGGACCCAGCCAGCGCCAGCTGCGCGCGGGCGAGCTGGTGCGTCACGCCCTGGTCGAAATCCTGCGCGAGGAAGACCTGGCCGATCCCGATCTGGCCGGCGTCTCGGTCACCGTCACCGAGGTGCGGATGTCGCCGGACCTGCGCCACGCCATATGCTTCGTCGAACCGCTGGGCGGCGAGCATGCCGGTCCGGTGGTCGCTGGCCTGACCCGATCGTCCAAGTTCCTGCGCGGCCGGCTGGGTCACATGATCGAGCTGAAGTTCACGCCCGAGCTGAAGTTCCTGCACGATGAAAGCTTCAACGAAGCCGCGCGAATGAGCCGGCTGTTCGACGACCCCAAGGTCCGCCAGGATCTGTCCGGGGATGACAAAGAACCCGAAGCCAACACTGAAGACGAAGCCAACCACAAAGACGAAGACTGAGCGTGGGACGCAAGCGCAAGGGAGACGCGGTTTCCGGCTGGGTCGCCCTCGACAAACCCGTGGGCCTGGGTTCGACCCCCGCGGTGGGCCGGGTGCGGCGCGCGTTCAACGCCCAGAAGGCCGGTCATGCCGGCACCCTCGATCCCCTGGCCGGCGGCGTCCTGCCGATCGCCCTCGGCGAAGCCACCAAGACCGTCTCCTATCTGGTGGATGCGGACAAATCCTATCGCT
>Ga0302313_10001173_pt1 | contig 20628 bp, 14 predicted proteins | sample III_Palsa_N2_2_FD_200454 | JGI IMG/M metagenome (GOLD analysis project Ga0302313, IMG submission 200454) | Peat permafrost microbial communities from Stordalen Mire near Abisko, Sweden - III_Palsa_N2_2 | ecosystem: Environmental > Terrestrial > Soil > Palsa > Peat permafrost | place: Sweden...
CAATACGCGGGTCAATCCATATTTCAGACCGTAGGTCCAGCAGCCACCGCCACCCCAGGTATAGATGGCTCCGGTCTTTACCGGGTCCCAGCCAACCAGATTGCCCAGCATGCCGGCGGTTTCCAGTTCGGCGCGATGCACGTTCCACGCGTATTCGCCTTCAAGGATATTGGCCGAGAAGACCTGCGACAGCATGGAGGCAATGATCGCAGCCGTATTGGCTTGCGGGATCACGTTGCACATGGTCAACGGATTGCCCCAGTTCGGCGCACCTTCAAACAGCTTCACGACGTCATCCAGCACGGTGTCGAGATCGCCCATTTCCTGGTTGATCTCGACGTTCTTTACCGCCGGATATTCGTACGTGAGCGCAGGACTCTTGCCCAGAAAGGCAGGACCGCCCTCTTCGGGCCGCAACTGGTCAAGGCGCGAAACAAACTTGCCGATCTGCTCGGCCAGCGGATCTTTCGTTCCACGAAATGGCGACGGGAATTCGCTGGCCATTTCGGAGCGATATTTGGCCCACTTCGGCATCGGCTCATTCGCGGCATGCGCAGTCAACGGACGTTCGGGCTTCGACAACGCGTGGTGGTTTGCAGGGGCATTGGCAGGGATGACGGCGTGTTTGGTTGTATGCACATGCTTCATGGTGGAGTTCCTGTGTGTGGGCTCAGCGCTGGACCAAGGGGATTCCAACCTATGCGATGTCTGGCATTGCCAACAGCCTCGGAAAGTACTCAGGCGTATCTCGCCAGTCCGCCGATTGCGACCATGCATGCAAGACATGTGCAGTGAAATCGCTCGAAAGCTCTTTTACTAAATGGATCCAGCAAAAATCCTGGCCGTCACGTCGCAAGAGGGTAGCTTCGGGCGTACCTCTTTTCCTTCGGCTGTGCCGATGCCAACAATCCTGCGTGGCATCGACCGATATGCGCGACCTAGGTAATTTCCGAATCTGTTTGCCGTGACGCCAAACCTGCACACTGCCAAGGCTCGCCGTGGCGACGAAGTGATGCGAGGCACACCTAACTGGACGCGGAAGATGCTTTGCCAATGAAGAATTCCGGATCGATGAATATATGGTCAGTGACGGCCATGGGTATCGGCGCCATGGTGGGCGCCGGCATATTTGCCCTGCTGGGTGTCGTCGCGCTGGTTGCCGGCGACGAAACATATATCGCGTTTCTGCTTGGCGGCGGCATCGCCCTGTTGTCCGGCTACTCCTACGCGAAGCTGGCAGCTCGATATCCTGACGCGGGAGGCCTTGCTGCCTACTTCGACGAAGCCTTTGGCAAAGGAAAGCTGTCCGGTACGTTGTCGCTCACCTATCTGCTGACCATTGCCGTGACAATTGCCTTGGTAGCCAAGGCGTTCGGCGCCTACGCGGCACCCTTGTTGCTGAGCCAGCCGAGCACGTTCTCGATCAACAGCTTCGCCACCGCGATCATCGTGCTGCTGGTCGTTCTGAATATCGCCGGATCCAATCTCGTCGGTAAAGCCGAAGTGCTGCTGGTCGCCATCAAGCTGATCATTCTGGCCTTGCTGATTGTTGCCGGCGGCTACGGCATGGTCACCCACGGCATGCTCACGCACGCGACGCCGCGTATATTTTCCCTGGTCAGCAGCGTTGGCCTGACGTTTCTCGCCTATGCCGGCTTTGGCATGATGACCAACGCAGCCGGCAGCGTGACGTATCCAAAAAAGACCATCCCCCGTGCGATTTACCTGGCCATTAGCCTGGTCATGCTGTTCTACGTCGCACTGGCTGTGATCGTGGTTGGAAGCGTGCCCATTGCACAGCTGTCGCACAACGCTGATACCGCCGTTGCGGTGGCGGCGCGGCCTGTTCTGGGCAGTGCCGGATACATCATCGTGTCGATCGCAGCCCTGCTGGCCACTGCATCGGCCGTTAATGCGTGGATATTCACCGCCATGCAGATATCGCTATCGATGGCGGAAGCGAAACAGCTACCGCTTGCGTTCAAGCGTCTAGTCTGGCGCAAAGGCACGTCTGGCCTATTGTTGGGTATCGCCGCCATCATCATCACGGTGAATGTCTTTGACCTCGATGCGCTAGCCCGCATCGCCAGCGCCACTTTTCTCATTTCATATATGGCAGTGCACGTGGCTCACTGGCGCCTTGTCGTTCAGACGAAAGGCTCGCGATGGCTCATCGGCACAGGATTTCTAGGAATGCTTGCTGTGCTCGCGTGCTTTCTATGGTCAACGGCCATCACGCAGCCTTGGTCATTGGCGTTGATTGCTGTCTTTATCCTTGGCAGCTGGCTGATTGAATCTGTCTTTCACATAAGTTCGGGGCATCCTGCACCCTAGAGAAAAATGCGGAGATCCCCTCACTACAGCTTGTGAGAATCCAGCCGCCGATGCCATTTTTGAAGCAATCTTCACCGTCGCTACCGCGCTCTGCGGCCGACGAATCAGCAGATGGGCCTTCTTCGATGTACTTCGGTGCCACCGAAATAATTTGCCTCAATGCGCCCGAACAACGGTCAGCGACTGGCTGGGGCTGCCGGAAAGAAACAACTCGGCAACATCTGCAGAATGTCATCGCTGATGTTGGATGCGGCATAGCCACCTGTCGGGGCTGAAGTGCCTGTTGGCGTGGGGTGAGTCCTTCGACGCCAGTCGATCTCGCCGGTGACGGTCAATAGTCCATTGTCGGTGGTAAAAGTCATGGTGCCAGCTGATATGCCGCGGGGTGATGCGTCATTGTCTACGCGTGCATCGGACCTCGCACGCCTGGAATCAAGCAACATTCGACAATTCCGATCAAGCTTCGGACGAACCTCCATGTGGTCTGTCACGTCCCTCACGCCTGCGACAGCAGGTACCAAAGAGGCCACGGTATGTTTTTCCGTAAAGCTGTCTACGTGGCCGGCAAGAACCACATTGCCCGCAACTGCCGTAACCACGATGCACTTGGAAAGAGGACTGTCCAAATGACGCAGTTCGGCGAGTATCGTTTCTTGCAGGTGGCGGTCATGCGGCATGGGGCAGTCCAGATGGCTATGAAAATTGTGGGTCAGCGGATGCTTGTCGATTCGCCCATCTCACGCCATCAAGTGATGGTGCTGTGAAATCTGCGCACTTGCCAAGCCAGCACCGTAACTCTGTAGGCCTCAAAGCAACAGAATCGGAAACTACTCATACCAGCAAGGCTTCCTGATCCGGAGTCAACTTCATACCATGCTGACTGAGTTGTTATCGCGCCTTGCACATTGCGGTACGACAAGCGGAGTAAAGTCGAATGACGTTCCTCTCCGGAACGCACCCTTCTGGAAATTGACTATGCCGGCAAACCGTCCACTCAAGACGGGAGCGGTCCGGCCCAAAGCCGAAGCGTCCCAAGTCCCGATTGCCAGCACCAGCCACCAATCCGCCAATTTTCTCGTGGTCGGCATTGGTGCCTCAGCGGGTGGTTTGGATGCCTGCCGCCATTTTCTGCGCGCACTGCCTGCCAACAGTGGCATGGCTTTCATTCTGGTCCAGCATCTGGACCCTACACACGAAAGCATGATGGTTGAACTGTTGGCCAGCCATACGGCCATGAAGGTATGCCAAGCCGAGAACGGCATGCGTATCGAACCCAATCATCTTTACGTTATTCCACCGGGCACCTACCTGGCGGTCGGGGAAGGCGCGTTGCATCTCTCTCAGCCACCGGTTCGTCATGGTGCACGCCTGCCCTTCGATTTTCTGCTGTGCTCTATGGCGGAGGCCTATGGCGTCCGTGCCGTCTGCATCACGCTGTCGGGCACCGGAGCTGACGGCAGCCTGGGGCTGAAAGCGATCAAGCAAAACGATGGTCTCGTCATCGTGCAGGAGCCGAAGGAAGCCGGTTATGACGGAATGCCACGAAACGCCGTCCTCACCGGTTCGGTCGACAGCGTTCTAGTCATTGACAAAATGCCTGAAGCGCTCATGCGATACAACAAAATGCTTCCAGCGAAAGCCAACTCGCCGCATGTTCCGGTATCCGCCACCAGCCAAGACAGCCTGGCGGCGATCATCGATCTGCTGCGCGAAAAGACCACGCATGATTTCCGTTTGTACAAAAAGGGTACCCTCCAGCGTCGTATCGAACGACGCATGTTGATCGCCACCGTCGAAACCAACGACATGGGCCAGTATCTGGAGGTCTTGCGTAACGACAGCAACGAAGTCGAGCTTCTCGCAAAGGATCTGCTGATCAACGTGACACGGTTCTTCCGCGATACCGATGTATTCGACGCGCTCGCAGCCACACAGATTCCTGAAATGATTCGGGCGCACAAGACCGATCAGCCGCTGCGCATCTGGGTACCCGGCTGCAGCACGGGCGAGGAAACTTACTCGCTGACCATGTTGTTCAGGGAAGCCATCATCGCGGCCAAGAGCAACATCAAGCTTCAGGTCTTTGCCTCCGATGTCGACCCGGATGCCGTAGCCAGCGCACGCGAAGGCCTGTATCCAGAAACCATCAAGGCCGAAGTTTCGGAAGATCGGCTGAACCGGTTTTTCACGAAAGACGAGCACGGTTACCGGGTTCTGCCCGAACTCCGCACGGCCGTAGTGTTCACCGTACAGGATGTGCTGAGCGACCCGCCTTTTTCGCGTCTTGACATGGTGTCCTGTCGAAACTTGCTCATCTACCTTGGCATCGATGCACAAGCGAAGGTCATTGCGCTGTTTCATTTTGCACTGCGCCCGAATGGCATTCTGCTACTGGGAAGCTCGGAAACAGCCGGCAATGTCGAGGGTCGGTTCGAGGTAATCTCCAAACCTGAACGTCTCTATCGCCGTACTGGCCACAGCCACCCAGGCGAGCTCAATTTCCTGTTGGATGCAAATGATCGCGCACCGACCAAGTCAGGCCCTGGACAGAGCCAGAGTCTGCTGCGTCAGGCGGCCCTGGCTGATCTGTGCCGCCGATCCGTGATGGAGACGTTTGCACCTGCCGCGGTCCTGATCAACCTGAAACACGAGTGTCTCTATCATCTGGGACCGACCGATCGTTATCTGCAGGTAGCCGGGGGGCACCCGAGTCACGATCTGCTCTCCATGGCATCGCCGGGGTTGCGTACCAAAATGCGTTCGGCCATCCAGCTAGCCATTCAGCGTCCGGGCCGCGCGACGGTCAGCCACTGTCGCAGCGGGCGCGGCACCGACGCCATATCTTTTGGGCTCGACGTACAAAAAGTGCTGAACTCAGGAGAAGCGCTTCTGCTGGTCTGCTTCGTCGATGAGCGGAAAGACGGCACCATGGTCGTATCACCAGCAACACCTGGCGACGTTCCCCGGATCACTCAACTTGAACAGGAACTGGAAGCGACGCGGACGGAACTGCACGGAGCCATCCAGGATCTGGAGGTATCCAGCGAAGAGCAAAAGGCCATCAATGAGGAAGCCCTTTCGGTAAACGAAGAGTGTCAGTCCACGAATGAAGAATTGCTCACCTCAAAGGAAGAGCTGCAATCACTCAACGAGGAATTGACAGCGCTCAACAGTCAGTTGCAGGAAACTTTGGAGCAACAGCGTACGACTTCCAACGATCTGCAGAACGTGCTCTATAGCACCGACGTCGCCACCATCTTCCTCGATGCCGATCTGAATATCCGCTTCTATACACCGGCTACCAAGTCACTGTTCAATGTAATACCGGGTGACATTGGCCGTCCTCTGGCGGATCTGAATTCACTGGCGACTGACAGTGACCTGTTGGCCGATGCCCGGACCGTTTTGCGCAAATTGACCGCACTTGAGCGGGAAATTGAATCGCGGAAGGGCGTGAGTTTCATTCGTCGGATTCTTCCCTATCGCACGCACGACAATGGTGTTGAAGGGGTCGTGATAACGTTTACAGATATCAGCGAGCAGAAGCACACCGCGCACGCCTTGGTAGCGGCGAAGCAGGAAGCCGAATCAGCAACTGCAGCGAAATCGCGCTTTCTCGCTGCGGCAAGTCACGATCTGCGCCAGCCACTGCAAACGCTCAAACTCTTGCAGGGCCTGCTTCTGGAAACGGTTGAAGGTCCGCAGCCGCGCAAGCTCACCACGCGCATTGGCGAGACCGTCGGTGCGATGTCCGGCATGCTCAACGCGCTACTAGACATCAACCAGATCGAAACGGGCGAGGTGCAGGCGCATCCAATCAGTTTTCGTATAAGCGATCTGACGGACCGCCTCAGGGATGAGTTCAATTATCACGCCAACGCGCAGGGACTGACACTGCGAGTCGTGCCATGCCATCTATCGATACAAAGCGACGCGCGACTGCTCGAACAGATGATCCGCAATTTGCTGTCCAATGCGCTGAAGTACACCAAACACGGCCGGATACTGCTGGGCTGCCGCCGACACGGCGGATGGCTGAGCATCCAGATCTGGGATACCGGTGCAGGCATCCCGGTGGAACAGCTGCAGGCCATTTTTGAAGAATTCCATCAGTTAGACAATCCAGCGCGAGAACGCAGCCGTGGTCAGGGCCTGGGACTATCCATCGTCCAACGCCTCGGCAGTTTACTGGGTCATCAGATTCGCGTGGAATCCATCCTTGGCAAGGGATCCATGTTCTCCATCGACGTCGCGCTTGCACCGTTGGAGAACGCAGGGTTGGGTGAACAGAAAAATGGCACAGCCCCCTCGGGTGACGCTGATACCTCCAAACAACTTGGCATGATCCTGGTTGTGGAGGACGATCCGGACCTGCGCGAATTGCTGGGTTCTCTCCTCAAATCCCAGGGGCATCAGGTAGCTGCAGTGGCGGACGGAATCGCTGCGCTGGACTGGATCGCACACGGCGGCGTGCAGCCCGACCTGATCCTCACCGATCACAACCTCCCGCGCGGCCTCACTGGCTTGCAGCTGGTAGTCAAGCTACGTGAAAAACTTCGTCGCGACATACCGGCGATCGTGCTTACTGGCGATATCTCCACCCAGACCTCGCGCGATGTTGCACTTGAACACTGCACGCAACTCAATAAACCAGCCAAATTGAAAGAAGTCACTTACGTAATACAGCGCCTGCTCGCGCAATCAGAGATGGCTTCTCTTGAGGCCCCTCTGCATGCGGAGATCGATCCCTCCATAAAGAGCATGGATCTAGGCGCACCAGTCATCTTTGTTGTCGATGACGACAACATGCTGCGCGAGACGATTCGCATGGTGCTGGAAGCCGCCGGCCGCGAGGTGGAAGATTTTCCGTCATGCGAAGCATTTCTCGAAGCGTATACACCCGGTCGAGAATCCTGCCTGCTTGTGGACGCCAACCTGCCTGGCATGAAAGGCTTGGAACTTCTGAGAAAGTTGCGTGACCTAGGCGATTGCATGCCCACCATCATGATCACCGGCAACAATGACACTGCCACTGCTGTTGAAGCCATGAAGGCCGGAGCAACCGACTTCATAGAAAAGCCTTTTGAACGAAGCGAAATGCTCGACAGCGTCATGCGTGCACTCGAACAGTCCCGTGATGCCAACAGACTTCTCGCCTGGAAACAGGACGCCAGTGATCAAATTGCTGATCTCACGCCAAGGCAGCGTCAAATCATGGACCTCGTGCTTGCCGGTCACCCCAGCAAGAACATCGCCGTCGATCTAGGCATCAGCCAACGTACGGTCGAAAATCATCGCGCCGAGATTATGAAGCGAACCGAATCGAAATCTATCCCTGCCCTGGCGCGCCTTGCTCTTGCTGCTTCTAAGGATGATTCGGCCATTCCGGCTTCGCCTTCAGCATCAAGAAAGCAGACTCCATGACTATTCAATTGAGCGCCGACTTCCAGACATTGGATACCTCCATGTAGAGGTTCCGCATGACGGTAGTGGTCAAGCCTACAGGAATGCTTCCCTGGGCCGAGGTTTCAACGGCGCCGTGCCGTGCTGCGCGCACTTGGCACATTGCATGATCAGCACTGAGCGCAGCCCTGCTCTCCAACAACAAACAGGCGGTGGTGGCGATAAGTAGCCGGATGGGTCTGGCTTCAAAGACATGTGACTACTCCCCCTATGGGACTGCAACAATCCTGATCGAAACCGATTTCGAAGGAGTACCTATTCGCTCCTAGACGGATTGGACCACTGATTTTCGTACTGACCTCATCCCAGAATTTCGTGGTGGTACAAATATCGAGGGCGGATCGAGCGACCCATTTCGTTCCGACCACGCAACACCGACGCACTTGGCTGAGAGGTGAGCTACGATTTGTTCATAAAAGTGTTGCGTCGCTCGGCCGACGACTGCGCAACAAAGGGTGCCTTGTGCAGGGCGCAACGGAAAATTCGGCTGCCCGGCGAACAAACTCAGCGTTTTAAAGGGTTCAACAACGCAACACCATTCCGTAAGTACCAAGAAGGGGAAGTCAAGGATGGCCAAGCCGGCCAAGCACCGTCGCTGTGCGACAACGACATAAGATAAGTAATGTCGCTGATCCCTTCGATTTAGAACTGTACCTAAACTTGGTGCGATTTAATCCTTGACCGAGACTGCCGCACTCTCGCGCTTTGCCGCCTGTTCCAAGGCCATGGTCCGATAGTCCCGCGGGGTCATACCGACGGTCGCCTTGAACTGGCGGGCGAAAGCACTCTGGTCGACGAAACCGCAGGCCAGACCAATCGATGCGACGGTTTCGTTGCTCGGCAGCAGCCGCATCGCTGCCTCAATCCGCAGTTTGGTCAGAACCTGCTGCGGCGTCAGCTGGAACACCCGGCGAAAGTGTCGTTCCAGTTGGGCCACCGACAACGCAGCAAGCTCGGCCAGGGCGTGCACGCGCAGGCTCTCGGCATAGTTTTCCTGCATGTGGCTGAGGACGCGGCGCAGGCGTTCGTAGGTGGGATGGCGGCCATCGGGTTGGCCCAGGTCGCGCGAGATGCCGATCACCCCGCGCACCTCGCCACGCACTCTCAACGGGCGCTTGCAGGTCAGGCAACAGCCCGGCGTACGGTTGTTGAAGATATGCACCTCGAGCTGGTTCTCGACGATTTCGCCGTCGAGCACACGCTTGTCCTGCGCTGCATAGGACCCGCCCATGGTGGCGGGAAAAAGTTCATTCACCCCTTTGCCGATGACCTGGCTGCGATGCTTGAGTCCCAGCCGTCGCATCAGGGTCAGATTGGCGTGCGTATAGCGACCTTTCGCATCCTTGACGAAGAACACCACGTCCGGCAAAGCATCGAACAGTGGCTCGAGTTCATCGGCTGAAATCTTCATGGCTGCTCATTGCTCCACGGCACTGGCACAGTGCGGCATGCGACAGGAAAAATCTTGCTTTACGCATCACGGCGCGTATTTTCAACAAGCCCTCATCACCCTGAAGCGGGAATGGAGCCGGCATGACAACTATGCCGAATTCCGCACCGAATGCCAGCAAGCCTTTCTAGACGCCCGGGGCCGCGGCAGCGAGGATGCCCATATGCAGACCATCGACTTCATCGACTCGCACACCGGCGGTGAACCCACCCGCGTGGTGATTGCCGGTTTCCCCGACCTGGGTACGGGCACCATGGCCGAACGACGGAACCTTTGCCGCGATCGCTACGACAACTGGCGCCAGGCCATCGCGTGCGAACCGCGTGGTTCGGACACCATGGTTGGCGCGCTGCTGCTGGAACCGCAGGATCCGAACGCATGTGCGGGAGTGATCTTCTTCAACAACGTCGGCTACCTCGGCATGTGCGGGCACGGCACGATCGGACTGATCCGCACCCTGCACCACCTGGGTCGCATCGCGCCGGGCCGGCATCAATTGGAAACCCCGGTAGGCATGGTGGGCGTCGAGCTCCACCCGGATGGGCAGGTCGCGGTAGACAACGTCGAGAGCTATCGCCATGCCAGCAACGTGCAACTGGACGTGCCCGGCTACGGCCGCGTATCCGGCGATGTGGCCTGGGGCGGCAACTGGTTTTTCATCAGCAAGGACTGTCCGGTGCCCCTGGTCCTTGCCAACCAGCGTGCGCTGACGTTTTATACCGAAGCGATCCGCGGTGCGCTCGAGAAGAACGGCATCACCGGCGCACGCGGCGAAGAGATCGATCACATCGAGCTCAACGAAACGAGCCCGCAGGACGACGCCGACGCCCGCAATTTCGTCCTGTGCCCCGGCATGGCCTACGACCGCTCGCCGTGCGGTACCGGCACCAGCGCCAAGGTCGCCTGCCTGGCAGCGGACGGCAAGCTGGCACCCGATCAAGCGTGGCGTCAGGCCGGCATCCTGGGCAGTGTCTTCGAGGCACGCTACCGTGTCGGTTCGCACGGCGTCCTTCCGCAAATCACCGGCAGCGCCTACATCACGCTACGCGGCCAGTTGTTGATCGACGAAAACGATCCCATGACCTGGGGCATCGGCGCCGCGTGAAAAGCTATGACCTGATCGTTGTCGGTGCCGGCATCGTGGGTGCCGCCTGTGCCGATTACGCTAGCGCAGCAGGGTTGCGGGTGGCGATCATCGAGCCGGGCCCGATCGGCGGTGCTGCCACGGCGGCAGCCATGGGTCATCTGGTGGCGATGGACGACGATCCGGCGGAGTTCGTACTGGCGCACTACTCGCTAGGCTTGTGGGAGGCGCTGACCGATCTGCCGCAGGCGGAGTACAGCCGCTGTGGCACGCTCTGGGTTGCTGCTGGCGAAGAGGAACTCACACGCATTCCGCAGAAACTGGCGCGACTGAGCGCCGCCGGCGTGGCAGCGCGAGCCATCGATGCCGAGGAGCTTTACCGCCTCGAACCGATCCTGGTCGCAGGCCTGGCGGGTGGCCTGCTGGTTCCGCATGAAGCAGTGGTCTATCCCCCCGCCGTCGCCCGCTATCTGGTCGAACGCGCCCGGCAACGCGGCGCCGAGTTTTACCCCATCCATGCAAGCCACCTTGAGGCAAGTGCAGGAGTACGGCTGGAAGACGGCACCGGACTGAGCGGCCCGGTCCTGGTCACCACCGGCTGCGCCCTGCCGCAGTTGCTGCCTGGGTTGCCACTGCGTCCCCGCAAGGGGCATCTGGTGATCACCGATCGCTATCCCGGCACGGTGCATCATCAAGTGCTGGAACTGGGTTACGCCGACAGCGCCCACGGTGAAGCCGACAGCAGTGTGGCGTTCAACGTGCAACCGCGCCCCACCGGACAGATTTTGATTGGTTCATCGCGCGAGTACAGCGCCACCACGTCCGAGGTATCGATGCCGATGGTGCAACGTATGCTCGAGCGCACTTTTCGTTTCATGCCCGCCTTGCGCCAGCTCGACGCACTGCGCATCTGGACCGGTTTTCGCCCGGTCAGTGCCGATGGCCTGCCTTATCTCGGTCGGGTCGCGGGTCAACAGGATGTCTGGGTGGCCGCCGGCCACGAGGGACTTGGCGTCACCACTTCACTGGGCAGCGCCCACTTGGTTATCGACCAACTGCTGGGCCGTCAGCCGGCCATCGATCCGCAGCCGTACGATCCGGCACGGGTGGCCGCATGAGTGCGCTGATACGCATCCAGGTCAACGGCTGTGACGTCGAGGTGCCGGCCGGCACCAGCGTCGCCGCGGCAATCGCCCGGCTGGAACTACCCTTTCGCCGCTCGGTGCGCGGACAGTGGCGTGCTCCGCTTTGCGGCATGGGCGTGTGCTTCGAGTGCCGCGTGCATATCGATGGCGTCGCCCAGCAGCGCGCCTGCATGGTGCCCGTGCGCGAAGGCATGCAGGTATCGACCGATGACTGATCACTACGACGTACTCGTTGTTGGCGCCGGCCCGGCGGGCCTTGCCGCAGCCACGGCGGCCGCAAGCCACGGCGCACGGGTGGGCCTGATCGATGCCCAAGCCACGGCGGGCGGCCAGGTATGGCGCCATGATGTGGAGCACGGCGATACCGCCCTGGCACGCCGCAACGTAGCCGCCGCACTGGAGCATCCCGGCGTAACCTGGCTGGCGCAGACGCGGGTCGTCGGCGTCGAGGCCGGCGCGCTGCTGGTAGAGGATCCAAAAAACGCCCGGTGGCTGCGTTACCGCGCCCTGATCCTGGCTACCGGTGCGCGCGAACTGCTGCTGCCGTTCCCCGGCTGGACGCTGCCCGGAGTGACCGGCGCCGGTGGCCTGCAGGCACTGGCCAAGCAGGGCTGGCCGTTGCGGGGACGTCGCGTCGTCATCGCGGGCAGTGGCCCCTTGCTGCTGGCTGCTGCGGTTACCGCGCGCCGACATGGTGCCCAGGTGCTGGGCATCTACGAACAGGCCAGCGCCGACAACATCCAGCGCTTTGCGCGCAGCCTCTGGCGCTGGCCGGGCAAAGCCGCCCAAGCCGTCGGGATGCGCGCCCAACTGGTTGGCGCGCCGTATCGCTGCGGCAGCGTCGTGCGCCGCGCATTCGGGGAAACGCATATCCAGTCGATCGAGGTAGACGGCCCGCGTGGTCTGGAGCAGATCGCCTGCGACCATCTCGCCGTTGGCTATGGCTTGCTACCGAACGTGGAACTCGCCCAGCTGCTTGGCTGCGATCTCCATCTGGTGGGTGTCCATCCACGCGTCAGCACCGATGCGCAGCAGCGCACCAGTGTCGAAGGCATCTATGCGACCGGTGAACTCTGTGGCATCGGCGGGCGCGACAGCGCTCGCTTCGAGGGCGCTATCGCCGGCCATGCGGCGGTGGGCGACGATGCCCACGTCGCCCGCCTGCAACGGCACCGGCAACATGCCCGTCGTTTTGCTGAGCTGCTCGACCGGCATTTCGCGCTCGACCCGCGCGTGCATGCATTGGCCGAACCGGACACCTTGATCTGCCGCTGCGAAGACGTACCGCTGTCCGCGCTGGACGGCTATACCGATGCACGCAGCGCCAAGCTCGCTACCCGCTGTGGCATGGGTGCCTGCCAGGGCCGCATCTGCGGCAGCGCGCTGGCCGAACTTGCCCGTTTTCCACGCAACGGCTCGCGTCCGCCGCTGTTCCCAGCCCGGCTTTCCACGCTGGGCTCCGACCCCTCTTCCGTTCGCTAATCTCCAAGGAGTTTCCCCATGAGCAATGCATCCCTCTGGCACGGCGTCCTGCCCGCCATCACCACCCCGTTCACCACCGACGGTCAGATCGACCATGCTTTCCTGGCCAAGCATGCGGTGCAGATGATCGACGCCGGCTGCAAGGGTATCGTGCCGCTGGGTTCGCTGGGCGAAGCCGCCACGCTGAGCTTCGAGGACAAGACCGCGATCCTGCGCACCCTGGTCAAGGCTCTCGACGGCCGCGCACCGGTCATCCCGGGCATCGCCTCGCTGTCCACCGACGAAGCCGTGCGCCTGGCCAAGGAAGCCAAGACCATTGGTTGCAAAGGCCTGATGGTGCTGCCGCCGTATGTGTACTCGACCGACTGGCGTGAAATGGGCGCCCATGTGAAAGCGGTGATCGGCGCCACCGATCTGCCGTGCATGCTCTACAACAACCCGGTGGCTTACAAGACCGACTTCACGCCGGCACAGATGGCCGAGCTGGCTGCCGAATTCCCGAACCTGCAGGCGGTGAAGGAGTCCTCCGGTGACGTGCGCCGCTTCGCCGCCATCAAGTCCTTGCTGGGCGATCGCCTGAACCTGCTAGTGGGCATGGACGATGCCATTGTCGAAGGCGTCAGCATGGGCGCGGTGGGCTGGGTCGCTGGCCTGGTGAATGCCTATCCGGCCGAGTCGGTGAAGCTGTTCGAGCTGGCCCGCGATGGCGGCGCCAAGGCGGCCATGCCACTGTATGCGTGGTTCCTGCCGCTGCTGCGTCTGGATACCGTGCCCACCTTCGTGCAGCTGATCAAGCTGGTGCAGGCCAAGGTCGGCATGGGCAGCGAGACGGTGCGCGCGCCACGTCTGCCGGTCGCTGGCGCCGAACGCGACGCCGCACTGAAGGTGATCGACCACGCCATCGCCACCCTGCCGGAGGTCTGAAATGAGTGCACTGGAACACGTACTGATCGCTGGGCAGTGGACCGCGTCGGTGGATGCGCAGGGCAGTTTCCGCGCGGCTGATCCGACGCAGGCCGAGGCCATCGGCCCGTCGTTTCCAGTCAGCGGCGCGGCCGACCTGGAGGCGGCGCTGGCGGCCGCCTCGGCGGTTGCCGTCGAGCTGGCCGCCGTGCCAGCCGCCCAGATCGCCGATTTTCTCGACGCTTATGCCGCCGCCATCGACGCCGATGCCGATACCTTGGTGGCACTGGCACATGCCGAGACCGCCCTGCCCACCGAACCGCGTTTGCGCTCGGTGGAACTGCCGCGTGCCAGCGGCCAGCTACGCCAGGCGGCCAAGGCGGCACGCAGTCATGCCTGGACCGATCCGGTGATCGACACCGCCGCTGGCCTGCGAGCACATCGTGCGCCGCTGGGCAAGCCAGTGCTGATCTTCGGCCCCAACAATTTTCCATTCGCCTTCAATGCGATTGCCGGCAGCGACTTCGCCTCGGCGATCGCGGCACGCAATCCAGTGATTGCGAAGGCGCATCCTTCGCATCCAGCCACCAGCCAACGGCTGGCGCAGCTCGCGCATCAGGCCCTGCTCGCCAGTGGTTTGCCAGCGGCGGCTGTGCAAATGCTTTACCACTTTGACAACGCACTGGGGCTCAAGCTGGCCGGGGATGCGCGACTGGGCGCGATCGGCTTCACCGGCAGCCGCGTCGGCGGTCTCGCGCTGAAGGTTGCTGCCGACAAGGCGGGCGTGCCGATCTATGCGGAGCTGTCCAGCATCAACCCGGTCTTCATGTTGCCTGGCGTGCTGGCCGAACGCGGCGCGGCACTCGCACAGGAACTCTTCAACTCCTGCATGATGGGCAGCGGCCAGTTCTGCACCAATCCGGGCATCGTCATCGTGCCGCGCAACGCCGATGGCGACGCGTTTGTCGCTGCCGCCCTCAAGCACTTCAGTGAAGCGACGCCCAAGGTGCTGTTCTCGCAGGGCGTGCAGCAGGGGTTGAAGCAAGGCGTGGCCACCTTGCTGGGTGCTGGGGCTGAGTTGCTCGCTGGCGGCAACGCCGGTGACGGCGCGGGCTACCACTACCAGCCCACCCTGCTCAGCGTGGATGCCGGGACCTTCATCGCCCACGCCGAGGTCTTGCAGACCGAAGTCTTCGGTCCGGTCAGCCTGCTGGTCCGTGCCGACGACACAGCCGCCATGGCCGCCCTGGCTGCCAGCTTCGAGGGCAACCTCACCGGCACGCTGTACCGTGCTGCCGATGGCAGCGACGACGATGTCTGGCAAGCCATCGCCCCGGCCTTGCGCACGCGCGTAGGCCGCTTGATCGCCAGCAAGATGCCCACCGGCGTAGCAGTGAGTCCGGCGATGAACCACGGCGGTCCGTATCCCAGCACCAGCCATCCGGGCTTTACCGCGGTCGGCATGCCGGCGGCGATCCATCGCTTCACCGCCCTGCACAGCTATGACGGCGTACCCGAAGCGTTGCTGCCGGTCGAATTGCGCGATGCCGCGGTCGCGGGCCTGCAACGACTGATCGATGGACGCTGGAGCGATGCCGCCGTGGGTACCTCGGCATGACGCGGAAAGCCGCCGGCAAGCCGCAAATCGGTGGACACCGCCTGGAGGACGCCCAGGTCCTGCTCAAGCCGTGGCCGCACAAGGCAGCGCCGATCCAGCCTGCCGAGTACGAACAACGGCTCGCCCAGGCCCGTGCGCTGATGCGTCAGCGCGGTGATGGCGCGCTGCTGATTACCGCGGGCAGTTCGCTGCGTTATTTCACCGGTATCACCTGGGGCGCCAGTGAGCGCCTGGTGGCGATGCTGCTGACCTTGCAGGGCGACCCCATCGTGCTGGCTCCGAGTTTCGAAGAGGGCTCACTCAGCCACGAGTTGAAGATCCCGGTGCAGGCGTGGCTGTGGGAAGAACACGAAAACCCGCAGCAGATCGTCGCCGATGTGATGATCGAGCAGGACGTGCAGCAACTGGCGCTGGACCCGGCTGCAGCGTTTGTCATCCACGAGCGCCTGCGCGCCGTGATCGGCGATCGCCGCATCGTCGATGCCAGCGCGATCGTCGATGGCTGTCGCATGTGCAAGTCGCCGGCTGAACTGGCCTTGATGAAGCAGGCCACCGCGATGACCCTGCACGTACATCGACTGGCCGCCGGTCTGATGCGCGTCGGCATCAGTACGGGCGAGATCAAGCGCTTCATCGATCAGGCCCATCGCGCGCTGGGCGCCGATGGCGGCTCGACCTTCTGCATCGTGCAGTTCGGTCACGCCACGGCGTATCCGCACGGCATTCCCGGCGAACAGCACCTGCGCCAGGACGAGCTGGTGTTGATCGACACCGGTTGCAGCGTCGAGGGCTACCAGTCGGACATCACCCGCACCTATATCTTCGGTACGCCCAATGCCGAGCAAGAACGCATCTGGTTGCTGGAACAAGCTGCCCAGCAAGCGGCGTTCGATGCCGTGCGTCCGGGCGTGCGCTGTGACGAGGTGGATGCGGCCGCACGCCGCGTACTCGAAGCCGCTGGCCTGGGTCCGGATTACCGGCTGCCTGGCCTGCCGCATCGCACCGGCCACGGCTGCGGCATGAGCATCCATGAAACACCTTACCTGGTGCGCGGCAACGACACCGTACTGGCCCCGGGCATGTGCTGCAGCAACGAGCCGATGATCGTGGTACCGGGCCAGTTCGGCATCCGCCTGGAAGACCACTTCTACGTCACCGAAGACGGCGCGACCTGGTTTACCCCGCCCTCGCCGGCGATCGACCGGCCGTTTGCCTAGTCTGTCTGCATCCGCTGCCGATGACCAACGCGACCCCCACGTTATGCTCAATTCCGCATGACGTGGGGTTAATGCTTTCTATACGTGCCGTGCTGCAGCGGCGAGCATGGAGAACGAACGCTGGCGACGCGAAATTCGATATTCGTGCCTTCCATGACGAGATGCTTTCCGGTGGCGCGGTGCCGCTGGACCTGCTCGATGCGAGCACCCATGCCTGGATCGCCGCGGTCAAGGCTGGCCACGCCCCGTCGACTCCGCTTGCCACCTCTCTTTAACCGGAATCGCTCATGGCATCTCGCCTTATCTGTTCCATCTGTTTCCTGGGATTGAGCATGTTTGCAATGACTCCAGCGCTGGCCGCCCACGGCGCACAAACCAGCGCCGACCAGCGCTTCCATGCCCTTTACACAAGCGAATGGCATTGGCGTCAGGAGCAGTTTGCCGGCGCCGACGACGAAGACAGCAGCGGTAAAGCAGCCGATCACCTGCCCAAGGTGGATGCAGCCACCCAGGCGATGCGCGAAGCCTATTGGGCCAAGGTGTTGCAGACGCTGGCGACGATCCCCAAGGCCCAGCTCACCGGCGAAGACCCGGTCAACTACGCCGTCTACAAGCAGCAGATCGAAGTGCTGCTGAGCGACCAGCAGTTCAAGACCTGGCAGATGCCATTCAACAGCGACTCGGGCTTCTGGAGCGACCTGGGTTTCACCGCCCGCGCCACCTATACCAAACCGCAGGAATATCAGGACTACCTCGGCAAGCTGCATGACATCCCGCGCTACTTCCACGAGCAAACCGACAATATGCGGCTGGGTCTGGCGCGCGGTTTCAGTCAGCCAAGGATCATTCTGCAGGATCGCACGCAGTCGATCTGCGTGGTTGCCGATGCGCCTGGCGAGAGCAATCTTTTCTACGCCCCGTTCAAGCATATGCCGGCGAGCATCCCCGCCGCCGAGCAGGCCAGGTTGCGCGCCGAAGCGCTGGCGGCGATCAAGGATGAGGTGATCCCCGCTTACGCCAAGCTGCTTACTTTCATGCAGGACGAGTACATCCCCAAGGCGCGTACCGATATCGCCGCCGAAGACCTGCCTGATGGCAAGGCCTACTATCAGGCCCAGATCCGCGAATTCACCACGCTGGACATGAGCCCCGATGCCATCCACCAGCTCGGTCTCGAGCAGATGGCGATCATTCACCAGCAGATGCTGGACACGATCAAGCAGACCGGCTTCAAGGGCAGCTTTGCCGACTTCCTGCATTACCTGCGTACCGATCCTGGCTTCTATGCCAAGACCCCAGAGGAGCTGCTCAAGGACGCGGCCTGGGTCGCCAAGGAAGTCGACGGCAAGGTCGGCGACTATATCGGTCGTCTGCCACGTCGCCGCTTTGCGATCGAGCCGGTACCGGCCGACCTTGCGCCGATCTATACCGGTGGCCGCGGTGGCCCGGGCATCTACCTGGTCAACACCTACAACCTGCCCTCGCGTCCTCTGTATTCGCTGCCGGCGCTGACTCTGCACGAATCCTCCCCCGGCCACGCGCTGCAGATGCCGTTGGCAGCAGAGATGGAGGGTCTGCCGGACTTCCGTCGCTACACCTATATCTCCGCCTACGGCGAAGGCTGGGCGCTGTACTGCGAATATCTTGGCCAGGAAATGGGCATCTACCATACGCCGTATGAGCAGTTCGGTTACCTGAGCTATCAGGCCTGGCGCGCGGCGCGACTGGTGGTGGATACCGGCATCCATCACCTGCACTGGACGCGCCAGCAGGCGCAGGATTACCTGCGCGAAAACACCGCGCTGGCCGATCACGAGATCGAGACCGAGGCGGATCGCTATATCGCGTGGCCGGCGCAGGCGCTGTCCTATTACCTCGGTGAGATGGCCATCCGCGATGACCGCGCCCGTGCCGAGAAAGCACTGGGGTCGAAGTTCGACATCCGCGCCTTCCACGATGCCGTGCTCTCGACCGGCTCGGTGCCGCTGCCGGTGCTGAACGAACGCATCGACCAGTTCATCGCCAACGGTGGCAAGTCACCGTACGCCGACGCTACCCACTGACCTCTCGTCACGCATCAGCTACCAGATACTCCGCCACTGCCGCCGGATCAGCCCATGCCCGCACCGGGAAAGTTTCGCAAACAGCTCAGCCTCATCGACCTGACCTTCATCGGCCTTGGCGCGATCTTCGGATCCGGCTGGCTGTTCTCGGCCAGTCACGTCGCGGCGCTCGCTGGCCCGGCAGGTATCGTGTCCTGGCTGATCGGCGGCGCTGCCGTGCTGTTGCTGGGCCTGGTGTATTGCGAACTGGGGGCGGCACTGCCCCGCGCCGGGGGCGTGGTGCGCTACCCCGAATATTCCCACGGCATGCTGCTGGGCTCCTTGATGGGCTTCATCACGCTGATTGCCTTTTCCAGCCTGATCGCCATCGAGATCGTCGCCTGCCGGCAGTATGCCGCGGCCTGGTTCCCGGCCCTGAGCCAGCCCGGCAGCAGCAACCCGACCGTGCTCGGCTGGCTGGTGCAGCTGGCCCTGCTGACGGTGTTCTTCGCGCTCAATTATTCCAGCGTGAAGACCTTCGCCATGGCCAACAACATCATCAGCGCCTTCAAGTTCATCGTGCCGCTGTTGGTGATCGTGGTGCTGCTGAATCATTTCCATGCGCCGAACATGCAGATCCACGGCTTTGCCCCCTTCGGCTTCAGCGGCGTGGAAGCGGCGGTCTCGGCAGGCGGGATCATCTTCGCCTACCTCGGGCTGACCCCGATCATCGCCGTGGCCAGCGAAGTACGCAATCCACAGCGCACGATTCCGATTGCGCTGATCCTGTCGGTGGCCTTGTCCACCGTCATCTACCTGCTGCTGCAGATCGCCTTCCTGGGCAGCATTCCCACGCAGTTGCTGGACCACGGCTGGAGCGGCATCGGCGCGATGTTCTCGCTGCCCTACCACGACATCGCGCTGGCACTCGGCCTTGGTTGGCTGGCCTTGCTGGTGGTGTCCGACGCCGTGATCTCGCCCAGTGGTACCGGCAACATTTACATGAACGCCACTCCGCGCGTGATTTACGGCTGGGCGCGCAGCGGCTCGTTCTTTCCGCTGTTTGCGCGGATCGACGCGAAGTCGGGCATTCCCCGTCCGGCGCTGTGGCTGACCTTTGCGCTGTCGATCTTCTGGACGCTGCCCTTTCCTTCCTGGGAAGCGTTGATCCGGGTGGTGTCGGCGGCGCTGGTGCTCAGCTATGCGGTTGCACCGATCACCGTGGCCGCCCTGCGCCGCAACGCCCCCGAATTGCCACGTCCGTTCTTTCTGCGTGGCTTTGCAGTACTGGGGCCAGCCTCGTTTGCGGTGGCCGCGCTGATCGTCTACTGGTCCGACTGGGACACCGTGTCGTGGCTGCTGGGTCTGCAGATCGGCATTTTCGCCATCTATGTGCTTTGGAAACGGGGCACGGGCAACGACCGCCTGAAACTGCGGCAGGACGTGTACTCTTCCCTGTGGCTGATCGGCTTCTATGCGCTGATCATGCTGGTGTCGTGCCTGGGGACATTCGGAGGCCGCGGCATCATCAGTCAACCCTGGGATTCGCTGCTGGTTATCGCCGTCGCCCTGGCCGTCTATTACTGGGGTGCGCGTACCGGCGTGCCGGCATCCCGACTCGCCCTGGGCTCGGCCGATGAGGACTGAGACAGCACACCACGTCGGCCGGATACGCGAAAACTCCCCCGGCCTGTTGTTCCAGGCCTCCGCAGGCCTGCTATTTGCCGTCGCAAGCGTTTGACTGTGGATCGACGCCGCTTCCTGCAAGGCGTAGCCACCACCAGTGCCGTCGCTGCCAGCCTCGGCATGCCTTGATCACCACGCCGAAATTGCACCGGCACTCCGGTAATCGGTGCGCAGCATGCAGAGTAATCACACCAACGCAACGCC
>Ga0302313_10001177_pt1 | contig 20602 bp, 11 predicted proteins | sample III_Palsa_N2_2_FD_200454 | JGI IMG/M metagenome (GOLD analysis project Ga0302313, IMG submission 200454) | Peat permafrost microbial communities from Stordalen Mire near Abisko, Sweden - III_Palsa_N2_2 | ecosystem: Environmental > Terrestrial > Soil > Palsa > Peat permafrost | place: Sweden...
AGGTGTTTTCGCGGACCATGTCGAGGAAGAGTTGGTGGACGCGGATGTCGTCGCTTAACTCGGGGTGGAAGGTGGCGGCGAGCAGCTTGCCCTTGCGAACGAGCGTGGCGTTGCCTTCGCGGGTGGCGAGGACTTCGATGCCTTCGCCAACGCGGCTGATGCGTGGGGCGCGGATGAAGACCATCTCCATAGGGCCGCCGGGCAGGGCGGTCTCGGCGGTGAGGATGGTGGAGTCGTTCTGGCGGCCATAGGCGTTGCGCTCGACGGCGATATCGAGCGCGGCGAAGGAGCGCTGTGGTGGGTTGTCGACGTCTTTGGCGAGGAGGATGGTGCCGGCGCAGGTGCCGAAGGTCGGCTTGCTATGGACGAAGTCGTTGAGGACGTCGTAGAAGCCCGCGCGCTCGAGGTGCTTGAGGAAGGTGGTGGATTCGCCGCCGGGGATGACGAGGCCGTCGAGGAAGTGGAGCTGGTCAGGCGTGCGGATGAAGCGCGTGATCGCGCCGAGTTCGTTGAGGCGGTCGGCGTGGATGTCGTAGGCGCCTTGCAGGGCGAGTACGCCGATTTGGGGGCAGGAGGACATGACAATATAGTAGTTCAAAATTGTAGTTACTACAATGTAGTATGGTGGTAGCGTCTATGCAGAGATTTGAATGGGACGAGACGAAGGCGAAACGCAATCTCAGAAAGCATGGGATTGATTTTGAGGATGCCATTACTGTCTTCCGCGATGAGCACGCCATGATCGAACTGGAACGGTATGTCGATGGTGAGGCACGATGGCAAGCGTTGGGCATGATCGATGGGGCGATTGTTGTTGTCGTCGTCCATGGGATTAGAGAGGACGGCTTAGACGAGTTGGTGCGAATCATCTCTGCCCGGCGCGCAGAACCTCATGAAAGGAGACGATATGGGAAAAATTGTTCGTAGGACCTGGGAAGAGATGGAGAACCACAAGATTAGTCCTGAGGCCATCGCTCGGATGAAGGCTATCAAGGATGAGGATATTGATTTTTCCGATATTCCGTCGCTGACGGAAAAGTTCTGGAAGAATGCAGTGCAGAACCCGCTCTATCGTCCGGTGAAGAAGCAGGTGACGTTGCGGATTGATGCCGATGTGCTGGAGTGGCTGAAGAAGAAGGAAGAGAAGGGGTATCAGTCACGGTTGAATCAGTTGCTGCGCGAGGCGATGGTGAATGAGCTTTTGAAGAAGTCAGCCTAGACGTTGAAGACGTTGCGCCCTGGAGGGCCAGGACGCCGATGTGGGGTCCCAAACTGATTTTACTTTACCCGGGGTGAGTCAATTCACGTATTGGAGCGAGTAGGCTTAGAGCCAAACATAAGATTTCGTAAAATAACCAAGATGATGATCTCAACGATTGCCAGCAGTAGCCACTGTATTCCTGATACTTCTCCTTCCAAATGAAACAGCCAAGCACAGAACAGCAAATGAGTCGTGAAACTCGCACCGGATAATATCCAGAACGGCGTTCTCTTCCAGAAGTGTTTGCTCACCAATATAAACTGACCAAATACAGCAGCCGTGGATAGCACCATCCAGACCCAATTCATAATTCGCGGTGCGGGCACACCTCGCAGGGCAGCCAAGACAACGGCCATTATCGCGGCTAAACTGATGAATATATAAGCCACGAAATCCCTAACACGACCACGGCGCGCAGTACGGCTAAATACCTTACTCATGGCAGCTCACTTACAAGGGGTGGGGTTCACAAATTCGTTAACGATTTCGCTTTCAGACCGTTGCTTGGCTGCACGTGGCGCGAAGCGCTTCCGCCCGTGCGGCGAGCACCTACCAGCCGCGGTTCTGCATGAGGTTCTTTTCTTCGATGGCGGCGGCGGCGAGGCCCTTCATGCTGCCGAGGACTGCTTCGCTGGCTTCGGCGACGATCTTGGGATCGTTGAAGTGCAGCGTCGCGAGGACGATGGCCTTGGCGCGGGAGACGGCCTCTTCGCGCTCGAGTTTGTTGTGCTCTACATCGAGGGGAATCGCGCCTTCCTTCATGAAGATGCCGGAACCTACAAAGATGGTCTCTGCGCCTAGCTGCATCATGAGGGCGGCGTCGGCGGGGGTGGCGATGCCGCCGGCCGAGAAGTTTGGGACAGGCAGCTTGCCGGCCTTGGCGATCATGCGAATCAACTCGTAGGGAGCGCCGTGGACCTTGGCGGCGTTGTAGAGTTCAGAGTCGTCAAGCACGGTGAGGGCCTTGATCTCGCGGACGATCTGACGCATGTGCTGCACGGCGTGGACTACGTCGCCGGTGCCGGGTTCGCCCTTTGTGCGGATCATGGCAGCGCCTTCGGCGATGCGGCGACAGGCTTCGCCGAGGTTCTTGGCGCCGCAGACAAAGGGCGTGGTGAAGGCGTGCTTGTCGATGTGGTAGACCTCATCGGCGGGCGTTAGGACTTCGGATTCGTCGATGAAGTCCACGCCTAGGGCTTGCAGGACCTGGGCTTCGGCGAAGTGGCCGATGCGGGCCTTGGCCATGACGGGGATGGAGACGGTGGCGATGATCTCCTTGATGAGCTTGGGGTTCGCCATGCGGGCGACGCCGCCTTCGGCGCGGATCATGGCGGGGACGCGTTCGAGGGCCATCACGGAGACGGCGCCGGCTTGTTCGGCGATCTCGGCCTGGGCTACGTTCATGACGTCCATGATGACGCCGCCCTTCATCATCTCGGCGAGGCCGATCTTGAGGCGAAGCGAGGTGGAATTGCCGTTACCGTTGCCATTGCTGTTGTGTGCCATGATGAACTCCTTCACGAGAGGCGGAATAGCGCCAATAAATAAGTTTAGCAGTTAGAGAAAACACTACTTGCGGTAGCTGGGCGGTGCGGTTGAAGCTGTAGATGCTTCGGGGAGTGGATACCCCTCCTCCGGCCGGAAACAGCGCAAAGACCGGAGAACATTGAGGTTAGGTGTGGTCTTCGGGGACGGTTGGCGATCTACGCGAAGACCGCTGCGAAGACTAGTTTCGGTGCTTTTATTGTAGATGCGGTGTCAAGGGGTGTGAACTCGAAACGCCTCTCGTAAACGATGTGAGAGGCGTTTCAAGGTTGTGGCGGGCGGACGAAGAACGGGAGACAGCAGGTTCCTCACTTCGTTCGGAATGACAATCAAAAGTATGAGCAAATGCGTAGAGCTACTGTTCTTTCGGCGCTCCGGGGATGGTGATGTCCAGTTGGGTCGTTTTGCCGAGCGTGGAGAGCGGTGGTTGGATCTCCTGCATGTTGCCGACGACCACGATGGCCAGCTTTTCAGGCTGGATGTACTTGAGAGCCACGCGGGTTACGTCGGCCGCGGTGACCTTTTCGACCCCGGCGCGGTACTGCTCCAAGAAGTCGGCAGGGTAGCCGTAGACGGCCAGCGTGACCTGTTCGCTGAGGATCTTTTCAGGCGTGTCGTAGCGGAAGATGAAGGAGTTCAGCAGGTCGTCCTTGGCCTTGCGGAGCTCGGACTCAGTGGGCGGATCAGTGCGAAGCTTGCGGACCTCATCGAGCGTGGCCTTAGTGGCCGCGACGGTGCTGGAGCTCTTGGTGCCGAGCCCGACGGCGAAGAGGCCGGGATGATCGTAGGCCGCTCCGAAGCTGCCGCCAACCGAGTAGGCGAGGCCCAGCTTGGTGCGGACCTCCTGCACGACGCGCGAGCCGAAGCCGCCGGAGAAGACCTCGTTCATCACCGAAAGCGCGTAGAAGTCAGGATTGCGCTCCTCCGTGCCGAGGCCGACCATGTAGACGTTCGATTGATCGACGTCCGTTTTGTCGGCGTAGTAGATGCCGGGTGTGGGTTCGATGAAGTTCACCTTGGCGGAGACCAACTCGGTGCCTTTGGGGATAGAGCCGAAGGCGGCAGTGAGCTTGGCTTGCATGTCTTTCGTATCGAAGTCTCCAATGACGCCGACGATAAGGTTGGCGCCGTTGAAGGTGTTTTTGTGCCAGGCCTTCAGGTCGTCGAGCGTGACGGCGCCCACGGTGGCAAGCTCTGTCTCGCGGCCATAGGGGTTGGTCTTGCCGTAGGCGATCTGGCGGGCTTCGCGCTGGACGATGCCCGCAGCGCTGTCGTTGCGGCGCAGGATGCTGGAGGCCATGCTCTGCTTGGCGAGATCGAGCTTGTTCTCCTGGAAGTCCGGGTGCTCGAGCAGGTCGAGCGCGATGGCAAAGACGCTGTCGAAGTCGGTAGTGAAGCTGTTCCAGCTAAGCGAGGTTGCGGCCTGCCCGCCGCCGGTTTCGATGGAGGCAGCCTTGGCGGCGAGCTGGTCGTCGAGCTCGTCGCCGGGGTGCGCGGCGGAGCCGGAGGTGCGCCAGGTTTCGCCGTAGAGTTCCATGAGGCCAACCTTGTCCGCGGAGACATCGCGGCTGCCGCCTCGGATGCGGACGAAGCCGCTGATGAAGGGCAGTTCGTGGTCCTCTTCGAGGAAGAGCTGCACACCGTTCGGCAGCGTGACGCGTGTGGGCTCCGTCGGCTTAAAGGCGTGGAGCGGTGGGATGGGGATGGCCTTCCACGGCTGGGCGGGAGACGGGTTTTGGGCGATGGCGACGATGGAAGCAGCGGCGAACGCGAAGGTCGTGAAGGAAGAGCGCAAAAGGTTCATCGTGCACCTCCTTTGCCGGCGGAGACGGGCGTTGCGGTGGCCCCGGCGGGGGGTGCGGTTGGAGGTTTGAAGTCGATGCGGGCGCTGGTGCGGTTGGTGTCGACGAAGGTCTGGTTGGCTACGCGGCGGATGTCGGCCTTGGAGACGGCGTCGATCTTCTGTAGCTCCTGGAACATCCCGCGCCAGTCGCCAAGGCGGGTCTGGTACTCGGCGAGCTGCGAGGCGAGGCCGTCGTTGTCGGCCAGGCCGCGGAGAAGATCGGCGCGGGCGCGAGTCTTGAAGCGCTCCAGCTCGGCGTCGGAGACGTCAGTGGTCTTGAGGATGTCGAGCTGCTTGTGGATGGCCTCACGCAACTCGTCGTTGGTGTGGCCGCGCATGGGCAGGGCGTAGAAGGCGAAGAGGCCGGGGTACTTGATGCCGGGGAAGCCGGAGAAGCCCTCGGCGACCAGCGCAATCTTCTGGTCGCGGACCAGCGAACGATAGAGGCGCGAGGTGCGGCCGTTGGAGAAGATGTCGGTGATGGCGTCATAGACGGCATCGTCCGGCGAGCGGTAGCCGGGACGGTGGTAGCCCTCGAGGTAAAAGGGCTGCGTGGTCTCGTGGAGGACGACAGTGCGCTCGGCTGTCTGCTTTGGCTCGACGGTGGTCATGGGCTCGGGCCTGGGACCTGCGGGGATGCGGCCGAAGTATTTCTCGAGGATCGGCATGGCGGTGACGGGATCGACGTCGCCGACGACGGCTATGACCATGTTGGAGGGAACATAGAACTTCTTGTGGAAGTCAGAGGCCTCGGTTGCGGTGACCTGCGTAATGTCAGACTCCCAGCCGACGCCGGGGCGACCGTAGGGGTGGGCCATGTAGGCTGCGGCGAGGAACTCCTCGACGAGCCGGCCCTGCGGGGAGCTGTCGATGCGCATGCGGCGCTCTTCGTTGACGACGTCGCGCTCTTTGTAGAACTCGCGCGCGACAGGCCAGCCAATGCGGGACGACTCGAGAAACGCCCAAAGCTCAAGGCGGTTGGAGGGCATCGACCAGAAGTACTGCGTCGAATCTTCGCTGGTGGAGGCGTTGAGGTCAACGGCGCCGTTCTCTTCCGCGAGCTCGGAGAACTGGTTGGGAATCACAAACTTCTGGGCAGCTTCTACGGCGTCTTCAAAGGTCTTGTGGAGCGCGTCGAGCGTGGCCTGATTCTTCGCGACGGTGTCGTCGGCGACGGCGTTACGATAGGCGCTGTCGTAGGCGGCGTAGGCGGTCTCAACCTTGTCGAGCGCGATCTTTTCGGCGGCGTAGTCCGTGGTGCCGATGGTGTCGGTGCCCTTGAAGGCGATGTGCTCAAACATGTGCGCGAGCCCGGACTGGCCGGAGGGGTCGTTGGCGGAGCCGGCGTCTACGAGGGTGTAGAAGCTGAAGACCGGGGCCTCGTGGCGCTCGGAGATGATGAGAGTGAGGCCGTTGGGCAGAACCTTGACGGTGGTGCGCGCGGCGAGGGCCTGCTCGTACTTATCGGGCGGCGCGGGCGCGGTTTGGGCGCGGAGCGATGGGAGCAGAAACGCTGCGGCTGTGAGCAGGACAGCGGTTCTCAGGGTGCTCGACAGGAGCCTGGTGGAAGACGTCAACGTAGCCTCATTTCTGATAGTGCGACGGTGCGGGGTGCTTTCGAGCGTTTGTGATGCAAATTCAGGTTCCTATGCTAGACGTTGGAGGCGGCGAAAGGAAATTTGGCGGGTTTCCCACAGGAGATTTCGTATGCAGGCTGGAAGCGCCAGTTGAGGCTTGCGTATCGAGCACTACTGCGGAACAATCTTATCTAGATATTATGTCCATACTTGCTCTGCGCCGCCGCCTTGTGCTGTGCCTCGGTCTCCTTTTGGCCGCAACGACGCTCGTGTCCGCAGCGATGGGCCAGGTTTTGTCTTTAGCCATGCACGCGCCGGCACTTCCGAGCGGTGCGCTGGATCTGGGGACTCTCCCCGGGTCGCAGGCGATGCGCCTGACACTGTATCTCGCGCCGACGCCGGAGCGGCAGGCTGCACTGGAGAGCTATCTGACGGCGGTGCAGACGCCGGGGAGCGGGTCGTATCATACGTGGCTTACCCCGGCGGCGTTCGGCCAGCAGTTCGGCGCTACGGCAGATCAGATCGCCGCGGTGAGCGCCTTTGCGCAGGCCAAGGGGCTCACGGTGGAGAGCGCGACGACCTCCGGGCTGCGGATTGTGGTCTCAGGCACGGCCGCGAACGTGGAGTCCGCGATGGCTCCCGCTGTGCATGGCGTGCAGTTGGGGCAGGCGGTTTACTATGCGAACCGCGCGGCGCCCGTGCTGCCGAACACGATGGCGGGAAACCTGCTGACGGTGGATGGGTTGAGCAATCTCCCGGCGACGTATCCGCTGACGCTTGCGACCGATGGCGTTGCGCAGAGTGCGACGGCCAGCGGCCTCGCGGCGCTGAGTGCGGTTGTGGAAGCCAATACCGTGAGGGTGGTCTCGCTGAGCACAGCAAGCTGTCTCGAGGATGTAGACGCGGCAACGCAGGCGGCGATGCGCCTGACGATGCAGCAGGCAAGCGCGCAGGGAATGACCGTGCTGGCGCAGACCGGCTGCGGTCCACGTGGCTCGGCTGGGTTCCCCAGTGTGCTGGCGGAGGTGACGTCGGTTGCGCTGGCGCCGGGGATTACGCCTCCCGCGACGGCGAGCCTGACCGTGCTGCGGCCCACATGGCAGCAGGCGATGGGGCTACCCGCCGATGGGATGCGTCACGAGCCGGATCTGACGGTGTCGAGCCTGGGCGCGCTGGCGCAGACGATGGAGTCGATCCTGGCGAAGCAGCCGGCAACGGCGGATGGTTCGCCTGCGCGGCTGGGCAATGTGAACGCCACGTTCTATGAGTTGGCGGCTGAGCCGGGGCTTTATACGCAGCCCGACCACGCGGCAGCAGGCACGTGGGAGGCGTCGACGGGGTTGGGTGTCGTCGATCTCGACAAGCTGGACAAATTTTTTCCGCATGGCAGCCTGAGCGATAACGTCTCGATCAATGTGTCGAATGGCGGGTTCGTGACCCATGGTGGGAGCTTTACGTTTTCGTCGACGGTGACGGATACGTCGGGGCAGGGCAATGGTGTGGCGCCTACGGGGACGGTGGTGTTTTCGACGAGCACAGGCATAACGCTTGGGTCGGGGACGCTGTCTGGCGGAACGGCTTCGGCCACCTATAACCAGTTGCCGGGTGGGACGTATACCGTGACGGCTGCGTACTCGGGCGACGGAACGTACGCCGCGAATAACAGCATCTCTACCGGGTTTACCGTGGGTGCGGAGACCGTGACGGTCACTGGAAGTCTGGCTGGAGCCGCGCCTGTGGGGACGATGGCTACGGTGGATGTGGTCGTCACAGCTCCTTCTGGCGTGGGGTCGCCGACTGGGACCATCACGGTAACTCCGCAGGGAACCAGCGATACGGGCACCTACACCGGTACGCTGGCCGGAACCGGGGCCACGACGACGGCGGCTGTGCAGGTGCCGGCGGTGCAGGGCGGGTCGGTGACGTTCCTGGCGCAGTGTACGACCACGGCCAGCTTTGCATGCAGCAATCCGGGGCGGATTACGGGGTCAAATAATCTGGGGACGCCGACGGTGAAGCTGACGGCAGCGCCTGTTCCACCGGTGAACGGAACCACGACGAACTTTACGGCAACGGTAAGCGGCGCGGGTGGAAAGTATCCGACGCCGGCGGGAAACCTTACCTTCGAGGACAACGGTTCGTCGATTGGATCGCAGACGCTGAGCAACGGTACGGCATCATTTTCAGATTCGAACTGGAGCGCCGGATCGCATAGTCTCAGTGCGGTCTATGGCGGGGACAACAACTATGCCAGCGGGACAGCAACGGCGAACGCGAACACCTCTGCAACAGCCACGACGACGACGTTAGGGATTTCGCCGAACCCGCCTGTGAGCGGCAGCACGACGACGCTGACGGCGACAATCACCTACACGCCGACGAACGGCGTGGGCCCGAGCGGCGCGACGAACTTCTTTGAGGATGGCTCACTGATCGGCAGTGGCACGGTCAGCGGCGGCGTGGCCAGCTTTAGCTCGACGACGCTGAGCAGCACGACAGCACACAGCTTTGACGCGGTCTACGCGGGCGACTCGAATTACCTGACGAGCACCTCGGCGACCGTGGCGACAGCGGCAACGGCCGCGTCTGTGACGACGACTACGACGTTGACGGTTTTGCCGAACCCGCCTGTGAGTGGGGCCCTGACGACGTTGACGGCAACGGTCGCGCAGACGGGCAGCGCGTCTGCACCGACCGGGACGGTGACGTTCTATGAAGACTACGGGATCCTTGGTTCTGTAGCGGTCTCGGGCAGCAGTGCGACGTTTACGAGTACGACGCTGTCCTCCACCGTGGCGCATACGTTCTATAGCGTGTACTCCGGCGATTCGACGTTCAAGACAAGTACGTCCCCCCTGGTGGCGACGTCGGCTTCGAGCGCGACGGTGGCGACAACCACGACGCTGACAGTCTTGCCCAACCCTCCGGTGAGTGGGAGCACGACGACGCTGACGGCGACGGTTGCCTTTACGGGCAGCACGTCCACGCCGACTGGAAGCATGAACTTCTATGAAGACTCGGGGTTGATTGCGACGGTTCCGCTGTCGGCTGGGAGTGCGAGTTTTGCGAGTACGCTGCTGTCGTCCGCGACAGCGCATACGTTCTATGCGTTGTATTCGGGTGACGCGACGTTCAAGACCAGCACCTCGCCGGTTGTATCATCGGCGGCTACAGCGACTTTGACCTCCTCGACGACGTTGGTGGTTTTGCCTAATCCGCCGGTGAGCGGAAGCCTTACAACCATTACGGCGACGATTGCCTATACGGGAACAACAGCGCCCACGGGGACTGTGGCTTTCTACGAAGATGGCGCGATCGTGCAGACCGAGCCGGTGAGCAACGCGTCGGCCAGCATCGCCAGCACTACGTTCAGCAGCAAGACTTCTCATGCGTTCTCCGCGGTGTACTCTGGCGATTCAACCTTCAAGCCAAGTACGGCGCCGACGGTGACGACCGCGGCTACCACGACGACTGCGACGACGACGGTGACAGTGACCGCTTCGGTCCCGACAGTAGCGGCGGGTGGGACGGTGACGCTCAGCGCGACGGTGACGCCTTCGAGCATAGTGAACAGCACCGCGCCTTCGGGGACGGTGACGTTCAGCTCCGCGCAGGGGATTCTGTGCTCGGGGATCGTGAGCAGCAATGCGGCCAGCTGCATGGCAACGCTGACCACGACGGGTGTTCAGTCGATCTCTGCCGCGTATAACGGCGACACCAACTACAGCGCGAGCACCAGCACCATGGCGGCGACGGTTACTGTCGGTGCGACCACTGCGACCGGTGTGTTGACCGCGGCGGCCAGCCCGTCTACGACAACGTATGGCGGAACAGTGACGCTGACCTCTACGCTCATTCCAACTCCAGCAGTAACCGGCGGTCCGGCGGGCAGCGTGACCTTCGCCCTTACCGGCACAGTGGCTTCGATGACGACCTCGGCGTTGGTGGCGACTGGAACCTCTGCGACGGCGACCTCTCCGATTGCGACGCCTGTGCCCGGCACTTACGTGGTGACGGCGACATGCACCAGCACGAATGTGACCTGCACGGGACTTTCTGCGACGGCGTCGCTGACGGTCGCCAAGGGCGCTACCACTACGACGTTGACGGCCTCAACCATGAGCCCGCAGGTGGGGCAGACGACGACGTTCACCGCTACCGTGGCACCTACGATCACGCCGAACGGTGCTGCAATTCTGCCGACCGGGACGGTTACGTTCTTTGTGAACGGCACGCAGACGGTGCAGACCCTGACCAACGGCACCGCAACCTTTGCAACGGTGCTGACGGCCACGACCGGCAACTACGTGACGGCGGTTTACTCCGGCGATACGAACTGGCTCGGCAGCACTTCGTCGCAACTGGTGGTCAATATCGCGCCCATCCCAACGACGGGATCGCTCTCTGCGAACCAATCGACGGCGCTCTATACGGCCAACATTGTGCTGACGGACGCAGTGTCGGCTACGCCGTCCGCGACCGTTCCTAATCCTGCAGCACCATCCGGAACGGTGACGTTCTATGACCTCTACAACGGGCAGACGGTGTTGCTCGGGACCTCAAATGTGACGTCGCTGGTGGTGGATTCGGTGGCGCAGTTGAGCACGACCGGGTTGATGAAGGGGACGCACAACATCACGGCGCTGTTCAACGGCGGCACACTCTACGCCGTGAACACTGCGACGTTTGTGGTCAATATTACGGACTACGGGGTAGCCTTCTCGCCGCAGACGCTGACGATGACGCGAGGCTCGGGTGGTGCGTCGGTTGCGACGATTACGTCCTACAACGGCTTCAACGGCCAGGTGGTGTTGGGATGCACTCCACCGCCGAGCACACTGATGACCTGTACGTTCACGCCGGCGCTTATTAATGGTTCGGGAACTTCAGTGCTGTCAGTTACGACGACGGCTGCGACGGCCTATAGTGTTCGGCCTGCACCATTGGGCAAAGCCGCGACGGGGATCTCGCTGGCGGCGATTTCGCTTGGAACGCTGCTGCTCGGGTTGCTGTTGCCTGCCAAGCGCCGCAGACCTACCTTCCTGCTGGCGCTTGTGGCTACAGCGCTCATCGGTCTCAGCATGGGATGTACGACGCAGGGGATCGTCAATACGAATGGCACGACCGGCTCGAATGTGGGCGGCACACCGCAGGGGACGCAACTGCTCTCCATTACGACACAGGGGACGGATGGGCAGACGACCGTGCGGCACAACTCGCAGTTCCAGGTGCTGGTGCAGTAGGACGTCAACTTTGACGACAACAAACCCGTCCAAACTGTAAACTGGCCGTCGTTTCACTAGAGAATTTAGATTGCACCTGGCTCTGAGATAAAAGGGACCCTTCATGCTGCTCTCACGCTTTGCCCGTTCTGCCGCGACCGCTCTCCTGCTGGCCGCCGCCGCGACCATCGCGTTCGCGCAAGGATCTCGGATCACAGGGGCAGTGGACTCTTCCCATACGGTCGCGCTACCCGGCAGCGTCTCTCCGCGGCTGGCGCGAGCAAGCGACCTGGGAGCGGCAGATAGCACGAGGACATTGCCTTCAATGTCGCTGCGCTTCTCCATGACCGGGACCCAGCAAGCAGCCCTGACACAGGTACTTGCCGACCAGCAAAATCCTGCCTCTTCGAGCTATCACCAGTGGCTTACCCCCGAGCAGTTCCGGGCAGAGTTTGGTCTATCGGAGGACGACCTTGCGGCGGTCTCCAACTGGCTCGCACAGCAGGGTTTTCAGGTGACTGAAGTAGCCCGCGGCGGCCTGTTCGTCCGCTTCAGTGGCACGGTAGCTCAGGCGGAGCAGGCGTTCCAGACGCAGATCTACACAGTCTCCATAAACGGCGAACAGCATATCGCGAACATCACCGCGCCGCGCCTCCCGGCAGCGATTGCAGCAGTGACCCAGGGCATCACCGGACTGGACGACTTCCGCCCGAAGTCGCATCACCGCGAGGCGTACATCAGCGGTGACGATCCGATAGCCCGGCCACAGTACACCACCTCAGCCGGAACGCATTACCTCGCCCCCGGAGACTTCTACACGATCTACGACGAGAACCCGTTGCTCACGAACAACGTGAACGGCACCGGTGTCAGCGTGGCGATCGTCGGCCAGACCGACATCAATCCCGCCGACATCGCCGCCTTCCAAAGCGCGGCTGGTCTTACGAACAAACCCGTCACGCAGACGCTCTATGGCACCGATCCCGGCTATCCTTCGCCGGGCGACCTGAACGAAGCGGAGATGGACCTGGAGTGGGCCGGCGCCATCGCCCCCGGCGCAACCATCCTGTATGTGAACTCGGTGAATGCCATTGAAGGCTCACTGACCGGCGCGATCGACAGCGATATTGCGCCGATCGTCACGACCAGCTACGGCGAGTGCGAGGCAGATCTCGGCACCAACGCGCTGGCCTACTACAGCCAGTTGCTACAGATGGGCTCCGCCGAAGGCATGACGATTACAGCAGCCTCGGGCGACTCAGGAGCAACCGATTGCGACGTGAATGTAGGTAGCGCCGTCGCGGGTTTGGCGGTGGACTTCCCGGCTTCGTCACCGCTGGTCACAGGGATCGGCGGCACGACGCTGACCGAAGGCACTGGCACCTACTGGTCGCCGGCCAACGGCACGAACGCAGGTTCAGCCACCTCCTACATCCCCGAGGCAGCGTGGAACGACGATAACGGCGCGGGCCTCGATGCCACCGGCGGCGGCGCAAGCGATTACTTCTCCAAGCCCGTTTGGCAGACAGCCGACATCGCTATGGGCGTACCGAACGATTTTTCGCGTGATGTGCCAGACGTCTCACTCGCAGCCTCGATCATCCACGACGGCTACCTGATCTGCTCCGGCAGCACGAACTGCACCAACGGCTTCACCAACGCCTCGGCAGGCTTCACCGTCTCGGGCGGCACATCCGTCGGAGCACCCGCCTTCGCCGCCCTGCTTGCGCTGGTGGAGCAGAAGACCGGCGGCCTGCCGCTGGGCAACGCCAATCCGGCCATCTACGCGTTGGCGAACAGCACGTACAAAACCGCCGTCTTCCACGACATCACCTCCGGCACGAACGCCAGCCCTTGCGCACAGGGCTCGGTGAACTGCCCCGCCGGCGGGACCATCGGTTTCGCCGCAAAGACAGGCTACGACCAGGCGACGGGCTGGGGCTCGGTCGATGCAGCCAACCTCGTCAACGACTGGTCACTCGTCACCGCCGCACCCGTTACCGGCGGCGTCGATCCCTCCGTGACCACCATCGCAGGCAATGCGACGACAGCCATGGCAGGGACGGCGATCACGTTCACCGTGACGGCAGCTTCCGCCACGACCGCCTCGACCGCCACGCCAACCGGCACCGCGCAGATCACAGTCGATAGTGCCCCCGTTGGCACAGCGATCACGCTCGCCGCCGGAACCGGCACCTATTCGCTCGACACCACCGCCCTCAGCACCGGCAGCCACGTCGTACAGGCCACCTACTCCGGCGACGCTACCTTTGCCGGCTCGAAGGGCGCTTTTGCCATCACGATCACTCCCGCCGTCGGCCCCGATTTCACGCTGGTTCCCTCGACCACCAGCGTAACTGTGGCCTCGGGCACCGTCGCACAGGCCGTGACATTTACGGTGACGGCCCAGAACGGCTTCACCGGCAGCATCGCCTTCGCAGACAGTGTCACAACGCCGATGGCAGCGCAGTACTCCTTCACCATCACCCCGCTGGTGCTAACGTCGAACACCGCGACCGCCACTACCGCCTTCTCACTGTTGGCCTACACCAACAACACGACAGCCATGGCCCACCCGCAATCCAGCGGCTGGTACGGAACCGGCTCCGGCATAGCGCTGGCAGGTTTGCTGCTGCTCGTGCTGCCCCGCCGCCGCAAGCTGTCCGCGCTGCTGGTAGTGCTGCTCTCAGCAGGCGCTTTCGGCGTGCTGGGATGCAGCCCGGCAGCACCGCCAGCATCGAAGATCACAGGGACGCCACCCAATACTTACTACGTGGTGATCACGGCGAGCTCCACCAACAACGGCGTTACCTCGGTACACTCTCAAACGATCACCTACATCGTGCAGTAGCAGTCTCAGGACTGCGCCGTTGCCTGCAGCATAAAATACTCCTGCGAGCTAAAGGGCTTGCCCGTCTTCGGCGTGCGGATGTAGCTGCCGTCAGGCTGCATCAGCCGAGCCTTCGCGGTATCACGCAGGCAGGCGCCCAGGATCTCGTCGTGCAGCCGCCGCGCACTGGCCTCATCTACAACCGGGAAGACCACCTCGCAGCGCTCATAGAGATTCCGCGGCATCCAGTCGGCGCTCCCGGCAAAGATCTCCGCCGCGCCTCCATTGGCGAACCAGAAAATTCGCGAGTGCTCCAGGAACCGCCCCACGATCGACCTCACCCGTATGTTCTCGCTCAGCCCCGGCACTCCGGGCCGCAGCGCGCACATGCCACGCACGATCAGGTCAATCTCCACCCCCGCCCGCGACGCCTCATAGAGCGCATCAATCGTCTTGCCATCGAGCAGTGCATTCATCTTGGCGATAATCTTCCCCCTGCGCCCCTTCTTCGCATGCGCCGTCTCCCGCTCAATCAGCGTGAGCACATCCTTCGCCAGCGTGATCGGCGCAACCTGTAGTGGCCGGTAGGCCTGAGGACCAGCCTCCCAGTCGGCGGTCAGATAGCGGAAGACCCGCTGGATAGCGTCCGTAAGATCTGGCCGCGCCGTTAGCAGGCTGATGTCGGTATAAAACCGCGCCGTAACCGGGTTATAGTTCCCGGTGCCAAGGTGCGCGTAGCTGCGGATCGTGCCATCTGGATCCTTGCGTACCACCAGCGAAAGCTTGCAGTGCGTCTTCAACCCGAAGATGCCGTGGAAGACCTGCACGCCGGCATCTTCCAACTCGCGCGCCCAGCGAATGTTGGACGCCTCATCAAACCGCGCCATCAACTCGACCACCACGGTCACATCCTTGCTCTGCGCGGCTTCTGTCAGCGCGTGGAAGATCGTCGATTCCGCGCTCGTGCGGTAAAGCGTCTGCTTGATCGACATCACGTTCGGGTCCCGCGTCGCCGCCTCAATGAACGCTTCAACTGTGTTGTAGCTATCGTAGGGATGGTGCAGCAGAATGTCGTGGCCGCGTAGCTCCTCGAAGATGTCGGCGGACTTCGGATGGAGCTTGTTCCGTCGCCCATGGAACTCAGGGAACTTCAGCTCTGTGACCTTGATCGCCGAGTAAACATCCATAAGCCGCGTGAGGTTTACCGGCCCTCGCGTCCGAAACACCTGCCACTCATCGAGCTCGAAGTTGCTGCGCAGCCGCTCGGCAATCTCATCCGTCGCAGAGGCATCGATCTCCATCCGCACCACATCGCCCTTGCGCCGGTTGTGCAACTCCTCGCGCACGCTCTCCAACACGGAGCGGCTCTCTTCCTCCTGCATGTAGAGGTTGCTGTTACGCGTGACGCGAAAGACCGCCCGGTTCAGCACCTCGTAGCCGCGGAACATGCGCTCCACATGGGCCTCGATCAGTTCTTCCAGTAGCAGAAACTTCCGCTGTCCCTTGTGTTCCGGCAGCGCGATAAGGCTCGGCAGCGAGCGGGGAATTGTCACCACGCCGAGGATCGCCGTATTGCGCGCAACGCCCGCCTTCTTGCGCTTATGGCGCAGCAGCAGCGCCACGCAAAGCGATTTGTTCAGCACACGCGGAAACGGATGCGAAGGGTCAAGCGTCACCGGCGTCAGCAGCGGGTCCACCTGCTCATGGAAGAAGTGACTGGCGAAGGCCCTGTCGCTCTCGGAGAGCTCCTTCCACGGCATGAGACGGATATCCGCCTTTTTCAGCGCAGGCTCTACGTGCTTCACCCAGGTTGCATCCTGCGCATCGCTAAAGCTGTGCAGCCGGTGCTGCAGCCGCTCCATGCGCTCATCCAGCGTGAAGCCGCCCTCGTCCGGCTTCTGCGGCAGACCCATATCTTCTTCTATCCGCTGCAGGATGCCGGCGACGCGGATCTCGATGAACTCGTCGAGATTGCTCGCGGTGATCGCCAGGAACTTCAATCGCTCCAGCAGGGGATTGGTCGTGTCCTCGGCCTCTTCCAGTACGCGCGCATTGAACAACAGCCACGACTCATCGCGGTTGATGTAGCGCGCCTCTGGTTTTGGCTTGGGTGGGGCGGGCATGCGTTTGCCGGTGGTCTTCACGGCGGTAGATTTCTTTTCCGTTGCTTGCGACGATGTCTTCTTGGCAGCCATAGTTCTAGCAGCTTATCGCACGGATGTTAATTCATGGCGTAGCAGATAGAGCCGCCGGGGTACATATCCGTACCCCGGCGCGAATTTTAATCTTTGCTCGGCCGGAACTTGAGCGTGTAAAACAGCCCAAACACCAGCATCAAACAACCCCACCAGAAAGTCGGGTGCAGATTATTGAGAACCGTCGGCGCCTCGTGATTGCCGAACCACTCCCACGCTCCATAGGGAGCCAGCACCGCGCCATACACCAGCGTGAGCATCCCCACGAAGAACCAGATTGAAAGACGCTCGCCGCGCCCTGTGCCTTCAGCCATAATGTGTGCTCCCTGTGCGTGCTGCGGTTTAGAAGAAGATAAGGTTCAGAATGAAGAAGACGGTAATCACCACGATGGCCCAGAAGATCGGCTTCTGGAACAGCCCGCGCGCGCCGTCATCCGGTATGGTAGTCGCGCCATAGACCAACCCGGCAAGCTGTGCCTCCGGTATGGGCTTGGTGCAGTAGCTCACCACAATGGTCACGCCAACGCAGATCAGCCAGCTCCAAAGCGCGCGGTACAAGGTCTCCGCCATGGGCCGGGCATCGGTCGAGAGCGCAATCAACGCCAGCGCCTTCTGCCCGCCGTAGCTCGTGTAGAAGAACATCGCGATCGAACTCAGTGTGCCCGCCAGCAGTCCCCAGAAGCCGCCCGCCTTCGTTGCCCGCTTCCACAGCATCCCGAGTACGACAGTGCCGAAAAGCGGCGCAATAAAGAAGCTGAACAGCGCCTGCACGTAGTCCATAATGGACGCCGCATTCGCAACCAGATAGGCCGTCAGGATCGAGACGAACATACCCAGCACCGTGGAGAGCCGGCCCATAAAGACGTAGTGTTTGTCCGAGGCCTTCTTATTGATAAAGGCGCCGTAGATGTCATAGGTCCAGACGGTCGAGAACGCGCTCACATTGCCTGCCATGCCCGACATAAAGCCCGCAACCAGCGCCGTGATGCCCAGCCCCAGCAGCCCCGGGCCGCAGTACCGGATCAGCATCAGCGGCAGCACTTCGTTGTAGCTGTAAGGATGCGCCGCGTTGACGGCGTTCTCACCGACCAGGTGCATCACCGAGCCATCCGGGTTCTTCAGCACCGCGAGCGCAAGCAGGCCGGGAACGATTACGATGAACGGCACAGCCATCTTGAACGCCGCACCAATCACCGGAGCCATCTTAGCCGCGCGCAGGTTATTGGCACTCAACACACGCTGCACAACGAGGAAGTCCGTAGTCCAGTACCCAAAGCTAACGACAAAACCGAGGCCAAAGACGATGCCCGTCCAGTGGACACCCATCGGGTTGTCCTTGAAGTGGCCCAGCGTCGTCCAGAGATGGGTATAGTCGTTCGAGCCCACGTTGACGGCGATCTGCGCCTTCAGCTTGGTCCATCCACCAGCCTCGATAAGGCCAAGGATCGGGATCAGCGCCGCGCCTGCCCAGATCAGCACAAACTGCAGCACCTCGTTAATAATCGCCGAACGCAATCCGCCCAGCATCACGTAAACGGCAACCGTAATCGCGCCCACCCAGATCGAGAAGCTGATATTCCATCCGAGGATGACCTTCATCACCAGTGCCATCGCGTACATATTCACGCCCGACATCAGGATCGTCATCAGTGCGAAGCTGGCGGCAGCAAGCCCACGCGCGCCCTCGCCGAAGCGCAGTTGCAGGTAGCCGGGAACCGAGTGCGTCTTCGAGATGTAATAGAACGGCATCATCACAATGCCGAGGAAGAGCATCGCAGGGATCGCACCGATCCAGTACCAGTGCATCGCCAGGATGCCGTACTGGTACGCCGCGCCCGCCCAGCCCATAAGCTCCAGCGAGCCCAGGTTTGCGGAGACGAAGCTAAGTCCGGCCACCCATGCCGACATCTCGCGACCGGCCAGGAAGAACTCTTCGCTGGTGTTGGTCGCACCCTTTACATAGAAGCCGATGAAGATGACCAGCGCAAAGTAGAGGACAAGGATGAGGATGTCGACGGGGGCCAGTGTCGTCAATTGGGTTGTAAACATCAGTGCAGCCGCTGGCAGCATTCGTTCTCCATGGGAAAGGCGGGGCGAGATCCGGGAGTTCCGGTGAATTTATTGTGGTCGCGAATAAAGTCTTCTAACACGCGAGAAAAATGTGCGAAATTGTGACGCTGCCACTATAGCAGGATTGAGGAAACGCTTTCCAATCCGCCCTTCCTTGTCCAGGTTTCTCCCTTTCCGCGCCGTAATTATTCCGAGCGCGGCAAAGAATTCCGCTCCCGGCCCTCTCACTGCAATAAGACACCTACAGGGAATCGCCGAAAGCCGTGAATCCCTTTCTGTCTTGAGGCGTCTAAACCTCTGCTACTGCCGCTATTTACAGTCCACAGCCAACGCCAACCCGCCCAATGGACTCAAACAACAAGTACCCCAGGAGACGAAACATGACGAAGAATATAGCAATCGCTGGAGTAGTCTTTGGTGCCGCTCTGTCGCTAGGCCTCGCCCACGCCCAGGTAGGGCAGGACATGAAGAACGCCGGCCACGACACCGCCGACGCGACCAAGACGGCCGCCCACGACACCGCGCACGGCACAAAGGTGGCCGCCCACGCCACAGCTCACGGAACAAAAGTAGCGGCTCATGACACCGCCCACGGCACAAAGGTGGCAGCTCACGATACCGCCCACGGCACCAAGGTCGCCGCTCACGATACGGCGCACACGACCAAGAAGGTCTATCACAAGACCGCAACAGGCACCGATCACGCAGCGCACAAGGTAGAAGGCAAGCCGGACCCTCAGCACTAAGCCACAGCGTTAATACGAAAAGGCTCTTCGATTTCCGAAGAGCCTTTTCATTTGCATGTCGCTGACCTACCCCAGCGTCGGCATCGTCGTATCCACACCAGTCCTGATACCCGTCGGCCACCGCGCCGTCACGGTCTTGATGCGCGTATAGAACCGCACACCCTCCGGCCCATAGATGCTGTGGTCACCAAACAGCGACCGCTTCCACCCGCCAAAGCTGTGGAAGGCCATCGGCACCGGGATCGGCACATTGATGCCGACCATTCCCGCCTGAACGCGATGCGTAAAATCGCGAGCCGTATCGCCGTCGCGCGTAAACAGGGAAGTCCCATTGCCGAACTCGTGGTCGTTGATGAGCTTCAGCGCGGTCTCAAAGTTATTCACGCGAATCACACCCAGCACCGGCCCAAAGATCTCTTCCTTATAGATCCGCATCTCCGGCTTCACATGGTCGAACAGGCAAGCGCCCAGGAAGAATCCCTCGCCATGCGGCAGCGCAGCCCTGCGCCCATCGACGACAAGCTCAGCACCCTCCGCAGCTCCCAGGTCGATATAGCCTGAAACCTTATCCAGATGCGTCTTCGTAACCAACGGCCCAAGATCAGCCTCCGGCACTCCCGCTGCTGGCCGCGCACCATCGCCCACACGCAGCTCGGCGATGCGCGATTCCAGTTTGCCGATAAGATTGTCCGCCGTCTCGCTGCCCACCGTCACCGCAACGCTGATCGCCATGCAGCGCTCTCCGGCTGAGCCATACGCCGCGCCCACCAACGCATCGGCCGCCTGATCGAGATCGGCATCCGGCATCACGATCATGTGGTTCTTCGCGCCGCCCAGCGCCTGTACACGCTTGCCATGCTTGGTGCCCTCGGCATACACATACTCCGCAATCGGCGTAGAACCCACAAAGCTCACAGCCTTGATATCCGGGTGCGCCAGAATCGCATCCACCGCGGACTTATCGCCGTGGACAACATTGAACACACCATCCGGCAGCCCGGCTTCCTTCAACATCTCAGCCAGCACGATCGACACGCTAGGATCGCGCTCCGAAGGCTTCAGCACAAATGTATTGCCACAAGCCAGCGCAATCGGAAACATCCACAGCGGCACCATCGCCGGAAAGTTGAACGGCGTAATCCCCGCAACCACGCCCAGCGGCTGCCGGATCGACCAGCTATCAATGCCCGTCCCAACCTGCTCGGTAAACTCGCCCTTCAAAAGCTGCGGAATCCCCGTAGCAAACTCAATATTCTCCAACCCGCGCGTAGCCTCGCCCTTGGCGTCGGAGAAGACCTTCCCATGCTCGCTGT
>Ga0302313_10001178_pt1 | contig 20519 bp, 13 predicted proteins | sample III_Palsa_N2_2_FD_200454 | JGI IMG/M metagenome (GOLD analysis project Ga0302313, IMG submission 200454) | Peat permafrost microbial communities from Stordalen Mire near Abisko, Sweden - III_Palsa_N2_2 | ecosystem: Environmental > Terrestrial > Soil > Palsa > Peat permafrost | place: Sweden...
GGCTGAGGCGAGGGTCGAGCTTTTGTCGAGCGCCTCGGCCGCGTCGCTCAGGCTCTTGGCATGAAACTCGTCGACGACGGCTCGAAGAACGTCTTCCTTGCCCGGGAAGTAGTGATAAAGCGCTGTCCGCGATACGCCTGCTCCCGCGGCGATATCTGCCATGCTCGAACGCTCGAAACCAAAGCGTAGGAAAGCCGCGCGTGCCCCATCCAAGATACGGCTGCGACGGTCACGGGCGTCGTCGTTGTCATCGCGCATGCTCATCTTGACCATTCTAGGGCTAAGCCCAAATGCACATGAACATGCGGCGGGTCTTCTCGGAAGCGTGCGCCCGTGGTTCCCCCACCCGCCGTTTCACCGTCCGGAACGTCGCACCAGCACGTCAGCCTTCGACGCCTCACTTGGGCGCCTTCTCAGGCGCAGTGGTTAGGACATCGTCCTCGCTACTCCACGCCGGCGTGGTGATGGCATAGAACTCCAGCGACTCATCTTTGCTCGCACGGATCGAACGGACGACGCTGGGCGGAATTAGGATGAATGAGCCGGGTCGGACGGGTTGTGAACGGCTGCCGGTCCACACCTCTCCGTGTCCCTTGAGGACGAAAAACGATTCCTCGCCCACCTTGTTGTAACTCCAGGCGCTCGCGCGTCCCGGCTCCAGGTGAAACCAGGCAACGCTCGCTTGGTCGGTCTTTGATCCCGCTGCAGCGCTGCGACCGGTTAGTTCCTTGAGTTGCACGCCGGGGGACACGGTGACGGTGTGCAAATCGTCCGGGTGCACGACCAACGCCGACTGCGCTGCGGCAAGAGCCGGCGCGGCAGCCAACAGTAGGCAAAAGGTTCTCATGTGAGGTCGACCGGTCTTGTTGCGAAGGCTCAATGGCTAGCAGGTTCCATACCTGCTGCTGCCACTCCAAGCTCAGATTGGACAGGAGATCCTGGGCGGGCGTGGCGTGGATGAAACCCTGCTCGCTATCGTCGTCACAGCGACTGGCTCGCACCCGACGAGGCCGGGACCTATGCGGCAGCTGAGAAGCGATGGTCGCTGTTTGAAAGACGTCCATATGCAGGCAATCCGATCGCTCAGGGGCGGCTACGGCTACAACTTGCCGGCTGCTCCCTGGACGACAGCGCTCGCGAAGGTGAGTTGGGCCGTCGACAAGGTGCGCATCGGGGCCCATAGAGCCGACGGCGACTGTCGCCCCGCACGGGTCAGCCGAAGCGCTGCGGGTCGAAAGGCGCCAAAGCAACTTCCGGCGCCGCGCCCGCGAGCAGTTGCGCGACCAGTCGGCCCGTGCGCGCCGAGCCGCACAAACCGACGTGACCATGGCCGAAGGCCAGAATGATGTCGGCGCTGGCGCGGGCCACTCCGATGCAGGGCAGACCGTCGGGCATGCTCGGACGATGACCGAGCCAGCGCTTGACGGAAGGCGCATCCGGTGCGACCTGCGCCAATCTCGGGAACATCGACTTCAAGTGCCGATGCAGAATTTCGGCGCGGCGCCAGTCAGGCGCGGCCTCCAGGCCGCCGATCTCGACCTGCCCGGCCGCGCGCAGCCCGCCGTCCATCCAGTGCGCAATCAGCTTGCCGTCGGCCACCATCACCGGCGTGCGTGGGCCGACCGTCGCGTCCTCGACCACCACGTGGTAGCCGCGCTCCGATTCCAGCGGTACCGGCGAGCCGGCCGCCGCCGCGAGTGCGGCTGAACGCGCGCCGGCACAGATCACAGCGGCGTCGCAGGCAAGGTCACCGGCCTCGGTTTGCACTGCGCGCAGCCGGCCGCTATCGATTCGAAAACCCACTGCGCGCGCAGCCATGCGTCGGGCGCCGGTAGCGAGCGCATGTTGCGCCAGCGCGGCCACGTACGCGCCGGGATTGCGGCAATGCCCCGCCTCCGGCACAAAGATGCCGAGCGTGTAGCGCACGTCGAGATCCGGTTCGCGGCGACGCAGTTCGATTTCGTCCCACTCCTCCCATTGAATACCGACGCGCCCGCGAACGCGCCAGCCCAGCGCGTCGGCGTCGAACTCCGCGCGCGACCGATATGCATGCAGCAGGCCGCGCTGTTCGATCAGTTCCGGCACGCCAGCCTCGGTCGCCAGCAGTGCGTGCAGCATCGGCGCATCCGCCAGCAGCGTGCGCAGCACCTTGGCTGTGCGCTGTACGCGCGCCTCCGTCCGGCCCGAGGCCAGATAGCGCAGCAGCCAAGGAGTGGCGCGCGGCAGATAGCTCCAGCGCAACGCCAGCGGTCCGAGCGGATCGGCCAGCCAGCCCGGCACCTTGCGCCAAGCCCCGGGCAACGCGGGCGGCACCACCGAATGCGAGGAGAGCCAGCCGGCATTGCCGTAACTGGTGGCCTGCGGTCCGCCCGGCGCATCGGGCTCAACCACTGTCACTCGCAGGCCCGCACGCAGGGCCTCGATGGCGGTGGCGCTTCCCACCGCGCCTGCGCCGATCACGACCACATGGCGCCGCGTGTCAACGGCAGAGAACTGTCTTGCAACTGGCATGTTGTGGATCGTAGAGCGTCCGCGCTGACTTCCCAGGCGCAAGGCCGCCGGTCGCTACGAAGCGCTTCAGCGCTATCGCGCGAACTCGAAGGAGCGCCCGCGAGCCAGGGTCGACCGGTCTCAGCGATTCAGTCTCGTTCATGCGGCCATTCGATCGACCTCCCGACAGCGGACCTTCGTCGACGCCCGCTCGTGGCCGGCCAGCGACGGTGGGGCCTCGCCCTCACCAGGCCAGTCCGTACGGTAGCACTTCAGGACCGAACACGAAGTGCAGGACTCGGCGCAGGCTGGAACCGGAAGACTTCGACGAGGCATGCAGCACCAACGGTCGCATCAGCAGCGCGTCGCCGCGCTTGGCCGGCACTACAACCCCTGCCGTCCGTCCCGCAATCGCTGCCTGCCCCGGATCAACACGCCCGCATTCATGTGACCCGGGCACGACACGGAGCGGGCCATCCTCTGGAGAACAGTGGTCCACATGGACTCGCACGGCCAGCATCTGCTCGAGAACGTTTTCAGGGGCCTGGACGAAGATGGCACCTTCCTTCTCGCTCCATCCCGACAGGGCCGGGTGATCGACCCGGCCTGAGACGGGAATACTCAGATCTTGATGGATCGGTACGAGCCAGTTCTTGGCCGCGGACTTCTCGAAAAATGTGCACTGGACGGCCCTGGCACGTACAGGCAAAGCCTCGCGCACGTCTGGATGCGCCATCACCTTGCAGGCGAGATCCTCACACCAGGCCTCGTGCAAAAGAAGGCGCGAGCCCGCGCCGCGTGTGTCCGCGGCCCCAAGAGACCGCGAAACGTCATCGCATTCCGCTTCGCTCAACATTCTTCGGACAAGTGTGAAGCCGTCAGAGGCGAGCCGCATATTCAGTACAAGACCATCGACATGCCGCGAGCATAACCGGCGTCCTGCGACCCGTTAGCCTGCCCGATACCGGTCACTCGCGAACGGCCGGTCATAGCCGGCTCCGAACATTCGATGCCTGCCATCGTACGGCAGTGAAGGCTTCCAAAAATGACGTCCACCGGCCGAAGCCGTGCGTCAAGATGGAGTGCTTACTGCAGGGCCCGGCCTATGCGGCAGCGCGCACTGGGACAGCGCTTTGACGCAAGGGGAACAGTCATCGAGGATGCGACACAACAGTCGCCCTGCATTCCGCAAGAAACGACTCGGCCGCCGGCGGAAGCGAACGCAGCCGCTTCTTCACGAACGAGATTCGGCGGATGAACGCATCCTCCGCGATCGGTCGCGTAACCAGGCTGGGCTCGGCGCGTACCTCGCGCGCGGACTCGGGAAGGATCGTGACGCCCAGCCCCGCACGGACCATGGCGACGGCCGTGATCATGTAGGTCGTTTCACAGGCCACGTTGGGATGTCGACCCAGGCCGAGAAAGGCAGCATCGACGACGGCTCGAACGCTGGTCGCCGGATCCGTCAGCACCAGCGGCAGCTCGAGCAGATGCTCAAGGCGCAGGCGCTTTCGCTTGGCTAGCGGATGCTGCACGGGCAGCACGAGGCAGAGCCGATCCTCGACTTCGTGCAGCACCTCCAGCGATGCATTGGACAGATGTCCGCCGGTGATCCCGAGGTCGACCTCCTCGTCCTGAACGAGTTGGACGACGCGGCCCGCGACCGCATCACGCACCACGAAGGCCAGTCCGGGATGCCGCGCCCGGCAAGCGAGGATCACATCGGGTAGGAAGCTGGCCGCGAACGACGGCAGCGACGCCACGCGCACCGTGCCGAGATGTCCGGCGCCTTGCGCCTGCGATTCGGCGACCACTGCATCGAGATCCTGGAGCGTTCGCCTCAACGCGGGCAACAGGTCGCGGCCGATGCGCGTCAGGTCGACGGTGCGACTGGTGCGGTCGAAGAGTCGACAGTGCAGCGCCTGCTCGAGCTTGCGGATCTGGACCGTCAGGGCCGGTTGCGAGACGTGCAGCCGGTCGGCAGCACGCGTGAAGCTCTTCAGCTCCGCGACGGTGACGAAGGATCGCAGCTGGCGCAGGTTCAGATCCATAACGATGAATTATCGCTGCAATCAGATCAATTCAATTGTGCGCGCCGCGCCGCACTCATAAGCTGTGTTCCAACAAGCGATCCGCGGCCCACGAAGGTGGCGGACGTCCGACGAAACGACGGAGACAAATCCATGATTCCTCTGCCCCTGCTGGGTCTGCTGACGATCGTGCTGCTGCTGGCGGCCATCATGACCAAGCGTATGGCGCCCCTCGTGGCGCTGATCGTCATCCCGATCGCTGCCGCGTTGATCGGTGGCTTCGGTCTGAGCACCGGCAAGATGGTGGTGGACGGACTCAAAAGCCTCGCGCCGGTGATCGGCATGTTTGTCTTCGCAATCCTCTTCTTCGGTGTCATGACCGACGCCGGCATGCTGGACCCCATCATCGATCGCATTCTGCGAACGGTCGGCACGCGACCTACGCGCATCGTGATGGGCACGGCACTTCTGGGGCTGCTGATCCACCTGGACGGTTCGGGCGCCGTCACCTTTCTGGTGACCATTCCTGCGATGCTGCCGCTCTACAACCGCCTCGGGATGGATCGCCGGGTTCTCGCGGCGGCCGTCTCGATGGCGGCGGGCGTGAACTTCCTCCCGTGGACGGGCCCGATGATCCGCGCCTCGGCGTCGCTCAAGCTGCCGATCGGCGACATCTTCACCCCGCTGGTGCCGGTGCAGCTCGTCGGCTTTGTCTTTGTCTTCTCGGCGTGCTGGTGGCTCGGGCGCCGCGAGGAGCGCCGACTCGGGTTGACGGGCGCAGCGACTGCCGCAGCAGTGGATGCCGCCCCCGCGGCAGCGCCGTTGACCGATGCGCAACGCGCACTGCGCCGACCTGGCAAGTTCTGGTTCAACCTCGTGCTCACGATCGTGGTGCTGGGAACGATGGTCGCGCTCGGCGAGAAGATCCCGCCTGCGGTGATGTTCATGATCGGCCTGTGCATCGCGCTCCTAGTGAACTACCCCGATGTCGACATGCAGCGCGAGCGGGTCGACGCGCACGCCAAGGCCGCCCTGATGATGGCGGGCATCCTGCTGGCGGCGGGCGTCTTCACCGGGGTCATGCAAGGCACGGGCATGCTGAAGGCGATGGCGCAGACGGCGGTCGCGTTCGTTCCGTCCGGGATGGCATCTCACATTCCGTTCGGCCTAGGACTCATCTCGATGCCGCTCAGCCTGCTGTTCGATCCGGACTCGTTCTACTTCGGTGTCCTGCCGGTCGTCGGCGAGGTCGGGCACCAACTGGGCGTCCCGCTGCTCCAGGTCGCCCAAGGCGCGTTGATGGGCCAGATGACCACCGGCTTCCCGGTCAGTCCGCTGACGCCGGCGACCTTCCTCGTCGTCGGACTGGCTGGCATCGACCTGGCCGATCACCAGAAGTTCACCATTCCCTTGCTGTTCGGCGCTTCGGTCGTCATGACCCTGGCCTGCGTCGTTTTCGGCGTCTTCCCTCTTTGAAATGGACAGCTCCATGCGCACGATCCGCCTTGGCGCCGGTGCCGGTTACTCCGGCGATCGCATCGAACCCGCGCTCGAACTCGCAGAACACGGCCAGCTCGACTACCTGATCTTCGAGTGCCTGGCCGAGCGCACGATCGCGATGGCGCAGCAGGCGCGGCGCCGCGATCCGGAGGGCGGGTTCGATCCGCTCCTCGAGGAACGGATGCGCGCGGTGTTGCCGGCGTGCGCGCGCAACGGCGTGCGCATCATCACCAACATGGGCGCGGCCAACCCGGTCGGCGCGGCGCGCCGTGTCGCGGCCATCGCCGCGGAACTCGGGATCGCGCGGCTGCGCGTCGCGGCCGTGACGGGCGACGACGTGCTCGCCGTCGTGCTGTCCGGCGACTATCGTTTCGAAGAGAGCGGCGAGCCCGTCGCGAGCCGCCTCGACACGCTGATCTCGGCCAACGCCTATCTCGGCGTCGAAGGCATCCGCGACGCGCTCGCCCACGGCGCCGATATCGTCATCACCGGCCGAGCGGCCGACCCCGCCCTGTTCGCGGCACCCTTGGCGCACGAATTCGGCTGGCCACTGGACGATGCGCAGCGCATGGGCCAGGCGACCGTTGTCGGCCATCTGCTCGAATGCGCCGGGCAGATCACCGGCGGCTATTTCGCCGACCCCGGTTTCAAGGAGGTGCCCGACCTGGCGCGCCTCGGCTTCCCGATCGGAGAAGTCGGCGAGGATGGCGACGTCGTCATCACCAAGCTCGCGGCCGCCGGCGGCTGCGTCACCGCCGCGACCTGCAAGGAGCAATTGCTCTACGAGATTCACGACCCTGCGCGCTACCTTCAGCCCGACGTCGTCGCGGACTTCAGCGGCGTCGAGGTCGAAGAGATTGCCCCCGATCGCGTTCGCGTGTCCGGCGGCAGCGGCAGCGCAGCGACCGGTTTGCTGAAGGTCTCGGTCGGCTACGTCGACGGCTACGCCGGCGAGGGCCAGATTTCGTACGCGGGCCCGGGCGCGGTCGCGCGCGCGCGACTGGCGCTGGACATCGTTCGCGAGCGTTTGACCATCATCGGCACCCAGGCGCGCGAGCTCCGCTTCGACCTGATCGGTGTCGACGCCTTGCATGGCACCGAGAGCAGCCGGGGTCATGCCGATCCGTACGAGGTGCGCGTGCGCGTGATCGGCCGCACGGCATCGCTGGCCGAGGCCACGCGCATCGGCAACGAAGTGGAGACGCTCTATACCAACGGCCCATCCGGCGGCGGCGGCGCGACGAAATCCGTCCGCGAGATCGTCGCCATCCAGTCCGTGCTGATCCCGCGCCATCTCGCGCGGCCGGCCGTCCAGTTCGTGGAGGTTTGAGATGCCCAAGCTGCGCAACCTGGCCCACGCCCGAACGGGCGACAAGGGCAACACCTCCAACATCGCCGTCATCGCCTACAACCCGGGCGACTACGAGCTTCTGCGCCGGGAGCTCACGCCAGAGCGCGTGCGAACCTTTTTCCGCGGCGTGGTCCACGGCGAGGTGCTGCGCTACGAACTGCCCCGCCTGGGCGCACTCAATTTCGTGATGAGCGGTGCACTGGGCGGTGGCGTCACGCGGTCGCTCGCGCTGGATGCGCACGGGAAGTCGTTAGGCTCGGCGCTACTGGACATCGATATCGAATGAAGCGGCGGGGGACAGCGTCATCGCACTGCGCTACCCCAAAGCAGCCCGTCGCGAGCGGCAGCTTCTGGCCGAGACTGTGTGAAAACTCGCCGCTGAATCACCAACTCGAAAAGTCGAGGCGTCAGAACGCGCATAGTTGAGCGATCGCGGCCTCGGCAAGAGTAAAACGACCCTCAAAAATGCGTGCGCTCGGAGTTTTCACACAGGCTCGGCCAGGTGCAGTCGTTCACGAGGGGCAGCTTTGCGGATGCGTGATCAGCCGGCCTTTGAAATGCCGGGCGCCGGTTCGCCGAGATCTCCCGACACGCGTCGCTCGATGCTCAGCACAAGGGCGAGGCTGGCAGCGAATGCTCACGACAGCAGCGCTAGAACGATTGTTCCAACGACAGCGGGAGACCAATTCAATTCTGCGGCGGTTTCGAGCCGGGAGAACATCATCGCAAGCTCGACGTGTTGCTCCTGGCCGATCCGGAACAGCCCGTTGGTTTCGCGCGAGAGCCTTTCGACCCTGATTCACGCCGCCTTTGCGCGCAGCGGACGCACTTTTCCATCCAGTGCAAGTAATCGTCCGCACCCCCGGTGGCTCAATTTTGAATCGGCGCCAACAAGCGGTGTCGAAAAGCGGCTTGAGAAGGATTTCATATGGGCCATACCGCCGTGCAGGAGTTTATGAAAGAACTGTCTGCGTCGGCGTGGACGCGAGAGAAGTGCGGGCCCAGCGCGGTGCTCTGCTACACGCAGACGCAGGCGCAGACCCCTGACCGGAATCGCGCCAGGGTCTTTCAACGCCGACTATTTACCAGCCCAGGTCGGGAGCGATTGAAAGAGCACGATCGAGCCCAAGGGCGGAACTGTGATGCTTCGGGTCTTCGTCAAATCGTAGGTTGTTCCGGACACCAAATCCGTAGCCGTCCCAAGAGTCATATCGGGCGGCAGCGTCATCGTCGCAACCGAAGGTTGCTGGTTCAATCCCACGAGGTAGTTGCCGTAGCGGCCGATGTACAACGTTTCGGCCGCACCCGATGTGTAGTTTCCTGAAGCTCCTGTTGCCGCGCTGGCCGGCATATTGATCGTCGCGATGCGATCCGTTGTCGCTGTCGTGTCATGCACACGGGCAACGTTGTCCATGGGCTCGCTCGGGGATAACGCCGTCGACACGCCGGGTGTCATCAGCGGACGCCAGTTGAGCACCATGCCCAGCCTCTCGCCAGCATGTTTGATCATGATCGTGCTTCCGGTCGGATCGGCCCACACTCCATCCGCATGCGCCGGCTCGTTCAGGAAGGTGACACCGCTCGGGTCGATCGGCTGCGAGGTCACCATATTGCACAGCGTCACGTAGTCGGCGTACGCCAGCATGTAGCTGATCGCGACGTTGTCCGATTGGCTCGCACCCACATAGGGCTCAGGACTCCAGGTGATGCCGTTGGCATGTTCCAAATAGAGGCCGTGAAGGGCATAGGGGTCGTTGAATTCGGCTGCCGCGAAATAAAGCTGCAGCGTCGCGATCGGGCCAACGTTCGCGCTCCAGCGGAAGGTGAGGGCCTGCTCCGAGCGCATCGTGGTCGAATAGCTGGAGCCGGAAGCCACGAGCGACGGATAGATGAAGTTCGAGAATGCATGGGCCGCATTGATCGCTACCGTGCGCACGGGATGATAGGTCGCGGTCTCGATGCCGTTGTCGTTCAGGATCTTCGCCAGATTGGACAGATACAGGGCGTCGAGCCACCCGTATCCGCCGTCGAAGCTGCCGTTGAGGCTGCCATTTTTCTCGAGCCCCAGCCCGCCGTTGCTGATCGATAGGTCTTCGGCAGGGCTGAGGACAATTCCAGCAGTCTCGTTCAGATAGTCGCTGTACATTTGGGCGTTGCTGCGCGCCAGGCTGGTGCCGTAGAGCTTGTCGAGAGCCCGCAGCGCCAGGTTCGAATAAACGTACGACCTGGCCTGAAGCAAATCCTGGTTCGGTGCATGTCCATGGCCGATTGGGCTGGTCAAGAAGTTGATGTTGTTGACCAGCATCGTTTGGTAGGCCCGGTAGCGCAGCACCCCAGGCTCGAGCGTGCTGCTGATCGGCTGGTTCAATGCGGCTCGAAAGGATGAATCGCCCTGCATCTGCAAGATGGCCGCACCGAGCGCCCATGTGCCCTGACCCTCGATCGGACTGCACTGCGCGTTTTGACGGCCGAAGGGGTTCGACGACGAGGTCGTGGTCGCCCCCACGCCATCCCACTCGGTCATATCGCCCCAGCAACCGTCCAGCGCCTGCATGTACGAATACGAATCGAGCGCCGCGACGATCCTCTGTTCCGTGTCACTGTTTTGATAGAAGCTCGTCAGGAAATTCGGCGTCACATAGGCAAACGCCAGCATTTCTAGCCGCTGCATGATGACGTTGTTGCCGCCCTGCGTATAAACGGCATCGGCGTTCAGCCAGCCGGCATAGGTTTGCTGGGAGGGCGCAGGGTGAAGCCCAAATGAGCCGATCACCTGCACCGGCACAGTCCCGGCATTCACTGCCGCCGTCCACGTCGGGCCGTAGAGCTGATAGCCCTCCGATACGCTCACATAGCCAGACAAATTGTTGAGGATCGATGAGACATACGCACTGTTGTAAGTCGACGGGGTGGGCGCCGCGGCCGCTGGGGCCGTCCCCTGTGGGTCGCTCGGGGACACGATCAGATAAGGACTCGTATGCGTGAACGCTGAATAGATTGGCCGAGAGGTCGTTCCCGCCGTCAGGGCCGCGTTGAGCGTCAGCGTGACCGAGGTCTTGCCGCTGGTCATCGACAGCGGAATCGGGAGCGTCTCGTATAGCCATCGTCCTGGGAGTACCGGATCCGAACCTTGATTGTCGATTTCGGGCTGGTTGGTGCCGCTGTAGTTGCCGGTGACATTGCCCTGCGTCGGCGTGTAGAGGTAGATATAGTCGGAAATCGTATCCGACCCCCACACCTGGATCGTCACATAGTTCTGCAACGTCGGGCTGCACGTCATCGTGAACGTCAGCGCCTCGTTATCCGCGTTGTTGCCCACGCTCGCCGCAACTGCCGACGGAGCGATTTCTCGATAGGTTAGGCCGAGCGAGCCTGCTCCGGTGGGCTGCCCCGCGTTGACGAATGCGTGAGCTGACTCCGAAAAAGCATCGCTCGCGGTGTCACCGAAATTGATGCGATCCAACGCGTTCGATGAGATAGCTTGCGGGGCACAGCTTACGCTGACGCTCGCAACGTTCGCAGTCACACTGGAGCCCGCAGCATTCGTCACCGAACAGGTCTGTTCAGTCGGTTGACTGCTGACGGTCACTGCGTAGCTACCGTTGTACGCGATCGGAGCAGTGAATGTGAAGGCGCCATTGGTGCTCACCGTCAATGCATTGGCGCCATTGTCTTGTAGCGTCAACTGCGTGCCGTTGGCAAGCCCCGCCACGGTTCCGCCGACCGCGTACGTATCAGTCGAACAGGTGAGGGCGACGTTGCTGACGTTTGCAATCACCCCCGAGGCGGAACCGGTCCCACCGGTCAGTGAGCAGATCTGCCCCGTGGGCTGGGTGCTGACGGTTATCGCGTAACTACCGTTGTAGGCTACAGGCGTGGTGAAGGCAAAGCTGCCATTGGCGTTCACCGTCACTGCATTGGCTCCATTGTCTTGCAGCGTCACTTGCGCGCCGCTAGCCAGACCGGTCACGGTACCTCCAATCGTGAAGGTATTGGAAGAACAGACTATGCTGACGGTGCCGATGTTGGAGGTCACGCCTGAGCCAGAGCCGGTGCCGCCGGTCACCGAACAAATTCGGCCGAGTGGCTGACCATTCACTGTCACCGTGTAGCTGCCGTTGTAGGCGACGGGCGTCGCAAACGTGAAGGCCCCGTTCGCGTTCACTGTCAGCGCATCTGCCCCGTTGTTTTGCAGCGTGACGTGCTCACCGCTGGCAAGCCCCGTCACGGTGCCCCCGATCGTATGGGTATCGGAAGAACAGCCGATGCTGACGTCGCCAATACTGGCGGTCACCCCCGAGCCGGAACCGGTGCCCCCAGTCAACGAGCAAATTTCCCCGGTTGGCTGAGCGCTCACAGTCACCCTGTAGCTGCCGTCGTAGGCTATCGGCGTTGCAAACGTGAAAGTCCCGTTCGCGTTCACCGTCAGCGCATCGGCCCCATTGTTTTGCAACGTCAACTGGGCACCGGTGGCCAGTCCTGTGACCGTCCCGCCGATCGAATAGGTGTAGCTAGAACAGACGACGTTGACATTGCTAACGCTGGCAGTCACCCCCGAGCCGGAGCCGGTGCCACCGGCCAATGAACAAATTTCCCCGGTTGGCTGACCGCTCACGGTCACAGCGTAGTTGCCGCTAGCTGCGACCGGAGTTGCAAACCTGAAGGCGCCATTTGCGCTCAGTATCAACGCGTCGGCCCCGTTGTTTTGCAGCGCGACCTGCGCACCGTTCGCCAAACCGGAGATGCTTCCTCCGATTGTGTAGGTCGCTGTGGTCGAATCGGCATTGGCGCTAGCACTGTTTCTGCTGCCACTGCCCCCGCCGCAAGCGGCAAGCGCCGTCGCCAAAATCCATGTGGTCGCCACGGCGAGAAATCCAGGAACGCGTCGTGAGAAAGTTTTCATTTAGTCGCCGCAATGTCCAGCAGGGGTGTGATGAAGACCACGTTTGCGGCCGAAATAGTCATGCTATTTGACCGCCGACTCATGGTCGAGGCCACGACATAACCGAAACCAAATGCAAGTGAAAGACACGTTTGTCGGCGGCAGTGCGATCTAGTTCACACTGCCGCCGACGAGATGTCGCCGCTGTGACGGCAGAGTTGCTCGTTTCTCATGGGCACCGTAGCGGCGGCCGGTATCCAATTCCAAAGGCGCAGCGCAGGGCCGCGAATGCGGCGCCCGCAAGGATGCAGAAAGATGTGTTCACTCGTCTCGATGCGTTGAAGTTTTGGGAAGCTATGCACGCGTGCCGCATCGCTTCGTCGCAACGCTGAGCGGCCACTCTGCAGGCCGATTGCAGAACGATATTGAGCATCCCAGCAAAGAGTCCGGGTGTCCTTCCAGTGAGCTGGCTCGGCGTTCGTCGAACCCCCGCAAGCGTATTCACATCTTCAGATTTCGCCATCTAGCAGCGCAGCGGGGGAAGAGGTGACATGAGCTTGTTCCCATAGGAACTTCATGAATGTCGCCCAACGGCCGGACACCACGGTGGTTCGTGATGCGGCGCGGGAATCGACTCGATCGCCGGCCGATGAACCGTCTATCGAATCCCTCTTACAGGGTCTCGGACGAAGGGCGCCTCTCGTGGAATTCTTTTCGATCGCCAGCGGTATGGGCACACGACTCGAGTCGAGTCAGATCAGCCTTTCGTTAAGCTGTTCTCCGGCCATATAGAAAATCACGATGGCCTCCCGATCTTGCTCGGCACCTTGCACATCAGGGTAGACCTCAATTTCAGAACAAATTGGGCGAGTTATGGTTGGCGAGGCAAATTCAGGGCGCTCGCTGTCCTGGAGTGGTTGGAGGCAAGATCGGGCGGCCCCATGACCTTGACAAATGCAACCGCCGGTTTTCAAGCCCTAGAACAGTGTGCTGTCGTCGGCCCAGTCCGACGAACAGGCGACATGTTGCGATGAGTTCGCCGCCTTTCTCGGGTCTACTGGAGTACGCGCCATGGGTACGAGGCACACCAAACGAAGAGGGTTGGCGTTGCTCATGCTGGCGCCTCATTGCGTGCGGGACGCTGTGGCGCATTGACCGTGGAGTCACCGCCTCGCTCATCGTTGCAAAGGCATTCGGTTTCGCGCGTCCTGCTGGGTTCGTTCGCATTGGTCGTCGCAGTCGTGATCATTTCCGTCACGTTGCTCGTGGTGTCGGCCTGGGGTGGCGTGACCGCGGCGCGACGAATCACGAGTCTGAGCGCTTTAGACAGACAGATTTTCCAGACTCGTCAGCTCCTTCGGGTGCGCTTTGGGGCGATACAGACGGCGTTGATTTCCTTGGACGACCCCGTGCCCGAGCTGACGAGAGTGTTCGCCGAGCTGAACTCCCAGTCAGAAGAGGCGATCCAGGCCATCGCACCCAGCGATGTATCCGCGGCCGTGAACCGCTTGGACACATTGCGCGGGAAGGTGGCTCAGAGCCGGGAGCGGTGGACTGACATCCTGGAAATGGCGCACCAGCCCAAAGGCAGCCGCCGATTGACAAGCATGAAGGGATGGGACGACGCCAACACACAGGTTCATGACGAATTCACAACCGCCCTGAACGCCATCGGCGGCGAGTTGCGCGTGGCCGATGCGCTGACGGAGCACTATTTCATCGTCCATCAGCTGGCCTGGAACTATCGGGTCGAGGTCGGACGCGAGTGCTCCGTAAACCGATCGCTCGTCGCAGAGGGCGTGATGATGCCACCGGACCGGCGACGCTGGGTGGATTCCCAACGCACGGCCATTGCGCAAATCCGCTCAACTCTTGATGACACGCTGCTGTCTACACCGCTGCAAGACGGTTTGGTTGAGGTTTTGCACGCAACGGATGATCCCTATCACGCATCCGCAGCGGCTCGCGATGCCATCTATTCGCGCTTAGGCACGGTTTCAGAGCCGATCGTGGACCCCAAGGAGTGGACCAAACTGTGCGATGCACCGTTCCAGCCGATCCTTGCGATCGCCGATACCGCACTCGATCGGATGAATCAGCATGCTGCTCAGAACCTGCGCGACAGCGCTTGGCGGCTGATCCTCACGCTTGCAGCGTTTGCCGTCGCCTTGACGGCCTCGATGGCGGCGTTCCGCTTGGTGATCAGCCGAGTCCAGCGACCAATACTCACATTGATCGAGGCGACATCACGACTGTCACGGCGCGACTACAGCGTTCCGGTACCGGCGCTGACATCACAGGACGAGTTTTCGACGATGGCGCAAACGCTTGAGGCCCTGCGGATCACGGCGATTAGCGAACAGAAGTTGACCGCGAAGTTGGAGACCTCGTTGATGTCCTTGGGTGTCGCAAAGGAAGCAGCCGATGCGGCCGCTCAAGCCAAGGGTGAGTTCTTGGCCAACATGAGCCATGAGATTCGCACGCCGATGAATGCCATCCTCGGCATGTCCCATTTGGCGCTGCAAAGTGGGCTTACTCCCCAGCAACACAATTACGTTCACAAGGTGCATGCCGCAGCCGAATCGTTGCTGGGCATCATCAACGACATTCTTGACTTCTCCAAGATCGAGGCCGGCAAGCTCGACATAGAGTCCATTGCGTTCAATCTTGGCGACGTATTGGACAATCTCAGCAGCCTTGTCGGCTTGAATGCCGAAGAGAAGCGGCTGGAGCTTGTGTACGTCATGTCCAAGCAACTGCCGATGGAACTGATCGGCGATCCGATGCGGCTGGGTCAAGTGCTGCTGAACTTGGGCAACAACGCCGTGAAGTTCACCGAGCGCGGCGAGGTGGTCGTGGCGGTCGAGGTGGTTCGGACCGAAGGTGCGACTGCGCTGATGCGTTTCGAGGTGCGCGACAGCGGAATAGGGATGAGCGCCGAGCAGCAGCAGCGGCTGTTTCAACCATTTTCCCAAGGGGACTCATCGACCAGCCGACGCTACGGCGGTACGGGCTTGGGCTTGGCGATCAGCCGGCATTTGGTGTTTCTCATGGGTGGCGAACTCGAAGCGGACAGTGCGCCTGGCCGCGGCAGCCGGTTTTTCTTCAGCGTGCCATTCGGACTGCGGTCCGAGTCGGCTGAAGAGTCTCGTGTGCCGCCGCATGACGGGCTGACGAGTGCACGTGTGCTGGTGGTCGACGACAATACCTGCGCCCGCGAATCGCTCTGTGAAATGATGCGCACTTTCGCGGCGGCGGCGGATAGCGCTGTCGACGGCCTGGACGCAATGCGCAAGGTGGTGCAGACTGAGGCCTGCGACATGCCCTACGACCTGCTGCTCCTTGACTGGAGGATGCCCGGCGTTGATGGCGTTGAATGCTTGCGCCGGTTGAGCCAGCGTGAAGCCAAGGTCCACCCAACGCCAGTCGTGATGATGCTGACAGCCTTCAGCCGTGACGTGGTTCTGCGGCAACTGGCGCAGTCTCAGCTCAAGGTCGCTGCGCTGCTGACCAAACCGGTGACACCCTCGACTCTGCTGGATGCCTGCAACGCCGCGATGGGTTTTCAAGCGCCGCACTTCACGAGGACTGCGCGGCGCACCGAATTGCTGGTCGCCCAGCAAACCCGCTTGAAAGGGGTGCGCATCCTTCTCGTCGAGGACAATGCCATCAACCGCGAACTGGCGATGGACGTCCTTTGCCGCGCCGGCGTGGTCGTGCGCGCCGCGGGCGACGGGCAGGAGGCTTTGGCAATGCTCGAGCGGGAGCAATTCGACGGCGTGCTGATGGACTGCCAGATGCCTGTGATGGACGGCTACGCTGCCACTCGGGCGCTTCGTCGGCAGCCACAGTGGCAGGCTCTGCCTGTGATCGCGATGACGGCAAACGCGATGGTTGGAGACCGCGACAAAGTGCTTGCCGCCGGCATGAACGATCATGTAGCCAAACCCTTCAAGCCGGATGAGTTGTTTGCAACACTCGCCCGCTGGATCAAGCCGGTACAGGCCGCGACCAGCTCGGCAGCACCCTCAAGCGACGAACCGCGTCCTCATCCGCTGGCTGGACTCCCGGGCGTCGACAGCCAAACCGCCCTCGCCGGAATGATGGGCAATGAGGAGATGTACCGCCGTCTGCTTCGCATGTTCCGCGATCGCGAATCGAATTTCTTGGAACGGTTCCGAGCCGAGTGTGCTGCTGGCCAAACCGCTGTGGCTGCACGCATGGCGCATGATTTGAAGGCCGAGGCGGGTGCGCTTGGAATTCCCAGATTACAGCAGACAGCCGCGGCGCTTGAGCACGCATGCAATATTTGCGCTGACGACGCCGCGATGGACGCTTTGCTGCGGGAACTGGCGCAACTGCTCGGCCCGATCATTCTCGGCTTGCAAGTCCTCGGGGCGGAAGCCGCGCAGTGATGCTGCGGAACGATCGTGGTAGGAGCGTGTTCGCGCCGACGTCGGAATGAGCCAATTTCACGGGGTGTGCCGACCTCCAGTTGAGCCAGGAAATTCACTGCTGAATCCGCATGCGTGTTGGGTTAGGGCTCTGATCGGGCGGCTCACTGTATCGTCGGCGCGGTGGCTCAAAGCGGAGTCGGCACCAACAGACGAGGTCTGACGCGGCTCCAGTGTCGGCGCAAACCGCCCAAAGACGATGGTCCATACATCTGAAACGTCAAGAAGGTATCGCCGTTCGCTTACTGACTTCTTGCTCATCAAGGTGGCGCAGTCGAACGTCGGCGCGGTGGCTCAGATCGGCGCTGGCGCCAACAACCTCAGCATTCACGCGGGGGTTCAGCTGGCACCACCCCGCAAACCCGCATGGATGCTGGGAACTGAAAGCGTCCTAAATGGCACACAGAACAGACGACCTCTGCTGGACGCCGCCAAGCAAGACCTCGACCCCGACTACACGTGGCTGAAGCCGACGCCGGGCTGCTTGCTGACCAGGTCGCCGCCTGGGGCGACAAGCCCTGCCACGGCGTAGAAGAGAGTGATCCAAACCGTGGGAGTTGTAGTGCGTGCAGGGCCCTGGCGCACGCCGCACGACCTGCGGCGGCGCACCGCGTCGTGCTATACATCCCGGTCTGCTCGGGGATTGCAGTTGGCGCCACGCGCCCTCCTCCTACACTTGAGAATCAACGATGGCAGCTTCGGGTCGCAAAACTCAAAACGAGTCGATCGCGGTCGCCTTGAGACGGTTCACGGGCAAGTCGACCGACCGCATGCGCAAACCTGCGCCAGAAGTTGGTCAACAACGCGTCCGTCTAGCTCGCCACTTAATGGGCGTGGTAACGACTTTTGTGTTGATCCTTTTGGTTTGGCTCCATGCATCTCTCGGCATGATTCCGGAACGAGGGGCGGAGCTTTTTGCGATCTTTGGTATCGGGGCAATTTTAGTATTCTCGGCGTGGCTTGGCAGCGGCATCAACCGCCGATCGAAGGATCCCAGCCTCACAATGGAACAGATGCTGTGGGGAGGCGCCAGTCTCACGGTGCTCGCGTACTACGCCGTCGCCGGGCGAGCCCTGGTGATTCCTTTCTACTTGATGACGCTTCTGTTCGGCGCGTTCCGCCTGAAGCTGAGTCGCTTGCTCGCAATTGCAGTGGTGTTCATCGTTGGCGACGGCACCGCAGTGCTACTGTCCCTCACGCTGGGCGGTGCTCCGCATGATGGCGCGGCCCTTCGCCGCGAGGCGCTTCAATGGGGCGAGCTCTCCGTCGTATTGATTTGGTTCGCGGTGATGGGAGGCTACGTCAGTCAACTCCGCGCACGCTTGCAGCGCACCAATTTCGAGTTGACGGAAGCGCTGCGGAGAATCGAGCTAATCGCCACGCTCGATGAGCTCACCGGGCTACAGAACCGGCGAACAATCCGGGAGGCGCTGTGTCGGGAGCGTCGGCGCGGCGAACGCGCCGCGCAGCCGATGTGCGTAGCGATGATCGATGCGGACCATTTCAAGATGGTGAACGACCAGTTCGGCCATGCGTGCGGGGACGAAGTACTCAAGGGGCTCGCCGATGCGATGCGCAGCGCGCTGCGTGAAGCAGACAGCGTGGGTCGATACGGCGGCGAGGAGTTCCTGGTCGTGCTGCCGATGACAAATCTGGAGCAGGCCTTCGTGCCGTTGGAGCGCATTCGCTGCGCCGCCGAAGCAATGCGCTATGCGATGCTTCCGGCCGACGCCAAGGTGACAGTGTCCATTGGTGTCGCGCAGAGTTTCGATGACGAGGACGTCGACGAAACCGTGAAGCGAGCGGACGCGGCTGTTTACGAAGCCAAGCGAAGCGGACGAAACTGCATTGTCAGTGCTAGTGGAGCGCGTTAAGCACGGCCCCAAGGCCCCATTGCTCGGCACGGCGGGTTTGAGCACGATCGCGTGATGGCGCGCACGCTTGGATGTGTGCACTTAATCGGATCGTGCACACATGGACGAGCGAGGGCTCTGTCGGCGTAAGTCGATGTCCCTACGATACGGGCCAAGGTACCGGTGCACATCCAGTTCGAAACGTCGTCCTTCGCAAGTTGCTCCGGCGGCTTCACTATCCGCTGGAGATCATGCTGGTCTGCGTTCGCTGGTACGCCGCCTATCCGTTGAGCCTGCGCAACCTCGAGCAAATGATGACCGAACGCGGCGTGGCCGTCAATCACGCCACCATGCATCGTTGGGCGTTGAAGATTTTGCCGGCGCTGGCCAAGGTGTTTCGCAGCCGCAAGCACCCGGGGGGGCCCAGTTGGCGCGTGGACGAGACCTACATCAAGGTGAACTGCGAGTGGAAGTTCCTCTATCGCGCCGCAGATCGACGCGACTAGGGCCGTGGACTTCCTGCTCACCGCCAGACGCGACGCGGCGGCGGCGCACCGCTTCTTCGAGCGCGCCATCGATCAAAACGACGTCCCAGAGAAGGTCACCATCGACAAGAGCGGCGCCAAAACAGCGACCGCGCACGGTTTGATCGCCGACAGAGGCCTGGCCATCGAACTGCGCCAGTCCAAATACCTGAACACCTGGTAGAGCAGGATCACCGTGCCATCAAGCGCCGAACAAGGCCGATGCTGGAATTCAAGGACTTTCACTCCGCCGCCAAGATCATCGCGGGCATCGAAGTCATGCACATGATCCGCAAGGCGCAGCGGGCCGGCCCCGAAAGCCAGGTCATGTCCGCAGCAGAGCTGTTCTACAGCCTGGCGTTCTGAATCTTCGCGATACCCATGGCCCTATCATGGCTGTCCTCCACTATCGCGACAGAACCCGCATACGCGCGACGAGAGACGCTTGCGGGCTAGACCTGCCTGGGCAGTCGCCAGCCCCTACAGCCGCGCCGCGCGCTTTCGGGTCGCCGGCGCCCGAGACCGACCGTTCGCGACCGGCAGCAATTGGCCGCGTGCGGCTGTAGTGTGCTGCGCCAGTGTTCATCACGAGTAGATGAGCGTGATGGACAAGAACCCGAGGGCAAGTTCGACGCCTTGAACGGGCGTTCGCCGGCTCAGGGGGGGGGGCACAGGATGCTTACTGTTGAAATTTGCAACGCCCGGATCGGGGCCCGGCATCGATGCCAGCGATTACCCCGCGCAAAAGCCCAAGGCGCTGAAGGACGTCTAACGTCGACAGTTTCCGCGGTCGGGTGGCTTACCCCGTGACGTATTGCACGGTCCCCAGCGTAGGCATCCCTGCCGCAAGCACGTGTCTGCGTCGACAAGCGGACACCTACCCAACGAGAGGGTTGCGTCAAGCTGAGGAAGAGTGCCTCGAGCCAAGGCGCGGAGGTTGCAAATGATTACGACTGTCCATGGATGAGCTGACAACAATGGTCCGAAATTGGAAGCGATTCCAACACTGCCTGCCCGACGCGGTTGAACGTGACTCGTCGCAAGTTGAAGGTGGAGTGGTTCGCATCGTTGATCGGGTCTCGGTTCGGCGGGCTGTCTCGGTCGAGTGTTGGAGAGGACTTACCTGTGAGCCCCATGGATCGAATCGCACGTTTCATCTCGACCCGCGGCGCGCGCCTCCTGACATTGATGATCTTGGTCTCCTCCGGCCTGTGCGCGGACGCCGCGTGGTCGCAGCAGGTCGAGACCACAGTGCCAGCATCGCAGCGCGTCACGATCAATCTGTCTGCAGGCATGCCGGGCCAGAGCCCGTGGCTGTTCCAGAACACGCAGGATTCGGCCGCCTTCGCAACGCCGGGCTTCAATGACTCGGCCTGGACGCCCGTGGGCATCCCGCACGGTGCCAATTACCTGACGACCTTCCTCAACACCACGT
>Ga0302313_10001179_pt1 | contig 20500 bp, 20 predicted proteins | sample III_Palsa_N2_2_FD_200454 | JGI IMG/M metagenome (GOLD analysis project Ga0302313, IMG submission 200454) | Peat permafrost microbial communities from Stordalen Mire near Abisko, Sweden - III_Palsa_N2_2 | ecosystem: Environmental > Terrestrial > Soil > Palsa > Peat permafrost | place: Sweden...
TGGTCCTGCTGATCATCTTCATGATCACCGCCCCGCTGATGTCGCACACTGTCACGATCGAGTTGCCCACCGCCAATCCGAAAGCCAAGGATGAGGAAATGCCGGTGCCGCCGCTGGATCTGGCGGTCAAGCAGGATGGCAGCATGTACTTCAATGATCATGAGATCACGGAGCCCGAACTGAAAGCGCAGTTTCTAGTCAATGCGCAGAAGGTGCCGCAGCCGGAATTGCAGATCCGTGCGGACAAGGCGACGCAGTTCAAGGTCGTGAAAAAGATCATCGGTGATGCCAAGGACTCGGGCATGGTGCATGTCGGCTTCATGACCACTGACGCACCGAAGGGGTAACGAGTATGGCCTTCTCTACCAACACCAGTGGACCGATGTCGGATATCAACGTCACGCCGCTCGTCGACGTGATGCTGGTGCTACTGATCATCTTCATGATCACGGCACCTGTGCTGGCGCACAAGATCAAGGTCGACCTGCCGCAGCCGAATCCGAACGTCGTCAATCCGCCGAATCCGCTCGAGCCGATCCATCTGAAGATCGACCCCAGCGGCGCGTTTTACTGGAACGACACACCGGTCGACGAACTGGGCCTGAAGGCGCAGCTCGCGGTGATCGCCCAGCAGGCCGACCAGCCGGAAATCCAGATTGCTGCTGATGACGCAGCGGCCTATCAGTACGTCGCAACCGTGCTGGCCGATGCAAAAAGCTACAACCTGACCAAGATCGGCTTTACCGAAGGTCAGTAATTCGGTAGCCGTTCCGGCAAAGTCAGTTTCTGCAAAAACAGCAGCACTGCACGATCAGCAAAAACCCTCGCCTGGTGCGGGGGTTTTTGTTTGTGCGATGAGAGCTTTGTGCGGACGGTTGTCGGTTGTGCTCAGCGCAGGATCTGCAGATAGTTGCGCACGGTCGTGGCGAGTCCTTCATACAAAGCTTCGCCGATCAGTGCATGGCCGATCGACACTTCGGCCAGCCCGGGTATCGCCGCCTTGAACGTGCCCAGATTGGCCTGGCTGAGGTCGTGGCCGGCATTGACTGCCAACCCGGCCTGCTGCGCGCGCCGCGCAGTGTCGACGCAAGCCGTCAAAGCCGCGGCTGGACGCCCGTCGGCAAACGCCTGCGCATAGGGACCGGTGTAGATCTCGATGCGTTGCACGCCTATCGCTACAGCCATCTCGAAATTTTCGGTGCCCGCATCCACGAACAGGCTGACCCGACACCCGAGTTCAAGCAACTCAGCCACCAGCGGCCGCAGGCGCGCGATGTCGTGCTGCAGGTCGAATCCGTGATCGGAGGTAATCTGACCGTCGCCATCGGGGACCAGCGTCACCTGGGTGGGCCGGACTTCCCTGGCCAGTTCGATCAGCCCTGGATATTCCCCACGGGCGCCGGCGAATGGATTGCCTTCGATGTTGTATTCCACTCGTCCACGCAGCATTGCCGCCAGTGCGCGCACGTCGTCAGGCCGTACATGGCGCAGGTCCGGTCGTGGATGCACGGTGATGCCACCACAGCCCGATTCGATGCAGGTTTGTGCCGCCAGACAGATATCCGGCTCGTTGCCTCCGCGCGAATTGCGCAGCACGGCGATCTTGTTGAGGTTGACGCTGAGCAGAGTCATGGCGGGCAATGTGTGGCTTGCGATATTGGCCGACCACAGTGCCCCGTTCAGTCAGCGGCGGCAAGTGTCCAGGCGCGAATGCGCCGTGGCGCACCACGCCACGCCAGCGCCGCCATACATTCGGTACCGGTGTCGAGTCGTTGCAGCTGCCATTGCGCAGCATTGTCCCCGTCGAGCCAGAGCAGCCCCGGCGCTGCCGGTGGCACAGCGAAACGCAACCGATCAAGGCCAAAGGCGAGACCACGGCCGAGAGCTTTCAGCACGGCCTCCTTTGCCGTCCACAGTTCCAGGAAGGCGGTCGGGAGTAGCGCGTCATCGAGCAAGGCCAACGCGGCTGCTTCTTCCGCACAGAAGTAGCGCTGCGCAATTTCCAGCGCCCGTGGACGGGCGGTCCACCGTTCAAGATCGACGCCCGGCGTTACGCCATGAGCAATCGCCAGCAACGCCCGATCACCGCTATGCGACCAGTTGAAAGCCAGTGCATCGTGCGGCGCCGCCAATGCCGGCCGACCGTATTCACCATCGACCAGCGTCAGTGCATCGTGCGGCTGGCCAAGATAGGCAGCAAGCAGCGCCAGCAACGGCGCTCGCTTGAATTCACGCCGATAGCCGAGCCGCCACACGTGAATTTCATCGTCGAGCAGTTGCTGGGCGATATCCGCGGGGCTCTGGCCGTCCGTTGTCTGCATGAGTGCATGCTGCCGGACCGATGCCTGTGCGCACAAGCGTCATGATCGCCAACCATGCGGAGTCGACCTCACCGCAGCGTGAATTTCAACGCCATTGATCCGGCCCACAAATACAACGTGCAGACCGTTCGCCCTGAGCGTAGCGCAGCGGAGTCGAAGGGCATTCATGAGCCCACTACGGCTCAGGGCAATAGCTCACCGCGCTGCACCCAACATGGCCGACTCCCGGTTGCGCGGTGCCGAGCTCCTCAAGGTCAAACGGGCCGCCAGCAATGCGCTGAAACGAGCAGAGTCCTCGCTGGTTCATGGCCGAACGTCCGCCGCCCGCGAAACAAGGCCCGCATAAGCTTATCGTGCGGGCTGAGTCCCTGGATCGGCCGCTACTTGATCAAGCGCTCGTCGACCAGACTCTTCACTACACCCGGGTCAGCCAGCGTGGAAATATCGCCGAGCTGATCAGGCAGGTTCTCGCCGATTTTGCGCAGAATGCGGCGCATGATCTTGCCCGAGCGCGTCTTCGGCAGGCCGGGCGCCCATTGCAGATAATCCGGCGTGGCGATCGGCCCGATCTCCTTGCGTACCCAGGCAATCAGCTCTTTGCGCAGCTCATCGCTGCCGTTCTCGCCGGCGACCAAGGTAACGTAGGCATAGATACCCTGACCCTTGATGTCGTGCGGGCAACCGACCACAGCGGCCTCGGCCACTTTCGGGTGCGACACCAATGCGCTTTCCACCTCGGCGGTGCCCAGCCGGTGGCCGCTGACGTTGATGACGTCGTCGACGCGGCCGGTGATCCAGTAATAGCCGTCCTCGTCGCGTCGAGCGCCGTCGCCGGTGAAGTAATTGCCTGGGTAGGCGCTGAAATAGGTTTCGATGAAGCGCTGATGGTCGCCGTATACCGTGCGCATCTGGCCTGGCCAGGAATCCGTGATCAGCAGGTTGCCTTCGGCAGCGCCCTGCAGAACCTCACCGTTCGCATCGACGATGGCCGGCTTGATGCCGAAGAACGGCAGCGTCGCTAGCGGAGTGATCAAAATGCCGCCTGTCTCGGTCTGCCACCAGGTGTCCACGATCGGGCAACGCTCGTCGCCGATCACGCGGTAATACCACTCCCACGCTTCGGGATTGATCGGCTCGCCGACCGTACCAAGCAGTCGCAGCGAGGCGCGCGAGGTCTTTTTCACCGGCGCTTCGCCCTCGCGCATCAGCGCGCGGATCGCGGTCGGCGCGGTGTAGAACAGGCTGACCCGATGCTTGTCGATCACCTGCCAGAAACGGCTGAAATCCGGATAGTTCGGTACACCGTCAAACATCACCGTAGTGGCGCCGTTCGCCAACGGGCCGTACACCACGTAGCTGTGACCCGTGACCCAGCCGACGTCGGCCGTACACCAGTAGACGTCGTCTTCGCGCAGGTCAAACACTTGCTCGTGCGTGTAACTGGCGTAGACCAGATAGCCGGCCGAGGTATGCAGCACGCCTTTCGGCTTGCCGGTGGAGCCAGAGGTGTAGAGGATGAACAGTGGATGTTCGGCCTCCATCGGCTCGGCCGGGCAATCGGCCGTCTGGCCGTCCATCAGGTTGTGGTAGTAACGATCGCGTGGCGACTGCATCGGCACCGCGGCACCGGTGCGGCGCACTACGATCACGGTCTCCACGCTATTGGTGCCGGGACGCTCCAGCGCCGCATCGACGTTTGCTTTCAGCCCAATGCGCTTGCCACCGCGCATGCCTTCGTCGGCTGTCACCACCAGTTTGGCGGTGGAGTCGGCGATGCGGCCGGCCAGTGAATCCGGGGAAAAGCCGCCGAATACCACCGAGTGCACTGCTCCGATGCGCGCACAAGCGAGCATCGCCACGGCCGCCTCGGGAATCATCGGCAGATAGATCGCGACGCGATCGCCCTTCACCACGCCGAGATTCTTCAGCGTGTTCGCGAACTTGCACACTTCCGCATGCAGCTCGCGATAAGTGATCCGGCGCGAGTCGTTCGGGTCATCGCCTTCGAAGATGATCGCGACCTTGTCGCCACGCTCGGCCAGATGGCGGTCGAGGCAATTGGCGCTCACGTTGAGCTGGCCGTCCTCGTACCAGCGGATGTGCAGATCTTTCGGATCGAACGAGACGTCCTTGATCTTCGTCGGCGGCTTGATCCAGTCAAGCCGCTGCCCGATGCGGCTCCAGAAACCTTCCGGATCGCTGACCGACTCGGCATACAGGCGCGTGTAATCATCGTGGCGCAGGCGAGCTGCGGCAGCAAACGTGGGGTTGACCGGATAAAGCTTGGACATAGCTGGCCTCCTGCTGGCTCGGCATGCAAGGAATCGCCAGGATGGCGACGGGAAACCGCAGCAGGCATGCGTGCCCGGCGATGATCGAAGCACGAGTGTAGCCCGATCACGGCAATCGTTGCGACGATGCCGCACATCCGAACGACGTCGCCGCGCCGATCGGAGACTTTCGAAACATTGTTCCGACATCGCCGCGCTCACCGGCACTGAAGTTGCCGGCGAGTGCGGCCGGCAATCAGGCCCGTCTGATCAAGCCGATGAGCACCAGCAGGACAATCGCGCCGATCATCGCGTAGACGATGCTGGTGACGATCGGGCTACCCAGACTGAAGCTGACGCCGAGCATCGGCAGCAACCAGCCGGCGAGGAACGCACCGACAATGCCGACCACGATATTGCCGATCAAGCCGAAGCCGAACCCGCGCACAATCAAGCCGGCGAGCCAGCCGGCGATGGCGCCTATGAGCAGAAAAATAATCAAGCCGGTTGCAGTCATCACACACTCCTGGTCTGACGAGGCAATGGACAGCGGGCGCTGCCCCGAAACCGCGCCCAGCGTAGAGTCAGGGTTGCGATGTGGAGCGATTGTGATTGCCCAGATCCTCGGCCCCATGTGGCCGACCCTCACGCAACCGCATCAGCTCGTATTCGGACAGGCTGTCGTTGCGTGCGTTGCCAGCGATCTTCGCCTGCGCAAACGCCAGCGCGCTCGCGAACGTCCCAAGGAGACTGATCATCAGCCACCAGGCCATTGCGCCGGCGCCATGTCGGGTAAAGCACAGCACGATGGCGAACATCGTCAGTGTGAGCAGCAGCCAGCGCATGATGGGCCTCGAACGCGTGGATAGATGCCGGCTGCGGTAGCCGGACGCGCGCATCATAGCTCCGCCGTGACAGTTCTTGCAGGGTCACGGCCAGCGCACGAATGGATGTCGCGCCGGCTGAGACAACGCCGCGGCAAACTGTGCCGATGGATGATTCATTGCCGCTACCAACCACGCAAGATCCGGCTCAAGGAGATCCGGTTCGCGGCCAGCGGATGATCAAGGGCCGCGGTGCCGCCTCCAATCCGGAGGGTCGCTTCGAAAGCATTCGTCATGTTGCCGAAGACGATGGCTGGTCGCGCGAGCTCCTCGACGAAGACACCCCCCGCCCGCGCACCGAAGTCACCGAAGAGCGGGCGCGCAGTGTGATCAGCCGCAACGGCTCGCCGGACATCCACTTCAACCAGGCGATCAATCCATATCGCGGTTGCGAGCACGGCTGCGTCTATTGTTTCGCGCGGCCTTCGCACAGCTATCTCAACCTCTCGCCCGGACTCGATTTCGAAACGAAGCTGCGCGCGAAGGGTAATTTCGCCGAGGTGCTGCGTGCGGAGTTGGCCAAGCCCGGCTACGTGATCAGCCCGATCAACATCGGCAGCAATACCGATCCTTATCAACCGATCGAGAAGCGTTGGCGGCTAACTCGCGCCGCGCTGGAACTGCTCGCCGAATGCCACCATCCCTGCACCATCGTGACCAAGAACGCGCTGGTCGAGCGCGACCTCGACATCCTGGTGCCGATGGCGCGCGAGCGACTGGTGCAGGTGTTCGTCTCGGTCAATTCGCTGGACAACCACCTGGCCGCGAAGCTTGAACCGCGCGCCAGCGCACCGCATCGGCGGCTCAAGGCGATTCGCACGTTGGCCGATGCCGGCGTACCTGTCGGGGTGCTGGTGGCGCCGATCATCCCCGCCTTGAACGACCGCGACATGGAGGCCGTGCTGGCGCAGGCGGCCGACGCCGGTGCGCGTTGCGCCGGATACACCACGCTGCGTCTGCCCTACGAGCTGAAGCAACTGTTCCGCGAGTGGCTGGCGCTGCACGCGCCACAGCGCGCCGATCATGTGATGAGCCTGGTGCAGCAGATGAACAGCGGCCGCGACTACGACAGCGACTTTGCCACCCGCATGCGCGGCCAGGGTGTGTTCGCCGACTTGCTGCGCCGTCGCTTCGAGATTGCCAGCCGCAAGCATGGCTTCGGCCGCACACGCGAACTGCAGCTCGATACGAGCCACTTCGTGCCGCCGCGAAAGCCTTCGCCGCAAGGGGAGTTGTTCTGAGCGCGCGGCAGCCTGCTGCATGGGTCTTCGAGTGGAACAAAAAAATCGCCGACGCTGGCGCCGGCGATTTGTGCTGCTGCTTTTATGTCGAGCCTTTAGCTCGCGCGATTTACTCCGACGCCGGCAGGTACTTCGCAAACCAGCCCAGCGCACGCTGCAGCACGTCGCGCTGGTGTGCAGGATCGACGAAGCGGTGTCCCTCGTTCGGATACACCACCAGCGAGGTCGGCACGTTTTGCGCGCGCAGCGCATGCCAGAATTCGAACGATTGCGGCGCCGGGCATTCGGCATCGCGGTCGCCGACTACCACCAGCGTCGGTGTCTTCACCTGCTTGATGAAGTTGATTGCCGAACTCTTCGCGTAAATTGCCGGGTCGTCGTACACGCTGGCGCCGAAGAACGGCGGCATCCACTGGTCGATCAGGTTCTGGCCGTAGTAGCTCTGCCAGTTGGCAATGCCGGCACCGGCCACGGCAGCATGGAAGCGCTGGGTCTGGGTGACCGCGAACATTGTCATGAAACCGCCGTAGCTCCAGCCGGTGAGGCCGAGCCGCTTGTCATCCACCGGCACTTTCTTCTCCACCGCATCGATGCCGGTGAGTACGTCACGCAGGTCGCCGTAGCCGAAATCCCGGCGGTTGGCCTGCACAAATTTTTCGCCCTGGCCGTAGCTGCCGCGCGGACTCGGCATGAACACGAAATAGCCCAGCGCGGAAAACGGTGCGCTGCCGTAGCCCACGCCCGGCCAGCGCGGAATGACTGCGCTCGACGGGCCGCCATGCACGCTGACGATCATCGGGTACTTCTTGCTGGCGTCGTAGTTGGCCGGATACAGCAGCCAGCCCTGCACATGGAAGCCCTGGTTGTTCCACTCCACCGATTCGGCCTTGCCCCACACCGGCTTGAGCCCGGCATTGAACTGGGTGACGGCAGCCGGTGCGGTGTTGCCGAGGGCGCCGGCATGTACCTCTGGTGCGGCTGTGTAGGAGCTATCTACATAAGCCAGGTGCTGGTGGTCGCGCGACAACGCCAATGCCATGTCTGCCGTGCCGTCGCCAATGGTGGCCGGCACGCTGAACAAAGTGCTTTGCAGGGCGGCTGCGTTCGCGCCGACATGATATTCGGCAACCTGGCTTTGCCCGTTCACCACCTGGCTCACCAGCATCCCTTGCGGGTCGTTCCAGGCCAGCCACGCCGGCGTGACATGAATGTCGGGAGTGAGATCGACGGCCACTTGGCCGCCCTTGGTCGATACCGCATAGATGTCGCCGCCGGTCGAGCCTTGGTCGCTCATCAGGCCGCCGATGAAAGCGATCCGGGAAGCATCCGGTGACCAGCGTGGCAACGCGATCTGCAAGCCGTGCAGTGATCCGCTGCTGCTGACCGGATCCACCAGCACCGTTGCGCTGGCGTCGGCCTGCGCGGGCTGCACATAGAGTTTGGCGACCCACCAGTTGTTGTCCCCCGGCGGCGGCGCGGCGGTGTAGGTGATTCGCGAGCCATCCGGCGACCAGTCGAATTCGTAGGCATAGATACCGGCTGGCGTTAGCTCTCGTAGTGTGCCGCCGGCGACGTCCAGGCTGGCTACGCGCTGCACCTCAACGCCTTCCACGCCCACTTCACCGGCTGCCGGTTTCGCGGCGGACAACGCGCTGGCGTGGCGGGTGGCGCCTGCTACATACAGAAAACCAAGCGACTTGCCATCCGCGGTCCATTGCAGCGCACGCGCATAGCCGTTGAGTTGTGCCAGGCGGGTGGGTGCGTTGTTGCCAATGGTATCGGCAAGATAGATGTCGTTCTGCATCACTTTCGTGCTGGTCAGATCGCTGCCGCAGTCGGACACGAACGCCAGATGATGCGAATCCGGCGCCCAGGCAATGCCTGATTCCGTGCAAGTACCAGGCTTGGCTGCGGCGCTCACACTGTGCGCGTGGGTGCCATCGGCAGCAGCTACCTCGATCGCCGACTTGCCCTCACGCTGGATCACCCAGGCCAGCTGCGTGCCATCCGGCGAGATCGCCACGGCCTCGACGGAGCGTACTTTGCCCAACTGCTCGACCAGGTGCTCGATGCGTGGATCGACATTGGCCGGCGCGGCGAACGCGCTGGGCAGCCAGAGCGTGGCCAGCAGCAAGGGAGCGGACAAGCGTGAGCGTTTCAACATGGAGCAACTCCGACGTACAGGTGAACTTGCACGCTAGCAGCTTGATTCGTGGTCCTCCAAGTGCAGGAGGGCATGCCTTATGGATGGGGCAACGCGCAACGGATGGCTGGCAGGTGACGGAGATGCCCGGACAGCACGAGTTATCAAGCCAGCGACTCCGGAGAATCCCCAGGAAGCCTCGTCATTCCTGCGAAGGCAGAAACCCAGTGCCTTTGACTCTTCAAGAACGTGATGCCCTGGGTCCCTGCCTTCGCAGGGATGACGAGTTGTGTTGTTTCGGGGCGAGCTGATGACGGGCGAAAAAGCAGGGCTTTCGAAGCTTCCCTCAGGGGACCAGAGTGGGCGCGGCCTGGCGTGCCGCAGTTAACGCAGCGAGCTTGGCGCGAATAGCAGGAATCGCGGCCAGCGCGGCTCTTTCGCCTTCGAGAATGGCCTGGTTCTTCTGTTCGAAATCGGTCGCGCCGATGCTGCTGACGTTGGGCCGTATCACCACATCGGCGCGCGCCAATTCCTGCGCGCCCAATTGCTGGCCCATGATCGCGATCGACTGGCCAACGATGTTCACCATGCCTTGCGGGTTGCCACCGCCGGGCTTGGTCGAGATATCCACGGCGATTACAAAATCAGCGCCCAGTTGACGTGCCGCATCGACCGGCACCGGACTGACCACGCCGCCATCGACGTAGTGCTTGCCACTGATTTCGGTGGGCTCGAACACACCAGGAATGCTGCTGGAGGCGCGCACCGCCTGCCCGGTGTTGCCACGCACAAATACAGTGCGCTGGCCCGTTTCCAGCTGCGTTGCAACCGCCGCGAAGGGCAGCTTCAATTTTTCGATCGGTCGCTGACCGACCAGTTGATTGACGTAGTCCTGCAATTTGCGACCCTGCACCAGGCCGCCGGAAAACAGCCGCACATCGCGGATATTCGACGCGTCCAGCGAAAACGCCTGCTCCTGCAGCTGGAACGGATCCATGCCACTGGCGTACAGCGCACCGACCACGCTGCCGGCGCTGGTGCCAGCCACCACATCCGGATGGATGCCGCTGGCTTCCAGCATCTTGATCACGCCGATATGCGCAAACCCCTTCGCGGCACCACCACCGAGTGCGAGGCCGATCTTCAGCTTCACGGGTGTCGGCGCCACCGGTGGCGTGATGGGTGGCGGTGTGGGTTTGCTGCCACCAAAGCACGCGCTCAGTGCGAGCGTGGCGAGCAGTGGCAGAAGCTGACGGCGGAAAGACATCGGTCGTATCGCCCGAGTAAGGGTGGCTGAGTTGCGAGTCTGCGGTCGGAGCATGGCGCCAACGGGGCGCGGGTCGGGCGGTGCTCTTGCTCCTGCTTCGCTCCTCCCCCTGCACGCAGGGGGATGCTGGGAGGGCGTAACGCTTTTGACCTTCATGCGAAGAGCGACCCGACCCCGGCCCTCCCCTGCGAGCAGGGGAGGGGGCAGATTCGTCAGCCCTGTGCGCCGTCCGCTTCCAGGTGGTAGTGGGTGGCGAGCTCCACTTCCTTTTTCGAGCCGAGGAACACCGGCACGCGCTGATGCAGCTTGGACGGCTGGATGTCCATGATGCGTTCGCGCCCGGTGGTGGCGGCACCGCCGGCCTGCTCGATGATGAATGCCATCGGATTGGCTTCGTACATCAGGCGCAGCTTGCCACCCTGCTGCAGGATCTTTGCGTCGAGCGGGTAATAGAACACGCCGCCGCGGGTCACGATGCGGTGTACGTCGGCAACCATCGAGGCGACCCAGCGCATGTTGAAATCCTTGCCGCGAGGGCCGGTGGTGCCGGCCAGCAGCTCGCCGATATAGCGCTGCATCGGCGCCTGCCAATGGCGCTGGTTCGACATATTGATCGCGAACTCGGTCGCTTCTTCGGGTATCCGGATACCGCGCCGGCTCAGCATGAAGCTGCCGACCTCGCGCTCCAGTGTGAACTCGTGGGTGCCGTGGCCGAATGTGAGTACCAGCACGGTGGCCGGGCCATAGACCACGTAGCCGGCGGCCAGCTGCGCGGTGCCTGGCTGCATGAAGTCCACGACCTTCGGCTCGGTGACATCATCCGGGCAGCGCAGTACCGAGAAGATGGTGCCGACGGAGATGTTGACGTCGATGTTCGAGCTGCCGTCCAGCGGATCGAACAACAGCAGGTGGTTACCCTTCGGGTAGCCGTCCGGGATCTGCTGCGGATCTTCCATTTCCTCCGAGGCGCAGGCAGCCAGGTGGCCACCCCAGGCGTTCGCCTCCAGCAGGATTTCGTTGGAGATCACATCCAGCTTTTTCTGCGCTTCGCCCTGGATATTCATGCTGAGCGCATCGTCGCTCCCGGCCATGCCCAGCACGCCGCCGAGCGCGCCCTTGTTGGTGGCCACCGCGATGCGTTTGCAGGCGCGCGCGACCACTTCGATCAGCAGAGAAAGTTCGGCATTGATATGGCCGGCGCGGCGTTCCTCGATAAGGAACTGGATCAGCGAGATGGGCTTCATGACGGGTCCGAGGCAGATGAATGGCGCATTGTCCCGACTCCGGCTGAACCGCGCCAGCGATGCGTGGGCGCTGGCCCGATCGCCGCCCCGGAATCGCCGCGACGCCGCCCCCTGCTGACAGCACGTTGGCAGCAGGGGGTGCGCATGCTGTGGCTACCTAGCGGAGGGGTACGACATGCGCGATACGGTTTATTTCCTGGTTTTTGACGGCTTTGCCGACTGGCAGGCCGCGCTGGCGCTGTGCGAGATCCGTCGCCCTGGCGACTGGCAGGTGCGGACGGTAGGATTCTCGATGGCGCCGGTGGTGTCGATGGGCGGCCTCACCGTGCAGCCGGACCTGTCGTTGGCACAGATCGACTTCGCCGCTGCTGCGTTGCTGATCGTGCCCGGCGGCCACCTGTGGCTGCGCGGTGAGGGTGAGCCAGCGGTGGCGGCGATCCGCCGGCTGCGAGAAGCCGGCACACCGGTGGCCGGCATCGACAGCGGCGTGCTGGCACTGGCGCGCGCCGGCTTGCTCGACGATTGCCGGCATACCGGCAACTGGCCCGGCCAGATCGACAGCCAGGTACCCGGTTATGCCGGCGCCGAGCGTTACGACTCAGGCGCACTGGCGGTGCGCGACGATGGCACGATCACTGCCAGTCACCTCGGCAGCGTGGAGTTCGCGCACGAAGTGATCCATGCGCTGGATCTGTATGGCCCGAGCGATCGTGAGCACTGGTTCCGCCTTTACAAGCATGCCATTGCGCCGCCGTCCTTCGTCGGCGAGAGCGCAGCGGTCGAAGCGGCCTAGGGAGACCACCATGAAAGACTTGATCCATCGCGTCTTGCATGGTTATCGGCCTTTGTATCAGCGCGGCCTGTTGCTGGATGGTCAGTACCGGTCGTCCGACATTTCTTTTCGTAACGAGTGCTCGGACAGCGAGACGGCAGCCGGTACAAACCTCAACCGTCCGCGCCGTCGCGTGCTGATCGCAGCGTTGGTCGCTGCGGCGGCTGGCCTCATGGCTCGCTTTGATGTCGCGATCGCCGAGCCCACCACACGAATGCCCATGCCAAAGCCCGCGCCACACGAACCCTCGCAGGATTTCGATTTCTTCTTCGGCCGCTGGAAGGTACACAACCGCCGCTTGAAGGAGCGCCTCGCCGGCAGCGCCGAGTGGGAGGAGTTCGATGCCCTGCAGGAGTGCCGGCCGATTCTTGGTGGTATGGGAAATCAGGATGAATTCGTCACCGATGCGTTCGGCGACACGCACTTCATCGGCATGACCGTGCGCCTGTTCGATCCAAAGACTCGCGCGTGGAGCATCTACTGGATCGACAATCGGCGGGTCGTGCTGGAGCCACCCGTGACGGGTCGTTTTGAACACGGCGTGGGCACCTTTTACGGACGCGACGAATTCAAGGGCACGCCGATACTGATGCGTTTCATCTGGACCGCCGACCCCGAACACCCGCGCTGGGAGCAGGCGTTCTCGACCGACGATGGCCACAGCTGGGAGGTCAACTGGGTGATGACCATGGAGCGGCTCACATGAACCTTTCCCGACACCGGAGTACAACGGTATGAACAAGACTTACCTCGGTAGCTGCCACTGCGGTGCAGTACGCCTGGAGGCGGACATCGACCTGACCGGCGGTAGCGGCAAGTGCAACTGCTCGATCTGTAGCAAGACCCGGCAGTGGAGTGTCATCGTGAAGCCGGAGGCGTTCCACCTGCTGGCAGGCGAAGACGCGCTCGCTAGCTACCAGTTCGGCTCGAACAGCATGCACCACCTGTTCTGCCGGCACTGCGGCGTGCGCCCGTTCGCGCGCGGCCATCTCGATGTACTCGGCGGCGAGTTCTACAGTGTGAATATGGCTTGCCTCGATAACGTCGAACCGGCGGAACTGATCGATACGCCAGTGCATTACGCCGACGGCCGCCACAACAACTGGCAGTCGTCGCCAGCCGAGACGCGGCATCTCTAAATCGCACATACCCAGCGAGGAGACCTCCATGAACACACCCGCCAAACCGAAAGTCACGTTCTTCCACTCGCCGAAGAGTCGCTCCGCCGGCACCCGGGCTCTGCTCGAAGAGCTCGGCGTCGACTACGACTTGCATGTGATCAATTTCAAGACCGGAGAGCAGCGCCAGGGCGAATACCTGGCGATCAATCCGATGGGCAAGGTGCCGGCGATCCGTCATGGCGATGCGTTGATCACCGAGCAGCCAGCGGTGTTCATCTATCTGGCCGATCTCTATCCCGAGGCGAAGCTGGCGCCACCCCTCGGCGACCCCTTGCGAGGGCCGTATTTGCGTTGGCTGGTGTTCTACGGCTCGTGCTTTGAACCGGCGATAGTCGACAAGTCGATGCAGCGTGAACAGGCGCCGCTGGCCATGTCGCCGTATGGCGACTACGACGGCATGTTGAAGACGCTGACCGACCAGCTGGAAAAAGGACCGTACCTGCTCGGCGAGACCTTCAGCGCGGCAGACGTACTGTGGGGCAGTGCGCTCAACTGGACCACCATGTTCAAGCTGGTGCCGGAGTTGCCGGTCATCCGCGCGTATATCGATCGCGTGACCTCACGGCCGGCGATGCAGCGGGCCGCGGCGAAGGATGCTGAGCTCGCGGCGGCACAGGCGGCGTGACCGTCGCAGCGGCGAGATTCCGGGAAAGCCATGAGCGTTCGCGCAGCAGGTTCCCACCGACCTCGCGGTAGATCCGTTGGAGGAATGCCCCCACGCAGCCTCGCGTTGCGAGCGAGGCATGACGAACGGCGCTGGTCGTCGCGGCCCGTCTCGGCGATGATGCCGCGATGCGCCGCGCCGACCGTCTGTTCCTCATCATTCACGCCTTGCGCGGGCGTCGCACTGCGTTGCAGGCGCGCCAGCTTGCCGAGACGCTGGGTGTATCCCTGCGCACGGTCTATCGCGACGTGGCCGACCTGCAGTTGTCCGGCGTGCCGATCGAGGGCGAGGCCGGCGTCGGCTACGTGCTGCGCAAGGGCTCGGACATCCCGCCGCTGATGTTCACAGCCGACGAACTTGAAGCCCTGGTGGTCGGCACGCGCTTCGTGCGCGCATTCGCCGGTGCGAAGCTGGCCGAAAGCGCGCAGACGGCGTTGATGAAGATCGAAGCGGTGCTGCCGCCGGAGTTGCGCGAGCGCTCGGCACGTACGCGCATCTACGCGCCGATCTGGCGTGACGAATACAAGCTCGCGTTCGCCGCACGGATCGATCGGCTGCACGCCGCCATCGAGGCGCGCCAGGTATTGCAGCTGGCCTATCGCGACGAGGCGGGCAACATCAGCGCGCGCGAGGTCGAGCCCCTGTGCCTGGCATTCTGGGGCGGCAAGTGGACGCTGGGGACGTGGTGCCGGCTGCGGCAGAATTTCCGCAACTTCCGCCCCGACCGCATCGACGAAGTCGATGAAACCGGCGAGGTATTCGATGAGTTGGTCGGCCACAATCTGGATGCCTATCTGCAGGCGATGCGCGGTTACTACTCTGGTATGGAATAGCTCGGCTTCGCGTGGCGTGGAACAGCCTGGCATGGCGGCCATTGCGTGTGCATCGTCCCGTCACCGCGCCAGCTCGGGTACGCTCGCTAACACTGTGTCTGTCCAAAGGGGTTGAGTCATGTCGTCAGGTGTTCGTCATCCACTGTTGTCGATCGCTCCAGCCAAGCTGCGACCAACCCAGCTGACCGTGGGCAAGGCCGAGGTCGCGAGCAAGCGCGAAGGGTGGGAAAGGCTCGGCAAGAAGAAGCGCGAGGAACTACTCGGGTCACACTGCTTTCCCGGCGTGCTGGGCCCAAAGCATCGCGTTTACATTGTGGATCACCACCACCTCGGCCTCGCGCTGCTGGAAGAGGGCGTGAAAAGCGTACCGGTGATGATCCAGCGCGACTTCTCCTGGCTGGAGCCGGCGGTGTTCTGGCACACCATGGAATTCAATCGCTGGGCGCATCCGTACGACCAGCATGGCAACCGCACCGACTACGACGCGATTCCGCTCAGCCTCAGCGACATGGCCGACGATCCTTACCGCACGCTTGCCGCGCGGATACGCACGGCCGGCGGCTTCGCCAAGGACGCGATTCCGTACGCAGAGTTTCTGTGGGCGGATTACTACCGTCGCCATCTCAAGCTGCCGGGCGACAGGATCAGTGCGAAGGTGATGCAGCAGGCGCTGTTGTTGGCGCACAGCCACGACACGGCGTACCTGCCGGGTTGGAGTGGGACGGTCGAATGAGCGCGAGCCCGGCACCTGCGGTCACACCGGGCCCGACCACCGGTGTCGACGTACTGGCTGGGTTATCGATCGCAGGACTGTTGCTGCCCGAAGCGGTGGCCTACTCGGGTATCGCCGGGCTGCCGCCGCAGGCCGGTGTCATCGCATTGTTCGTCGGCCTGGTCTGCTATGGCCTGCTTGGCCGTAGCCGCTACGCGATCGTCTCGGCCACCTCGTCCTCGGCCGCGGTACTTGCTGCCGGTACGCTCGCGCTGGCCGGCCCGGCAGGCGCCGCGCGCGCGGCCGTGGCGGCAACGCTGGTGCTGCTCACTGGCGGTTGTTTCCTGATCGCGGGCGCCGCGCGTCTGGGTGGCCTGTCGCATCTGATCGCGCGCCCGGTGCTGCGCGGATTCACCTTCGGCCTGGCCTGTGTCATCGCACTGAAGCAGCTGCCGAACCTGTTCGGCTTGCCGGGCCTGCACGGCGATTTCGTGCCGCGGCTGCTGCTGGATCTGTTGAAATCCGCGGCCCAAGTGCAGCCAGCCACGATGGGCGCCGGTGTCGCTGCGCTGTTGCTGCTGTTCCTGTGTGAGCGGGTGCGCCGCTTGCCCGGCAGCCTGTTGGTGATCGTGCTGGGTGTGGCGGCCTCCGGCTGGCTGGCGCAGCACGGCGTAACACTGACCGGCGCCATCAATCTCACGCCCGCCTGGGTGCTGCCGAAGTGGCCGTCCAGCGGGCAGTGGCTGCCGAGTATCGAGCTGGCAGCGGCTTTGCTGCTGGTCCTGTATGCGGAGTCATACGGCGCGATTCGGGCGTTTGCGCTGAAGCATGGCGATCGGGTGAACGCGAACCGCGACCTGCTGGTGCTCGGCGTGGCGAACGTCGTCTCCGGCCTGCTGCACGGCATGCCGCTCGGCGCGGGCTATTCCGGTACGTCGGCGAATGAGGCGGCTGGTGCGCGCTCGCGCCTGGCCGGCCTGGTCGCGGCGGGTTGCGTGCTGCTGATGGTGTTGTTGCTGCTGCGCTGGATCGAACGTATTCCCGAGCCGGTGCTGGCGGCGATCGTGATCCACGCGGTGAGCAAGTCGTGGCGCCTGGCTGTATTCAAGCCGTATTTGCTATGGAAGCGCGACCGGCTGGTGGCGCTCGCCGCGGTACTCGCGGTGCTCGCGTTCGGCATCCTCAACGGCCTGCTGGTGGCGATCGCGTTCAGCCTGGCGATGCTGCTGCGCCAGCTCGCCACGCCGCGCATCAGCGTGCTCGGCCAGCTGGGCGACAGCCATGATTACGTCGACATCGCGGAACATCCGGACGCGCAGCAACAACCGGGCATGCTGATCCTGCGGGCGGAGGAGCCGCTGTTCTTCGCGAATGCGGAATCGATCCTGGCTCTCGCCCGGCAACGAGTCGAGGATCATGCCGGCATCCACGTGGTGGTGCTCAGCCTGGAGGAGTCGTCCGACCTGGACAGCACCGCGCTGGAGTCCCTGGCGGATTTTGCTACGTGGTTGTCGGCTCGTGACATCATGCTGCGCGTAGCGCGCTTGAAGGATGCCGTGCACGCATTGCTGCTGCGCGCCGCATTACCCCAGCTGCCATCGTCGGCGCTGAATTTCTGGAGCGTGGAGGACGCCGCCAAGGCCTCCACCCAACCACCATTGGCAAGAGGATCCGTGGAGTGAACAAGGTAATGGCAAGCGCGACAACGAGAAGCGCATGGTTGGGGCCGGGCACATTGGGACGGGCTGGAGTGGGGCTGACTGCATTGATGTTCGCTGCACTGACGCTGGCCACGCCAGTGCGCGCAGCGCAGGACACCGACGCGCGCTTCAAGCAGCTCTACACCACCGAATGGGCCTGGCGCACGGGTCAGGCCGGGGTCAGTGCATCGGGCGAATCGCAGCCAAACAATGGCCGGCTCGATGACGTCGATGCAGCCAGCCAGCAGCAACGGCTGGATTATTGGCAACGCGTGCTCAAGCAACTGGATGGCATCGACGTCGCGCAATTGTCGGCGGCCAATCGCATCAACTACGCGGTCTATCGCGAGCAGATTGAGAATTTCGTCGCCGACCAGCACTTCAAGAACTGGCAGATGCCGTTCAACAGCGACTCCGCGTTCTGGTCCGATCTGGGCGATAACCTCGGCGACACACCGCGCACGCTGGACGACTACCGAAAGTATCTCGACCACCTAGAGCAGATCCCCGCCTATTTTGATCAGCAGATCGCCAACATGCGCGGCGGTCTGCAACGTGGTTTCAGCGTTCCGCATGCCGTGCTCGCGGGGCGCGACGTTTCGATCGCCGCTGTCGCCGAGCTGAAGGACCCAACCCAGAGCGGCTTCTATGAGCCCTTCAAGCATCTGCCCGCGTCTATTCCGGCCGATCAGGCGCAGGCGTTGCAGGGCCAGGCGCTGCAACGCATCCGCGACGATGTGATCCCGGCCTATGCGAAGCTGCTGACGTTCTTCCGCAACGAATACGTGCCGCAGGCGCGCACCACGCTGGCCGCCGAGGCACTGCCGGACGGCAAGGCCTACTACCACCAGCAGATCCTCGAATACACCACGCTGGACATGAGCCCTGACGCGATCCACCAGATCGGACTCGATCAGGTGACCAAGATCCACGCGCAGATGCTCGACACGATGAAGCAGACCGACTTCAAGGGCAGCTTCGCCGATTTCCTGCAGTTCCTGCGCACCGATCCGCAGTTCTACGCCAAGACACCGGACGAGTTGCTGATGCGCAGTGCATGGGTGGCCAAGGAGGTCGATGGCCAGCTGTCGAAACTGTTCGGTCACCTTCCACGCGAGCGTTTCACCATCGTGCCGGTGCCGGCCGATATAGCGCCGTACTACACCTCCGGCCGCGGGGGTCCAGACGTCTATCTGGTCAATACCTATGACCTGCCGTCAAGGCCCTTGTACAACATGCCGGCGCTGACCTTGCATGAGTCCTATCCAGGCCATGCGTTGCAGCTGGAACTAGCCGAAGAAGATCACGACCAGCCCGCGTTCCGCCGCAACGGCTACATCTCCGCCTATGGCGAAGGCTGGGGTCTGTATTCGGAATATCTCGGTAACGAGATGGGCATCTACCAGACGCCGTATCAGCACTTCGGTTTCCTCACTTACCAGATGTGGCGGGCCTGCCGACTGGTGGTCGATACAGGCATCCACCATCTGGGCTGGACGCGCCAGCAGGCGATCGACTTCCTGACCGTGAATACGGCGCTATCCTCGCGTGAGATCGCCAACGAAGTGGACCGCTACATCAGCTGGCCGGGACAGGCGCTGTCCTATGAACTGGGCTACCTGAAGATCCTGGATCTGCGCGCCAAAGCGGAAAAGGCGCTCGGCCCGAAGTTCGACATCCGCCACTTCCACGATACCGTGCTATCCACCGGCTCGGTGCCGCTGCCGGTACTGGAACAACGCATCGACCGCTTCATTGCCGAAGGCGGCCCGGAGCCTGAATTTGGTTGCGATTGCGCGAAGGACGCGAAGGACGGCAACGCGCCCTAGCCAACGATGTCCTGACTGGGCTTGTGAAATACCGATCGGCTCAGGGCTTGGTGGCGTCCGCCTTGCCGGTTTCTGCATAGCGCTGCAGCCGATCGAGTTGTTGCATCAGTACCGAGTTCACGCCAGCGGCAAGCTTGTCCAGGCCGCTGCCGCTGGCGCCACTTACCCGATACTCGAAGCTCAACGTGCTGCCAACGCCGGTCGGCTTCAGGGTGAACGTCATCACGCCCTGGACGGCCATGCCTTGCAGCGGCCCGAGGCCACCTTCAAGCCGCAGCTGGTGATCCTTGATCGCCGCCAGCACCTGCATGTGCTGCACGCTGTTGTCGTTCCATCGCTCGCAGAAGCAGCCGCCCGCCTCGGGCTTCAGACTGAGATTGGCTGCGTTGCTCGACCAGGTGTGTTCGCTGTCCCACCAGTGGGCTACGTCGGACAGTGCCGCGTAGGCCTTGGCGGGCGTGACGTGCAGCACCCGGTTGTCCTGGATCAACAAACTGTCGGAAGCAGCCTGCTTTACCGCGGCCTGGCTGAGCACAGGCGCTAGAGCTAGCAGGGCGAATATCACGAAGGTTGGCACGCGCATGGCAATGGCTCCCTTGGTCGGTGGCGCTGTTTTACCACGCCAACGCGCCACTCGCCTGATTTCTTCAATAACTGCACAAATGGAGTACAATCCAATTTGACTTCACATGGAGAGTTTCGTATGTCGGCTCATCCGCTGCCCGAAACCACTCCCGCCCAGGCACTGGGTGGTCCCGCACTACGCGCCTTCTTCCAGCTGGCCGAGCAGTGGAAGCTGCGCATTGCCGACCAGCGCAAGCTGCTCGGCGATCCGCCGGAATCGACGTTCTACAAGTGGAAGCGCCAGCAGGATGGACTGCCTGGCCGCGACACCATCGAGCGGATCAGCTACCTGCTTGGCATCTGGAAGGCATTGCAGATCCTGTTCCCTGATCCGCCGCAGGCCGATGCCTGGCTGCACAAGCCGAATCAGGCGTCGCTGTTCGGCGGTCAATCCGCACTGGAACGCATGCTGTCGGGCAACGTCGCCGACCTGTTCGTGGTGCGCCAGTATCTGGACGCGCAGCGCGGCTGAACGGCGCTGGCCAAAACTGTCGCAGTCCGCGACACAGACCCTTGCGATGATCATCGACGCGCAGCTGTGGCGACTTCAGTCGTGATGGCCTGCAATGCGGACTGAGTTCACTGGAGGTACGATGCCGACCGATCTGCCACCGCTCAAACGCATCCGCTGGAACCAGGTCTATCGGATCGTGCCAAGCCGCTTTCCGCCGGTGGGTGTGTTCGACCGCATTGCCAACCCGGCCGATCTCGATGCCGTATTCGCCATCGAGGCGCTGACCAACCCGCGTCTGCGC
>Ga0302313_10001184_pt1 | contig 20435 bp, 20 predicted proteins | sample III_Palsa_N2_2_FD_200454 | JGI IMG/M metagenome (GOLD analysis project Ga0302313, IMG submission 200454) | Peat permafrost microbial communities from Stordalen Mire near Abisko, Sweden - III_Palsa_N2_2 | ecosystem: Environmental > Terrestrial > Soil > Palsa > Peat permafrost | place: Sweden...
TGATCGGTGTGATGCCGCATGCTCTCGGCCTAGTGGTATTGGCGTTCGCCGAACTGCTCGACTTTGTGCTGCTGTTTTATCTGGTGCTGATTTTTGCGTGGTCGCTGATGAGCATGCTGGCCGTGGACCGGCGGCAGCCGGTACTGCGTCTGGCGGGCTCTATCGTTGAGCCGCTGCTGCGGCCATTGCGTGGGAAGCTCACGGTGGGAAATATTGATTTTTCGCCGACGGTGGTGATGGTGGGGTTGTTGCTGGCGCGCATTTTGATAGCGGCGCCGTTGTTGGATTTGGGGACTAGGTTGGCCTTGACTGGCTGATTTTTCGATGTTTTAGAAACAGAGCTTTCGTCCTCCTTCGGAGGGCGAGTTACTTCTCTTTGCGTGGCCAAAGAAAAGTGACTCGGCCGCCGGTGGCGGACGAAAGCCCGCGGCAGGCGAACACGATTGCATAAGTCACCACGACTATCGCCGCCAATAATCGGCATCGCACGATGCAATACAACTAACCGCACCTTCCCCAACAATCACAAAGAGCCGATTTAGCGCAGCGCCCACTCCCTCACAATCCGATGAATCGCATCCAACCCATCAAACAATGCTGCCGGCCCCGGCTGCAAAATGATCGGTGATTTGATTTCGTAGAGATCACCGTGGATCACCGCAGGAATGGTTTCCCAACCCGATCGCGCCGCGACTTTTTCAGGCCGGAACCGTTTGCCGCACCATGAGCCGAGGATGATGTCCGGCGCGCGCCTGATCACTTCATCGCCATTGGCCAGAATGCGCTGCTTGGCCAGCGGCTCGCGCGCGAGTTCGGGGAAGCAGTCGTCGCCGCCGGCGATGCCGATGATTTCGGCGACCCAGCGGATACCGGTGATGATCGGCTCGTCCCATTCCTCGAAATAGACTTTCGGCCGGCGTGGCAGCTTCGCAACCGCCGCACGGATATCAGCGATGTGCTGCTCGGCGCGTTGCGCGTAGACTTCCGCTTTTTCGCTCGTACCAACCATCGCGCCGAGCCGGCGGATATAGGCGAGGATGCCGTCGACGCTGCGATGATTGCTGATCCACACCTCGACGCCGCACTTGATCAGCTCACGCGCGATATCGGCCTGGATATCGGAGAAACCGATGGCCAGATCGGGTTCGAGCTTCATGATTTCGCCGATCTTGGCGCTGGTGAAGGCGGAGACTTTCGGCTTTTCCTTGCGCGCCCGCGATGGCCTCACGGTGAAGCCGGAGATGCCGACAATGCGGTGTTCCTCACCGAGCGCGTACAGCACTTCGGTCGGCTCCTCGGTAAGGCAGACGATGCGTTGCGGATAATGATCCAACGGCTTGCTATCAGTCACGCGCGACGCGTCCAACGCTCATTGACCAAGTACCGTCACCATGACCTTGCGCTGGTGCGGATCGGTGCGGTGTTCCCACAGAAAAATGCCCTGCCATGTGCCGAGCTGCAACTTGCCGCCATGCACCGGCACCGTGAGCGTGACGCCGGTCAACGTGGCACGGATATGCGATGGCATATCGTCCGGACCCTCCGCGTCGTGCTCAAAGATCGCATCGCCATCGGGTACAGCGCGAGCGAACCACCGCTCCAGGTCGCGGCGAACGGCGGGATCGGCGTTTTCGCTGATCAGCAGCGAACAACTGGTGTGCGCGGTAAAGATATTCGCGATGCCGGTCTGCACGTGGCTGGCTGACACGAGATTATCCACCCGTGCCGTGATGTCGCTGAAGCCGCGGCCGTGCGTGTGCACCGCGAAGCTGTCCTGTGCGACCTGCTCGGCGGACATCGCGCGATTCATGGATAAAGCAACCGGCTGGTCCAGGTCTGGCCGTGGCGGTTCCAACGCACGCGTTCGTGCAGGCGGAACTCAGCGCCGTACCAGAACTCGACCGTGTCAGGCTCAACCAGAAAGCCGCCCCAATGCGGCGGACGTGTGACATCGCGGCCTTCGAATTCCTGCTCGTACTTCGCCACGCGTTGCTCGAAGGTTTCACGATCGGGCAATGTCTGCGATTGCTGCGAGGCCCACGCGCCGATCTGGCTGCCGCGCGGCCGGCCGGCGAAATACGCGTCGGATTCGGCAGCCTGCAGCTTGCGCGCGACACCCTCCACACGCACCTGCACGCCATGGCGCAGCTGCTTCCAGTGGAAGCACAGCGCGACCTGTGGATGCAGGTCGAGCTGGCTGCCCTTGTCGCTCTGGTAATTGCTGTGGAAGCGGAAGCCGCGCTCATCGACGCCCTTGAGCAGCACGATACGCGAGGCCACCCGGCCAGAACCGTCCACGGTGGCCAGGTTCATCGCCGTCGGCTCGAGTTCACCGCTGGCCTTGGCTTCGTCCAGCAGCTGTACAAAAGTATTAAGAATTTCGGGGTTGAGCATGGCGGTAAAAACTTTCCTTTTGCATCGAGGCCAACACGCGCCATCATGGCGCGGATGAACACGACCGATGATAGTGCAATGCCGCATCTATCCCGTAACGCCCATGCATGTGGCGTGATGGCGCACTGCTGCGACACGGCTTTGCATCGCGCAGTCCTTGGCTGCTGCCTGGGTCGTTCGCCATGACGGCCCAGGCCAGCGCGCAGAACGAGGCTCTTGCCGGCCACCTGCTGGATCAGTATGCCGGCCGCATCGCCCGCTCGCGCCGGCCTTATATTCTGGGCCTGTCCGGCCTGCAGGGCAGCGGCAAGAGCACGCTGGCGAGGGTGATGAAGGCGCAGGCCGAAGCGCGCGGCTGGCATACCGACGTGCTATCACTTGATGATTTCTATTACTCGCGCAGCGACCGCGAGGCACTGGCTCACCAGATCCACCCGCTGCTGCGCACCCGCGGCGTGCCAGGCACGCATGAGATCGAGCTGATGCTGTCTGTGCTGGCCGCGCTGCCCAAGGCATCGGACAAGTTGCCGGTGGCACACCCGCGATTCGACAAAGGTCGCGATACGCGCATTCCCCCCTCGCGCTGGCCACGTTCGACCCGACCGCCGAAGCTCGTCATCGTGGAAGGGTGGGCATTGGGCATTCGTCCGGAAACCGAAGCCGCCCTTGCCGACCCGGTCAACGAGCTTGAGCGCAAGGAAGATCCCGACGGCAGCTGGCGCCACTGGGTCAACAAGCAGCTGCGCGGTTATCAGCCGCTATGGCGCAAGTTCGATGCACTGATCGTGTTGCAGGCGCCGAGCTGGGATATCGTGAGTCGCTGGCGCAGTGAACAGGAAGAAGATCTGCTGGCGCGCCATGCGCCGCTGGCGATGGATGCCGAGGCGATGGTCCGCTTCCTGGCCCACTACGAACGCCTCAGCCGACATGCTCTCGCGACCTTGCCGGCAATCGCCGACAGCTGCGTCGAGTACGACGACGATCGGCATGTGACCGGACTCAGCCACGGTTGAGCTGGTCGACAACGATCGAACGATACAACTGCCGCGGATCTCGTTGCTGGTGCTGGCCAGATGATGCTGTTCGCCATGAGTGTTCTCTGTGGTCAAGTGAATGAGTTATCGAGCACAGCCGCGTAGCCCTCGCGCGAATCCGGCCAGCGCGGTGCAAAACCGCTGCCGCGCAGGCGCGCATTGCTGAGTCGCTTGCTGCCGATCCCGGCGGGCGTTGGTCCTTCCTGCGGCGGATCAACGCCGATCAGTTGTGCCAGTGCGTCGTACAACACATCCAGTGGCAGCGGCGTGTCGTCGGTACCGAGGTATAGCGGTAGCGGATCGGCGAGTTGCAGCAAATGCACGATCGCCGATGCCGCATCGTCGGTATGGATACGGTTGGCCCAATGTTTCGTCCTGCGCGGTACGCGAACCTGCTCTGTGCGCAGACGATCGAGCAACTGCAATTGGCCAGGACCATACAGCCCGGCAAGACGCAACGTGATTGAAGTAACGGATTGGCTCGCCAGCCACTGCTCCGCATCCAGCAACACTTTGCCGTTGAAACCGCAAGGTGCCGCAGGCGTCGATTCATCCACCCAGTCACCGCCATGCTCGCCGTAGACCGCGCTGGAGGAGACAAACAGCACACGTTGCAATGCAGCACCGCTCAGCGCATCCAGCACATGTCGCAGCCCATCGATGAAGGTGGCGCGATAGGCCGCTTCATCCCGCCGATCCGGCGTCGGCAGATAGACCAATTGCGTGATGCCTACAGGCAAGACGTGCAGGCTGTCGGCATGGGTGAGATCACCGCGCAGCCAATGGACGCCGCTGTCGTCATCTACCGGCGGTTGGCGACGTAGCGCCCATACCTCGTCGCCACGCGCCAACAGTCGATGCGCCACACGCAAACCAACGTCGCCACAGCCCGCCAGCAATACGCGTTCGCTCAATGCATCATCCTCAGTCACCATAGCCTCGCTACAGCAACGGGTACGCGCCCTGTTAGCATTTGCGCATGAACCCGTCACGCAACCTGTTCATCGTCGGCCCGACCGGCGCCGGCAAAACGTCCATCGGGCGTCGCCTCGCCGTGCATTATGGCCTGCCGTTCGTCGATATCGATCAGGAGATCGAACACCAGTGCGGTGTGGACGTGAGCACCGTGTTCGAGATCGAGGGCGAGGCGGGCTTTCGCCAGCGCGAAACCGCGGCCATCGACGAGTGCAGCCAGCGCAACGGTGTATTGATGGCCACTGGCGCTGGCGCCGTGCTGGCCGCATACAATCGCGCCTACCTGCTCGACCGCGGTTACGTGGTGTGGTTGCAGGCCAGCATCGCGCAGCAGCTGGAGCGCCTGGAACGCGACCACCATCGCCCACTGCTGGAAGTCTCCGATCGTCACGAACGGCTGCAATCGATGGCGCTGATCCGCGAACCGCTGTACCGCGACGTCGCCGATCTCGCGGTACCGGGCGAACACGGCAGCGTGGCCACCGCGACCGAACGCTGCATCGCGTTGATCGATCATTATTGGCAGCGTCATCCCCTTGCCTCATCCCAGCAGACCGCATGAATCTCCCCGACATCCAGACCATCACCGTCGCACTCGGCGAACGCAGCTATCCGGTTGAAATCGGCGCCGGCCTGCTGGCCGATCACGCACGCTGGCGCGCCGCGTTGCGTGGCCGCCATGTGTTGGTGATGAGCAACACCACCGTCGCGCCGCTGTATCTGGATCATGTCGCGAAAGGGCTGGAAGGCCTGTCGTGGTCGTCCCTACTGCTGGAGGACGGCGAGGCACACAAGACCTTCGCCAATGTCGGCCTCGCGCTGGACGCGCTGGCCAAACTCGGCGCCACTCGCGACGCCAGCATCATCGCGCTGGGTGGCGGCGTGATCGGCGACATGGCCGGCTTCACCGCCGCCTGCTGGATGCGCGGCATCGACTTCATCCAGATGCCGACGACGCTGCTGGCCATGGTTGATTCCTCGGTTGGCGGCAAGACCGGCGTCAACCTGCCGGCAGGCAAGAATCTGGTCGGCGCATTTCATCAGCCGCGCGCGGTATTCGCCGATATCGACACGCTGATCACCCTGCCCGATCGCGAATACCGCGCAGGCCTCGCCGAAGTGGTGAAAGGCGCGGCGATTGGCGACGAACCGTTCTTCCACTGGCTGGAACACAACGCCGATCTGCTCGCTGCCCGCGACAGCAACACCCTACTGGAGGCCATCGCGCGCAAGGTGCGCTACAAGGCCGGCGTGGTAGCGCGCGACGAGACCGAACAGGGTGAGCGCGCCCTGCTCAACCTCGGCCACACCTTCGGCCACGCACTGGAAACCGCCGGCCATTACACCACCTTGCTGCACGGCGAAGGCGTCGCCGTAGGCATGCTGTTGGCCGCGCAGTTGTCCGAACGCCTGGGCATGAGCGATCCGGCCGACACCACGCGCCTGCACAGCTTGCTGCACGCCATTGGCCTACCCACGGCCATTCCACCCGGCATGGACCCGCAGCAGTTGCTGGCGCTGATGCGGCTGGACAAAAAGAACACCGCCGGTTCGCTGCGGCTGATTCTGTGGCGCGGAATGGGACGGGCGGAGATTGTGGCCGGAGTGAGCGAAGCCGATGTACTGGCAACGCTTCATGCAGCCACCGCCAGCTGAAGTCGAACCGATGCGGGGCATTTCATGAAGGACCTGATCGCCGATGGCATCGCTGCGATCGTGAAGTTTGTCTTTGTATGGATGATATGGAATTTCCTACTGTTCACTCTTGGCCGCGTGACCTTGCTCGCATGCACTTTCGGGCGTTATCCACGCGGTCGAGCCATTGAACAGCATGCCAATCGGATTGCGCTCACCGGACTACTCGTTCTGACTTGCCTATGGTCAGCCATTGCGATCTACAACAATCTTTGGCCTGCCAGACACCCGTATTAGCTGATCTGACGCATCGACTCGCTCGCTACCAAGCCGCCAGCCTTCTAGAATGCGAAGCTTTACGGTCTGTCTCGCCGTACTGCTCATCGGGAAACCATGCGCCTCTATCTGCAAACCGTGCCCGGCAACTCCGACGCACCGCGCTACGTCCAGATCACGCTGGAGCAGGATCTGCTCGGCGGCTGGACGTTGTACCGCGAATCCGGCAATCAGGGCGGTCGCGCCTCGCTCAAGCGCGAGCAGTATCTGGAGCGTGACGAGGCCATTGCTGCGTTCGAAAAAGCCCGCGACGCGCAGCTCAAGCGGGGGTTTCGCGTGATGTTTGCGCAAGGCCTGGAAGGCCCGTACGGGCGTTAAGAGCCTGTGTACGGTCTCCATGTGGTCCGCGTTGAGTTGTCGCACCCGCCCGGTGGTTGCGCGTGGCGCAGCGCCTGACTGGTGGTCAGGTCAAGCTGCGCGCGGCGGCCGGGCGGGCGCGTCAGCTCAACCCTTGGGGCCGGGTCGGTTGCACCCATGCCGGCGTCATCACTCGGTCGTGTACCGACGTACACTCCCTCCTTCTTCCTTGGCCTGGGCGCAAACCGCTCCCGGCGCGGGCCACGTGGAGACCGCACACAGGCTCTAACATGACCGAACTGAAGAACGACCGCTTCCTGCGCGCACTGCGTCGTGAACCTACCGATACCACGCCGATCTGGGTGATGCGGCAGGCTGGCCGCTACCTGCCGGAATATCGCGCTACCCGCGGCCGCGCCGGCAGCTTCATGGCGCTGGCACAGAACCCCGAGCTGGCTTGTGAGGTTACCCTGCAGCCGCTGGAGCGCTTCGAACTCGACGCGGCGATCCTGTTTTCCGACATCCTCACCATCCCCGATGCGATGGGACTGGGCCTGAGCTTTGCGCAAGGTGAAGGCCCGCGTTTCTCGCATCCCGTGCGCACACGAGCCGACGTCGAAACCCTCGCCGTGCCCGACATGGACGCCGAGCTGCGCTACGTGATGGATGCCGTGCGGCTGATCCGCAAGGAGCTCGACGGCCGCATGCCGCTGATCGGCTTCTCCGGCAGCCCATGGACACTGGCCTGCTACATGGTCGAAGGCTCGGGCTCGAAGGATTTCGCCACCCTCAAGGCGATGTGCTGGAACGAGCCCAAGCTCGCGCACCGGCTGCTCGATACTCTCGCGCAAGCCGTCGCTGCGTACCTCATCGCCCAGGCCGCCGCCGGCGCACAGACGCTGATGGTGTTCGATACCTGGGGTGGCCTGCTCGGCCCCGCCCCGTTCCGCGAATTCTCGCTGCGCTATATGGCTCATGTCGTCGATGCACTGAAAGCCAGCCCGCACAGCCGCGATCTGCCGATCGTGCTGTTCTCCAAAGGCGCTGGCCAGCACCTCGGCGCACTCGCTGATACCGGCTGCACTGCACTCGGCGTTGATTGGACCATCGACCTCGCCGATGCCCGCGCAGCCGTCGGTGGCCGCGTGGCACTGCAGGGCAACCTCGACCCCGCCATCTTGCGCGCCAGCCCGGAAGTCATCCGCCATGAGGCGCGCGCCGTGCTCGACAGCTACGGCAATCATCCGGGGCACGTGTTCAACCTGGGACACGGCATCACACCGGAAGTCGATCCCGAGCACGTGAAGGTACTGGTGGATGAAGTCCATGCTTACGGTCGCACGCTGCGGAGCTGAGAATCTTCCACCGGACGCTCCTGGCCTAAGCCAGTGTTTGATCGCGCCTCGCTGTTTTACCAGGCGATGACGGCTGTCCTGATATACCTCTAACCCTCCGAGTGACTATCAGGGCAACAACATGGACCTGCAACTTTCCGGCAAACGCGTGCTGATCACCGGTGGCTCCAAAGGGATCGGGCGAGCCATCGCCGAGCTGTTGGCGGCCGAAGGCTGCGACCTCCGACTGGTCGCCCGCGATGCCGCTGCATTAGAAGAGACTGCTACGGCTTTACGAGCTCGATTTCCGGTGAGCGTGGAAACCATGGCGGCCGACCTGTCGACCGACGCTACCGTTCGCGCTGTCGCCGACTGGGCAGGCAACGTCGATATCTTGGTGAACAACGCCGGCGCGATTCCGCCCGGCACGCTGACTTCGGTCGACGACGCCGCATGGCGCAAAGCCTGGGACCTCAAGGTATTCGGCTATATCTCGCTCAGCCGGGCCGTCTATCCGATGATGGCCAAACGCAAACACGGCGTCATCGTCAACGTGATCGGCGCTGCCGGTCAGTGGCTTCCACCGGGCTATCTCGCTGGCGCCACGGGTAATGCCGCACTCATGGCTTTCACCAAGGCGCTGGCGCGTGGCAGCCATGTCGATGGCATTCGCGTGGTCGCCATCAACCCCGGCCCGGTCGAAACCAAACGTCTGGAAACCATGCAGCGCGCCAACGCCGAACGCGAGCTGGGCGACGCCGAACGCTGGCGCGAAATGTTCAAGACCATGCCGTTCGGCCGCCCCGCCAAGCCGGCGGAAATCGCGGCGGCGGTGGCATTTCTGGCGAGTCCGCTATCCGGGTATACGTCGGGGACGGTTTTGACGATTGATGGCGGGGTGTAAGCGGTGTACATCCGCCGTTTCCCGGGAAAGCTCTTGGCTTCAATAAGCTCACGGAGCGACAACACCACGGCCCACCATTGAGTCGCGCTGCACGATAGCGATCAGTGCTTAGCCGCACTCGCTCTCGTCCACACCGCCACATAATCCACCACCATTGGATGCCCTGGCTCGGTAGTCTCATTCGGCGTTGGTATAGCGCCGGCCATCGCGTACGAAAATCCGCCACCCATGGCCACATTCAGTAGAAGAAAGTAGCCGCCCTGCCCGGTAATTTCCTTCCATGTTGCCGCCGGCAGCTGGTTTTGCGATACATGGTCAAAGAGCGTGCCATCGACGTACCAGCGTAGTTGCACCGGCGATACGCTGTTGTCCCACTCGAAAGCGTAGACATGGAATGTGGCCTGGCACGTCGCTGGAGCGCACGCCGCACGGCGACCGAGCCCGTCGGGCTCGCCGCAAGGACCTCCGGGGTAAACGCCGCAGTGCAGGATGCCCCATACGCTGTCGATGCCGTTCACGTTTTCCATGATGTCGAATTCACCAGCCTGCGGCCATTTACCGTTGCGACGATAGCTATGGCCGAGTGCCCAGAACGCGGGCCAGTAGCCCAGTGCCGCCTTGTCGCTGACGTCTGGCATCTGGATACGCGCTTCGATGCGCAACAGACCACCCTTTGGCGGCTTGAAGTTGTCTTTCCTGGTTTCGATGCGGGCCGAGGTCCAGTTGCCGGCATGATCGCGCAGTGGCGTAATGCGCAGGTTGCCGTGTCCATCCAGGGAAATATTGGCCGGAGCAGCGGTGTAGGCCTGTATCTCGCCCGTGCCCCACTGGGGAGGGCCTGCCGGATACTGGTGGCCGGTATCGAAGCGCCATTTCGCCCTGGATGGCAGCTGATTCGCCGCCCCGACAAAGTCGTCACTGAATTGCAGCGTCCAGCCTTTTGGCTTGGGTATTTCCGCGTACGCATTGGAAATCCCCACCACGGAAATTGCGGTGATCCAACAAGTGGCCAGAATCCACGGCATATGCCGCTCCGGCCACCGAAAACACGCTTCCATCTTGTCCAGCACATACGTTTTGATCAATCGCACGCAAAAACCTTTTTTGGCCAAACCTTTTGGTCACACATCTTGCAGCAGACGCCTTCTTATCATTCCGGCGCCGAAATCAGGCAGCATCCACTTCAGATGCCCTGGCAATATACGGTGGCGATGACGTGGGAGACGCGTCACCACGGAGCTCGCCACCCATAGTCGTGGCAACAGCCCGACCATTAGGTGAACGCTGGATCTCGCGGGCAGCCGCTCACTGAAGGCGGCTCCGCACAGCAATCACCATTATGAATGCTTTGGCAGCTCTATCCCTGCCCCGTACAATGGGATTTCTGCCGTTGCCCATCTGCGCGCCCGAAACGGTGCGCCATTGTGAGTCCCCATGGAAAAGAGTTTCGAACCCGCCCAGATCGAGTCCAAGTGGTACGCGCGCTGGGAAGCCAGCGGTGCGTTCAAGCCAGCGGGCCATGACGATAAAAGCCGGGGCGAGCCGTACTGCATCCTGTTGCCGCCGCCAAATGTCACCGGCACACTGCACATGGGCCATGCGTTCCAGCAGACCGTGATGGACATGCTGGTGCGCTACCAGCGCATGCGCGGCATGAATACGTTGTGGCAGGTGGGCACCGATCACGCGGGCATCGCCACGCAGAAGATCGTCGAGAACCAGCTCGCCGTCGAAGACAAGACACGCCACGACCTGGGTCGCGAGGCGTTCGTCGAACGCGTGTGGAAATGGAAGGAGGAATCCGGCTCCACCATCACCAACCAGATGCGCCGGATCGGCACGGCAGCCGACTGGTCGCGCGAGCGCTTCACCATGGACGAGGGCCTGTCGGCTGCCGTACGCAAGGTGTTCGTCGAGTGGTATCGCGCGGGGCTGATCTATCGCGGTAACCGGCTGGTGAACTGGGACCCGGTGCTGGGCACGGCGGTGTCCGATCTGGAGGTGAACAACGTCGAGCGCGATGGTTCGATGTGGTACATCCGCTACCCCTTCAGCGATGGTCCGATCGATGGCCTCGACGGCATGACCATCGCCACCACCCGCCCGGAGACCATGCTGGCCGATGGCGCGCTGGCCGTGCATCCGGACGACGAGCGTTACAAGCATCTGGTGGGTCGTTTCGTCGACCTGCCGCTGTGCGATCGGCGTATTCCGATTATTGCCGATACCTATGTCGAGCCCGAGTTCGGCACCGGCTGCGTGAAGATCACCGGCGCACACGACTTCAACGATTACGAGGTGGCCAAGCGGCACAACCTCGAAATGATCATCATCATGACGCTCGATGCGCATATGAGCGACAACGCGCCGGAAGCGTATCGCGGGCTGGATCGCTACGACGCGCGCAAGGCCGTGGTGAAAGACCTCGAGCGTGACGGTTTCCTGGTCAAGGTCGAACCGCACAAGCTGCAGGTGCCGGTAAGCGATCGCTCCGACGCGGTGATCGAGCCGATGCTGACCGACCAGTGGTTTGTCGACCTGACATCCGACACGCTGCCAGATGGACGTCCCGGCGGCCGCAAGGCAATCACCGAACCCGCACTCGATGCCGTGCGTTCGGGCGAGATCAAGTTCGTACCGGAAAACTGGACCAGTACCTATACGCAATGGCTGGACAACATCCAGGACTGGTGCATCAGCCGCCAGCTCTGGTGGGGCCATCGCATCCCGGCCTGGTACGACGAGGCGGGTACGATCTTCGTCGGCGAGGACGAAGCCGATGCGCGCGCCAACGCGAGCACACCACCGGTCGGCGCGCTGCGCCAGGATGAAGATGTGCTCGACACCTGGTTCTCCTCCGCGCTGTGGCCATTCTCCACGCTCGGCTGGCCCGCCAACGGCCCGGTGAAGAACGAACGCGGCGAAATCGTAGCCAACTGGCAGGACGACAAGATCTTCCTGCCCAGCGCCGTGCTGGTCACCGGCTTCGACATCATCTTTTTCTGGGTCGCACGCATGGTAATGGCGACCAAGTATTTCACCAGCCAGGTGCCGTTCCGCGAGGTGTACATCAACGCCATCGTGCGCGACGCGGAAGGCAAGAAGATGTCCAAGTCCAAGGGCAACACGCTGGACCCGTTGGACCTGATCGATGGCATCGAGCTGCAGCCGCTGCTGGAGAAATCCACCAAGTCACTGTTGATTCCGCAGGTGCGCGAGAAAGTCGAAAAGCGCATCCGCAAGGATTATCCCGACGGCATTCCCTCGATCGGCACCGACGCCCTGCGCTTCACCTTCGCCGCGCTGGCCAGCTACAGCCGCACGATCAATTTCGACATCAAGCGCGCCGAGGGCTACAAAGCCTTCTGCAATAAGCTGTGGAACGCGGCGCGCTTCGTGCTCATGAACGTGTCCGAAGGCGAGATAGCCGCACCCATCGGGGCCCCGGTCACCGAGGCAGAACGCTGGATACTCACCCGTCTCAAACAGACGTTGAGCGAAGTCGAGCAGCACTTCGGCAGCTATCGCTTCGATCATCTGGCGCAAGCGCTGTACGAGTTTGTCTGGAACGAGTTCTGCGACTGGTTCCTGGAGCTGTCCAAGCCCGCGCTGAGCGGCGACGATGCGGCCGCGGCGGCATCCACCCGTCGTACCTTGCTGGTGGTACTGGAATCGGTGTTGCGCGCGCTGCATCCGATCATTCCTTTCATCACCGAGGAGATCTGGCAGGAGTTGCCCGCCCGCTCCTCCCTGAGCGCAAAGAACACGCCAGCATCCCTACCGGACTCTTCCAAGCACCTCATCCTTGAATGCGCCTACCCGCGCGCTGACGACTACACCGCAGACGATGCGGCTACTGCCGAAATCGAGTGGTTCAAGAACGTGCTCAGCGGCATTCGCCGCATCCGCTCGGAGATGAACATCTCGCCCGGCAAGGTGATCCCGCTGCTACTTGCCGACGGCGATGCCAACGACCGTACGCGCATCACGAAATTCGCCGCGCAGATCAGCTTCCTCGCTCGCGTCGAGGTACCGCAGTGGATCGACAGCGGTGCCGATGAACCCGCCGCCGCTGCCGCTGTGATCGGCACCCTTCGCGTGATGATTCCGCTGGCCGGCCTGATCGACCTCGGTGCCGAAAAGGCCCGCTTGGCCAAGGAAATCACCCGCATCGAAACGGAAATCAAGAAGTGCGAAGGCAAACTCAACAACGCCAACTTCGTCGCCAATGCCCCCGCTGAAGTCGTGCAACAGGAACGCCAACGCATCACCGACTGGACCCAACAGATCGACGCCCTGCGTGAGCAGGCGCAGAAGCTGGGGTAAGAAAGGGGAAAGTTACTCAAGCTCCACAGGGTCAGGAAAGCCCCACCTCGCATATCAATCCTCTCCCTGTCGGGGAGAGGAGGCGAAAACACAGCGTGCTACGTCCTACGTCGACGCTGCGCCCAACACCAACACCATGACAATCGCATCCTCGCGGCCGTTCCTCGCCGGGTAATATCGCGGCCGCTTGCCAATCTCCCTGAACCCGATCGACTCGTACAGTGTCTTCGCCAGCGGATTGGACGGTCGGACTTCGAGGAAGATGCGCTCGGCACCATTCCAGCGCGCGATATCCAGCAGCCGCCGCAGCAGATGCCGGCCAAGTCCCTGGCCGCGATACTCCTGATCGATGCAGATATTGAGCACGTGCGCTTCGCCCGCGCCCATCGACAGGATGCCGTAACCCGCAACCAACGCGTCCACGCACAGCACCCAGCAAGGATGGCCGGCTTTCAGGCAGTCGGCGAATACGCCAAGCGACCAGGGAAAATCATACGAGGCGATTTCCAGTTCGCTGACCCTGGCCAGGTCGTCGCTGCGCATCGCGCGTACCTGGATGACGGGCTTGACGACCGCGACCATCGCTCAGTTCTCCGGAGCGGCCAATGCGCGGCGCAGATTGCGCAACGCACTCCATAGCCGTCGCTTGGCATCAGCGGCGGTCAGCACCAGCGGCAGTTCATCCGCCAGCACGATCTGCGCGCGATGCATGACCGCCGCCGGCAACGTCCGCCCCAACGCATGCGCCTGCGCCTCGCCGAAAACCAGATAGGCCCGCGCGTGCGGCACGTCGGCCGTCAGCTGGCCGCCAACCACTCTGACGCGTGCAGCTCGGGCCAAGGTTGTCCCGCAGGCATTGAGCAAGCGACCGAGCAGATCGAGCTCGCGCGTGCTGCCGCCTTCGGGCAGCACCACCACGCAGGCAACGCCGACCGCCAAGTCATGCGTGGGAAGCACAGGCTCGACCGCATTGGTTACAGGCACACTACGCTCAACGCGTTGCACCCAGGGCGTTACACCCAGAGCCCGTAGCACCCGGACTCGCTGGTTGGCGGCAACCGGCTGGCGCAATGGCATTGTCATCAGGCGTTGCTCCGGCGAATGCGGCGCCGGTGGGTGGCCAATCCCCACATCGTCCACAACGGCCCGGATAACAGATACATCGTAAAGCCGACGAACAGTACCCACGCCGTATCGAGCATGAGCAGGCCGAGCAGCAGTACCGCGCAAACCATCCAGCCGAACGGCACGCGCCCGCGTTCACCCATCGTCAACGACTTGAAGCTGAAGTAGCGGAACCGGCTGACCATCAGCAGGCCCACGACCACCGCAATGACCGGCGTGATGAAGCAGAACTCGCTGCCGGGCAAACCGGTCTTGTCCACTACCCACACGAACGACATGCACACCGCCGCCGCCGCCGGGCTGGCCAGGCCCTGAAAATAACGTTTGTCGGCCACACCGACCTGCGTGTTGAATCGCGCCAGACGCAGCGCAGCGCAGGCAGCATAGATAAAGGCGGCGGCCCAGCCCAGCTTGCCCCACAGCGGGCCAAAGTCCTTTAGCGTGGACAGCGACCATGTATACATCACGAGCGCCGGCGCCAGCCCGAAGCTGATCAGATCGGACAGCGAGTCGTACTGCACGCCAAATTCGCTCTGGGTGCCGGTAAGCCGGGCCACGCGGCCGTCCAGACCATCCAATACGGCAGCAATGAACACCGCGACTGCCGCATCGGTGTAGCGTCCGCCAATGCTGACAACAATCGCGTAGAAACCTGCAAACATCGCCCCGGTGGTCACCAGGTTCGGCAGCAGGTAGATACCGCGATGGGGCGGTTGACGGACGGGCATCGGTTCGCTCATGAATCAAGACCGTGGCAGGATGCGCGCAGTGTAAACCATCGGTCACTTGAGTCCGGACGGTAGGGGTGCTAACTAAAGAACTGTTGATCTGGCCCTCAGCCGGATTCATGATGATTCATTGCACGTCGATTTACCTCTGTCGTCGAACCACTTTTAGGGAGAAAACCATGCATCGTTCACTCATCGCCCTGGCGCTGTTGTTGGTGGCTCCGCTCATCAGTGCACAGGTCTATAAGTGGAAAGATGCCAACGGCACGGTGCATTACTCGCAGTCACCACCGTCGACCCAGGGAACCAAGTACAAAGAAATGAAATCCAGCGGCACTATTGATCCGGATACGCCGCCCCCTGTAACGGCGGCAGCCGCCAGCAAACCCGATGCCGCGCCGACGCCTGCCACTACGACGCTCGCCGACACCCCGGAGAACCGCAGCAAGCTGTGCAGCTCGCTGACAACCAATCTGGCGGCCCTGCAAGGCAGTGCTCCGGTGGTGATGCAGCAAGATGGCAAACAGACCGTGCTTGATGACAGTGCGCGCAAGCAGCAGGCCAGCGCGGCGCAGGCGCAGTACCAGCAGTACTGCGGGAAGTAAGTCGTTTCCCGCTTGTCATACTGGCGCCCTGTTCTGCGCCGGTGGAGGTCTGTGCCTCACTCGGCGCCATTCACCTGAACGGCCTCGCCAGCAGCCCGCTACAATTGGCGTCTTTCATCACGCCGGAACCCCGCATGCGCCTCAGCCAATTCCACCTGGCCACCGTCAAGGAAGTACCCGCCGACGCCGAAATCGCCAGTCACCGGCTGATGCTGCGCGCGGGCATGATCCGCCGGCTGGCCTCGGGCCTGTACACCTGGTCGCCGCTGGGCCTGCGCGTGCTGCGCAAGGTAGAAAAGGTGGTGCGCGAGGAAATGGACCGCGCTGGCGCCATCGAAATGCTGATGCCCTCGATCCAGCCACGCGAACTGTGGGACGAAACCGGCCGCTGGCAGAAATTCGGCGGCCAGCTGCTGAAGATCAAGGACCGCAAGCAACAGGAGTTCTGTTACGGCCCCACGCATGAGGAAGTAATCACCGACTTCGCCCGCAACGAGCTGAAGAGCTACAAGCAGCTGCCGGTCAACTTCTACCAGATTCAGACCAAGTTTCGCGACGAGATCCGCCCCCGCTTCGGCGTGATGCGCGCACGCGAATTTCTGATGAAGGATGCCTATTCGTTCCACCTCACGCAGGAATCGCTGGCGGCAACCTATGAAGCGATGTACCAGGCGTACACGCGCATTTTCACCCGGCTCGGCCTGACCTTCCGCGCAGTGCAGGCCGATACCGGGGCGATCGGCGGCAACGCCAGTCATGAATTCCAGGTGCTGGCCGATTCGGGCGAGGATGCCATCGTGTTTTCTGACGGTTCGGATTACGCCGCCAATATGGAGAAGGCCGAGGCGCTGGCGCCCACGGCCGAGCGTCCGGCTCCGATCGCCGAATTGCAGCGTGTCGATACGCCCAGCCAGAAAACCATCGACGAGGTCTCGGCGTTCCTCAAGGTTCCACCACAACAGTGCATCAAGACCTTGCTGGTGCGCGGCCGCGACGGGCTGGTGGCACTGTGCCTGCGCGGCGACCACGAGATCAACGAAGTAAAGGCCGGCAAGCTGACCGAACTACCGGAGGAATCCGTGCTGGCCTCGGAAGAGGAAATCCGTGCCGCCACCAGCACGCGTCCGGGCTTCATCGGCCCAGTCGGCCTGCCCGACACCATCCCCGTCATCGTCGACCGCGATGCCGCGATGCTGGCCGACTTCGTTTGCGGTGGTAACGCCGACGGCAGCCACTTCACTGGCGCCAACTGGCTGCGCGATGCGCGGGTTACCCGCATCGCCGATCTGCGCAACGTGGTCGAAGGCGATGCCTCGCCGGACGGCCACGGCATCCTGCACATCGCGCGCGGCATCGAGGTCGGCCACGTGTTCCAGCTCGGTCAGAAATACGCCGAAGCCCTGAAGGCCACCGTGGTCGACGACGATGGCCAGAGCAAGGTGCTGACCATGGGTTGCTACGGCATCGGCGTCAGCCGCATCGTGGCCGCTGCCATCGAGCAACGCCATGACGATGCCGGCATCGTATGGCCCGACGCGATGGCACCATGGCGCGTGGTGGTGTGCGTGATCAATCCGAAGAACCTGCCGGAGGTCAGCGTCGCTGCCGAGGCGCTATACCAATCACTGAACGAACGCGGCATCGAGGCCGCGCTGGACGACCGCGGCCTGCGCCCCGGTGGCATGTTTGCCGACATGGAGTTGATCGGCATTCCGCACCGGGTGGTGGTAAGCGAGCGCGGATTGGCCGCAGGCACGCTGGAATATCGCGCCCGGCAGGACAGCGAAAGCCGCGCCGTCAGCCAGGACGAGCTGTTCACCCTACTGGATTAACTCGCTGAATCGGAAATCACCCGGCAAAAGTGTCTGATTAAACACGCTCAACCAGACCCACCCGGACTTAATCGAAATGGCCGCCCATGTGCGGCCATTTTCGTTTCGGTCATTCGGGTGGCACAGAGGTCATTTCAATAGCTCGCGACAGTTATCGATCCGGCGCAAATTAATCACCAGCTATCCGAAAATAGGTACGCCAATACTCCTACCTTTACAATGCTTTGATAAATCAGCCAGAATCACCGGTGAAACACCATTGATCGGGTCTGCCTTCCCTGCATACTGGCCAGACCCTTTAATCAAAAACACATTAAAACGAATCATTCAAAAACCAATCAAACAGTCTCAATCAGACATTCTTACCCGGGAATCCATCATGGCCGTCGATATCAAAAACCTCAATCACACCCAGCTCAAAGACCTCATCACCAAGGCGCAGATTCGCCAGACCGAGTTGAGCAAGGAAAAGGTCGTCAAGCTGCGCGATAAAGTCCACGCGCTGATCAAGGCCGAAGGTTATACCTTCGAAGACATTTTTGGTCAGGCTCGCGGCAAAGCCAAACGCGCCGGCAGCCCGGTGGCGCCGAAATATCGCAACCCTGCCAACCCTGCACAGACCTGGTCCGGCCGTGGCAAACGTCCGCATTGGTTCAACGATGCGTTGAAGGCCGGCAAGAAGGAAAAGGATCTGGCGATCTGACCAGCGGGTCTATTCAACCAAGTTCTGGCGCAAGATTATCTAGCGCCGTTCCGTAAAGAAAAACACCGGCCTCGAGCCGGTGTTTTTCTTTACGCAGAACTTATAGATGCGCGTAGATGCGCGTTCAGAAAAGATCGCTAAAACCGGCTTTACTTACAGCGATCGACGTGGTGAAACCAGCAGCTCACCAAACATCAGTCCGCCAACAAGCGACACGAGCAGAGTCAGCAACAGCAAGCCGGTATCCATGCCCAGCGAAGTATCGCGTTGAAGCAGAAACGACATGCTGCGAAAACCAACGCTGCCCGGCACCAGCAGAATAATCCCTGGCTCACGAATCACCGCACCCGGTCGATGGGCAAAGCGCGCATAGAAATTGGCCAGCGCACTCAGTAAAAAACCGCCGAGAAACACACCAAACGGCGCCGCCGGCAGCGAACCGGAAATCCTGCCACCCCAGCGCGTGGCGAGATAACCGACAATCACCGCCCCCATCACCACCAGCCAGTCTTTGCGAGCCGCACGAAACAGAATGGCAAACCCGAACGCGCCAATGACCAGTGCCGGCAATTCGGTCCAACCCGGTAACGGCGGTAACGTGTAATCGCGCGCCTGAATGCCCACGGCCGTGCATAGCGTCGTTGCCGCCACCGTGCCAAAGGTCAGCTTAAGCAGGGTTGCGACCGCGCCGCCCATGCGCGCCATGCCAGCCACCAGATGCTGGCTGGAAATCTCGCGCACCGCCGTGGTCAGCGACATGCCAGGCACCAGCACAATCAGGCTGGCCAGTACCACCGACTTGATCGCCAGCGGCACCACGAAGGCGCTGACCACGATCGCCACCGTGGTCGCCACCAATGCGCAGATCGCATCGCTGGCGATCGACAGTCGCGGTCGCTTGGCCGCCATCACGGTGATGCTGCCAATGATCAAGCCAATGAAGGCGGCCGTTAAAAGATCGGGCCATGCGCTGTGCAGAAACAACGCCACCACGCAGGCCGCTGACAGGCCGTAGGTCGCAATCACCGCCGCCTGTTCACGTCGTGTATCCGGCCGGCCCAGTGCGCGCAACCGGTGAAAGCCTTCGCGCAGACCGACCTCCCCGGCAATTACCTGATCCGCGATCTCATCCGCCTCGCACAACCGTGCCAGATTTACATCGCCGGGCGCCAGACGCATAACCTGGGTGGTCTGTGCGACGCCTTCCTCACCCTGCCCCAGATCGGTAAACGAAATAATGACGGCGGTCGGACTGGACCATACATCGGCTAGCAATCCCAAGCGTTGCGCTGAGCTGGAAATCGCCATCTCCAGTCGTGGTGACGCCGCACCGTACTGATGCAGTCGGCGTGCCAGCTCCAGCAAAAACGCCATGCGCGTGCTGATCGCGGTGGTGGCGAACGACGGATGGATCACGCCGCTGCTGGCGCTATTCGCACTCATGCCGCCGCGCGTACCTTCAGCGTGGTACCGTCGATCGCAACGACTTCGACCAGGCTGCCGAGCGGTAGATCCGGCCCATTCACCAGCCACTGGCCATCGCCGACGCGCGCCTTGCCACGACCGTTGACAATCGGTTCGATCAGCTCGTAGCGCTGGCCGATCATGCGCTCGCCACGACGGTTGAGCGTCTCGCTACCGGGCTCGCGCTTATCCAGTTTGGGTCGCAACACGCGGGCATAAAGCACGCAGGCCGCAAACGCGAGTACAGCAAATAGCACCGCCTGTACCAGCAGCCCGAGCGGCGGCGTCAGCAAAAGCACCGCACCTAGCGCTGCCGCTGCCAGACCGATCCATAGCAGAAAATACCCCGGCAGCAGCACCTCACTGCCGATCAGCAACAGCGCGAGAATCCACCACAGGTAATGCACGGGAAAAGGCATGGCATCGGCCTCAGCGCTGCGGCGGCTGGAACGGGGTGGACGTCGGCGGCTGCGCGATCGAGCGCTGCTGCTGGCCCAGCGACTCCTTGGCCAGCTCGGCGATGCCGGCCAACGAACCGAGAATGCCGGTGGCCTCGATCGGCAGCAGCAGCATTTTCTGATTCGGTGATTTAGCCATCTCTTTCAGCGCCTCGACATAGTTGTTGGCGACAAAATAATTCAGCGCGTTGACGTTGCCACCGGCGATCGCATTGGACACCATCGTGGTGGCCTTGGCTTCAGCTTCGGCGGAACGCTCGCGCGCCTCGGCGGCACGGAACGCGG
>Ga0302313_10001190_pt1 | contig 20337 bp, 18 predicted proteins | sample III_Palsa_N2_2_FD_200454 | JGI IMG/M metagenome (GOLD analysis project Ga0302313, IMG submission 200454) | Peat permafrost microbial communities from Stordalen Mire near Abisko, Sweden - III_Palsa_N2_2 | ecosystem: Environmental > Terrestrial > Soil > Palsa > Peat permafrost | place: Sweden...
CGACACTGCGTGCCAAGCCCTAAGGACAAGCCGGATTCTGGAACTCAGATACGACGGCTGGAGTCGCTGCGTTGAGGTGCATGCAGTTGGGTACACCAGAGACGGCAATCCAGTGATGCGTGTCTGGCAGGTTCGCGGCGGGAGCAATAGCAACGAGCCTGTTGGGTGGAAGCTGATGAGGTGTGACGAGGCGTTCACAGCACATATCAGCAATGAGCCTTCCCAGGCACCGCGACAGGGCTATCGCCGTGGAGACCGAGCGATGAATCGCATCCTTTGCGAGCTCTAAGTGTTAGTCTGCGGCGAGTCCAATCGCTCTTCGCAAACGGTCTTCACGAGTCCCTGCAGCACCGCCACGCGCTCGCCGAGCCAGGCCAACTCCTCGGCGCTAATCTTGTAGTGGGGGGAGTATCGTGCGTCGACATAGGCGCGCCGCAGCAGCTCGAAACACCGCTGCTCGAACTTCGTCCTGCGCGGCCAAGCCGCCACCAGCCGGCCGTCAAGCTGCTCGGCCTGCGACCGTAAGAAGTTCAGCTTATGGGACTTGGGACTATAGAGGGTCAGCACCAGTAGGACGCAGTGATACAGCCGCTCCGTTGCCTGATGGAATTGAAAGGCAGCCTCCTTGGTGCGACCCTGGCTAGCTACATAAGCAGCCGTATCCAAGAACCCGCCCGCGCTGGGGAGCCACTCCTCGAAAAATGCTTGCGCCTCCCTTAGCGCCTCGGCCGGCTCGAGCCTTTCAGCCTGGGCAAAGGCATGTCCGGGCGCCTCGTAGAGCGCGATCCCATCGCGGACAATGTCGGTAAAAAAGTATCGCCCCAGGCGCAGCCGCTGATTCACATCGTTGAGCGAGTGGACGATGAAGTTGGCCGGCGCGGTCAGCCGGTGGCTGATGGCGTACTCCCTGACCAGATGGTCCTCGGCCTTGGTCCAGTAGTCGGTGATGTCGGTGAGCTTCTCATCGTTGACCACTACCAGCAGGTCGTAGTCGCTGACGTAGCCGCCGATGGGATCCTCCACCCAATCCCCGCGCGCATACGATCCGAACAGGATGACCTTGAGGATGGCGCCCTTGCGCTTGTGGGGCATGGTGCCGCCGGCGATGGCTGCCTCGAACTCGGCGAACAGGATCTCCACCACCCGCGCCAGCTCGCGGCGCTTGGTCTCCGGCAGATGATCCAGCTCGGTTTTCATCGCCCTTATGTCCCGTGATCCCACCCAGGTTGCAAGCCGGCGCGCGACCAACGCGCGTAGCTCTGCTTACGCGCCCGCCAAGCCCCTCAGCCGGGTGGCGATGCGCCGGTCCAGGGTGGGCGCGCCAGAGCCCATCGCCGCAGGCGACGGCGTTAGCCGCCCTTGATGGGCGCACCGCCGTCTGGCCCTCACCCTGAAGCCGTGCCGACCCTGTCAAACCTCCCGGCTAGCCGCCGCCCCTTCGGATGGCGCCAACGAACAATCTGAAAAGTAAAGGATCTCGCCAGGGACGGGCGCCAAGCCCGACCTTGGATGGCGCCAACTTTTCCACCTAAAAACAGTGTGCAGACAATCACTTGAGGCGCAGTGAAGAGCCGTTGGCGCCAGGCGCCTTTATCTTGCCCTCCACTCTATTCGGTCTAAACTAGATGGTCGATACATCCACCAATACAACCAATTCACGCCGAATTCACACGATTACGCGTAAATGCCGCCGAATTTCTACTGGGCGTGGGACGGGAGTCATTGTCGCTCGTTAGCGCGTCGCCAATTCGGGTGTGGGCAGCTCATCATGCCGCCGGCTGCGGCGCCCGTGTGACGATGCGACCGTCAATCTTCCGGCTGGGCGCCGCCGAAGCGATAAACCTCCGTCACCCGACGGCGCCTCACCGGCAGTCCGTCGACTATTCGGCGGAGGCTCGCAGCGCGGACACATGCCGCCACGCCGCTGCCAAGATGGATTGGAGCAGGGTCTCATCGAGTCCGTCCAGACGCACCCGAGTGACGCCTCGCTTGCCTCGGCCGCCGGGTTCGGGATGAAGGGCGCGCGTGTTGGCCGTAAACTTCAGCTGATCGCCTGGCGCCAGCTTGACGACCGCCCATCCGGCTTCCGGCCAACCCAGGGTGGCGAAGGCGCGATCACCCAGACGGAACTCCTGCGAGCCAAACACCTGAACTTCCTTGGTTCTCGGAAAGCTCAAGGCGACCGCGCGGAACTCATCAGGTGTCATGGCGCGGTCGAGGATCTGCGAGGCAATGGCGGAGTGGCTGGAAAGAAAAGCCATGAGTCGCAGCGAGCCCGGAGCAAAAACAGCGCCTAGGCCGAAGCTAAGCATCGCGACGCCATCGTCCTGCTCGTTGGGCGTGTAGGCGGAGCCCGCGCCGAGCCGGTTTATGGCGACGATGGACCGGGACTGGCCAAACGGCGCTGAAGTGAGGGCGGCTGAGGTCATGTTCAGGCTCCTTCAGTGGCCCTGCCGGGGGTCAGGGCGTTGAGGAGATGATCGGTTTGTCGGGGACGCGCCGCCAGTTATCGGTTGTGAAGAGGTGTAATGGCGCGCGCTAACAAAGTTGGGCGGCTGTCTCGATGCGCGATGTGGCGCAGAGATGTTGTCGCGAGTGTTGACTCGCCGATCGCATCTATTTGTACGCCAGACTGCGGCCGAGGATTCAACGCGCTTGAAGAGACTTGGACGTTGTCGGACGTTCGGCGTGGATCTTCCGGGAGGAAACCATGCGTCGAAGGAAGCTCGCTACAGAGTTGGATCGTCATGCGCAGGTCGCGGCGATCCCGATTGAGAAGCTGGCCTACCGCGTGTCGGAGGCGGCCCATACGCTCGCTATCAGCCGTAGCCGGCTCTACCAACTCATCGGCGCTGGCGAGATCAGAATTCTAAAGGACGGCGCCCGCACCCTGATCCGACGCGCCGAGCTCGAAGGCTATCTCGACCGCCTCGACACGCGCCGTGCGTCCTAGTCGTTAGCGGCCAGGCGGGTTCGTTCGGGCTCGACGGCGCCTGGGCGTCCATTCGTCAGCCGCAGAACGTCGAGATAGTCTGCCCACCATTTCGCCATACGAACGCGCTCGTCCCAAAATTCTCCCCGGGCGTAGGCGCGTCGGACGGCATTGGCGTCCTGGTGGGCGAGGGCCCGCTCGATTGCATCCGGACTCCACCGACCCGACTCATTGAGTAGGGTGCTGGCGATGGTGCGAAAGCCGTGAGAGGTCATTTCGTCCGAGCCATAGCCGAGCCGGCGCAACGCCGCGTTCAGGGTGTTCTCACTTAGGGGAACGACCGATCTCCGCGTGCCTGGGAACGCCAGCTTCCCACGTCCGCTGATGACCTGCAGCTCGCGAAACACATCGAGCGCCTGCCGCGAAAGTGGGATGGCGTGGGCGCGCCGCATCTTGGTTCGCTCGGCCGGAATAGTCCAGATCGCCGCCTGAAGGTCGATCTCCGACCATTGCGCGTGCCTCAGTTCGCCAGGCCGCGGAAAGCACAGGGCCATGAGCTTGAGGGCTGCCTTTATGACGCGATTGCCCTCGGCGCCTTCAATGGCGCGCATGAGCTCGGCGACACGGACGGGGTCGGTCAATGCGGGTTGGTGGCGCACTTTGGGCGTCCGAAGCGCGCCCCTGAGCGCAAGAGTCGGATCAGCGGTAGCCCGGCCCGTCACGATCGCCAGCCGGAAGATGCGGCTGATCGCGCTGCGAAGTCGGCTGGCGGATTCCAGATTGCCCTTGGCCTCAATTCGCCTCAGCAGCGCTAAAACTTCCGGAGCGGAGATCTGAGAGATAGGGCGATCAGCGAGGGGAGCGGCGAGATCCTCCAAGAACCATCTGGATTTGGTGATCGTGCTCGCCGCCCGTCCGTCAGCCTTCTGCCGCTCAATATATTCCCCCGCGATGGCGCCAAAGGTCTGGGCGGCGGCATCCAACTTCGCGAGTTTGGCTTGCCGTCTGGCCTCCGATGGATCGAGCCCATCAAGCAGCTGCTTCTTCGCGTCATCTCGGCGCAGTCTGGCCTCCGCGAGGGACAACAGCGGGTAGGGCCCGAGGCTGAGCACCTTCTCTTTGCCGAGATAGCGGTACTTCACCTTCCAAAATTTTCCGCCGGTGGGAGAGATCTGGAGGAACAAACCCCCGGAATCAAAGACCCTGCGCACCTTGGCTGCGGGTTTGGCCTTTCGGACCTCGAGGTCTGTGAGCGGCATTGGACCACCCAATTGTTGCAAAAAGTGGGGGTATCTCGATTGGGTACTTTCGAAAAAGCCCCCCAAAGATACCCCCAAATGTTCTGGCTTCAAGGGCACAAGTTCGGACGAGCGTGGACAACTAAGCGGAGCGAAGGCAGTCGCGCGGCCGCGAAAATATTGATTTATTACAATACGTTATGAGGTAGAAATGGACGCGTGTGGATGCGCCCGGACGGGCGCGATTTATTCACGGGAACGTGAGAGTGGTGCCGCTTACAGGACTCGAACCTGTGACCCCCTCATTACGAATGAGGTGCTCTACCAGCTGAGCTAAAGCGGCCGCGCGAGACGCCCTCTGGTGAAGGGCGGCCTATTTAGCCGGGCGAGGCGGGCTTGCCAAGCGGGGGCGACGCGGACGGCGCGGCGGCGGTGGTTTGGAGGGCGGCGTAGGCTCGCCGGCGCCGAAGTCCGCGCCGAAATCCGTCGGCGCGTCATAGGGACCGAAATCACCCTCCGGATAGGCCAGGGCCGACCCGTCGTCGGCGAAGGGAGCGGCGTCTTCGTAAGACGGCGGCAGCGCCGGCAGTTCGGTCAGGGTGCGCTCGCGGCGCTCGAACCGGGGATGAATCAACTCGCCGGTCTCGGCATAGGCGGCCACCAGACGGGCCCAATCGGTGGCGGAATAGGCGAAGGCGCGGCCTTGCGGGTCGAGGTCGGTCCAGGCCGGCTCCTGAGGCGCGGCGGCGCCCCTGGTCATCCAGACGCGGGCCTCGTCCGCCGCGCCTTCGGCATAGGCGACGCGGGCCATCAGGCCGCAGACTCGCGCCGAGGGCCGTTCGTCGATCAAGGGCCGGGCGGCGGCGCGGGCGGCGGCGGGCTCGCGCAGCAAGAGCGCCTGCTCGACGGTGAGGAAGCGGCTTTCGCGATGATTCGGATTGAGGGCGACCAGGGCTTCGATGCGGCGCGCGCGCTCCGGCGGAGTCTCGGTGTTGCGCAGGTCTCGCCAGGCGAGCCAGAGGGCGGGGTGAGGCGCCACCTTCCAAGCGTGTTCGATCATGCCGCCGGCGCGGCTGCTTTTGTGGTCGGCGATCAGTAGCCGCACGGCGATCATCACCCCAGGTGCGAAGCCGGGCGCGAGCTTGGCCGATTGGCTAGCGAAATCCAGCGCCTCGCCGCGACGCTTGGGCGCTTCCTCCGCCGCCGCGGCGGAGGCCGCCAGCAGGGCGGCGCGGGCGCGGTCGGCGCTGATGGGGGAGACGATCTTGCGGGCCAGGGCGGTTTGCACCAGGTCGAGCGCCGCGGCCCAGTCACCAAGCTCCAGCCGATGCTCCAGCAGGGCGCGCCAGGCCCAGCGGGCTGTGTGGGTCAGGCCATAGGCCGCCTCGGCCTGGCCGATCGCCGCGTGCTGGTCGCCCTGGGTCAGCGCCAGCTGCATCAGCCCCTTGTGGCCGGCCAGCCGCATTTCCGGAAAGCCGAGCATGGCGTTGTAAGCGGCTCGGGCGGCCGTGGCGTCGCCGGCGGCTTCGGCGGCCTGGGCGGCGAGCACGCGAACCAGAGCCGGATTGTCCTGGTCCAGTTCGGCGGCGCGCTGGGCGAGGCGGCGCGCCTCGGAGCCATCACCGGCCGCCGCAGCGAGAAAGCCCTTGGCCAGGGCCTCGGCGCCCTGTTTGCGGCGCACCTCGGCGCGGGCGCGGGCGTTGCGGGCGGGGGTTTCGATGATCCACAGCAGCAGCCGCCAGACACTGACCGCGACAAAGGTCAGGGTCAGCACCGCGCAAAGGGCGGCGGCGCCGGTCATGTTGATGCGCCAGCCAAGCCACTCGACGCTGGCCTGTCCCGCCTCGCCGGCCAGGGCGAAGGAGACCGCGACCAGCAGGGCGATGATCAGGAAGCCGGTGAAGATGAGGCCGGCGCGGATCATGCGCCAGCCGACCAGGCATGCTTCATCACCTCACCCATGCCCGGAGGCCTCGGCCAGGTCCTGCGCCGCGCCCTGGCGGATGGCGGCGATCAGGCGGTCGATCTCCACGCGGCGGGCGGCCCGGCCGCGCCAGGCGGCGATAGCGTCACGGCCGGCGGCCGGCAGGTCGTTCAGGGTGGTCAGGGCGTCTTCAAGATCGCCGTCGTCAACCTGGCGCTGCGATCGCGCGAGCACGGCGTCGGGTGTGTTTCCGGTCAGCTTGTCGACGCGGCGAATGGTCAGCACGGCGGTCAGGGTGTGCAGCAGCCGCTTGATCAGGCCCGAGCCTTGTGGCGGCGCCCGCGACGCGACGGCGACATGGTCAGCCTCCACCGCGAAGTCGGCGGCCAGGGCGGCGCGGCTGGGGGTCTGCTGCGCCGCCAGGGGCCGCAAGGCGCGCAGGGCCGAGGAGTCCGGCAAGATGGGGTCGAGGGCGGCGAGTTGGTCGGCGAAGGGGCGGGATGACTGCGCCGCCTCGCCCAGTTCGGCGGCGGCGAGGGCCGCGCCGGCGGCGCTGGCGCTGCGGTGCTGATCCTGGACCAGCTGGTCGATGCGGCTGTTCAGCGCCGAGACGGCGGCCGGTTCAGGGCCAGCGGGCGCGGCGGCGACAATTGGCGAGCCGGATGGCGTCGCGACCAGGGCTGGCGGGGGATAGGCGCCGTCCGCCGCCGAGCCGGTGGCCGGCGCGGCGCTCACTGCTGGTTTCACCGGGAACAATCGCGCGCCGTAGCGGCCGATCACTATCCCCGCCAGCACGCAGGCGAAGCCGAAGGCGATCATCAGCCAGAAGGCGAGGGGCAGGCGCGGCCGATGGCGGGCGTACTCCGCCGGATCCCGAGGCAGGTCGGGGGCGGCCAGTTCAGCAGGCTCGGGCGCGTCGGTCATAACCCTTGGTGCGTCTGAGGAGGCGAGTGGTCAACCTTGTAACAGACTAAGCAGGCTGGCTTCATCGGGAAACGGCGCCGTGGCGAGGTTGGCGAAGGCCAGCGCGCGCAGCGGCGCGGCGGCGGCCTCGGAGATGGCGAAGGCGCTGAGCGCCTGGGCGCGTGCGGGCGAGATCAGGTCGGCGGCGATGCGCGCGGCGCGGGGCGAGTGGATCAGGACGGCGTCGATGTCCGTAGGCGCGGCCAAGTCCGTGGGAATGGTCTCATAAACGATGACGCTTCTGGCCGAGACTCCACGCGCCGCCAACAGGACGGCCAGATCCGCCGCGGGCTCGCGGGCGGTGGGATTGAGCACCGGGCCAAGCCCCGCCTCCGCGATTGTCGCCGCCAGAAGGTGGACGTCTCCGCCCCCCATCCGGATCGTGCCGAACCCGGCGCCGCGCGCCGCCTCGGCAGTGGCCGTGCCGACGGCGAATACCGGCAGGTCTCGCGCGGGCGACAGATCGGCGAACGCGCGCACGCTGGCCGCGCTGGTGAAGGCCAGGGCGTCAATGCCTGACAGATCGATATCCACGCCTGCGACAGTCCGGCTCGCGAGCACCGGCGCCACGACAGGCTCGAGCCCCATCGCGCGCAGTCTGGTCGCGGTTGCGTCAGCCTGGGGCTGGGTGCGGGTGATCCAGACGCGTCGCACCCGCCCTCCGAGGCTACTGCTGGTGAACCGTGAACCGCACCAGCTCTTCACGCGGCGCGACCCATCGCGGGGCCAGTTCCGACGCCTTCAGGTAGTCGTAGTAGGCCGCCGTGTCATCGCCGAGGTTCTCGTAGCCGATGGCGCGGTTGAAATAGGCCTTCTCGGGCTCCATCGACCCCAGGGCCAGGCCGTGGGTGATGGTGTCGACGCCTTCGCGATTATGGTGCTCGCCGATCTGGGCCGCGCCCAGATTGACCAGGGCCTCGCCGAAATTGGGCATCATCTCCAGAGCGCGGTGGAAGTCCGCGTCCGCCTCGCGCCAGGACTGCATATTCATATAGACCGCGCCGCGATTGACGTAGGTGCCGGCCAGATCCTTTCCCTGCAGCAGTCCGAAATTAATCGCCAGATTGCATTCATCCAGATCGGTCTCGCGGTTGAGGCCGTTCTTGGCGGCCTGGTAACAGGCCTGGGCGTGATCGTCGCCGAACACGGTGACGGCCGCCTGGGTATTGGACACAACAAAACCACTCAAGCTCACGACGCCGGCCGCGAGAGCGGCCCACCGATTGATGCTGGACATGATTGTTCTCCTGTCGCGAGAACAGGATACGCCGAATTCCCCGCCGCTCCAGCCCCGCCCGTTGGTAGTCGCGCGGCGAGGCCGGAATGGTTACGCCCTACTTCAGGCCCAGCGGCGCGTAGGGGCCGATGACCAGCTGCTCGAATACGCCCAGCCCCTGCTGCGCCGGTCGGCCCTCCTGGGTCAGCTCGACCTTGGAGATGGCTTGGATATGCAGGTTCTCGATGCTGTTCGGCGCGGCGTCCGCCAGCACGATATCCTCCCGCTCCACCACCAGATCGGCGCCCTGATAGCGGCCGTGGCCCCATTTGGGGTGGACATAGCCGATGCCCCGCATCTGGAATTTGGCTACGGGTGTGAAGGCGATCTCGATCGGCGGGGCGTTGGGCATGGGGATGGTCAGCCGCGCGGTCTTGGCGTGGCGGGTGTCGCCGTCGAGCTCCACGGCCATGGTCGCCGCTTCCGTCTCCACCATCTCGCCGGCCTTGGCGCCGTCGGCGCAGACCACGGCGCGGGTGTTCCAGGGGACGCCGTCGACGTCCGCATTGATGTGGAAGAAGACGCTGCGATCAGGGAAGTTCAGCGGCGTCCATTGCCAGAAGAAGCCCATGGGTCCGGCCGGGACCGTCGGCTGCATGTCCGGCGCGCCGATGGGCCGCACGCCCCAGGAACGATCACGGGTGCCAACGCAGCCGGCGGCCAGGGCCTCGCGCTTGCCGTCGATTTCGATCCAGCCGGTGTAGCGGCCGTTTTGGGTCAGGCGGGTATAGTCCATGAAGGTGCGCGGGCCGTTGCGGCGCACGAAGCGCGGCTCCTCGATCGGAAAAGCCCGGCCCTCGAACACGATCTCGGCAGCGATCCCGTCTTGCGCCGCCAGGGTGACCCTCAGTGTACGGAGCGGTTCGATCACCTCGATCCTGATCGGCCCGACCTCCAGGTCCCAGCGCTCCATATTGAGCACCTTGGAGGCGTGGATGCAGTATTCGACGCCGTCGCGGATCGCCGAGAAATGGGCGTCGGCGAGGTTCAGGTGTGGATAGACCCCGAACGCCACGGCGAAGAAGCCCGAGCCATCTGGATTGTAGCCGTTGAAGAAATAGCGGTCGTAGAAGTTCCGGTCGGTCCCCGAATAGGCGATCGGCTCCGGCGTCTGGTGGATCGGGAAATCGTCGGCCTTGGTCAGCATGATGTCAGTCCGTGCTTGAATTCCAACGTTGGCGCAAAGGTGCGTGGTTCGAGACGCGACGAAGACGTCGCTCCTCGCCAAACTGAATATTTGCAGTCCAAAAAGCTGAGTTTCCTGAGGAGCCCGCAGGGCGTCTCGAAGGACGCAACCGATTTTTGCAGTCCTTCCGCGACATGGTGATTACAGCCCCGCGAACTCGTTCTTCCTCGGGCCCATGTAGCCGAACAGGAAGGCGGCGACCTTGCGCATCTGGATCTCTTCCGAGCCCTCGGTGATCCTATAGCGGCGATGATGACGGTAGATGTGTTCGAACGGCTTGTGCCGGGAATAGCCGATGCCGCCATGCACCTGCATCGCCCGGTCGGCTGCCTCGCAGACCAGCCGGTTGGCCCAGTAGTTACACATGGAGACCTTGTCGGAGATTTGCCGCTCCACCTCCTTGTGCGGCATGCGGTCCATCTCCCAGGCGGTCTTGCGGATCAAAAGCCGCAGCATCTCGGCCTGGGTGGCCAGTTCCACCAGCGGCCACTGGATCGCCTGGTTGTCGGCCAGGGGCTTGCCGAAAGGCTTGCGCTCGCGGGCATAGCGGACGCTCTCATTGATACAGAACACGGCGGCTCCCAGGGATGAGGCCGCCTGGCGGATGCGGTTCTGGTGCACGAAGCTCTGGCCGAGGCCGAGACCGCGCCCGACAACGCCCCAGATCGCCGTGTCCGGCACCCAGACATTGGTGAAGCTGACACGCGGGTGGTCCGTCGGCATGTTGAAGGTCCAGAGATACTCCTCGATCTTCACGCCCGGCGCCTGGGCGGGCACCAGGAAGACAGTGATCCCGGCCGCGTCGCCGTCCTCGCCGCTGGTGCGGGCGAACACCATGCAGTGGGACGCCACATGCATGCCGGTGGTCCACATCTTCTCGCCATTGACCAACCAGCCGGCGACGCCGTCGCGCTCCTGGGGTGTGCCCCGTGTCTCCATGAAGGTGGCGTCGGAGCCGTGGTTGGGCTCGGTCAGGCCGAAGCCGGCGCGAATCTTCCCTGATTTGACGTCCTCGCCATACATCTCGAACTGTTCGGGGGTGGCGAACTCCTTGAACATCAGGATGAAGGGGTTGTTGCCGACGATCGAATGTTCGTTCTGCAGGTCGTTGAACAGGCCCAGGCCTTTGGCCGCCAGATGTTCGCGGATCACGGCCATGGCCAGGTTGGTGCCGCCCTTGCCGCCCATGTCCTTGGGCCACGCATAGCGCAGATGGCCGGCCTCGTCGGCCAGTTTGCGGGCCTGGCCCAGCAGGGCCTCCCATTCGGGACGTGGCAGGCCCTGGTTGTCCCAGTCGGTGCGGGCGTGTTCGCGGCGGTGGTCGAAGAACCGCTCGTTGTCGTCCTTGGCCTGTAGCGGCTTGATCTTGGCGTCGATGAAGTCGTCCAGCTCGCTCAGGTAGGCGACCAGATCGTCGGGCAGGGAGAAGTCCATAGCGGCTCAAGCCTCCTTGTTTGCCCGCCCGTCGTTCGCTTTTTCTGCGAGCGCGGCGCGGTATCCGGAATAGTTGGGCTGGTCGACGGCGAGCTTGGCCAAGGTGGTCGCCCACAGATGCTCGGCGACGCCGGGGGTGGTCAGGTCGGTCTCGCCGGCGTCGATGCGCCGGGCGAGTTCGGTATTGAGGTCAAACAGGCTGCCGTCTCGCCCAAGCAGCGCGGTCAGCCGCGCCAGTTCGGCGGCGTCCTGCGCCGGCGACAGGGTCATGTCCCGCCCCGCCAACTCCAGGGCGTTGGCGGCGACACGCAGCTGAAACGCCGTATGCGGCGCCAGCTCCGGCCCGGTCACCGTCTTCAGGAAGGCGGCCACGGCGGCGAGGATTTCGGCGGGGGCGGGTTGGTCCTGCATGTCTTTAGGTCCCCGAGGCCAGCAGACGCATCAGATCCACCTCGGTCTCGGAGGTGCGCCTTGCGATCACCGCCCGCTCCACGGAAGGGTCGGCGCCCCTGAAGGCCGCGGTCATGCCGGAGCACATCACGCCCCAACGCAGGGTGCCGAACACCTCCCACCAGTTGGCGGAGGCGCGGTCGACGGCCTCGCCGCTGATCGCCTCATAGCCGGCCCACAGGTCCTCGCGCTGGCCAAAGCCACCCACAGGCTTGTCGCTGGCGCCGAAGCGCCAGGAGTTGACGCATATCCATCCGAGATCCTCCATGGGATCCCCAACATGGGCCAGCTCCCAGTCCAGCACCGCGCGCACGCCGTCTGGCCCAATCATCAGATTGCCGTTCCTGAAATCCCCATGCACCAGCCGCATCCGGGTCGCGGCAGGGCAGTTCTGGTCCAGCCAGCGGAACGCCAGTTCGAACACCGGCCGGGGCCACGCCGAGGCGCGATAGGCGCCACGCCATTGTTCCACCAGCTCGCGCGGGGTCTGCCGCTTCAGGGTCGGGAAGGCGGCCGGGTCGATGGTGTGAACCCGGGCGAGAATCTCGCCGCAGGCCCGCGCCAGCCCGGGCCGGGCCGCCGCAAGATCAGGGCTTTTGACGATCCGCCCGCCCAGGGTCTCGCCCTCGACGAAGCCCATGATGAAGCCGTGGCCCAGGCCGTCGTCCTCGCCGAGCACATAAGGCACGGCCGGAACCGGCGCGCCCACGGCGCCGGCGGCGGCGATCAGCTTGGCCTCGGTCTCCAGCCCGACGGCGGTGTCGGAAACCCGCAGGCCCCCCGGCGCGCGGCGCAGGATCAGCGGGACCGGTCCGTCGGCGGTGGCCAGCTCGAACCGGAAGATTTCCTGGGTCGCCCCGCCGGACAGACGGCGCACACCGGCGGCGCCCCGGCCGCCGGGCATGATCCGGCTGGCGATGGCGCTGAGGCCTCGCTCCAGATCGTTCTGCGTGTTTCCGGTGGCGGCGTCCGAGGTCATTTCCATCCCGCGCCGGTCATTGCGAGACGCCGGCAGTCGTCCTATCAACACAGGCATAAGTAATAAGACAAGGAGGAGACGCGATATTGCCGTTGGGGAAGGTCTGCTTTTCTTTTGGCAACGCGTCTAAGCGCCATGACGAGCTCTGAAATCAATATTCCCGCCGACGTCGCGGAAACCCTGGTTGACCCAGCGGCATTCGCCGACGGCCGCATCTTCGACTCCTATGCCTGGCTGCGCGCCAACCGGCCGCTGGCGGTGGCCCAGCCGCAGGGGTTCGATCCCTTCTGGGTGGTGACGCGCCACGCCGACATCCTGGAGATCAGCCGCCAGAACGAGCTGTTCCACTCTGGCGACCGGCCCACCACCATCGTCGGCCGCGAGGGCGAGGCCAAGGTGCGGCAGATGACCGGCGGCAGCCCGCACCTGGTGCGTAGCCTGGTGCAGATGGACGCCCCCGACCATCCCAAATACCGCGCCCTGACCCAGGCATGGTTCATGCCGCCGTCGATCCGCAAGCTGGAGGACAGCATCCGCGAGATCGCCAGAGCCTCGGTCCAGCGCATGGCCGAGACCGGCGGCCAATGCGACTTCGTCACCGAGGTGGCGTTGCACTATCCGCTGCATGTGATCATGGAGATTCTCGGCGTGCCGGCGGCCGATGAGCCGCGCATGCTGATGCTGACCCAGGAGCTGTTCGGCGCCACCGACCCCGACCTTGGCCGCACCCCCGCCAAGGCCCCGACCAACGGGGACGAGGGCATGGCGGTGATGCAGGGGATCATCGCCGACTTCTACCAGTATTTCACCGCCATCAGCACCGACCGCAGGGCCACGCCGACGGGCGATCTGGCCACCGTCATCGCCAACGGCCAGATCGATGGCGCGCCCATCTCCGAGCTTGAGGCGATGAGCTACTATATGATCGTCGCCACCGCCGGCCACGACACCACCTCCTCGACCGCGGCCACCGCCCTGTGGGCCCTGGCGGAGAATCCGGACCAGCTGGCCTGGCTGAAACAGGACCTGACCCGCATCCCCGGCCTGATCGACGAGGCGATCCGCTGGGCGACGCCGGTGAAGACCTTCATGCGTTCGGCCACCGCCGACGCCGAGGTGGGCGGACAATCCATCCCCAAGGGCGATTGGCTGATGCTCTGCTACGCCTCCGGCAATCGCGACGAGGGGGTGTTCGAGGACGCGGGCGCCTTCCGCGCCGACCGGACGCCCAACAAGCAGCTTGCCTTTGGCTACGGCGCCCACCTCTGCCTCGGCCAGCATCTGGCCAAGATGGAGATGCGCATCCTGTTCGAGGAACTGCTGCCGCGCCTGAAGTCGGTCAAGCTGGCCGGCGCGCCCAGGATGTCCCAGGCGGTGTTCGTCAACGGGCTGAAGAGCCTGCCCATCGCATTCGAGATGGTTTGAGGCCCAGCCTTGACCGCTCTCACCGAAGACCGCATCGCCGGCTATGTCGCGACCAAGCTGGACGGCGCAAAGAACGTCCATGTCGACAGCCTGTCCCAGATCGTCGGCGGCGCCTCGCGGGAGACCTACCGGTTTCGCCTCGCCTATGATGGCCCCGCCGGTCCGGTCGAGCGCCGGCTGATCCTGCGCCGCGATCCGCCCGACAGCCTGATCGATACCGAGCGCCACATCGAGTTCGCCGCCTACCGCGCCTTCTTCGGTAGCGCGGTGCCGGTGCCGGAGATGCTGTGGCTGGAGCAAAACTCGGCCCACCTCGACTACCCCTTCTTCGTCGCCGCCGAGATCAGCGGTTTCGAGAGCAGCCCGATGGCTCTGCTGGCGCCGCCCTATGCCGACCACGCCGAGCGGCTGGCGGAGCGGAAATGGACCATCCTCGGCGAGATCGCCCGCGCCGATCCCGCCGCCGTGGGCCTCACCGCCGTCATGGACGCCGTGGAGCCCGATCAGTGCTGGCGCCGCGAGCTTGACCACTGGGAAGGGATCATCGACGCCGACGAGCTGGAGCCCCAGCCGATCATCCGCGCCGCCATCCGCTGGCTGCGCGCCCATCCGCCCGCGCCGCCCAAGACCGTCGGCGTGGTCCACGGCGACTACCGCTCCGGCAACTTCCTCTATGACGCCGAGGGCGAGATTCATGGCGTCCTCGACTGGGAAATGGCCCATCTGGGCGATCCCTTGGAGGACCTGGGCTGGAGCCTGAACCGCATCTGGTGCTGGGGCGGCGACGACCGCCGCGGCGGCCTGGTCCCGCGCGAGCACGCCATCGCCATCTGGGAGCGGGCCTCGGGTCTGATCGCCAACCCCGCCGCCCTGCACTGGTGGGAGCTGTTCAATTGCGTCAAGGGCCAGGGCATCTGGATTTCCAGCGCCAAGGCCTGGAGCGACGGCGCCAACCGCGAGCCCATCCTGGCCTTCTCCGCCTGGCGCATGCTCAATTCCACCGATCGCGCGGCGCTCGAACTGATGGGGCGGCTATGACACCCAACCCGATGCTGGTCCTCGGCGACTTCGCCGGCCGCCTGGCCCAGGTGCTGGCCCCGGACCTGAAATCCCCCTATCTCCAGGGCTCCGCCGGCCTGATGTACGCCACCATGGGGATGATGGTGGAGGAGTGGGACCGCCTCGCCGCCCGCCTAGCCGAGGAGAACGCGGCCCTGCGCGCCCTGTTCGCCCAGGCCGCGCCCCTGGCCCCCGGCGGCCTGGCGACGAGGCTGGATGAGCTGGCCAGCGGCGCCGACGCCGACCTGAAAATCTCCGCCCTTCAGCTTGCCAACAACACCCTGCGCGCCGCCCTGATCGACCTGCAGGCCTGGTCCGAATCCCACACCGGCCCGGCCGCCGCGACCCTCAACACCGCCATCTGGACCGAACTCGCCGCCTCCACCGAACGCCGAAAACTGTCCGCGACACCGTTTTAGGCACTTTACGGCGCTCATCCCCGCGAAGGCGGGGACCCAGGGGATTGCGCGGTAGAATGAACCACGGAGCACACGAACGGCACGGAGAAGAGGATTCAAACGCAAAGGCGCGAAGGTCTCAAAGAAGGGAGGCGCGCGACGAGATCTCAAACACCGGTGCATCAGATATCCTGCGGGCGTACGCCCGCCTTAGCGACCTTCGCGCCTTTGCGTCGAACCCCCGAAAACACCGGCCCCTCCGTGCCCTTCGTGTGCTCCGTGGTGAAATTCTTCTCTTCACCACCCCACCAAACCCTCGCCTCTTGCCCCCGGCCCCCGAACAGGCTTTCGTCGCCGCGCGCTAGAGGGGCAACGGGTGTCGCACGAGCTTGAGATCGCGGCCGAGGCCGCCGTCGCCGCCCAGGTGGCTGAAGACGGCGCCCTGGCTCACGGCCGCGCCCAAGCTCATGGCGGCGCCTGCGCCAACTGCGGCGCCATCCTGCAAGGCGCCTACTGCCACGTCTGCGGCCAGAACGCCGACGACCACAAACGCTCCATCCTTCATCTGGCCTGGGAGGCGGTGGAGGGCTTCCTGCACCTGGACGGACGCCTGCTGCGCACCCTGCCGGACCTCTTCCTCCGCCCCGGCCGGCTGGCGCGCGACTATATGGACGGCCGCATCGCCCGCCATGTGCCGCCGTTCCGCACCTTCCTGGTCGCCCTGCTGATCTTCATCTTCGCCGCCGAACACGCCACCCACGAGATCAAGGCCAGCAGCGACGCCCAGGCCAAGGCCCGCACAGCCCAGCTGGCCACGCCTGAGGGCCGCGCCAAGATCGCCGCCGCCGACCGGGCGGAGGCGGCCAAGGACCAGACCACCGACCTGGCCGAGGCCGCCCACGACCGCGACCAAGACCTGAAGGACCCGGACGAGAACAAGGCCAAGGTCCAGGCCCGCTACCTCGCCGAAACCGCCAGCGTGAACACTCGCTACGCCCACGCCATGGCCAAGGCCGACCGCATCGCCCAGGGCCTGCCCGTGGATACGGCCCTGACGGTGACGTCGAACCTGGAGTTCAAGGAGGGCGGCAAGGTCCATCACGCGAACTGGTTCAAGGACGGTATCCAGCACGCCATCGCCAATCCGGAATATTATCTCACCGTCATGTTCGCCTGGGGCCACCGGCTGGCGGTGCTGCTGTTGCCGATCGTCGGCCTGAGCCTGGCCCTGGTCTACCGGCGCCGGCGCGAGATCTTCGTCTACGACCACCTGCTGGTGGCGATGAACCTGCTCTCCTTCTCCTTCCTGACCAACGCCGCGGCCCTGATGCTGCCGCCCTCGCTGCTCTGGCAGGCCCTGGGTCTGGTCGCGATCTGGACCCCCATCAACCTGTTCCAGACCCTCCGCGGCGCCTACGGCTCCGGCGTCTTCGGCGCGGTGCTGAAAACGGTGATCGTCTGGGCCATCTCAGTGATCAGCTTCTTCATGCTGATGACGGCGGTGATGCTGGTGGCCCTGGCGGAGATTTAGAATCCCTTCTCCCCTTGCGGGAGAAGGTGGCCCGAAGGGTCGGATGAGGGGTCGCGCCGACGGTCCTGGGTCCCTGCAAACAGCTTATCGGATAAGCCGGCGCAACCCTACGCCGCCGCCACCGTCGTCATCCGCAGCCCCAACGCCTGTAGCACCCGCAGCACCGTGGCGAACTCCGGATTGCCCGTGTCGCTCAGGGCTTTGTAGAGGCTCTCGCGGGACAGGCCGGCGTCCTTGGCGATCTGGGTCATGCCGCGCGCGCGGGCGGCGCCGCCGATGGCGTGGGTGATGAAGGCGGGGTCCTGGGTCAGGAAGGCCTCGTCCAGATAGACGGCGATGGCCTCGTCGCTGTCGAGATACTCAGCGGAGTCATAGGGGAAGGTTTCAAGAGGCATCGTCAGCTTCCTTTGCCAGCACCTTGGCCTGGCGGATATCGCGATCCTGGCTCGACTTATCGCCGCCGCATAGCAGGAGCACCATCGTTGAGCCCCTGCGGGTGAAATAGACCCGATAGCCGGGCCCATAGTCGATCCTCAGTTCGCTGACGCCCTCTTCCACCGGCTTGACGTCGCCTGGATTGCCCTCGACGAGCCGGTCGATGCGGACCGCAATCCTCGAGCGCGCCCGAAAGTCCCTCAAGCCAGCCATCCAAAGCCGAAAGGTGGTCGTCTGGCGAACGTCTATCATTTCAAAGTATCCTATGGGATACGATTTATCAAGGTGTAAGTAGAAGGCTGACCTCGCCCAAAGGCGCGGCTTGACCGTCGGTCATTCATGTGTTCTTTGTTTGTTCCAATCAAGCGGAGAGCGAGGATGTCTGATTGGTGCTGGATTTTTATTCCCGAGGACGCTGGCCGACAGCCCACGCCGGCGGCCGCGGAGGCCGCTGCGGAATTCATGCGCGAGACGTGCCCCGAAGCGCACGAGGTAACGTTCACCTTTCCCGATCAGATGGAGATCGTTCATCCGTATCAGTCTTGGGAAGGCGCCAAATGCCCGGCCTGCAAGACGGAGCTTGAGGACGCGCTGTTCGCGGCCATGGATGCGGTGATGGAGAGTGGCGATGTGAGTTGCACCACGCCGTGCTGTGGTCTGAAGACGACTTGGCACGACCTGGATTTCCCCGGCCCCGCCGGCTTTGCCCGGTTCTATCTGGAGGTCATGAATCCGAGGCAGTACGGCCTTCAGCCATTCAATGCGGTGGCCCTGACCGAGATTCTCGGCATGCCGCTGCGCCAGGTTTGGCGGCATATCTGAAAGCCGGGCGTTCGCCGTGCGCGGGGGTGCTCAACCTATTCACCACCAATACACCAGGCACGCCAAGGCGGGCGTTCGCCCGCGCGTTTATTGTTGAGGTCTGCGCTACCCATTCGAACAGCGCTTCGCGCCTCTTCGTGCCCTTCGTGGTGAAATTGGGCCGAACGACGGGGGCGGAGACTTATCCGGAGAGACCGTAATCCCTCACCCTCCCAGCTTCGCTAGGGGATGATTCCCTCTCCCTCCGGGAGAGGTGTTTCGCGCCCTACCGCTTCCCCAGCCTTGCCTTCCGAAACCGCTCCGCCGCCTGCGCCTTCGCCTCGGCCTTCATCCGCGGCACCGCGGTCTTGTCCACGTCCTCGCCCGGCGCGGTCATCACGTCGTTCGCAAACTCCAGATCCAGCATCTTCAGCCGCTTGATCTCGTCGCGCAGCCTGGCCGCCGTCTCGAATTCCAGGTTGCTCGCGGCGTCGCGCATCTTGGCTTCCAGGTCCTTGAGCGTGGTCTGGAAGTTGCTCCCCAAGAAGGGCTTGTTCTGCTCGGCCACGCCCACGGGGACCAGGACGTGGTCCTTCTCGTAGGGGCTGGCCAGGATGTCCTTGATCGAGCTCTTGATGCTCTCGGGGGTGATGCCGTGCTCGACATTATAGGCATGCTGCCGGTCCCGCCGTCGGCTGGTCTCGGCCATGGCCCGCTCCATCGAGCCGGTGATGGAGTCCGCATACAGGATCACCCGCCCGTCGACGTTCCGCGCCGCCCGGCCGATGGTCTGGATCAGGCTGGTCTCCGAGCGCAGGAAGCCTTCCTTGTCGGCGTCGAGAATGGCGACCAGGCCGCACTCGGGAATGTCCAGCCCCTCGCGCAGCAGGTTGATGCCCACCAGCACGTCGAAGGCGCCCAGGCGCAGGTCGCGGATGATCTCGATCCGCTCCAGCGTATCCACGTCAGAGTGCATGTAGCGCACGCGCAGGCCCTGCTCGTGCATGTACTCGGTCAGGTCCTCGGCCATCTTCTTGGTCAGCACGGTGACCAGGGTGCGATAGCCCTTGCGCGCCACGTCCTGGCATTCGGCGATCACGTCGTCGACCTGGCTGAAGCCGTTCTTGGCGACGGGACGGATCTCCACCGGCGGGTCGATCAGGCCGGTGGGTCGGATGACCTGTTCGGCGAACACCCCGCCGGACTGCTCCAGCTCCCACTTGGCCGGGGTGGCCGAGACATAGACGGATGCCGGCCGCATGGCCTCCCACTCCTCGAACTTGAGCGGACGGTTGTCGAGGCATGAGGGCAGGCGGAAGCCGTATTCCGCCAGGGTGAATTTGCGCCGGTAGTCGCCTTTGTACATGGCGCCGATCTGCGGCACCGTCTGGTGGCTCTCGTCCACGAACAGCAGGGAATTGTCGGGGATGTATTCAAAGAAGGTCGGCGGCGGCTCGCCGGGCCGGCGGCCGGTAAGATAGCGGCTGTAGTTCTCGATCCCCGCGCAGGCGCCGGTGGCCTGGATCATCTCGATGTCGAAGGTGGTGCGCTGTTCCAGGCGTTGGGCCTCCAGCAGCTTGCCCTCGGCCACCAGCCAGTCGAGGCGCTCCTTCAGCTCCGCCTTGATCAGGTTGACCGCCTGGTTCAGGGTCGGGCGCGGCGTCACATAGTGGCTGTTCGCATAGATTTTCACCGATTGCAGGTCGGCGGTCTTCTTGCCGGTCAGGGGATCGAACTCGACGATCTGTTCGACCTCGTCGCCGAACATGCCGATGCGCCAGGCGCGGTCTTCATAGTGGGCGGGGAAGATCTCGATGGTGTCGCCGCGGCGGCGGAAGGTCCCGCGCTCGAACGCCTGGTCGTTGCGCTTGTACTGCTGGGCCACCAGGTCGGCCATCAGCTTGCGCTCGTCGATCTTGGCGCCGACCTCCAGGGTGAAGGTCATGGCGGTGTAGGTTTCCACCGAGCCGATGCCGTAGATGCAGCTGACCGAGGCGACGACGATCACATCGTCGCGCTCCAGGATCGCCCGAGTCGCCGAGTGGCGCATGCGGTCGATCTGTTCGTTGATGGAGCTGTCCTTCTCTATGTAGGTGTCCGTGCGCGGAACGTAGGCCTCTGGCTGGTAGTAGTCGTAGTAGGAGACGAAATACTCCACCGCATTGTTCGGAAAGAAGGATTTGAATTCCGAATAGAGCTGGGCGGCCAGGGTCTTGTTGGGCGCCAGGATCAGCGCCGGCCGCTGGGTCAGCTCGATCACCTTGGCCATGGTGAAGGTCTTGCCGGATCCCGTGACCCCCAGCAGC
>Ga0302313_10001198_pt1 | contig 20261 bp, 14 predicted proteins | sample III_Palsa_N2_2_FD_200454 | JGI IMG/M metagenome (GOLD analysis project Ga0302313, IMG submission 200454) | Peat permafrost microbial communities from Stordalen Mire near Abisko, Sweden - III_Palsa_N2_2 | ecosystem: Environmental > Terrestrial > Soil > Palsa > Peat permafrost | place: Sweden...
GAATCGGTATTGAGTACGATCTTCAACGCAACTTTCTTCAGCTCGAAACCCTGAGTCGAATGCGCAGACTGGTTTACCCCAGACTGCGAGACGGCATTATTGCCTGCACCGCAGGTGGCGAGTTGCCCGAGGAATGTCGGCCGACGATGTACTCGATGCACGGCCTTCTATCGGCATCGAATTCTTTACCTTGGGCCGCTACAAAGACGGGCATAAGGTCAGCGAAGGCGAACCTCTAACCCGACGCCGCCCGTGATTTGATATAGGCACGAATCCGGTCCGCGTCCGCGCTGGTCACCGGGTTGTACACGACCATACCCAAGTCCGGTCGGCCATCGACGGCGAAGGCCGAAAATTCAAGCTCCAGGAGACCCAGTTTTGCGTGATGCAGACGCTTCAGGCCCTCTCCATACGCGTTAACGTCATTGGCCAGCCACAGCGCTTCGAACTCGGGACTCAGCCTGGACAACTCCTCAACGAACTGGGCAATCTCGGCCGTCGCACCGGCGCGAGCCGCATCTGCGCGAAAAGCGCCCACGACGAAACGGGTCAAGCTTTGCCAGTCTTCCTGCACGGCGCGTACCTGTGAACTGGAAAATATCAGTCGAAGGATATTTCGCTCGGCGGGAGGCAACGCGCCGTAGTCCGTGAGCATGGCCGCCGCGGCACGGTTCCAGGCGACGACATCCCACAGGGGCGTCTTGACGATCGCCGGACTGACCTCCAACGCATCGAGCACACGCTGCAACCGGGGACTAACACCTTCGGCGGCCTTGTAACGAACCTCGGGTGGGTGGCCAAGGCCGAGCATGAAGAGATGTTCGCGTTCCGGCTCGGTCAGCATCAGCCCTTTGGCGATGCGCTCAAGCACATCCGCCGACGGTGCGCCGCCCCGTCCCTGCTCCAGCCAGGCGTACCAAGTCGGACTGATGCTGGCGCGCTGTGCAACCTCCTCCCTGCGTAGGCCCGGCGTCCGCCGGCGTCCGGTAGCGAAGCCAAAGGCGGCCGGATCGAGCCGGGTACGCCGATCTTTCAAATAAGTGCCGAGCGGGTTACCAAGCGGTGTGGACATGCCAATCCTGTTGGTTTTTATACCATGATAATGTCACTACTTTACCAGTATGAGGATAAGACTAAGCTCGATTCAACACCACCCTCGGAGACTCCCTCATGCGCATATTCCTGACTGGCGCGACCGGTTTTATCGGCTCCCGAATCGTGCCGGAGTTGCTCGCTGCCGGCCATCACGTGCTCGGCATGACACGATCGGATGACGGTGCACGCGCGCTTATTGCTGCCGGTGTCGAGGTGCATCGCGGCCAACTGGAAGATCTGGATAGCCTGCGCAGTGGCGCTGCCAACGCAGACGCAGTAATCCACACCGCGTTTGATCACGATTTTTCGAACTTCGTCGCGAACTGCGAGAAAGATAGCCAGGCGATCAAGGCGATGGGCTCAGTGCTGGCGGGTTCGAGCCGTCCGCTGCTGATTACGTCCGGCACGGGCATGGGCAGTTCCGTGCCGGGCAAACCTGCCACCGAGGATGTCTTCAATATCGAGCACCCCAACCCGCGGTCCGCGTCGGAAGTTGCCGGCAACGAGATGCTGGATGCCGGTGTCGCCGTATCGGTGATGCGGCTTCCGCAGGTGCACGACACGGTCAAGCAGGGCCTTGTTAGTCCGGCGGTCGACGTAGCTCGCGCCAAGGGTGTCGCGGCTTATGTCGGCGAGGGACTCAACAGATGGCCAGCTGCACACGTACTCGACGTGGCCCTGCTCTACCGGCTGGCGATTGAAAAATGCGAGCCGGGTGCGCGCTATCACGCGGTTGCCGAAGAAGGCGTTCGAGCCCGCGATATTGCGCAGGTCATCGGTGCCGGACTGGGCGTGCCGGTGAAGTCCATTTCCCCGAGCGAAGCGGCAGATCATTTCGGATGGCTTGGCGCATTCGTCAGCCTGGATCTTTTGGCGTCGAGCGCATGGACACGCAAGGCTCTGGGATGGGAGCCTAACGGTCCAAGCCTCCTGGACGATCTCAAACGGATGAATTATTCCAGCGTTCGCTGAATATAAGGTGTAGCGCGCGCCATTGCTTCAACTTCGATGCCGAAGTCGCGAAGAATTTCGAATAAGCGCTGATTGGTGACGTGCGCACGCGGCGTGGGTACCAGCTGACGATGCTTAGTCACTGCAAGCACCCGTACACCTTGCCGTGCCGATGCTATAGCTGCCATGAGTCCTGCAGGGCCGCATCCGATGACGAGTACATCCGTTTCAATCAACGTCCCTCTCTTCCAATCGATAGGTAAGATTTTCGCTGATCGCAGGCCGTCGCGAAGAAGCTGCCTCTCATTCACTCCAACATCGGCGTTTGCATGAGAGGCAACGAGAAGGAAAAGAACTAGAGCGTCTTTCAAATGGCACTGATGCGCGGCGTCTTCTGGCCGGTTCGCGCAAGTGTGACGTCTTCTTCAAGCGGCTCACGACAGATCATGCGGATTTACTTTAAGGCACATGCCATGCTCCGAATGAAATCTTCGTCGCAGAGAGTCGCCCTTCGTCGCATACCTGACTAACTCGCAAGTTTTTGAATGGGCAGCGTATGTCTTTAAACATTGATGCTAGCTATCCGACACATCCCCAATCACCTTTTTGGGTGAAAGGGATGTGTGCGACCTCGATGCTTAGCGAGTGCGGCGGCAACGCTAATTGGTCTTGGGCTGGAGCCACGTAGCGAGCTCTGCATCTGACGCATTTGCTACGGTCTCGTCCAGCGGGACGGCCTCGCGCAATTGCAAGCCGTAAGGACGACGATGGCTACCCTCGACCTGTCCATTGTTGCCCACGGGCATGTCATTGGATGCAAAGCCGTTGAAGTAGAGCCACCAGACCGAGGTCGGACTTTGCACAGCGGCAGCAACGCCCGGACCGATGACCTGATCGTCGGTAAAGTTGGGCCAGCGCGGTTTCTGGGATTGCACCAAATAGCGCACTTCGAGCCCGCCAAGTGTTCCCCAAACGCCGAGTACGTCGGGCTGAAGCACTTTACGGTAGTGGTGACCGGGTGCTGGCAAAAGTGTATCGGACCATGCCACGCCGGCCTTGTAGCCCGACGTGAGATAAGCACCCGTGGAATAAATCAACGCATATTTCCCATTGATGCGCGCGATGTTGGGCGCTTCGACGAGTTTGGCTTGGGTGTTGGCATACCACTCCGACACCAAGCCACCATCTTTATCACCGGGTGTAAGCAGTACCGTGGGTTCCACTGAAGCCGGCTGGGTTGGAGAGGTCATCGGCTGAATGACAATCTCATTCCTGAGCTTCGGCTCTGGCACGTAGTTTTTGACGTAAAGCAGGTAAAGCTGTCGGCCATCCTCGTAGTATTTCGCATCGTAATTGCCCGCTGCAGGATCAGAAAACGAACCAGAGAGCAGCGTATCGGCGGACCATCCGAGAGGTGCCAAACCCGATTCCACTAGCTGAGTTGGGTGAGCATGGGCGACAACCGTCCAGTGCTGTGGATGGCTCTTGGAGATCACATCAATCGTGACAGCGGCATGCCACTTACCGCTGTCATCCTGAAACAGGTCGACGTTCTGAAAATTGGTGACGGTAGCTCCCGCCGCGTCGATCTTCGACTGAAGGTCACCACCCACGGCAACAGATAACGGTGTCCAGCTGAAGCAGCCTGGAGATATCGGATACGTGCAGTCAATGATCGCGTGAGTGGTCCCGGACATGATTTGGACACGGCTGTCGCTCCCGGGAGCTAGATGCACGGGCATCGGGTCGGCGAGATACCCCGATCCCTTGGGCCCGATCACGGTCAGCGGTTCGATCGCTAAACGTGCACTGCTGCTCTCCGGCACTTTGGTGATGGAAGAAGACTGCGCAAACGCGCTCGCACTCGACACGGTAGCCAAGGCAGCAACAAACACGAGTCGCCGCGCGCAGCTTCCCGCACCTGACTCAGATTTAGTGTTTCCGTAGGGATTGACGGACTTCATATCTATAGCCTCCGCATGGGTAGTGAAACGATGCAGCCGGCGACTGGTCGAGTGCCGGTTATGCGTGCCAATTTTCATTGGATGAATTACACGCACGGAGCGTAGGCGCTACCGATCAAGCGAACGAAGCGCATTTCTGATTTACTGCAAATGACTCGGACCGACGGTGATTTCCGATCCGTCTGAAAGGAGCAACCTATGTGCGCCCTTGCCCGCATTGGCCCAGCGGCGGACGTGTGCGAGCACCACTGGCGCAGAACGATGAACACGTAAGAGTGTGCTCGGTGGTTGTTTTGTCAGTTTGGCCATTGTGCTACGAAAGATGTAGTGAGCACATTGGTATGGATCAACGCGTAGTCGCCCAAGGCCTCGATCCAGACAATTTCTGAGACTGGAAGATCGTGACCGCCATTCCGATCCGGTATATGCATCGTGGGCGGCGCATCGCATTGGGCGCAGTCGGCGATGAAGGCGGCGTGCACTGCCTTCTCGGCTTGTCGCCGACGGACACGCTCGATCGCCTGTTTCAGGCGATTGGGTCGCAGCAACTTAGTCAAATAATCGATGGCTTCGATCTCGAACGCCATCGCCACGTGCCGATCCACGGCTGAAACGAAAACGATATCCGGATCGTTCTTTCGCAGAAGTTCGGCTGCGACCGAGAGGCCACCGCGGCCAGGCATTTCAACGTCCAGGATGATGAGATCCGGACTAAGCCGTCGCAGCTCATCCAGGGCTGCATCGCCGTCGCGGGCGAAACCCACGATATCAACGTCAGGCAACGAGCGTAGCTCCATGGCGACGTGGTGCAACGCTAGCGGCTCACCATCTACAAGTAATACGCGCATCATATGGTTTATTGGCCCTTTGCTCGTCAATGACAGAGAACGTACGCTCGTGGAGAATACGATCACGACTGATCGTGAAGGTCCTGCATATGGTCCGTGCCATGCGGTGATCAGCTAACAGTGCGTGCTGCTGCTTCAATGACGTCAGCTACGGCTCCAGGCTGCGATACTGGCACTGCATGAGACGCTTCAACCTCGGTAACCACCGAACCGGCACGTTTGGCCATAAACCGTTGAGCATCCGCGGGAAGGGAGTAATCAGCCTTAGCGACAACAGTCCATGAGCGGACATGCTTCCAAGTGGGCGCACCATCAAATGTTTCGCTCAATGCGGTGACGTTTAGGGGCCGCTGACCGGCAGCCATCAATGCGACTACAGGGGCTGAAAGGTCCGCCGCGTATACGTCACCAAAATGTTCCGGTCGAAGATAGAGGTCATTGCCACCAGGATACTCTCGCAAAACGGTAGTGGTCTCACCTAACTTGCTGCCCGGAAAGCGTCCATTGAGTTCCCCCATGCTTTCGCCGGTGTCTGGCGCAAACGCTGCGACGAACACCAACGCTTTAACGTGATCGTTGCCCATGGCGGGATGCGAAATAATCGAACCGCCATAGGAGTGACCGACCAGTATCAGAGGCCCCTCAATCGTGGTTAGGTAAGCTGAGAGATATTCGGCATCGGAGTTGAAACTGCGCAGCGGTAACGCGGGAGCGAGGGTGGTATACCCCATATCTTGCAACCGACCGCTGACTCCGTTCCACGCCGAAGCGTCGATAAAGGCTCCATGTACAAGGACAACCGTAAGTTGTTTGGTCATAAAAATCTCCTGAAATACATCACGCTCTGGAAGGCAATCTGCGACAAATGCAGCGCCAATTGCTAAGTATTGAAGGTCAAAGATCTCTGGCTTTCCCAGTGGGAAATAATCCGCAGTACTCAGTACGTTCGCGGATGTATCAATCGCTACATTCCGTGATGCGCCTAGTCGATGAAACAAGAGTCATGTGGATGCATGAAAGTCCATCTCACCGAATCGATGTTTCAGCTATTGGCGCTTAATAAGCAGACCACGTATGCGGCTGGAACTCCGATTCCAGAGACGGCTGCGTCACACTGCCGGTGTAGTTGGTGATGGTGGACGCGGCGACGATCGCTATCACTTCCAGCAGGTGTTCAGGACTGAAACCTTCCTGAAAAAACGTTTCTTTATCATGCGCGTTAAGGCAGCCACGCTTTTCGATCAAGGTTTTCGCGAGTCTGGACAACGCAGCAAGTTTGGCGTCCTTGGGCAGATCGCCATCGCGAATAGCCTGTACGTCTCCCTTGGCGACATCGTTCTTGAGTGCAAGGAAGGTGTGAAAGGCTACGGCCCACGTACAACCATTTGTGACGGCATTCGTAAGCAAGACCGTCTGAATTTGCGGCTCGTTAAAACTACCGCCGTGAACATTTCCGAAGAGACCAACAAGGCTATTGATCAGAACCGGCGACGTCGACATCGCACCAGCAATGTTGGGAAGGAATCCAAACGCGGATTGGAGCGCTTCCAGGCCCGGTTTGGATGCTTCCGGAGCGGACTTGAATGTATAGATGGGGAAATTGGACATGACTTTATCTCTCGAGCGAAATGGAATGGTATGGAGGAGCGCGTCTCTCGGATCCATACGTACCCGAGTGACTGTCAATGTGCGCTTACACCTTCCACGCCTCAATTACCTGAGAGGTAATAACGTGATGCCGCCGAGCTGACAGACATACCGATAGGTGAGCATCATGTCGCGTGGCCGCTTCGGCCAAGGATGGGTCCTACCCGGCTAACGCGGACTCTTCCAAGAGAGCCCGCGATCGAAATGGTCGCGGTGTCTACACGTGAGCGCTTCTAGCCAAATGCTCCTGGAACGTCAGCAATTCAGCGCGTCACTCTCACACCGCGTAGGATTTTCGGTACTGCGCAGGTGTCAGACCGAATACGCGGTTGAATGCACGGCGAAAACTGTCGACATCGGCGAAGCCACATCGCGCGGCAACCTGCTTCGGCGCGCCATGTTCACCCTCGAGCAGCTCGCGCGCGGCGGCGAGCCGTATCGCTTCGACCCACGCGCCGGGAGTCGTGCCGATCTCCTGTCGGAATAACCGCGCGAAATGCCTGGGACTGACGCGCATGCGCGTCGCCAGCGCGGCCACTGTGTGGTCCTGTTCGGGATGTGCCGCAACCCATCGCTGCAGCTCCTGCAGCGCGGCGCGTCCAGTGACTTCCAGTTCACCCGCGCGGCTGAATTGCGCCTGGCCACCGGGCCGGCGGAAGAACATCACCAGTTGTGATGCGACACGTTTGGCGATGACATTGCCGAGGTCTTCCTCGACCAGGGCAAGCGCCAGATCCAGGCCTGCCGTCACACCAGCCGCTGTGCGCAGCCTGCCGTCACGCAGGTGGATGGCATCGGCCTCGACAATGACCTTTGGATAGGCTTCGGCCAGTTGTTCCGCCACGGCCCAGTGTGTGGTCACACGCTTGTGGTCGATGAGTCCGGCGGCGGCGAGCACGAAGGCGCCGCTGCATACCGAGCCGAATCGGCGCGCGGCCGCCGCATGCTGTGTCAGCCAGTCAAGCGTTCCGCGCGTGAGTTGTTGGTCGGCCGCGTGTGGCGAACCGGCAACCAGCAGCGTATGAATCGCTGCTGGTTGCCTGCCTCGCGCCACACCGTCGGGCAACAGCCGCATACCGGACGAGCTGCGTAGCTCACCGGGTTCGCTGGCGATCAGGCGCAACGCATACGCAGGCCAGCCAGCCTGCACGTTTGCCTCGGCGAACACGTCCATGGGGCCAGAGACATCCAGCAGCTGCACGCCCGGTGTTGCCAGGATCGCTACAAGCTTTTGTTTCATGTTCTGCGCCTTTCCCGCGGCTGGCCGGATCAGACGGATATTGGCAGTAATTGACTGTTACGGTCAATTGATGACTACCCGTGAGAAGCATAGCCTGACCTTTATCCATACAGGACTTAAGATCATGCAAACGATTATTGGCGGCATCCGCATCCCGAACAGCGCCCTAGCGCGCGAAGTCACCGAGCTGGTCCGCGACACCGCCTCGGAGCTTCTGTTCAATCATTCCAGCCGCGTTTATTACTTTGGCGCCATCGCCGCGCGGCAGCGTGACCTGCGTTTTGACCCGGACCTGCTTTATACCGGCGCCATGTTTCATGACATGGGATTGACCGACAAACACAGTTCGGCGCATGAGCGCTTCGAGGTCGATGGCGCCAACGCGGCGCGGGACTTTCTGCAGCGCCATGGCATTGCGCAAGACGACATCGACACCGTCTGGACGGCCATCGCGCTACATACAACGCCCGGCATTCCGCAGCATATGCATCCCGTCATCGCGCTGGTGACGGCCGGCGTGGAGATGGACGTGCTGGGGCTCACCTATGCGCAGTATTCCGAGGACGAGCGTCAATCCGTGGTCGATGCCTTTCCACGCAGCGAACATTTCAAGGAAGACATCATGCAGGCGTTCTACGACGGCATCAAACACAAACCCGAATCCACTTTCGGTAACGTGAAGGCCGATGTTTTGGCGGAAAAGGATGAGCATTTCACGCGCGGAAATTTCTGCAGTGTTATTCGCGGATCGCGCTGGAAGGCATAGTCGAGACACGTCAAACGGATGGCCGCCAGCCCGATTCGGCTAACGGCCATCCGGTCAATGCAACACCAAATGACGCTTGGGCAGCACAACGTGCGCACCCAAGCTGGTGGTTTCAACTCGGATGCACTCCTGGGCTGGCCACAAACTCCCGGTCCCTTAACGCATCAAAGTTTTGCCGAGAACGTAAGCTCGTAGCTGCGCTCGGGTATGGTGAAATACAGCGGTGTGTTGTCTTCAACGGTGTAGCCGGACAGGTAATAAATGCTCTTGTTGTCGAAGACATTGTTGACCTGCAGGCCGATCTTGACGCTCTTAAACGCGCCGAAGCCCTCGGTAAACGTATAGCTGGCAGCAAAGTTGGTGATGGCATAGCCGCCGAGTGGCTGCTGCAACCCGGTGTCGCCGTAGCGATGGCCGACGAACTTGTCGATCAGCGACGCGTACAGCGGGCCGCTGCTGTAGATCATGCCCAGCGCGGCTGTCTTGCTGGGTGCGTTGGGCAGCCATTGGTTGGTCGCATTGTCGATGGCGCGATTGAGTGAGCCGTTCGCATACACGCTGAAGCCATTACCCAGCAAATACGTACCCTCCGCTTCCAGACCTTTGTATACCGCGCCACCCGCGTTGTAGAACGTGGTGATGGCACCGACCGTACGGCTTTCGATCTTGTTGTTGAAATTGATGTAGTAACCGTCCGCCGAAAGCGTGAGACGTCCATCGGTCCACGTCGTGCCGAGTTGCTTGTTGATGGTCTGCTCGGGCTTGAGCGTATTGTCCTGCGGCGCGATGGTGTAGAAAGTATTGAGATTGGGCGCGAGAAAGCCCTTCGCTACCTGCGCATATGCCGTCCAGTTGTCGCTCAGCTGCCAGTGCAGTGCCAGCGATGGCAGCAGCTTGGTGAAATCCTTCGAATACTGCAGTGGTTCACCCGTCCCTTGATTCACGGCGGCATTGATGCCGCGCTTGAAGTCGGCGTACTTCACGCCGCCGGTCAGCGACACCTGATCGGTCACGTTCCAGTTGTATTCGACGTAAGGCTGGAAGGTGGTCAGGGTATCGTGCTGGTCGCGATCGGTCGCGTCCAGCTTCGTTGGCGCGTTGTAAGCGTAGTCGAGGTTGTCGTCTACCTCGTAGAGGGTGCGTAGGTTGCGCTGGTGGTCGTACCAGAAGCCGGTGCGCAATTCACCCGGGCCAAGATCCTTGCTCAGGCGGAAGATGTCGCCCCACGAGGTATAGGTATTGCGCAAACGCTGGCCCGGAACGTCGAGGGGGCTGTAGAGGGTGCCGTTCGGGTATTCGCCATTCGGATCTTCGCCATTGGAACCGAAATGGTTGTAGTCATAGGTATAGGCCTTGTTGTCGATCGTCCAGCCATCGAACGCCGAATGCAGCGCGACGTAACCCATGTACGTGCTGATATCGTCGAAGTTGTAGCCGTAGTAATCCTGGCTGTATGGGTTGTTGTTCAAACCGTAGTTCGGGCCGTAGGCGTTTATCTCATCGCGCGTCGCGCCCAATGGGACGTTCTGGTGGATCTTGTTGTACATGCCGACAAAGGTCAGCGTGGTGTTGTCGCCAATTGGCTGGACGACCTTGGCAAAAATGTTCTGCCGACGCTGCCCAGCGTAAGTCAGATAGCCATCCGAGCTGGCGTTCTCCACATTGACTAGCGCAGTGGTGCCACCCGTCTGCTGGATCACGCCGGTATCGAGCTGCGCGCCTTCGACCCAGGTACCGAAACTACCGTAGGTCAGATAAGGCTCGACGCTGAAGGTATCCGATGGCGTACGCGAGCCGACCGCAATGGTGCCACCAAACGTGGCATTACCCAGCGTGCTCGCCGTGCCAGGGCCGCGGTCAACAACGATGCTGCCAGTGTCCTGAGTGGTGAAGTACGAAGTCGAGTGATGGGTGAAGTCGTTCGAGTCCCCCCACGGGATACCGTCAAAGGTGACGTTGTATTCGCCGTCCTGGAAGCCGCGCATGGTGACGCTCTGCGCTTCCATCAGGCCCGGCCCATTCGGTGCGACGGTGGAGATGCTGGGTGCGATCGCTATGGCATCCGTATAGTCGCCGGTCGGCGCCACGTTCTCGCGTAGATACTGTTCGCCAATGATCGACTGTGGCTGGATGGCAATCATCGAACCCTGTGTCGGTGCAATCTGATCGACCGTGACAGCAGATCCGGTGACTTTCACCGCATCCAGATTCTGCACTTTCTTGGTCGAATCCTTTGTGGCATCACTCGTGGTCGTTGGCGTGGCGGCAATTGCGGTGACATCACCGGCGCGGCTGGCAACCGGCACCGTGACAACCAGGCAAAGGGCCAGCTGGGTGCTCTTGAAAAGAATGGTTCGACGGATCCGCTTCATGATTATCCAGAAATAGAGGTTGAGTTTTAATGACCTGCTATTTCTAGTTTCAAACCATGACAGTTTGATAACCAATTCACCGTTATCTTTATTATTTATAAAATATAAAAATAATCCATAAAACTAAGCCAAATCTAAGCATTCACAAGAAAACAATCGCAAGCATTTGCGATTACAAAACCCCGTGTTTTAGAATATCTCAAGCGCAACGCTCACCAACCCGAAAGGCATACAAAACTGACGAAACAATCATTCTAAGTCGCTTCGTCGCCGTCTTGGGTAAAACAACACCAAGACACTGAGCATAACTTCATGGATAGCCGGAAAGCGCGCGAGAATAACTAGCAATACAACGCAAATAATCCAAATGAAGTGCCAGCCACCTAAATTGTATATAACGGATTATCTCAAGAGGCAATGATGACTCTACTCTTTGGACAAATCAGCTAACTTAAACAGCTTCGTCTCGACTGCCAAAGCGTAAAGGCGACCGAACGAATAAAAGTCGCCCGGTCGTGTTGAAGACCCATACGACTAGTAGGCGCTTGTCGTGACGTTGGGGCCTTTCAACGTGAAGCCAATCAGCATCGGCATCACCAGCAACACCATCGGATATTGCAGCATCAGTCCGGCGATGATGGCGATGGCTAATGGTTGCTGCAGTCCGGAGCCCTGCCCGATGGCAAGCGCCAAGGGCAACAGGGTGAGGATCGCTGCCAGCGTCGTCATGGTGATCGGCCGGAGTCGATCCACGCTGGCCTGGCGCAAGGCCAATCGCGGCTCGACGGTTTCAGTGAGGCTCACGTATTCGGACACGTAGAAGATCGCCATCTCGGTACCGATGCCGATGATCATGGTCATGCCCATCATCGCCGTAATATTCAGATCAACGCCGCTTAGCCACAACGCGATGAATACGGCCGTGGTCGAAAACAGCGAACAGCCGAGCACGATCAGCGCCAGCCACAGCCGCTGATAGAGAAACATCAACAGAATGAATTCGGCCACCAGTGCTGCCGCAAACACTTTGCTCAGGCCGACGAAGGCGATCTGCTGCTGCTGGTACAGCCCGCCGAGCTCATAACGAACGCCGGCATCAAGCATGCCGGGTTTGGCCAGCAAGGTTTTTACATCGGACACCGCTGCTCCGATACCGCGACCTTCGATACGCGCGGTTACCGCCACCATCGGCTGTAGATCTTCGCGCGAAATCTGCGGCTGACCGCTGACCGGTTGCAGCGTCGCCACGCGGCCGAGCGGAAACACGTGGCCATCGGGTGCGCGGATGGGCAAGCGCGCCAGCTGTGGAATTTTCAGGCTCATCGCGCCGGGAATCCAGACGTGCACGCCCACGCTCTTGGTCAACTGCGGCAGTTGCGTGGCCACCGTGCCCGAAAGCACCTGATCGACCGCCTGAGTGATCGCGTCGACCGTCATGCCTTCGAAGGCCGCGCGAGCGGCATCGACAGTGACGTTGAGCGCATCGCCGGCCAGCTGCACACCACTCTTGATCTCGACCACACCATCGATCTTGCCGATCGCACCGGCCACCTTGTCGGCCTGCACGTCCAGCTCAGCCGGATTGCTGCCGTAAAGCTTGATCTCGATCGGCTCCGGCACGGCGGTAAGGTCGCCAATGAGATCTTCCATCAGCTGCGCCAGTTCGATCTGCACACCGGGCACGTCGCTCTCGATGCGTCCGCGCACGGCACTCATCACCTCTTCAGTGGCGCGCGCATGATCCGGTTTCAGCTTGACGAAGAAATCGCCGTGATACGACTGCCCCAAATCGCCACCCAGGCCCGTGCCAAGCCGACGCGAAAACGTATCGACTTCTGGCATCGACTTGAGAATTGCCTCGATCTCGCCCACCTGCCGAGAGGTCTCCGGCAGCGAGGTGCCGGGCGCCGTGTAGTAGTCCATCACAAATCCGCTTTCGTCGACCGTCGGCATAAAGCCGGTGGCAACCTTGCCGTAGGCGACATAGCCGAGCACCAGCAGCGGAAGCAGTACCACCGCCAGCAGCCAAGGCCGCGCAGCGAGTCCGTCATACAGCGGACCATGCGCACGCCGCAGCCAGCCGCGTGGATTGTTGCCTGGGTCATGCCAGCGTTCGAAATTGATCAGTTGTCGGGCCAGCAGCGGCACCAGCAGGGCCGTCATCAGCCAGGACACGATCAGAGCGCTGGCCATGGTGATCGACAGCGCCTTGGAGAAGGCGCCGGTGACGCCATCGAGAAAACCCAGCGGAATGAATACGATCAGTGTCGCGAGACTCGAACCTGACAGCGGCGCCATGAATTCGCGCGCCGCCGGCAGCACCGCATCGGCGCCTATGGCCGTTTGCCCGTCATCATGCAGCGCGCCGGCGCGGCGTGCGATGTGCTCGATCATCACGATCACATCGTCAATCACCAGGCCGACGGCCGCTGCAATGCCGCCCAGCGTCATGATGTTGAAGCTCAGCCCCAGCACACTCAGCAACAGCACCGTGACCGCCAGCGTCGCCGGCACCACGATGATCGTGATCAGGGTCACGCGCAGGTTGCGCAGGAACAGCAGCATCACGACCGCCGCCAGTATCAGGCCGATGATCACGGCATCACGCACACTGCTGGCCGATGCGGTGACCAGCTCGCTCTGGTCATACCACTTGCGGATCGATACGCCGTGAGGCAACGCGAAGCCAGCCAGTTTGTCGCGCACGGCCTGCGCGATCTGCACGGCGTTGCCGTCCGGCTGCTCGTAGACATTGAACAGCACCGCCGGCTTGCCGTCCTCGGCCACCTTGATCCACTGCGGCACGTAGCCGTCGCGCACCGTCGCCACATCGGCCAGAGTGATCCAGCCACCGGCGTCGTTTTTCACGATCACCTTGCGCAGCGCGTCCAGGCCCTTCAGCGAGTGATCGGCAACCACGAGATAAAGCTTGTTGTGATCCTGCACGCGACCCACCGCCTGCAGCGCGTTCGCGCCGGACAGCGCCGTGACCAGATCGCTTAGCGCCAGACCGTGCAAGGCCAGCTTCTGCGGATCGGCTTCGACCTCCACCTCTGCCGTCTCGCCACCCTGCACATCGACATGCGACAACCCCGGCACCGCCGCGAGCAGTGGCACGATCTGGTACTGCGCCAGATCCCTAAGCGCGACCGGCGACAAGGTGTCGGACTGCAATGCGTATGAAATGATCGGGAAGACCGTCGGGTCCATTCGCCTGACGTCATACGTGCTGCCGACAGGCAAAGAGGGCAACGCCCGCGCGATGGCCGCATCGACCAGCAGCGTCGACGAGGTCATGTCGCGCCCCCAACCAAAGTCGATCGCTATCTGCGCGGAGCCGCGCGTGGTTTCCGAGCGTACGCTGACCACACCCGGCACGGTACGGATCGCCTCCTCCACCGGTCGGGTGACCAGCAAGGCGGTCTGATCGGCCGGTCGATCACCAGCGTCCAGATCCACCACGACGCGCGGAAAGGAGACCTGCGGAAACAGCCCGACCGGCAGCGAAAACGCGCTGGCCAAACCAGCGATGGTCAGCGCCAGTGCAACGACCACCAGCGTGCGCGCGTGTCGCGCCAGCCAGTGACGTTCTGTCGATGAAGGGCCATTCGACGAAGCCGATAATCGACTCACTTCGAAGGCTCCGCCAGACGCACCGCCATGCCGTCATCCAGTTGGGTATTGCCGACCACGACAAGCGGACGCTGCGCGTTCAAGGCACCGTTCACGACGGAAACCGTATCGGACTCTCCAACGATACGAACGGGAATCTTGACCGCCTTGCCGCTGGCGATCTGGAACACCTGCCATGTCGAGCCATCACCGACCAGCGCGTCGCGCGGCACGAGCCAGCCACGCCATTGGCCCAGTGTGATATCGGCGCGATAACCCATACCAGCGATCACCGGACCATCGGGTACAACGTCGACGTTCTGCAGATGTGTGCGTGCATCGAGCATGGCTGCCACACGTTTCACCGAACCGGTAACCGAAGCACCAGCGCCCAGCGGCACCAGAGTGACCTTGTCTCCGGACACGGGCGTGTGCTGCGGATCCATTTCGATGCCGACGCTCACCACCAGGCCGCCGCCGCGTGCCAGCGAGAGTAGCGGCGCACCGGCCTGTAACGTCTCTCCGCGTGTGGCAGCAATGCTGCTGACGATGCCGTCGACGGGTGCAAGCAGCTCCACCGTGCGGCCGTTGCCTTGCTGTTTGTTCAGCGCATCGAGCGTGGAACGCACGTCGCTCGCCGCCTTGTCCGCCTGCGCCAGCTGATCGCGCGTGGCCAGTTGATGCGACAGCAGCTGGGCGATGTGATCGCGCTGCGCGCGTGCCACGTTCAACGCCGTTTTTGCCTGCAGGTAGGCCGATGCCGCGGAGGGTGAAAGCGTAAACGTAAGCAGGCGCTGGCCGCGATGCACGACCGCGCCGGCAGTGACATCGAACTGAGTCACCGCACCTTCGGCCTGCACGCTCAGCGTGGTTGTCGCATCGATGGCCGGCGCCGCCGTGCCATAGCCGCTGATGATCTCCGGCAGGCTGCCCTGATGCACCACCTGCGTTGTCACCGCCGCACTGATTTTTTCATTGTCGCCCGAGTCCGCGGCGCTTCCACCGCAGCCCGAGAGCGTCAGCAGCACGATCGGAAAAGCAAGCTGGCGAAAACGCATGTTCATGGCGCAATGACGTCCTGGGAAAGCGAATCGGGCATACCGATACCCAGCAGCGTATCCATGGCCACCTGCTGCTCCAGCACGGTCTGCTGCAGGATGATCACCGTGGCCTGACGGCTCTGCGCGGCGACGAGAAGATCCACATACGTGTGTAGATCGATCAGGCCAAGCTGTTGCGCGCTGCTCGCCTGTTCGGCGTCATGCACCGCTGTCGGCACCAGTGGAAGCAGCTCGGCCAGCTGACCGCGTGCCTGTATTTGTTCGGTCAACATCGCATCGATATCGCTGTGCGCCGACGCCAGCCGCGCCACGTATTCGTCACGCAGCTGCTGGCGCGTGGCTTTCGCGATGGCGATATTGCCCTGGTTGCGATCGAAGATCGGCAGCTCGAACGTGATCGCGGGGCCGCCATTGCGCACGCGGCTGTTGTCCTGCGAAGCCGCGTAGCCGAGTGAGAACATCGGAAACTGGGCCAGCACAGCCGCACGCAGGGTCGCCTCCTGTGCCTGATAGCCCAACTGCAAGGCCACCAGATCGGGACGACGGCGCTCGATACTTTGCGCGCTGGTGCGGATGCGCTCTGCGTCCGTTGCGGGAAGTTCGAGCGTTGTCGGTAGCCGTAACGGTGCATCTGCCGCGAGTCCGAGCAGCGCAGCCAATGCATGGTGTTGGCCGAGCTGCCGACGCTGCAGGTCGTCATACGCAGTGCGGGCGTCCGCCGCCGCCAGAAAGTCCGGCGATGCCGCCGCCAATTCGGTATTGCCCTCGGCGATGCTCTGGCGCAGCTGGCGGTTGCGTTGCTCCAGTTGATCCAGCGTATGACTCTGCAGCGCGAGCAGTCGTTCACCTTCGACCAGATCGACCACCAGCAGCTGTGCTTTGGCGACCGTTTGCCATTCCTGCCACAGCAAACTGGCATCGATCTGCGCGGCGGCGGCTTTGGCTGCCTGCCGGCGCGGAGCCAGTGTAACCAGCGAGCGAATGTCTTCGCTGATACCGGCCGTCCACGCGGTGGCATCGCCCACACCGGAGATCAAATAGCCGATGCTGCCGTTGACCGTCGGATTCGGCAGCAGCCCCGCTTGAAGCATCTGCACCTGTGCCACGTCGTGCTGCGCTCGCGCCGCGCGGAGGTCGGGATTGTTGAGCAACACCAGGCGCTGAATCGTCAGCATGTCGAGCGCGCGTCCGTCAGTTGGCGCACCCTTGAGTTGAACGACGTCGCTCGGCAGCTCGATTGATGTCGGTAGCGGCGCCGGACGATAGCTGGCGCATCCAGCGAGCAGAAGGAGAATGCTCAGCGCCAATCCGACCACGAGCGAGCTCGACCAAACGGTCGAACGAACTAATCGCACGTGTCGAACACGCCTTGCAGATGATCGCGACAAACCTCGCTCCAACGGCGACGGGAATGACTTGCACGGTAACGTGCGTGGCTTAGTAGCGACTTTGTTGACCATGACAAATTCGCGAAAGCATCGACCCGCCTCTACTAAGCCGCCAATAAGCGGAGTCTTTCATGCTGATACGAGACCACTCACCCGCGATCATCAACAGGCCACCCGCATGCCAAAGCGTTTCCATCCCCTTCTTGCCGCAGCGCTCACCTTGGCGCTGACTACACCATTGGGAGCCATGGCCGATCAGACGTCCGACGGCGACCGGCTGCTATCGAAGATCGCTCTCGGCGGTGACGGTGGTTGGGATTACCTCAGCTTTGATGCCCAGCGGCACCACCTGTTTGTCAGCCGCGGTGACCGCGTGCTGGTCCTCGATGCCATACATGCAAAACAGATCGGCATCATTGCCGACACCCAGGGCGTGCATGGCATCGCGCTGGCGCAGGATCTCAAGCGCGGATTCACCAGCGACGGCAAGGCCGCGGCAGTCACGGTATTCGATCTGGATTCGCTAAAAACCATTGGCGTGATCCACGGAACAGGCACCAACCCCGACGCCATCGTCTACGACAGCGCCTCGCATCACGTGCTCACCTTCAACGGCAAGAGCAGCAATGCCAGCGTGATCGATCCGGCAAAAAATGCCGTGATCGCCACCATCGCCCTGCCCGGCAAACCGGAGTTCGCGGTGTCTGATGGCGCTGGTCACGTCTACGCGAATATCGAGGACAAATCCGAACTCGTCCAGATCGACACTGCCAACAACACCGTGTTGAACACGTGGCCACTGGCACCTTGCGAATCGCCGAGCGGCTTGGCCATCGATCGCAAGCACCATCGCCTGTTCTCGGTCTGCGACAACCAGAAGATGGCCGTACTCGATGCCGCTAATGGCCGCCTCGTGACGACACTGCCGATCGGCAATGGCCCGGACGCGGTGGTATTCGATGACGCAACGCAGATGGTCTACAGCTCCAACGGCGAGAGCGGCAACCTGACCGTGATCCACGAAGATGATCCGGACCACTTCACCGTCAAAGACACCATCACCACCCAAGTCAGCGCACGCACGCTGGCACTGGATCCATCGACGCACCGGCTGTATCTCTCTGCCGCGAAGTTCGGCGAGACCAAACAGGCGAATGGACGTCCATCCATCGTGCCGGGAAGCTTCACACTGCTGGTTGTCGGTCAACACTGAAACCATCGAGCGGCGGCCAGTCATAACGTCGATAGCCGTCGTTCAATCGGCCAGCGGAATCGCCACCCGGACGCGCAAACCCGTACCGAACGGCGAGTCGAGCAGTTCGATCGATGCGCCGTGCAGCTCGGCCGCGCGCTGCACGATGGACAGTCCCAGGCCGTAGCCTTCGCCGCGGCTCGACTTTTCCCGATGAAAGCGTGCGAACACCGCAGCACGCTGCTCGACCGGAATGCCAGGACCGTCGTCGATGACATCGATCGTGGCCTGCCGGTCCGTTTGCTCGATGACCAGCTGCACCTGGCCGCCGTCCGGCACATGCCGCAGCGCGTTCTCGACCAGGTTGCGCAGCAGCGCCGCCAGCGCCGCCTCGTACCCGTGCACGATCACCTGCTGGCTTAAGCGTACGAACTCAAGCTGCACGCCGCTTTCGGCAATGATCGTGGTGAGCTCTTCGATGACGTCGCTGGCGACCGCAACCAGATCGACTGCGGTGCGCTGGCGCGAGGCCACACCGGCTTCCAGACGGGCCAACGCCAGCAGCTGCTCGATCCGGCGGGCGAGCGCGGCCACGCTGTGCTGTGCACCGGCGAGGCTGTCCTTCGCCTCGGCCAGATCAAGGGTAGCGATGGCACTTTCCAGATTGATCATGATCGACGCCAGAGGCGTGCGCAGTTCGTGCGCCACATCCGCACTGAAGCGCCGCTCACGCTCGAGCGCGTCTTCCTGACGCTCGAGCTGGGCGTTGAGCGCCGCCAGCACCGGCTGCAACTCCTGTGGCGCCCGATCCAGATGAATTGGCTGGCGGCTGCCCGGCTCGCGCGACGACAGTGCGTGTGCCAGTGATGCCAGTGGCCGCAGCCCGCGCGTTACCGCCCAGCCCACCAGCAGTGCCAGCAGTGGTAGGCCAAGCACGAGCGGCACGCCGTGATCCAGCCACAGTGCATGCAGGATGCCGTTGCGACTGTCGTAACGCTCCGCAGTGCGGATCACCACGCCTTCGTCCCTGTCACGCAGCGTGTAGACGCGCCATTCGTATGGGCCGCTGTGCAGATCCTGAAAATCCGCGTCGCCCGGCTGCGGTGGCGGCAAGTCGATGACATTGGCCGTTGCCAGGGTGGGATGCCCCTGGCTGTCGAATACCTGAAAGCCGACTTCGGCCTCGTACGTATATTTGCGCTTGCTGCGCGCCAGCTGGATCGCTGCTGCGCTCGGCACCGGCACCACACCGCCGTGACCATCCTGCCCGCGCTGCGAAAGAATGCCCGCGTGCTGGATCAACACTTCGAGCGTTCGGGCCGACTCGGCCAGTCGCCCATCCATCAGCTCATCAACTTCCTTGATCGTGCGCTGAAAGCTCAGCACGCCCAGTGGTACCAGCACCGCGACCAGCACGATCACGATCAACCAGCGCAATCGCGCGCGCAGGCTGGGCGCGCTCACTCGGGTTCCCGTGGAATCATGTAGCCAAAGCCGCGCACGTTCTGGATCGTCTCGAAACTCAGCTTGCGCCGCAGTGCGTGCACCAGCACCTCAAGCGCGCTGCTACCGACCGGGTTATCCAGTCCGTAAAGAGAATTCTCCAGGCTTTCCCGACGAACCAGCCTGCCCGCGCGTTCCATCAGCGTCTGCAGCAGCGAAAATTCGCGGCGCGTCAGCTCGACCCGCTCACCGCGAAAGGTGACCTCGGATGTGCCCAAGTCGAGGCACAGCACACCCACTTCGATGCGATTGGCCGCCAGCCCCTGCATGCGGCGGGTCAGCGAACGGATGCGTGCACCCAGCTCATCGAGGTGGAAAGGCTTGATCAAATAATCGTCGGCACCGGCATCGAGACCGGCAACGCGAGCTTCCAGCGTCTCGCGCGCCGTCATCACCAGTACGGGTGTCTTGATATTGTTGCGGCGGGCTTCGATAAGTACGTCCAGGCCGTCCTTGCCCGGCAGCCCCAGATCCAGCAGCACTAAATCCGCCGTCTGATCGCGCAAGGCGATAAGCGCCTGGCGCCCATCGTGCAGCCAGGTCACGGTATAGGAGAGACGCTCCAGTGCGCGCTGAATCGCCGCGCCAAGCTGGACGTCGTCTTCTACGAGAATGATGTGCA
>Ga0302313_10001203_pt1 | contig 20245 bp, 14 predicted proteins | sample III_Palsa_N2_2_FD_200454 | JGI IMG/M metagenome (GOLD analysis project Ga0302313, IMG submission 200454) | Peat permafrost microbial communities from Stordalen Mire near Abisko, Sweden - III_Palsa_N2_2 | ecosystem: Environmental > Terrestrial > Soil > Palsa > Peat permafrost | place: Sweden...
TTTTTTTCGACCACACGGCCGATGGATATCCGGCCGATGACCGGGGGCGTAATAGCTAATCCTTTCAACATGACTCTATCCTTATAAATTGGCCTGGCCCGCCCCGGTTAGCGCTGGGGGCGGGCAAGCACAAGCAGTCCCAGCGCAGGGGCGATTGACTTCGGTGGAATAACCGGGGATTACGTACTAATAAGAAACCGGCGGCTGCCGGGTTTGGTGAGGGGGTAGCGTTGGAGTAAGTCAGGCTGGGCCTGTAAAAGCTTCTCCATATCCACGCCGAGGCTGTCTTTGCTGCGTTTCCAACTGACCGCACCGGTTTCAAACACCGCCCGGCTGGCATCGGCCATGCGCTGCTGGATCTTCTGCATCAATTGCGCCTCGACCTGTTCACGATGGGCAATCTCCTCCCGAACCGAGACCAAATCGGCAAAGGTCGCCGACAGGTCACGATCCTGGGTGAGATCCAAGGTATGCCCCGCGTCGTGGGGATAGAGACAGCGCAAGGCGACATCGGCGGAATCGCTGCCATCAGCAGGCGGCGGGACATCCATTTCGACGTAACGCCAGAATTGACGTTCCAACTCAATCAGGCGGTTTATTAATACATCGTCCCGCTCAATCCGGTAAATCCGGATTTCCTGGCCGCAGATCAACACGCAGACATCCGCCGCGGCTTTGCCGGTGACGGCGAGCTGGTGCTGCACCTGGCAGACGACATAGTCCGGCACTCCGTCGCGCCACAGCCGAGCCCCAAATTCCCCCGCCGTTTTACATTCCAGGATCTGTACATCGGCCGCGCCAACGATCTCCCGATCAATATTCGCCAGCATCCAAGCTTTGTCCTGATCGGGATGCTGCAAGACCGCATTGATGCGTCTGACACGATTGCCGGAGCGTTTTGTGTAGTGCGCGGCGACAATGGGCTCCAACAACGTGCCCCAATACATCGGGTTGGTTTCGTCGTTGGGATCCACTTTGGGCAAACCGCCATCCCTGCCGGTCTTGACCAGCCATAGCTCAAGTGGCGACTGATAGGGATTTAAGCCCACGGCCGCGCCGGCATCGCTGCTGCCAATGCCTCCCTTGCGCACCGTCAGCCATTCATCCCGGCTCAAGGTATTCGTTTTGACAAGCTTTAAAGCCGGGCGGCGCGGTTCTACTCCTGCTGTTAGGATCATGATGGGGTTCCATAAATGACACAGCCCGGCGAGCGGTTAGCTTGACCGGGCTGCTATGTCGGATTGAATATTCAGCTCGCCATTAACAGGGCTTGTTCCAGCGCCTTCTGCTTCAACGTCGCACCTTGACCGAACCAGGCGGATTCCAGCCGGTGATCCGTTGACCGCGCCCGTCGCTGGTGATCTACGTATTCCGTGACCGCATTGAGCAAACCAAATGCCGTGGCCTTGGACGAGGCCAGTTCGGCGCCTTTGCCGTCGCCCTCATAGAGCGCCAGGACTTTCTTCATCGCCCGCTCGTTGCTAAGTCCCGTTGCGGTGGTCGCCGGATCGGTGAAGACCCGCAGGAAGTAATTCATCGCTTCATGCGACTTCACCCGGCGCTCGGAGAGGGTTTTCATGCGATACATAAAGGAATCCCAGGCCGAGACCGAAATCCCGAGTTGCTTTTTAACCGCTTGAGGATCGAAACTGGTGCTATGCGGCACCTTGACCGCGCCGCTGCCATTCGACAGGGCGACGGCCAGGGTGTTGTTGCACACGACCCGGATGCTGGTGAATTGCGCCGTGGTGGCCAATGTGCCGTCGCACGCGGTGGCGAGCAGTAAATACCCGTTGATCGTATCGTTACCCTTGAGCGTGGTCGATTGATTGGTCTTAGCCAACGCCCAGATCTTGCGACCGCCCTTCAAGACGCCGGCCGTTTCCAGCTCAAACCCGGAAATCTCGGTTAGATCTCGATAAAACTCCAGGATTTCGCGGGGCTGGACGACTTGGTAACGCTGGCTGACCACGGACAGCGGTTCGTTGGTGTCCGACCGAAAAAGCACCTTCTGTTCAGGGAACGTCATAATCGCCCCTAAATTGCCGGCGCTTTCGGTCATAAACCGAACCGGTGTTTCCTTGATTTCAAAGGCGATGCCGGACTGCTGTGCCCAGACTTCGATCGATTGTTTGGCGCTGAGACGATTGCCCAGGCCATGCCAAGGTGTGTCGTTGATATAGGCCATATTTGTAATGAGATGTGCCACGATGTATTTCCTTGGTTGAGTTCGAACGTGACGATGCCGCCGAATAAAAATCAGCAGAGATAAGTCGCATGTGAGATGGATTAAGAGGGTGCTACGGGGACGCGGCTACTGAATGCCGCAAAACAGCAAGTCGATTTGATCAGGTGAAATTCGAAGGGCGCTGACTAAACGTATAGTGGCAGGCGAGGCAGCGGCAGTTGTTGAGAACTTTGTCGTCGACCATTTCGCCCAATGTTGCACCGGCGGCACAGCCTGCGGCGCCACCCACTAGGGCGCCCAGTACCGCACCCGCAACACCGCCGAGCATGGCGCCGAAAGGACCGGCAACCAACCCGACCATGGCGCCCATTTCTGCGCCGGACAGCAGAACCGCCGCGCCGCTGACGGCACCCGCGACGGTACCAATGGCGCCGCCGGCCTTCCTCGCATGATTTCGTGTTTCAACACGCCCAGACTGACACTTGGGGCAGGGCGGTGGTGCCATCGGGGGTGCTCCCGCCCGAGATCCCGGGAAAAAGTTGTCGGGCTCGTGCGTTTCGCGGGCGCCATAGAACGCGTGCGCGTCATCAGGCTCATCGGGATCGAATGATCCATTAAATTGATTGGGCATGTCCGATGGCCTTCCGTGCGGCTCGTTCGGCGGTTTTACGCAGATAGGCGGACGTGAGTAGACCGGCGACAAAGACAATGGCAAAAACCGCAAGGTATTCAAAGGGAGAAATCACGATGGCTCCTAAGACTGAAGGGCATCAGCAGAACAATTCGGCTAATGGAGCGACGATTTTTATCTCGCTCCGACCAGTGATATGTGTCTGAGATTTTCTGCAATCCACCGTGCTGACGGCATAAACGTAGAGTAATGCCTCAGCTCGGTGCGCCAACAAGAAATCGACGTGAGAAAATATTAATAATCTGTAATATATCTCGGGATTTCGGCGTGGCTGGATCAGTTTCTTAAGGAAGATTAATTACAAAAAAACCACAGTCGCTTCGATCTCCGCAATAAGCTGCGCGTCGTCGTTTTATGGGTGATGAGCACCGAAATGAAAGGTGTATGTAATAAAAATTACGCCATTAAATATTGCGGTATTTACTCATTTCACGTAATTTTGCTAACTGGAAAATTCCAATGTGTGTCTATGTTGGTGTGTGTTTTTTGGTGGTGAATTTCCTGCCCATACACTGAAAGACTGAATTCGGAACGTGAATGGCGTTGATTGAGCTTAATTAAGCTGCCCCCTGATACGTTCTATTCGTTACCCCAAAATAATATTGCGGTTAGCATGCGTTCATCCTTGTCATCTATTTTTTCCCGGTTAGCGCAAGCGCAACAAGCTCATCAGGCACGACTCACTGGCGCGGGTTTCCACGATCGACGGGGCGCACTATTAATGGTTCGGCCTATCTGGGCCAAAGCGATAGCCTGCCTGATGGCGGTGGTGTTATACCTCAGTCCTATCGCATTTGAATTTGACGAGATTGCACAGGCCGCACCGATTGTCGACCCGCATGCGCCGGTGGTATTCCAGCCGAGTATCACGCAAAGCAGTACGGGCGTGCCAGTAGTTAATATCGCAGCCCCAAACAGCAACGGTTTAAGCGTCAACAGTTTTAGCTCGTTCAATATTGATAGCACCGGCCTGGTGCTGAATAACAGCCTGTTCAGCGGCACGCCGCTCGCCGGCGGTACCATCAATGCCAACCCCAATTTGGCGGGGCGCACGGCCAGCGTCATTCTGAATCAGGTGACCTCCACCGGTCAGGCCTCAACCCTGCTCGGGCCACTGGAAGTCTTTGGTAATCCTGCCACGGTGATTATCAGCAACCCCAATGGCATCTCGGTCAATGGATTGGCCCTGACCAATACCACGGGGCTGGTGTTGACCACTGGGACGCCGCAGTTCCTGACGGGCGTCGGCGGGACTTCGACCTCTTTTAATAATGCGGCGAGCGTGGCGTACAACGTCAGCTCCGGCAATATCACCATCGATGGACCGGCTGGCGTGAATGGCCCCGGTGCCGGGATTCAGGGGACTAGTGGGTCACTGGACCTGATCGCGCAGACGATTAACTTGAACGCACCGGTCTCGGCGACCGGTCAGGTCAACTTGATCACAGGCAATCAACTGGTGACCCCCATGGCCACCGGGACCAATGGCTCCACCTATGGCGTCAGCGCCAATGGCGCGACGAACACGGCGGCGGCGATCGGCAATGGTGCGGTGGCGATTGACGCGAGCCAATATGGCTCGGTGACCAGCGGGCAAATCTTTATCGTGTCTACGGCGGCTGGGATGGGCGTCAACCATGCCGGACCTCTGGTGGCAACAGCGGGCAATGTGGTGGTGACCTCAAACGGTGACGTGACGGTCGGTCAGACGGCCGCTAACCAAAACGTTATTCTGACCAGCGCGGGCAACACCACCATCACCGATGTCGGCCAAGCCAACCAGAACTATACCGTCAACGCCGCGGGCGATATCAATGCGAGCGGGGCGATTTCGGCGGTGCAAAACGCCACGCTCACCGCCGGCGGCAATCTTAATGCGGCATCCGTAGCGACCAACGGCGCCGCGACCTTGGGTGCCGGTGGGTCGATGACCGTGGGCAGCGTCGCGGGGCTCAACACGTCTTTGCAAACCACGACCGGCGATTTAACCGTGAATTCGGCGCTGAGCGCAGCGGGTACGCTGAACGCGAGCGCGGGGCAAGATCTCGTCGTTAACGGCGCCGTGCAGGGCGGTAGCACCGTCACCTTGGCCGGCGGTAGAAACGCGACTGTCAACGGTGTCTTAACCGGCGTAGGGACGGTCACGCTGACAGCGCAAAGCGGGAATGCGCAAGTCAGCGGCAGTCTAGAGTCGAATGGCAACGTGTCTGTCACCGCCGGTCAGAATGCGACACTCGCTGACGTGCAGGCGCAGGGCCCGGTCTCGATTACCGCCCAGACGGGCACGCTGTCGGGCGGCGCTGTTGCTTCCTCTCAAGATGCCGTGACGCTCAATGCTGGTCAGAACATCCAACTGAGCGGTGCGCTGCAAAGCGCCACTACCGTGGGCGCCACGGCAGGCGGATCCGCATCGTTCGGCAGTGTCGCCGCACCGGGCGCGATTACGCTCCAGAGCGCTCAGGATACGACGGTCGGCGGTGATCTCACGGGTGGCTCAACGGTGACCGTCGCGGCGGGCGGCAACGCTACCCTGCAAGGTAGCACGGCATCAGTGGGCAATCTCAGCTTAAGTGCGAATGGCGGCATGCTTTCCAGCACCGGCTCGTTAACCACCAACGGCAGCTTGAGTGCCAGTGGTCAGCAAGGAGTGAACCTTGCCGGCACAACCTTCAGCGGGGGCAATGCGACGCTCAGCTCAAGTGCCGGTAACGTTGCCGTCGCCGCACTCAGCAGCCCAGGCACGATTGCCATTACGGCCGGGCAAGATGTCAATGCGTCAGGCTTGGTCCACAGCGGCCTGGACACCACCCTCACCGCCACTCGCGACGTGAACCTGAACGGCGGTCTCGAAGTAGACGGCACGGCGAATGCCGCAGTAAACGCCGGACGAGATATCAGCGGTACCACAATCAACGTCGCCAACAACACGACGTTGTCCGCCGGACGTAATCTTTCCCTGAGCAGCGCGCTCCAAACCGGCAATAATCTGAGCGCCACCGCGACGCAGAACTTGAATGTCGCTGCGATCACCGCCGTCGGCACCGGCACGCTGACAGCGACCAACGGTAGCGCCACCCTTACCGGGGCGGCACTCACAGGCAGCGATTTGACCGTCACGGCCGGCACCAATATCAACGCTCAAGGCAGTGTCGAAAGCCTGGGTAATCTGAATCTCAATGCGCAGAGCGGTAATCTGACGGCGGGCGGCACCGTCGCCAGCGCTGGAACCGGCACGTTGAACGCCGGGCAGACCTTGGCCTTAAATGGTCAGACCACGGTGTCGGGCAATGCCGTCTTAACCGGTAACGCGATTACGACGCAAGGTTTGGCGGTCGGCGGCAACCTGACGGCCACCGCGCAAACGACGCTGGATACCTCGGCCGGCCAGCTGAATGCCGCTTATACCAGCACGGCCCCCGCGCTGAGTGTCGGTGGTAACGCCACCTTGAGCGGCGCGAACGTGACCACGGCCAATGCGGTGATTGGCGGAACCTATAGCGCAACCGGTACCACCAGCCTGACAACCGGCGGCACCGCGGCGTATCAAGGTAACGCAACACTGACGGGCGGCACAGTCACCAACGTCGGCCAGCAGATGGCGGCAGGCAACCTCACCGTATCAGGCACGACCGTCACCAATCAGTCCAGCGGCGCATTGTCCGCGCTGCAAACCGTAACCGTCGACGCCGCCAATGTGGCCAATGCCGGGTCGATCTACGGGCCCACCACGAATTTGAATGTCACGGGCACCCTGAGCAACTCGGGTGGATTGCTGGCGACCGACACCTTGGCGCTCTCGACCGGCCAGTTGAATAACAACGCGGGTTTGATCTTCGCCGGCGATGTCAATAACCCCACTGCAGCGGTCGGCAATATGACGGTGACGGCGACGGGCAGCGGTTTTAGCAACACCAACGGCCAGATCCTCGCGCAAAATAGTTTAACTCTCAATTTAGCCAATCAGATCCTTGACCCGTCCGCCTCGACCACCGGCACGCTCAACGGCGGTAACGCTTATATCCTCAACGTCCTGGGCATCGATAACACCGGTACCTGGACCTTGCCCGGCACCGCGGTGACCGTTGCCGCGACCCAGGGCATCACAAATCTAGGCACGATCAACCAAGGCGCCGGGACGCTGACGCTGAATGGCGCCGTGAATAATTCAGGCGGCATCACTGCCCAGGATTTGACGATCAATGGCTCGCTCGCCAATCAGGCGCATGCCAGTGTCACGGCCAACGACGCCTTGACGCTCAATGGCTCAGGGACCAATGCCGGTACTGTGTCGGCATTGAATGCGTTAACCATCACTGGCACTAATTACGATAACTCGAACGGCATCACGCAAGTCGGTAGCAATGCGACTACCAGCGGCAGCGGCAATCTCAACATCAACCTGAGCGGCAATTTAGGCAACGCCAACGGCACGCTCAGTGCGATCAATAACCTGACGATTGCGGCGAACACCATCAATAATGCGGCATCGTCGACGGTGACGACCAGCACCACGACCACCACGATTCTCAATACGCCGCTGTTGATGTCTACGGTGATCGGCACTGAAAACATCAATGTCTTCGTTCCAGATCCCGATGATAACGGCAACATCCATACCTCGACGTACGACATTATTTCGCCGGCTACGCTAGGCGGCATCTTGTCGGTCGCGGGTAACGCCGTCACGATGCCAAACTGCCAATCCAATTGTGCTACGACAACTGCCCCCGTCGCGACATCGGGTACGGTGCAATACGTGCAAGTTGGCATGATCGACGGTCAAAACGACATTACGGGGGCCCCGCAAGAAGGTGCGTTCTGGGTAGTGCAAGACGGTTCGGTAGTCGGTGCGATGGCTAGCCAGACGCTGACGATACCGACCGTGACGGAAACCACCACCACGGTTCAGGCGACCACCGGCAGTTCGGTGATTGTTGCCGGCCAAAACTTGAGTATTACCGCGAATAGCCTGAATAACCTGGGCGGTACGGTCAGCGCGGGCAACGACGTCAATCTAAACATACAGTCTTTGTCGAACGGAGGCGCGAGCTACAGTTCAACCGTCACCGATACGGTAGACGCAGCATCGCTGAACGCGTTTCTCAGTGCCTTGCAAACCATGAATGTTAATGGCGCCGTGAGCTTGATTGGCAGTGGCAGCTTGGAAACCACACCGACCTCCTTTATCTTCGATGCGCCGGGTACGGTGGCTTCGCCCACGGTAACGTCATCGCTGACCATTCAAGGTCAAACAGGGCAGATCGTGGCGGGCCACAATCTGAATCTGTCGGGCGGCACGCTGACTAACGCAGGCACGTTATTGGCCGGTAACGATGTGAATATCACCGCCTCCAACTTTACCAACCTCGGGGTGAACAACGGCACGTTGACGACCTCCACGGGTTGTGCCGCAGGTTATTCGGCGGGCTGCTCGGGGCAAGTCACTACCAACCCCAATTCGCAAAGTTATAGCTATACCCAGACCAACAGCACGATCACCGCTGGCAACGACGTGGTGATTGCGGCGCCCACCTTTCAAAACCAATATGGCAATGTGGTGGCCGGGCGCAATGTGGTGATCGGCGGTACTGGCACGACCGCCAGCGATGCCTCGACTACGCCAACGAGCCTGACCCAGGCGAGCAGTGTGACCAACACTTCCGGCTCCATCGACGCCGGCAACGATGTGCAAATCAGTGCCGGCAGCGTGGTCAACACCATCGCCGCGCCGGTTCTGGTTCACCAAAATTATGGCAGCGCAACACCCTACTCGGGCTGCAATGGCGGCACCAATACCGGGACGTGCGAAGCCTACGTGGACGTTCAATCGGCCAACCCGGCGACCATCACGGCCAATCACAACGTCACGATCAGCAGTGCTAGTTTGAACAACACCGGAAGTTTGATCACCGCGCTCAATAACGTTGCGATCACAGCCAGCAGCTCCGCCACCAGCACGAACCAAACCCTGTCGGCCTACTGGTTCGGCGATTTTAATAACTTTGGAACGCAATATTCGGCGTGGGGCTGTGCCGGCAGCGCCTCAACCTGTCAGTCCTTATATGGCAGCGCCTATGTGCCGGGTCAAACCCAAGATCCGGCGGGGTTACCCTCGGCCGTTGGCTTGCCCAATTTTGTAGCGGCCACGATTCAAGCGGGCGGCACCTTGTCGGTGAGTTCGCCCACGCTCAGTAACACCGGGAGTGTGATCGGCACCACGGTGGCGCTCAGCGGCTCGCAACTGATCAATGGCATCACCAACCCGAATGTTTATACGCCGCCACCGGTGGTCACGCATCAAGTGATTTCATTGGGCATACCGGGTATCCCCAGCGGCGCCACCACCACGATCAACAGCGCCGGGCTGGTAACGACGTTGAACGGCAATTTGATCGCGGTAACCGGCGGTGCTGTGTTAGCCCCCAATACCGCCTTGGGAGCGCAGACAGTGGGTAAGCCGGTTGCCCCGACGGTCACCTCGGCTGTTGCGCCCACCACCTCGACGGTCCAGACTTCCAGCGGTCAGAGCATAACGGTCAGCTATCTGACCAACAACCCGGCCGCCGCGGTGTTGGGCGACATCACACCCGCGAGCTTGTTGGCGAACTTACCGGCCAGCTTGCAGCCGGGCAATGTGCCGTTTTACTACGACCCTTATACCCAAGCTCAATTGGTTGAACAGGCGGCGTTGACGGCCACCGGTCAAAGCAGTTTTTATAGCACCACCACGGCGACCGATAGCACCAGTCAAACATCGATCCAGAACCAGGACACGGCGGCGCTCTACGGCGCCAGCCTTGAGTACGCCGAGCAAAACAATATTGCGCTGGGTACGCAACTGAGCGCCGCCCAACTGGCTCTGGTCAATGAACCGATGCTTTGGTATGTGCAAGAAACGGTGCCAGAGCCGGGCTGCACGGCGACCGGTGGGGCGACCTGCCCGACGGTACAGGCGCTGATGCCCGAAGTGTTACTGCCGCAGAACTACGCCAGCGTGAGCGCAGCCGGCACGATTAGCGGCACCACTGTATCCCTGAATTACACCAACAGTATTCTGAATACCGGGTCCATCACCGCACAAAACTTGACGGTGGACACCGAGAGTCTGACCAACGAAGAACGCTCGACCAACGTCGGCACCATCTACCAGCAGGTAGACGGCGGTGTCGAAGTGACCACCGGCACCGCCGTGCAAGGTGGTGGATTTATGTCTGCGGCCAACTACACGTTGAATGCCCAGACCATTACCCAGATCGGCGGCACGCTGCAGCAGGCGAACACGGACGGCAGCGAGAATCAAGCAGGCACGGCTCAACTGCTGGCGAATCTCAAAACCCAACTTGGCAGCAGCTTTACGCAAACCACGGCCAGCAATCACCTCAACACGACCGTGATTGCCAATCCGACCGATATCTTCGGTGAAGTGATCCAGATGGCGACCATTGTTGCGATCTCGATCATGTCGGCGGGCGCGGCTTCCGTCGGGATTGGCATGGCAGCCGGAAGCGCCGGAGGAGGTCTATTCTCCGCGGGTGTGGCGGGTACGGCGGCCACCGCGACTGCGCCCGCGGTGACTGCGGTGTCGGCAGGCCTCGGCAATGTGGCCCTGTCAGCCGCAGTGGGCGGCATGGTGAGCAGCGCACTGACGCAAGCTGGGAACGGTTCGTTCAATCTTGGAGAAATGCTCGAGGCGGGCGGTACCGCGTTGCTGACTGCGGGTCTGACCAATGGCATCACGGTTGGCGACGGCGGCGTGGGTTGGAGCTGGACCGGCTCAAGCGATAGCTTAGCTTCGCTCTCAGGCGTGCAAAGCGTGGGCAACTCTTTGGTGCCGCAAGCCAGTGCCGCGTCGGGTTCATTGCCCGCCGAAATTGCGGCGATCACGGGCGATGCCGCAATCTCGGCAGGCGTACAGACCGCACTCGAGGGCGGTAGCTTCCTCAGTAACCTGAAAATGGCGGGAGTGAATGATGCGGCGGCGGATGTGGCATTTGCGATAGGCAATCTCCAGCCAACGCTAACCAGTGATCTGGGGGCGGTCGGTGGGGAAATTGCCTATGTTGCGGCGCATAGTGCATTGGGCTGTGCGGCGAGTGCGGCAGAGGGGACCGGGTGTGCGGGCGGTGCCATTGGGGCTGCCTCCAGTGCGTTGATATCACCATTTATCATTCAGGGTATCGATCCCAATGGCGTTGCTCTGAATTCTGGACAAACAGCGGTTTTGGCTGCGCTGTCGACGCTGACAGGAGGTTTGTCCGCCGGTGCGGTAGGGGCGAATGTTCAGGCTGGCGGAATTTGGGGTGAAAATGAAGGGGTGAATAATGATGGAAATCACCCCGAAACGGCGGTCCGGTCAGCTAACAGTTTTGAAACTGCGCTCGCTAACTCTTGGTTAGGGCAGGTAGGGACCCAGATAGCCAGTAATATAACCAATGGCGCGGTGCAAACCGGGAAGATGGTGTACGACTCATTCCAGTCGGCCTATGCTGGACTGCAAGGTGAGCCAGCGAGCCCGACGAGTGCGCTTGGTCAATCGTTTCAGCAAAATGGTGTCCTGCCGACTTTGCAGAGTTTGGCAAACCAGTTTGGCGACGACGCGAACGGCGCATTGCAGGGAGATCCGAAGTCAGTCGGCAACATAGTTACATTTTTTGCGTCATTGGGGATTCCTGGTGCTGAAGGAGAGGCAAGCACTGCCACAAACACCGCAGTGTCGGGTACAAGAGGCTTGGGGCAATATGGCGGAATTTTCTCGTCTTCAACGAACGCCGCAGGCGGGGAGGTGTGGACGTCCGTCGGTGACATCTCGCAGAATGACTTCGCTAGCCTCGTGAATAGCGGTTTGTACAATGGTGACGTCAATATCATAACCGGCGTTCATGGGCTGATGGATGGAACTACTATTGTGGATTCAAGCCTGTACCAGGCCGATGCGAAGGCGTTCGGACACCTCTCGGGGGTAAATGTTTATAACTTCCCCGACTTAAATCCTGCGCAGGTTAAATCAATTCTTAATGGGCCCGGGACAACAATTGGTGGGTTCTGTAATAGCGGAGCCTGCTTGGCTCCCTATAAGTAGTCGTTGAAATCGGATGAGGAATTATGAAGATATATCACGCGGTAATTTGGACTAACGGCCCGGACCAGCCCGGTCAGCGCATCACTATAGTCGCGGACAGTTTGAGTGAGGCTGAAGAAAAGTTGGAGGCCGAATACGGAACGGGCTACGAATACACTCTAACCAACGAAGAAGATGCAGCAAAGCGACGCTAATTTTAGATGAATGTAATCTGAGCAATAGGGGACGGGCCACGGATAACCAGTCTAGGCGGTTCTTGTTTTGCTAATGAGATCGATTTGATGCCGGTTCGGTGCGCCTAACCGTGGGCTGACCCCTATTGTTTCAGTGCGCTTGGTCAATCGTTTCAGCAAAATGGTGTCCTGCCGACTTTGCAGAGTTTGGCAAACCAGTTTGGCGACGACGCGAACGGCGCATTGCAGGGAGATCCGAAGTCAGTCGGCAACATAGTTACATTTTTTGCGTCATTGGGGATTCCTGGTGCTGAAGGAGAGGCAAGCACTGCCACAAACAATACGTTACGTTTCTCTCAAACTACCGCTAGCCCATGGTTCAGTGGGGAAGGTAACTTTGCCGGATTTACAATTAGCGATGTTGCGTCTCAGCTTCGAGCTGGAACACTGTCACCGTCCGATTTGCCCATTCAAACGATCAATGTGGGTGGTGATACTCTCATCATAAACACGCGCTCGTCGCTCGCACTATCGGAAGCAGGCATTCCACAGAGCCAGTGGAGTCTGGTTGACATGACGGGTGATGCCGTGACCGAGGCGGCGATTGCGGCGCGCCTTGCGAAAAACGGCCTCACCAACAGTGGTACGCCGACACTACGTATTACCGGCTCTGGCCAATCTACCAGTACATACATTGGAGGCGGAAGCATTCCGCCTCCAGGAGCAAAACAATGACGGAACTTTGGGAGTTACCGGTACCGGCCTCAGCTTTGCTGACGAGCCCTGAGTTTGTTGTTCGTCCCCGCCGCGAGTGCGAGTTGAGGCTGTCTATCGAAGGCGACGATGGAGGCCCACGTTCTATCGCCTTGGGGTTCGGGGGGGTGGAATCCTACAAGTGCACATTTTTGACATCCTGCACCGCGGACATGTTCAAGCTTGCCTATGGAAAGCTCGTGTCGCTCGACAGTAACTGGCTGGAGGAAGTCCGAAGATCTGGAAGGAAAGATCAAACGACCATCGAAGCATTGCGACACCTGATGATTACCTTTGACGATGGTCCGTGCTACGAAATCATTTGCCGGACGTGGTGCGTCGATGGCTAATCGATCTCGCCGAGAGGCATGCCACGATGGTTAACCGGATGACGCACCTGGTGCGCAATTACGTGCGCGGGACGGGGCTGGGCGAGATCGGCAGTTGCCACCTGTTCCGTCACGCGATGGCGACGCAGATGCTGGAGAACGGCGCGGACGTGCGGTTCATCCAGGCGATGCTGGGTCACGCGGATACAAGACGACGCAGGTGTACACACGGGTGAGCATTCGGGCGCTGAAGGACATCCACACGGCCATAGATCAATCGGGTGTGGTTATCAAGCTCAACATTAAAGGCAACTGACATGGCTGTTGATCTTTCTTGCTACGCACTCGCTCTGCCGGATGATGCCGAAGCGACACTTTTATCGCTTTCGGCAAGCAATCGAGAAATCTTCTCTAGGAAATTCGTGATTTCAAAGGTGCGGGAGGCAAATTCGATTCATAAGGAAATTGCGCTGGAATATGGAATGCACGCGAAATCTTTTTTCATGATAAGTCTCAATGAAAAAAGCGCTGCAAATCTCGTCTTGCAGGTCGTAGATTTGATAAAAGGTGCGTTTGGGGAAGGAGGAGTCATAGTCGTGCATGGAAATGAGCAACTTATGTAGTGATTTGTTGCCACAAACAGTGCGGGGAGTTCGGGAGGCGGTGGAGCGGCGGCTAACGCAATTGGAGCGGCCCGCGAACAAGCTGTTGCGGATGAAGTTGATGGCACCGTGTCTGGTGAGATAATTAGAACAAACAGCGGGAGCACCGACGTCGACGTAACGGATGCAACTGAAAATATTTATGCTGTAAAAGAGCCCGCTAAGGCAAACAATCTTGGAGCGTTCGTACAATCATTAATGATTTATTCGCAGACGGCTGCAGCACGTGGGGTTGATGCGTACTTCTACTACGCATCCGGCACGCCGCAATCCGTTATCAATGCCGCAACGAAGGTGTTGGGGTCGAGCTTTGTGAAGCCTATTCCATAGAGGTTCAGAATGGCATCATTTACATACACATTTTGGACGAACAAATCTGCAACAGCGGTCCTCGGAAAGTTGCGAGATTTGTTTGTTCAACTCGGCTTTTCGTTGAAAAATTCTCGGTCCGGAATGTGTCACGTATGGAATGAGGAAGGCGAATGTTCTTTAATTGATGTAAATTTCCTGCAGAGTATTGATAGCAAGAAATTGCCTTTGGGTATTCAGTGGTGGCGTGGCGAGGAGGACATTTTCGTTACGTTAGCCATAGAGAAATCTGTCGGAGGAATAATTTGCTATGTACGCCTTGTCGGCTTGGCGCGAGCAGAACAGGCAGAGATTGCGCGGCTGCTAATTCTGCACGTTGTGCCAGACAAGCACGAGTTCCCAGACGATTTTTCTGTATTTCAGCTTGGTGCTCAGTAGCCACAAGCCGGTCGAAATGATGACTATGGCGTTACAACGGTAGCTTCGCCCAATAGTATTGCCAATTTGTAACAACGGGGACAGGTCTACAAATTGCAGCGTAAAGCCCTGCAATTTGATGGCGGTCCAGAGTGTGATGCGCATGACTGATTGAATTGTTGGCGCGAGGATTGCTCAATTCGTGGGCTGACCCCCATTGTTTTTGATATATATCAAATTAATGCTACCCAGCCGACGACGGTATATCAGAGTACCGTTGCCGAGACGTTTAATGTTAATACGGGTCAATTTCAAAGCGGTGGGGCGCAGCAATCGATTGTGACGAATCGCTCGGTGTTTACTGCGCCGGAAAAAATTGGCTCAGTCGTTGTTAATGGTGGGGGGTGATATGCGCAAGTTAGTGATGCTCGATAAAGATGGTTACCTGACGGAAGTGGATCCCAAAGCTTTGTTACGCGAAGCGCTTACGTTAAGGGCTTATATTGAATCAGCATCAAATGCAGAAGAGGCGATTTTTAAATATAAAGAAAAGCTGTTACCCCTGGTGAACGCAGCAATTAACAATAAACTTTTAGTTCCTTACAAAGGTAGCCCTTATGAAACTCGATTAATTCAAGAAGGAATCGAGCCCGATTTGCCAAAGGGAATTAAGGACCATTACTTCAAATTTCTGGCTCGGATAAAGGGTCGCAAGGTTCCTTATCCACCAGGCACCCCAATCGGTCCAGATGGTCGTTTTTTGCCCGATAAAATTGATAATAACGGTAACAGTTATCGATGGGTTGAATTTGAAGACTGAGGATCGTCGGAACAGCACGGACAGAGCAAGGGCCAACCCAAAATGGACTGCGCTAGTACGGGAACCTAAGCAATTGAAGCGCTCGCAGATCTGGATGTTGCGCGTAGGGTTAATCGCTACAGTAATGAGCGAGTTCTTTCGCGACTAAAGAATGCACAGAGCCCAACAAATAGCAGATGAGCATAGAAAACTGGATATTCAATGATCCGCCCGACGTTGCCGTCATTGTTAGCCGAAAAATTGTGGTTGAGCACGAGTGGATTGCGTATGTGTCACATGACAGCGGTGACGGTGCGTGGCAATTCCATGTCACTCAGACTGAGCCGGTGAAGGAGCGTGATGCAATGGTGGTTAGCCTGCAAAGTATCGTGAAGATCGATTCTAGCGTTGTAGAGTTGGCAAGCCTTCCGCCAGGATGGCATGCTTGGCGCGCTTCCAAGGATGCTGTGTGGGAACGTGCAAAGATGGAAAGTTAACCCCTATTGAGACAAACAACGATAGGGGATGGGTCAATGACCGAGACTGGACAGTACTTGCTTTGCCGATCGGCCCGATTTTCGACGCTGGAAAAATAATATTGAATTGCCTGATCTCCAGGGCCAATGTCTAACCTCTTAACAGCATGATGAATCGACCCTTATCCAGCGTAACGCGGGACCAATTTTCGTTGAAAGTGCTCTGCCTGTTGAGCGCGATGGCTGCAACGCAGACCGTCTCAGCCGCCGGCATCGTCGCCGACGGCAGCACTGCCACTTCAGTATCGGTCAATCCGGCCGGCCATCAGACCGTGAGTCTAGCCCCCACCGTCGGCGGCGTGTCGAACAACAGCTACAGTTCCTTCAACGTGACGAAGGCAGGCGTCGATCTGAACAACAACGGCATCAACGCCAGCACCATCGTCAACCAGGTCAGCAGCACCAATCCTTCGCTGATCCAGGGCGCGATTACGGTGCTGGGTCCGCGTGCGAATGTGATTTTAGCCAACCCGAATGGGATTACGGTGGATGGCGGCAGTTTCGTGAATACCGGCCATGCGGTGTTGTCGACTGGGCAGGTCAGTTTTATCGATCTGACGCCGACACAAGGCACGATTCAGCGCAACGTCGTGCTGACCACCCACAGCGGCACCATCACGATCGGCCCGGGCGGCTTGTCCGGTACGCTGGTCAATCTCGATTTACTCGCCAAGCAGCTTGCCGTCAACGGCCCGGTGAATAACCCGTTTACCAGCACCACCAGCGGTATCCGCGCCATCATTGGCGACTCCACCAATACCTACGACACCAGTTTTTCGCCGAGCGACGAAACGCATGATTGGCTGACCAGTTCGACCTCGCCGGGTACAGTCAATACCGGCGTTGCCGTTGATATCACCGCGCTGGGCGGCCTGACCGCCGGACGGGTGCAGATTATGGTGACGGACCAGGGCGCAGGGGTAAAGAGTTCGGGACAACTGTATGCCACCGCGGGCGATGTGCTGGTGACATCGACGGGTGATGTGACAGTCGCCGACGGCACCGTCATGGCCGCGCAGGATATTCAGATCACCACCCCAGGAACCGTTTCACTGCAAGGCGCTCAGGTGAGCGCATCGAATGATGTTACGGTGAATGCGGGCACTGTGACGCTGGCCGACGATACAACAGGGGCATCGAACCTTACCGCAGGAAATGCCGTCAGCCTCACCACTACCGGCGACATCACCAATACCGGCAGCCTGATCCAGGCGGGAAGCACCGCATCAGACGGCACCACGACCGGCGGCAATCTGACGCTGAATGCGGGTGGATCGATCACGAATGGGTCCAGCAGCGCCAATCTCGGCATTCTCTTTGCGGCCAATGGGCAATTGGCCCTCACCGCTCAGGGCAATATCACCAACGACAACGCCCGGATCCTGGCGAATCAAGGCATAGACTTGGCCGCTCAGGGTGACTTGCTCAATACCGTTGACCACACAGGTGGCACCAACAATGGCCAGCCGGTCGCGTATTCGGATACAGGCAGCAGTTTTCTGTTTTTCACCCACCGCAGCAGCGGCTTTGATGTGGATTACGGCACTGTGACCGACCCCGATCAACTGGCGTATATCGCGTCGACCAGCGGGCCGGTGACGCTGTCCGGGCGGAATGTGACCAATAGCGGGGGTGTGATCCAGTCGAATGATGCTGCGATTACGATCACCGCCCAACAAGCGTTCAGCAACGCAGCCGTATTTTCGGGCCAAGCCAGCTACGATCAAAGCTGCTGGATCGTCTGCCACGCCAATGCGTCAAGCGACGTGACGCCTTACGGTGGCACGATCCAGTCCGGCGCAAATATTGCAATTACGGCAGGCACCGTAGCGAGCAATACGGGCGGTACCGTCTTCGCCCAAGGCAATATTCAAGTCACCGCGCCCGTCACCTATGCGCAGGGCGTGACGGGGTATTCGGCAATCAATCAGGAACGTGGTTTTAAAGCCTTCTTTGGCAGTACCTGGGCCGAGATTATTGCGACCGACATCGGCGGCGGCTTTACCGCCGACGGGCAGGTGACGCTGATCGGCGACGGGATGATCGAAGGCGGCTACTTCAGCGGCGCGCAAGGCACCACGGCGACGGGCACGATCACGACGGTACGCGCTCCAACCACAACCCCGGTGCAAATCGGCAAGCCGCTGGGATTGCTCGTATGGTAAGGGTGCATAGGCAAAAAAGCCGTGAGAACGGACCGTATTCGCTGTGGCCGGTGCTGATTGTGATGTCGCTGGCGCTGCTGCCAAGCTCACGGGTAGCGGCTCAAACTGTGCCGCCCGCCAGGCCGATCCAAGATCCGGGTCAGCAGTTGATCGACCAGCAGCGGGCCCAGGCTGCACAGCGGGCGCTCGCCCAGCCGCCCGCGACCATCACCAATGCGGAAAACTCGCCATCGGCCACCGCACTCGACATTCCGCTGACTACGCCGATTGAGCAGATTCCCGAGACGGGCGCGGCCTTCCTGATTACAAAAATTGATCTGGACGGCAATACGGTACTGTCCGGCGCACGGATCCATGCCATCACCGCGCCCTTTATCGGTCACCCCTTGGGTTCACACCGGGTCAGTGTCCTGCTCAAACGACTGAACGACGCCTTCGTCTCGGCCGGTTATATCACCACACGGGCTTTGCTCGGTCCGCAAAACCTTGAGTCCGGTACGCTCAAGGTCACAGTGCAGGTCGGCCGTATCAGTCAATACACGATCAATGGCCAGCCTATTCATCGCCTCAAGGCCGGTGAGGCTTCCCAGGGCGGCGGTCTATTGACCGATGCGGGGACCGAATGGGCGTTTCCAGGAGCGCCGGGCGATGCCCTCAACCTGACCGATCTCGACCAGGGTGCGGCTCAAATCAACCGGCTGCGCCGCAACCAGGCTTCGCTGCAGATCCAGCCTGGGCAGAGTCCGGGAGACTCGGTGATTGCGATCAACGATAAGCCGGGGGATGCGCTCTATTACGACGTGGGTGTCGACAACTACGGGAGTAGCGCCACCGGCGTGACGCGCTATCGGGTGGGAGTGGAGGCCGACAACCTGATTGGCTTGCAGGAATCGATCAGCCTTAACTACGTGGGTACGCAAAACAGCAACGCTTTGGTCGGTTCCGTTGCCGTTCCGTTCGGCCGCCACACTTTCAGTTACACGCTGTCGGACTCTGATTACCAGGAATTGATCGGCACCAGTGCCTTGGAATCGGGCCGGACCCTGAGCCATATCTTCGGCTGGAACTATGCGCTTGAGCGCTCGCAAGCCGGCATTACCAGCCTTGACGCCACGCTAACCTGGCGCCGCACGGACCGGACCGTCAACGATATCGATCTGGACCCGCAGCGCATCGCCGTGTTGCGGGTCGGCGGCAACTGGCTGCGCAAGTTTGTGCTGAACGACGCGCCGGGTAATTTCACGCTTGATGCGGGCATTTCTCAAGGGTTGCCGTGGTTCGAAGCCGATCACGATGGTGACGCCATCGCGCGCAGCGATGCGCATAGCCAGTTCACCAAACTCGATGCCACGGCCACCACCACCTTGCCGTTGCCCAAGCTCGGTGCGGCGGAGTTTGTCTATCGCGGTACCTTGAGCGGTCAATACACCAATGTCGCGCTTTACGGCTCGGACCAGTTATATTTGGGCGGTATGGATACGATACGGGGTTTCCGTTCCGGCGAGATCGTCGGCGACCGGGGTCTGTATGCGCGTAATGAAATTGCCTGCGTCAATACGCCGGTATGGCACCAGGCCCGAGTTGAGCCGTATGTGTTTGTCGATGGCGGCAAGGCCGATCTGGTTGCGGTGCCTGGGTTCCCGACCCTGGCCGCTTTCGGTGCGGGCTTGCGCGGCCAGTGGCAATGGCGCCAAGAGCAAATTTCAGGCGAGGCCACCCTCGGCCGTCCGCTGACGCAGCCGGCAAGTTTAGGTCCGAAGGCGACCTTGCTGCTGGCTACGATGAATGTTCATTTTTAAGGAAACGTCGATGAAAAATCCCGCTTCACGCCTGAAATCTGGTCTGCCTGCGCTGTGCATCAGCGTATTTGCCTGCGTCGCACTTAACCTGCCGCTCACCAGCCAAGCGGCGCCGGAGCCATCCAGCAATAACGCGGCGGTGGCGGCATCGGGTGTGAGTACTTTACCGCCGGGTGTGATCGCCGTGGTCAACGGCGTGCCGATTGCGCAGACACAGTTGGACCTCGCGTTACGCGCTTCCAATCAGCCGGACACGCCGCAAATACGTCAGACGCTCAAGCTGGAGTTGATTGCTCGCGAAATCTTCCGGCAGGGTGCGGAAAAAGCGCATTACGGGGCCAAACC
>Ga0302313_10001208_pt1 | contig 20208 bp, 19 predicted proteins | sample III_Palsa_N2_2_FD_200454 | JGI IMG/M metagenome (GOLD analysis project Ga0302313, IMG submission 200454) | Peat permafrost microbial communities from Stordalen Mire near Abisko, Sweden - III_Palsa_N2_2 | ecosystem: Environmental > Terrestrial > Soil > Palsa > Peat permafrost | place: Sweden...
AGGGCTATCAGCGAAGCGATGTTCCCATGCGATGGCGCCCGCGGCGAAGAGAGCAGGATAGATGCCGGCAAGGTAGTAGTCCTTGGCATGCAGCGCGTACATCATGCCGAAGAAGAACAGATAGGCGAAGCCCAGCCAGCGAGCATCCCGGATCGACTTGGCACGCAGCAGCGAGACGATACCCGTATTCCAGAGCAGCGCATTGAGCGGCTGCATATTGACGAACTGCGCCCCAAAAAACTGCAGCGGGTTGAGGATAGTGTTCTTCCCTTTGACGCGGCCGTTATGCAGAAATTCCAGCGTAGGCCAGTGGTTGTGCACTTGCCAGAGAACGTTGGGCAGCGCGATAACCACAAGCAGCACGACACCCAAAGCGGCATAGCGCGTAAGGAGCATCCGGCGCTGCGAGGTCAGCATCAACCCAAGACCCAGCGCGATCAAAAAGAAAGCCATGGACGGCTTGTTCAGCAGCCCAACGCCCGCGCTGATACCGAAGAGCGTCCACCACAGTCGTGCAGAGTGTCCCCGCTGAATGAGGACGATAGCCAGGATGCAGAAGCTCCAGAACATCGCCTCGCAGGAGTTCATGGAAAGAAACCCATCCGTGCCAATGAACTGCGGCGTAAGGATAAGCGCGAACATCCCCAGCGCCTGCGAGGGCTTTCGTCCACCCAGCGCCCACGCAATGAGCCCGCCAAGGAAGACCATAATCGCCCCAGCAACAGCAGAAAGAATACGTATCGCGAAGACACTGTCGCCAAAAAGCATCTCCCCGAACCGCGCCTGCACCGCAACAATAGGCCCGTGATCAACATAACCCCACGCAAGATGCCGCCCGCAGGCAAGGTAGTAAAACTCATCGCGAAAGTACCCATACCCGAGGTGCTGCGTGTACAGCGTAAGGACGAAGGTAACCACAAGCTTGATGGCCGCGAAGATCGCAGCGACGCGGAGCGCATCACGAAGGCTTTGGTCGGCGGGACGGGCGATGGTTGTTGGCGTCGGCATGGTATGAGGGTACGCGAGGGTCGTGCAGGCGGTTCCCCAAAAAAAGTTTAAAGCCGGGTACGCCATGGGAATTGCACTGTGTAGACGGGGATAGCCGTGGTGCTGGCTTTAGCCACAGTAAGCAGCTTGCGTCGCAGCAACCACCGTACGGAGGACTGCGCCGTACTGCGCGAGAGCCCCGTATTTTCAGAGAGCTCCTGGTAGCTGATAGGAATCGCTTCTTTTCGCCGCGCCTGCTCGCCGGCAAGCCACAGATACACAAGGAACGCCGCAGGCTTGCGGTCGTGGCCGGTCAGATCGCGGAGCAGCGTATCTAGAATGTAGTCGTCGAGCTTGATTTGCGAAACCATAGCTGTACCAATCATGAGTATAGCGAGGAAGAGGCAATTGTTGTCACGGGCATAACTGCCTATGCTCATCTTCAGGAGGAAGCCTGAATGATTCGAGGAATAAAGTTTGTAAGTGTGCCAGTGACCGACCAGGATGCGGCATTGAAGTTCTGGACCGAGAAGTGCGGCTTCAAGGTGGCAACCGACCAGGATTTTGGGTCGCAACGATGGATCGAGTTGATGATTCCGGGAGCGGACACGGGGCTGGTCTTGTTTACGATGCCGGGAGATGAAGCACGAATTGGGACGGCGCAGCCGATGTCGCTGTGGTGTGATGACGTGTTTGCGACGGCTGAAGGCTTGGTGGCCAAGGGTGTGGAATTTGAGAAGCCGCCGAAGAAAGAACATTGGGGAACGAGCGCCATCTTCAAAGATCCAGACGGAAATAAGTTTGTGTTGAGCAGTCGGTAACACAGCTTGTCCGATACAAAACCGTCTTATGGGCGAAACTACTTGAAGGAGGACCATCCCGATGGTCTCGCGCTTCCTCATCCGTTTCGTTGCCGTTTCAAGCGTGTTCCTCGCGAGCATGGCCGCGCAGTCGCGCAAGCCGCATGTGCTGATGATCTCCATCGACGGTATGAAGCCGGAGTACATCACGCACGCAGAGGAACACGGCCTGAAGGTTCCTAACCTGCGCCTGTTTCTAACCCAGGGCAGTTACGCCGAGGGTGTCGTGGGCGTCGTGCCGACGGTGACATTCCCCAGCCACATCACCATGATTACCGGCGTCTGGCCCGCTCAACACGGCGTCGTCGCCAACGCTTTGTTCGATCCGCTCGGGGATCTTCACGGCGAGTCGTACTGGCACTTCCGCCAGCTAAACGCGGAGACCCTGTATCAGGCAGCCGATGCCGCCGGGCTGACTACAGCCTCGGTCGGCTGGCCCGTCACGCTTGGCGCGCCAGTGGATTACCTCATCGCCGGATACGGCGAGCCAACGAGCAGCCCATCGCCCGAAGATCAGCCGCTACACCCTTTGGACATCAAACAGCAACTCAACGTTTCGCTCGCGCCAGGCACCGATGACGACGATCATCGCGCCGCCTGGGCTGAAGCCATCATCCGCAAGTGGAACCCCAACTTCGTCCTTCTGCACTTCAACGACCTCGACAAGAACCAGCACGCCCATGGCCCATTCAGCACGGAGGCAGACGCCGCGATGGAGCATCTCGATCGTCTCGCCGGTGAAGCCATCGCCGCCGAGCAGGCGACTGATCCCGAATCCATGATCGTTGTCGTCTCCGATCATGGATTCGCGCGCGTCGATCGCGAGGTCAACCTGAACGCCTACTTCGTGCAAGCGGGCCTCATTACATTGAAGGCTACAACCGCGACTGGCAAGGGGAATATTGCTTCCTGGGATGCAGAGTGCAGGCTCGAGGACGGAAGCGCAGCGGTCGTTCTCAGAGACCCGAACGACAAAGCGCTACTAGCCAAAGTCAAAGCCGTGCTCGATGCGATGAAGGCCGACCCCGCCAATGGCATTGATCGTGTCCTCGATGCGGACGAACTGCATGAACGCGGCGGCTTTCCCGATGCTTCGTTTCTGATCGACCTGAAGCCAGGATGGTCAACACGCGGAGGCTTTCGGCCTCCGTTCGTGATCGACACTCCCGGCATAGGAACGCACGGCTATCTCCCCGACCACCCCGAGATGCGCTCCGCATTTTTTGTCATGGGCCCAGACGTAACACGAGGCAAAGATATCGGCGTGATGGACATGCGGCAGATCGCACCGACCGTGGCGAAGATGCTGCATATCAAGTTGCCGGCAGCGAAGATGAAACCCGTGGCCTACGAGCAGAAGTAATCGCTAAGTATCGATCTGCACAAGCCCGGGTTCCTGCGTCTCCGCCGCAAAGTAGCGGCGAATCTTTTCAGCAGACGCCTTGTTCACCACCGCGGTCAGCGAGTCCGGATTCTTCTCCGCCGCCTGCTTCAGCGCGCGAACGCTCCCAAAGTGCTCCAGCAGCCGCTGACGCGTAATCGCGCCAACACCCGGTATATCGTCGAGCTCGCTCGTACGATCGCGCATCTGCCGCCGCTTGCGATGGTACGTAACAGCGAAGCGATGGCTCTCATCGCGAATCTTCTGGATCACATGCAGCACAGGCGACCGTCGGTCCAGCACCACAGGATCGTCCTCCTGCCCGTGCACGTAGATAATCTCCTCGCGTTTGGCGATCGAAGCCAGCGGCTGCGTCGTCAGGCCGATCTCCGTAAGTGCATCAGCCGCAGCGTGCAACTGCCCCAGCCCACCGTCGATAAGGATCAGCGAAGGCATCGGCTTGTTGTCGTCCTGCAGCTTCTTATAGCGGCGATGAATAATCTCGCGCATGGACGCAAAGTCGTCGACGCGCGTCACAGTCTTTACCTGGAACTTGCGATAGTCAGACTTCTTCATCGCGCCTTTCTCCCACACCACCATCGACGCAACCGTCTCCGCGCCCTGTATGTGCGAGATGTCGAAGCACTCAATGCGGTCCGGCGGCTCGGCCAGTGTCAGCGCATCTTGCAACGCCTCCTGCATGTTCTTGATCGACGGCGCCATCACACGGAAGCGCTGGTCATACGACTGCTTCGCATTCTGGCAAACGAGGTCCACCAGAGACCGCTTGTCGCCACGCTGTGGCGCAGCAATCTCAATCTTGTGCCCAAGCTTCTCGCGCAAGGCATCAGCCAGCAGCGCGCGATCAGGAAAATCTACCGGTACATAGATGTGTCGCGGCACATACGACTGATCGAGATAAAGCTGCTTCAACAGCGCGGAAAAGAAGACCGGCGCGGAAAACGGCTCAGCGGCCGCCGGCGCAGCAAGCGGGCTCCGCTCTTCCAGAACTTCAGAGTCGGCCTCGATCTCCGGTGCAGGATAGCTCGGCTCCGGCTCCAGCGCAGGCTCCGATTCATCATCGGTAAGGTAAGGATTGCTAGCCGCCTCAAACTCCCACAAGTCTTCCCAGAACATATCGCGACGGTCGACAATCTTCCCGCCGCGCATATGGAAGAGGTTCACAGCAAGCATGTCGTTCTCAAAGTGAAACCCGAAGACATCGGCATCCTCACTCTCATCGGTGGAATGAATCCGCTGCCGGTCCTGCGCCTGCGAGACGGTAATCAACTGGTCGCGCAACCGCGCCGCCAGCTCAAACTGCATGTTTTCCGCAGCCTGCTCCATGCGCGCGGTCAGCCGCGCCTCCAACTCGCCCGACTTGCCTTCCAGAAAGAGCTGCACATCCCGAATCGCCTGCCGGTAGTCCTCCTGCGAGATCAGGTCCTGCACGCACGGACCCAGACACCGCTTGATGTAGTACTGCAGGCAGGCGCGCGGATGATAGCGGTTCAGATCGACTTTGCAGCTCGGAATAAGGAAACTGCGGTGGATCACATCCACCAGCCGGTGCGCGAGGTTGCCGGGAAAGTAAGGCCCAAAGTACGCAGACCCATCCTTCCGCAACCGCCGTGTAACGAAGACCTTGGGGTGGCGGTCCGTAAGCGTCAGTTTGATATACGGATAGGTTTTGTCATCGCGCAGCAGGATGTTGAACCGCGGCTTGCGCTGCTTAATCAGGTTGTTCTCAAGCGCCAGTGCCTCGCGCTCGTTAGCGACAAGGATGTACTCAATATCCACGGCCTCGCGCATCAGCGAGCCCGTCTTGGCGTTGTTAACCTGCGTCGCCGCGAGGAAGTAGCTGCGCACGCGGGCGCGCAGGTTTTTGGCCTTGCCCACGTAAATAACCTCGCCCTCGGCGTTCTTGTAGAGGTAGCAGCCGGCTCCAGTCGGCAGGGTTCGGATTTTGGCGAGGAGGTCCATAAAAGGGGTTGGAAAAGCAGGATGCGCGCAGATCCAAGTGTATTGGACGCGTCAACAAGGCGGAGGATGCGGCTGTGGGCCAGGAAGTACCCGACGAGACGTACTTGCCGTTGCCGCTCTTATTATTGCTGTTGATCTCTCCCGCACTACCCCTACTTTGTCATCCTGAGCGAAGCGTAGCGCAGCCGAAGGACCTGCCATACCTCCAATTCCCAGCACACCGCTCGCACCTTTCAACCACCAACTTCGCTTCGGTCGTTGCTTGTTCTCACGGAAGCCTGCACTTCCCAAACGCTCGTCATCCTGAGCGTAGCGAATGGACCACTGTATTGGTTGTTGCTTTTTGTTTGTCATTCCGCAGGAATCTGCTTTCCGCTGCGAAACCCCGCGTACTCTGCGAACCCCGCGCTTGCAGTTCCCCCTCTTCAACCCCTGAGACCAGCCTTCTTACCCGTCGGCGTCAATTACCGCGTCTTGAACTGGCGATAAACGACGTACAGCAGCACCGACGTCAGAATTACCCACGCAAACTGGTACCAGTAAAAGAACGGAAACCCAAACAGCGCCGGGGTAGCGCGGGCATAAAGCCCAGGAAAGCACAGCGCGATATACGGCGCGGCCAGAAGCACCACCACCCACCAGGCGGTGCGTTTGCGGGGCTGCGAGTTCGGAGTGGTCTCCATGCAGGAAAGACTATCACTGCGGGCCAGGAACGGGTGGGTCAAGTATTCTGGTTAGATGGATGAAGTTACGAAACCCGAAGGCGCCCAACTGCAGCGTGAGACGGCAGCCAGCCTGCAAAAGGCGGCCGAGATCATGGCCTGCCTGCGCGGCCCCGGCGGCTGCCCCTGGGACCGCGAGCAGACCTTCGACTCCATCAAGCGGCACACGCTCGAAGAAACCTACGAGGTCTTCGACGCCATCGAGCGCCGCGCCTGGCCCGACCTCAAGGACGAGCTCGGCGACCTCCTGCTACAGGTGCTGTTCTACGCGCAGATGGCAAAAGAGGCCGGATACTTCGACCTGAAGGACGTGGCGGACAACCTCAACGCCAAGCTCATCCGGCGTCACCCGCACATCTTTGGCGACGTCGTCGCAGCGGACTCCGGCGCCGTGCTCCGCAACTGGGAACAGATTAAAATGGAAGAGAAGAAGGCAAAGCCCGTGGCCGACGGCCCCGCGTCGATGCTGGATGATGTGCCGCGAACGATGCCGGCGACGTTGGAGGCCGGAAAACTGGGCTCGAAGGCGGCTAAGGTGGGCTTCGATTGGCCCGATGAGTCGGGATTATTTGAGAAACTGGATGAGGAGATTGGCGAACTGCAGATCGAGGTCGCTCGCGGCACCCAGGCGAGTGTCGAAGAAGAGTTCGGCGATCTGCTCTTCACGGCGATGAACCTGGCCCGACATCTGAAGGTGGATGCCGAATCAGCGCTGCGTCGGACCAACGCAAAGTTTCGCCGCCGGTTCGCCGTCATGGAAAGCAACGCAGGCGCGGACGGTCTTGAGGGCCGCTCGCCTGACGATATGGAAGCGTTATGGGCCCGCGCCAAGGCAGAAGAAGGGAAGCAGGATTGACTACAGAGGTTGCACAAGAGGTAAAGCAGGTCATTCGGATTGAAGCACTAACGGAGCTGGAGCAGTTCGACCGCTGTGTGGAGTTGCAAAACGAAGTGTGGTCGTACGACCTCTCCGGAATGATGACGCAGAAGGTCTTTTTGCTGGCGTCGCAGATCGGCGGACAGGTCCTCGGCGCCTTCGAAGGCGAAACTCTGGTGGGCTATGCCATGTCGCTGCCCGCTGTGCGGAACACTCATGCCTATCTTCACTCCCATCACCTGGCGGTGCTCCCAGCCTGGCGCAACGCCGGTGTAGGCCGTCGGCTAAAGCTTGCCCAGCGGGAGGACGCCATCGCGCGCGGATTCGAGCTGATGGAGTGGACCTTCGATCCGCTGGAAGTCAAAAACTCGCACCTGAACTTCGCGAAGCTCGGCGCCATCTCACGCCGTTACAGGCGTAACTTCTACGGCGCTTCCAGCTCCCCGCTGCACGGCGGCCTGCCCACGGACAGAATCTATGCGGAGTGGTGGTTGAAGTCCGACCGCGTCACCCGGGTCCTGGCTGGCGAAGCTCCGGTGATGGATGTCGCCGAACGCGTGGAAGTCCCGGCGGCGATCTCAGAGTGGAAGGCCTCCGATGACGACCGGCCCAAAGCGCGCGAGGTGCAGGAGCACAACGCCGTCGCGCTGGAAGAGGCTTTTGCGCGTGGATTATCGGTAATTGGGTACGAACGCAGCGCCGCCGGTGATGGCACCTTTTTGTTGGGCGTTTGGGACGAAGGGCTGGTTTATTGAGGCACTCGTACGCCAAGGTCACCCAGGGAACAGAGTTTCGCAGTGTAAAACGGTAAGCACAGGGAAAGTGAGCAGAAGGAATGAAGATTGAAGCAATACACATGCGCGAGGTGAACATGCCTCTCGCGTATCCGTTTGAGACCAGCTTTGGCGTGACCACCGCCCGCCGCATTCTGCTGGTAGAGCTTGAGGGCGAAGGCTTCAGCGCATGGGGCGAGTGTGTAGCGGGCGAACATCCCTACTTCTCCGACGAGATGGTCGATACCGCCTGGCACATCACAGAGACCGAGCTGGCCCCGCGCCTCCTCAAACAGGAGATTGAGAGCGGACGCGATTGTCCGGCCCTCTTCGAACAGATTCGCGGACACCGCATGTCCAAGTCCGCGCTGGAAAATGCCGTCTGGGATCTCGACGCACAGCGGCAGGGTGTGTCGCTGGCAAAGCTGCTGGGTGGCACAAGAGACATCATTCCCTGCGGCGTCTCCATCGGGATCCAGCCGACACCGGAAAAGTTAATGGAAAAGATCGAGACTGAGGTCTCCGCCGGCTATCAGCGTATAAAGCTGAAGTGCAAGCACGGCTGGGACGTAAAAATCTTCGAAGAGGTCCGCAAGCGCTGGCCGGACATCCTCCTGAGCTGCGACGCAAACTCGGCTTACCGCATGGAAGACGCCGACCACATCGCAACCTGGGATCAGTTCAACCTGCTCATGATCGAGCAGCCCATGTGGTACGACGACTTCTACTTCCACGCCCAGCTCCAGAAGCGCCTGAAGACGGCCATCTGCCTCGACGAGTGCATCCGCAACCGCCGCGACGCTCAGGCGGCCCTGGAGCTCGGCAGTGGCCGCATCCTGAACATCAAGGTAGGCCGCGTCGGCGGCTTCACCGAAGCCATCGCCGTCCACGACGTAGCCCAGAGCCACGGGGTTCCAGTTTGGTGCGGCGGCATGCTGGAGACCGGAATCGGCAGAGCCCACAACATCGCACTGTCGTCCCTGCCCAATTTCAAGCTTCCCGGCGACGTCTCAGCCTCGAAGCGCTACTGGACCGAGGACATCATCGAGCCAGAGGTCGTCGTAAGCGCTAAGGGCGAGATCGTTGTGCCGACCTCCAATGGACGTGGCTTCGAAGTCGTCCGCGAACGTGTGGAAAAGATTACTGTAAGGCGGAAGACAGTGCGCTAGCACTGTCTTCACCGTCACGGTGAAATTCCACCGTAAATTCTGCACCCGGCACCGTAAAAAAGACTGGCCCCACCGTGCATGTCACCGTCAAAAATACTGTTTTAATGCCCTTTAGCGCAGTGGAATCGGTGTGTTCAAGAGCTGGTGCACGGCCTCCTGAAACGTAATAGGCGCCGGAAGCAGGTGAAAATCGCTGGCGCTCATGCGGGTATTTTCAGGAATAGTCTTAACCATCATCGCCCGAACACTAAAGTTTTCAACAAGATGCGAGTACACCCAGCGATTTCCACCCGCATTCGCCTGCTCAAACTCAATGGTTCCCCCAGGCGCAAGCCGGGCCACAACCCCAAACCCAAAATTCACCGGCCTGATAATCTGCGCCTGAATCCGCGTAACTCGTTTCGAATCAGCATCAATCCACATCCTCCCCTCCAATCCAGTAAGCAAATCTGCAAACATAGTGGGTGGATGAAACGCAGGATCAGGCCGAAAATCAATGACAACCTGCGTGGATGCAGCGGATTCGGGCTGCGGCTGTCCGGGAACATAGGTATAAATCATGGCCTCCGGCATGAGGCTCACAAGCTGCATAACGTCAGTCCGCGTGGAGGTATCCCGCTTGTGGTGCTTGATGAAGTCGGAGGGTGACTGGAGGATAGCGTTTAGCCGCTCTCGTTCAGCGGCGTCCTCCGAGGCAGTGAGAGGCTGACCGTTGCGCTCGATGAGACGCGCGACATCGCCCTGGCGGGTTTCGATGATGAGACGAGTGGTGTCGGTTCGGGCGTCGATTTTGCGGATGCGATAGCGGAGGGGGGTCTTGCCGTCGTCGTCGATGATATGGAGTTCGTTGGTGGCGGCAGCCTGAACCCACGCGTGGGGCTGGCCGGCAGGGTTTGTGGAAACCTGAGGTGTGACCTGATTTTTGGGGTTTGATGCAACGGCGGGGCGGCCGCAGCATAGAGCCAGGAGTGCCGTGAAAAGGAGTTGTGGGGGTGCGCAAAAGGTTCTCTGCGGCAAAGATCGCGGGGAAGAAATCAATTCAGGGGCCTCTCGCCTATAAGATTAGACGAAGAACCTGCCAGACTAGAAGATTGTGCAAGAGCAGCCGCTTGGGTATAGTTCGGCTCAGTGTCCGATGCGGAAACAGTCGCGGGAACGATGTGAGAAGGGCAAGGGACTATGAGGCCAGGGGAAGTGAGTACCGTAATCGGGCGCACGGCAACGTTTCGCGGCGATTTTTCCAGTACCGACGATCTACAGGTAGACGGTAAGTTCGAAGGCACAATCCGGCTGACCGGAGGACGCCTCACGGTGGGTACGGAAGCGCATGTTAACGCCAGCATCGCCGCTCCGGACGTCGTGATCTATGGCCGGGTTGATGGGGATATTCTTGCGACTGGACGAGTAGATCTGCGTTCAACCGCTGTGGTCGTTGGCGATATCTTTGCGGGGCGGTTTTCCATGGAAGAGAATGCCACACTGCAGGGACAAGTCGATCCATCTCGCGCGGGCGAGGCGGCGCCACTTTCGAGTGCTGAACCCTCTAATGTGGCGCGGCCAGTGGTGGAGGAAAGTCTGAGCACGACGCGGACGGCAGATCTTTTCAATACAGAGACAGGAGCCACATTGGGTTCTGGGCGGCAGATGCCCTCAGCGCTGGCTGCGATTGCGGCGGCTGGACGGCTGGACGCCGGCTCCGAGACGGTGCCGTCACGGTATGCGAGCCCGTACGTCAAAGGTGAGGACGAAGGCGGCGATTTGCATTAGATCTGACGCACCACCAGCAACGTCTCTGGAAATGTGAGAGCAGACTATGTTCGACAAGTTCAAGAAGGAAAAGGGCGGCGGGGAGTCTGGGGGCGGCGAGAGGTCGCAGCGGCATTCGCGTGGCTGGAAAGATATTCTGGACCACCTGAAGGCGAGCGATGGGCTGCGGGTGCTGGATTTCGGGGCAACGTCGCCGGCGAATATCAACTACCTGACGGCTCTGGGTCACAGCGTCTACATGGCGAATATCGTGCAGGATGCGGCCAGGCCGGAGTGGATGAAGGCGCCCGATGCCGATGCGCCAAAGGGCGCTAAACCGGAGTTCGATACAGAGCGATTTGCGACTGGAAACTTCGATTTTTCGCAGCGGGACTTCGACATTATTTTGCTATGGGATACGGCGAATTATCTGCCGCCTTCGGTAGTACCGGCTTTGTTTGACCGCCTGGGAAAAGTGCTGCGGCCTGATGGGCGGCTGCTGGCGTTCTTCCATGGCAAGGCGGATGGGCCGGGGACGTCATTCTCGCGGTATCAGTTAACTGATACCGACAACCTGATCATGTTGAGCTCGGGACACTATCCAGTACAGGGGCTGTACCAGACTAGGCAGATAGAAAAATTTCTGCAGGGGTATAGCAGTATCCGTTTTTTTCTAGGCAAGGATAATGTGCGCGAGGTTACGGCCGTGCGGTAGGAGTTAGTTTTGACAGAAAAGGGAAGCCGCCTGAAGCAGCTTCCCTTTTTTTATTCATGCGGTGCAATTACTTTGCAGCTTGCTTGCGGCGATCGGCCCAGCGCTTCTTCATGGCGTCGGCGATGCGCTTGCGGCCTTCGGGGCTAAGCTTGCGCTTGGCCTTCTTGGCGGCCTTTGCTGCGACAGGCGATGCTGCAACAGCTTTGGCAGTGGATTTTGCAAGCGCCGTAAGATTCTTACTTCCCTTGGGGCGACCACGTCTTCCCTTGGCTGGCGCAGAGGAAGCTCCATTCAGTCCGGTGAGTGCAGCGCGGATTCCCTGTAGGCGGGCTATCTCAGCATCGAGCTCCGACAGAATGCGATTAACGTCCATTTCTTTCTCCAATTCTATTACTTCTAGATCCATCAATTTTTAGGTGCGATAACTCGACAGACTTATAAAACGATATAGGCAGGATATTTATATTGCAAATCGAGCTTGCATAAAAATAAGCAATTTGACCTATTTTTTCTCCAAATAATCAGAATAGTTTGATCCATTCCATTACCGCAGTGTGACGCAGAAGCGCATATTGAAGGCTCCTTCATTGATAGAAGTGCTGCCAGTGCTAGACTCTAAGCCGATGCGGACAATTCCTTTACGTCTCTGGGCGCTTGCCATCTTATCTTCGGTGTTGCAGGTGTTGCCGTTTTCTATTGCCGGACCTGTGCCATCGTGGCGCAGGTTGTTCTGCTGGTTTTGCCTGACACCGCTGCTGCTAGCGATGCTGGGAGAGGATAAGAGCGGACAGCGCCTGAGGCCTGCGCAGACTGCGCTGCTGGCTTATGTCTCTGGATTCTTCTGGTATATGGGAAATTGTTACTGGATTTACCAGACGATGCACATTTATGGAGAGATTCCTAAGTTAGCTTCGGTTGGAATTCTCGTACTTTTTTCGCTTTACGTTGCGCTGTACCACGCTCTCCTTGGAACTCTTGTAGGGATTCTGCGAAGAAAATTCAGCGTGCAGGCGGTTTTATGGGCTGTGCCATTTTTGTGGGTCGCGGTGGAGTTAGCACGGGCTCGTATTACTGGATTTCCGTGGGACCTGCTGGGATATACGCAGGTAGATAGTCTTGCTGCTACACGGCTGGCGCCCTGGACCGGCGTGATGGGGCTATCGTTTGTAGTCGCGCTGGTGAATATTCTCTGGATATCGAAGTTACCATGGCGGAGGATTCCAGGCGCTGTGGGCGCAGTGATTCTGGTAGGTGCTCTGTTGCTGGCTGGATGGAAGAGATCCTATATTGCGGCTGCAGCCACGAGCGCTTCGGCGGTGTTATTACAGGAGAACCTGAATATAGGCGCCGCTGCCGGCCCGGGCGAATCCACTGAGAGTTTGCTCGCCGACTTTACGAGACTTAGTTTGAATCCAACTTTTGCGCCGGGAATATCCAGCAGCGATGGAGAAAGGTCGCAGATTATTGCGTGGCCTGAGGCGCCAGCGCCCTTCTTTGATGCCGATACAAACTTTCGCAAAGCTATAAGTAAACTCGCCATTGGCGCACAGACGCCGGTGATTGTGAATGATCTTAGCTTTGGCGCGCGGCTCCCTGATGGCCACCTTGCGGAGTACAATTCGGCTGCTTTTTTTCAGCCTGATGGAAGCTATGCGGGACATTACGACAAGATGCGGTTAGTTCCTTTTGGGGAGTATGTGCCGTATAAGCCGCTGTTTTTCTTTGCAGGAAGCCTCCTGGGGAATCTGCCATTTGTTCCGGGCGAACAGCGCAGGTTGCTTGATTCCGATGGGAAGAGGTACGGGGTATTTATTTGTTACGAGTCTATCTTCGGAGATGATATTCGGCACTTTGTCGATGATGGCGCGCAGGTATTGGTGAATATCTCTGACGATGGATGGTATGGCGATAGCAGCGCTCCATGGGAGCATCTGGACATGGTGCGGATGCGGGCGATTGAGAATGGGCGATGGGTGATTCGGGCGACGAATACCGGAGTTACGGTTGCTATCGATCCGCTGGGACGGATCACGGCTCAGATGCCGCGGCATATTCGTGGATCGATGCGAGTGAAGTTTGGGTATGTGGATGGAAAGACTTTTTATACACGGTATGGAGATTGGTTTGGGTGGGTTTGTGCACTGATTACTGCGCTGGCTCTGGGGCTGAGTTATTCAGGCCGAAGGGCAGTAAACTAGGAGCAGCTGAAAGAACAGGACTGTAACTATATGTTGAATGATCTGGAATTTGCTTACTCCCCGGTGCGCGAGAAGGTGCGTGACTTGCGGGAGTATCTTTGACTCGCCTCGGCTGAGGAAAGAGCTTGCGGTTATTGAAGAGAAGATTTCGGACCCGGCTGTCTGGGCCGATGCGGCGAAGTCGCAGCCGTTGATGCGGGAGCGGAAGCGGCTGGAATCACAGCTTGCCGATGATGCGGAACTAGCGCGGCGCGGCGGTGATATCGAAGCTTACTTCGATCTCATGCGCGAGGGCGAGGCTTCGGTGGAACCTGATCTTAAGCGGGAGATTGATTCGCTGGTGACGTTCTCCGAGGCGCTTGAGTCGCGGACGATGCTATCGGAAGAGAACGACACGCTGAATGCGATCGTTACAGTGCATCCGGGGGCCGGCGGCACGGAGAGCCAGGATTGGGCCGAGATGCTGATGCGGATGTATCTGCGTTGGGCGGAGCGGCAGGGGTTCAAGACCGAGATCAATGAGATTCAGGATGGGGATGAGGCCGGGATCAAGTCGGCAACGTTCACCATTACCGGAGACTTTGCCTTTGGTTTGTTGCAGGGCGAGACGGGAGTACACCGGTTAGTGAGAATCTCGCCGTTTGACCAGGCCAAGCGGCGGCATACGAGCTTTGCGAGCGTGTTTGTTTCACCGGAGATCGATGACTCGATTGTGATCGACATCAAGCCGGACGATCTACGGATCGATACCTACCGCTCAGGTGGGAAGGGTGGGCAGCATGTAAATACCACCGACTCAGCGGTGCGGATTACCCATCTGCCTACGGGCATCGTTGCCGGATGCCAGAACGAACGGTCGCAGCACAAGAACAAAGAGAAGGCGATGAAGATGCTGCGCTCGCGGCTATACGAGCATGAGTTGGATAAGAAGAAGGCTGTGAGCCGGAAGCTTGAAGACTCGAAGCTGGAGATCAACTTCGGATCGCAGATTCGTAGCTATGTGCTACAGCCTTACCGGATCGCAAAGGATCTACGTACCCGCGTTGAAGTGGGTGATGTGGACAAGGTGCTGGATGGTGAGTTGGAGCCGTTTATTCGCGGATACTTGAAGATGCGACGCGAAGGTGGTGTGCCGGCGGCGGTGGTGGATGACGACGTGTGACGTTTGTCATCCTGAAGGATGACAGGTTGCACTAGCTTTGTTTGAGATGGGCCAGGATACTTACCAGCAGCAGCTTTCTGGAGGGTATTGTGGACTCAACTCATATAGCGAAGCCTGACTACGGTATGGATGCGCCGAAGGTCATGCGGAACATGTTCTTGTTCGGCGGATTGTTGTTGATGCTGCTCTTTGTTACGCCGCGGATCATTCATGTTGGACCGGTCGCCCTACAGTTACGCGGTATGTTTGGCGGGACGGGCGTATTTCTTGTCGCAGAAGGATTTTTGTTCCTGTTGTATGTGAAGTTCGGCAAGTTTCGGCATCGGGACTTCATGCTTTCGATGCACGCGTGGCGGAGCGACGAGAAAGTGCTCGATGTGGGTTGTGGGCGTGGATTGTTGCTGGTGGGAGTGGCGAAACGTCTGACTAGTGGTCATGCTACGGGCATCGACATCTGGTCGAACGAAGATATGGGCGGCAACTCGGAAGAGGCGACACAGCGCAATCTGGAGATCGAAGGAGTCACTTCTGTCTGCACGTTGGTGAGTGTGGGTGCCCAGGAAATGCCGTTTCCGGATGCCAGCTTCGATGTGGTGGTTTCAAATCTGTGCCTACACAACATCTATGACAGAGCTACGCGGGGACAGGCGATTATGGAGATTGCTCGTGTCTTGAAGCCGGGTGGGTTGGCGTTGCTGTCGGATTACAAATTAACCGGGCAGTATGCAGCGATATTGCGAGGGATGGGATTTGAAGTGGAGATGCGATGGGGAAATTTTGCGACGACGTTTCCGCCATTGCGAGTGGTGATTGCACGGAAACTTATATAAGCCGGGCCCACGTCAGTCGTTCCTGCCTTCGAGCCAACGGTGCAGCCAGCTTATATGCAGGTCGAGGCGGAGCGATGTATAGCTGAGGATCTCGTGCGTCATGCGTTCGGCAGCGTCCAGGTCGTCGATGTGGCCGAGCTGAGCACGGGGTGACGTGTAGACGTCGAGTCCGGCGCGGCGGCAGAGGAGAGCAATGCGGTAGAGATGAGTGCCGTCGCTGACGACGATGATGTGCTGGAAGTGCTGACGTTCCGCAATGCCGGCCAGGTGCTCGACCTGCTGTTCGGTGTCGATAGAGTTTGTCTCCGCGATAATGCGGTCGAAGGGGATGCCGTTGGCGAGCAAATAGTCTCGGCCTACGCCGCCTTCGGTTTTGCCGGAGTCTTTGTCGGAACCGCCGCCCAGCGTGATGATGACGGGTGCCATGCCACGCTGGTAGAGGCTGACGGCCTTATCAAGGCGGGCGTGCAGCACTGGCGAGGGACGGCCGGCGTACTCGGCCGCGCCAAAGACAGCGATGGCGTCTGCGGGTTGGGCGTTGTCGATCTGCGCGGTGGCTTTGATCTGGTGATAGACCCAACCAAACCACGCGATAGCCGCGAGCAGCAGAAGCAGCACGAGGCGGCGCAGAAATTTGGAGGCCGCGCTTTGTTGGGATCGCTTCGGCTGTGATGAGTTTGTGACGGCCATAATCTTCTCTGCGTGAGTAGTTAGTATGGCGCGAGAAGGGGTGTGAAATCCAGCTTGGATCAGCGCTGGAGCGCGAGTGCTATCTCGTGGGTGGGGATGGCGCCTTCGCGGAGGATCATCCAGGAGTTGTTGCCGCCACTGAGATCAACGATCGTAGTGGCAACGGAGCGGGCTGTGGGGCCGCCGTCGACGATGAGGGGAATCGTGTCTCCAAACTGCTCGAGAACGCCGCGAGCGTAGGTACACTCGGGCAGGCCTCGGAGATTTGCGGAGGTTGCTGTGATGGGTAGGCCAAGCTTTTTGACGACGGCACGGCAGATGGCGGTTTCAGGCACGCGCAGCGCGACGTTGCCGGTGTTCGCGGTGACGCGCAGGGGCAGCTTGCTGCCGGCTTTGACGATGATGGTGAGCGGGCCGGGCCAGAAGCGCTCAGCGAGGCGGTCGAAATCGGAGTCGATGCTTCGGGCCAGCTCGTAGGCCTGGGCTACGTCGGCGATAAGCAACGAGAGAGGCTTGTGTCGGGCACGATTTTTAAGGTCGTAGATGCGGTCGACGGCGCGGAGGTTTACGGGGTCGACGGCGAGGCCGTAGAAGGTGTCCGTCGGCAGGGCGACAACTTCACCGGCGTCGAGGCGTTCGGCTACGTGGTCGATGAGGGCGGGCTCGGGTTCGTCGGGGTTGATGCGGAGAAGTTCTGCGGTCAAGGTGTCTGCTCCCCTTCGCTTATAGCACGTCGGGTGTTAACGGTGGAGCGCGGGTACACTGGGAAGCGCGATGATGTTGCCAGAACGCATTACGAGCCGCACGAATGTCCGCGTGAAGACGCTGCGGGCGTCGTTTAGCGGGAAGGCGTCGAAACCGGGAGAGCTGGTTGGGATCGAGGGGGTAAACCTCGTCGGCGAGGCGATGCGCTCGGGATTGCAATTCGACACAGTCTATCTGCGCGAAGGCAGCGAAGATGCGGTGGCGAGAGTTGCGGGCATTAAGACGGCAGAGTGGGCTGTGCTGAGCAAAGATGTATTCGACAGCGCGGTGGATACAGCTTCGCCGCAGGGAATTGCGGCGACTGTTGTGATTCCTCAGATCGAATTGGGCGAGGAGCCGGGGATGGTGCTGGTATTGGAGGATTTGCAGGATCCTGGGAACCTGGGGACGCTGGTGCGGTCGGCGGAGGCGTTCCTTGTGAGGCAGGTTTTTGTGACGGCTGGGACGGTGAACCCGTGGAACCCGAAAGCAATAAGGGCGTCGGCGGGCTCGGTGTTCCGGATGCCGATTGTGCGCGGATCGTTGAGCGAGTTGAAGGGCTGGAGCGAGGCTTTTGGCGTGAGATTGGCTGCCGCGGTGGCTAGGACCAAGGATGCGACGCCGGTGATGCATGCGCGGTTATTGGCGCCGTGTGGGTTGATGATCGGGAATGAGGGCGCGGGGCTTTCCAGGGAGGCGCTGGGGATGGCGGATGAGAAGGTGAATATTCCGTGCGCTGTTGAGAGCCTGAATGCGGCTACCGCGGGAACGACGATGATGTATGAGGCGTTTCGGCAGAACCTTTTGCAGGAGTTTCTGGATATGCCGGTGGTTCGGGGGCTGCAGTGAGTCTTTTCGATACAGGGTTGCCAGAGCGCGGGCGAGATCGTGTGGCTAAGACTGCGCCGCTGGCGGAGAGGATGCGGCCGCGGACGCTGGATGAGTTCTTTGGGCAGCGGCATCTGCTGGCCGAGGGGAAGCCGCTGCGGCTGCAGATTGAGCGGGATGATTCGGCTTCGTTGCTGTTCTGGGGGCCTCCCGGAGTGGGAAAGACGACGCTGGCGAAGATCATTGCGCAGGCTACAAGTGCCAGTTTTATTGAGTTTTCGGCGGTTCTTTCGGGTATCAAAGAGATTAAGCAGGTGATGGTGGAGGCTGAGAAGGCTGCGCAGTTTGGGTCGCGGACGATCCTGTTTGTGGATGAGATTCACAGGTTCAACAAAGCGCAGCAGGATGCGTTTCTTCCTTATGTAGAGCGGGGGACGATTCGGTTGATTGGGGCTACGACGGAGAATCCCTCGTTTGAGATCAATGCGGCGCTGCTTTCGCGTTGTCGTGTCTATACTTTACGGGCGCTGGAGCAGGATGAGATTATCGCGCTGCTCGTGCGGGCGCTTGGAGATAGCGAGCGTGGGTTGGGGGCGATGGGGTTGGAGGTGGAAGAGGGGTCGCTGGAGGCGATTGCTTCGTATTCGAGTGGGGATGCCCGTAACGCGTTGAATGCATTGGAGGTTGCGGCGAAGCTGGCTGTGGGGCGTGGGGAGACGGTAATCTCGAGGGCGCTGGCGGGGGAGGCTTTGCAACAGAGGGTGTTGCTCTATGACAAGAAGGGGGAGCAGCACTATGACATTATTTCGGCGCTGCATAAGAGCGTCAGGAATTCGGACGCGGATGCGGCGCTTTATTGGCTGGGGAGGATGCTGGCGGCGGGGGAAGATCCGATGTATGTGGCGAGAAGGCTCGTGCGTATGTCTGTGGAAGATATAGGGTTAGCTGCGCCGGAGGCTTTGAATCTTTGTCTGAGTGCGCGGGATGCGATGCACTTTCTGGGGTCGCCGGAGGGCGAGTTGGCTTTGGCGCAGGCTGTTGTTTATCTGGCTTTGGCACCTAAGTCTAATGCGGTTTATGTGGGCTATGGGGCGGTTTTGGCTGATATTGAGTCGATGCCGGCGGAGCCGGTGCCGCTGCATTTGAGGAATGCTCCGACTAAGTTGATGAAAGAGTTGGACTACGGCAAGGACTATCAGTACGCACACGATGTTGAGGGGAAGGTCGCCGCGATGGAGTGTCTGCCGGCTTCGCTGGTGGATCGGCGGTATTACCAGCCCACGAATGAGGGGCGGGAGAAGCTGCTGGCGCAGCGGATGACGGAGATCGCGCGGTTGCGGACGGACCGTGAGGGACGGTGAGTTTTGGGGACGGGGCGAGGGTGGTGGTTGTGGGGAGTGGGTTTTAGGTGGGAAAGTGTGATTTTGGTGGGCTTAGACCGTGAAATGGCCAATTGTTCCACGTGGAACAATTTGAAAAAGGCAGGAATTACGCAGGTTTTACGGTGTACCTGACGGTGAGGAACACGGTGGGGCCTGTCTTTTTGACGGTGGAGGGGCTGTTTTTTACGGTGAAAATTATGTCCGGCAAACTTTACATCTGGGTTAGGCGGGTGGGGTCAGTTTGAGCTGCCGGATTTGACGTCTTTTTCGATTGCGTTGAGGACGAGTGGCTTGGTGAGGAGCTCGGGGAGGACGTCGGGGTTGCTGTTTTTGCCGGCGGGGTAGATGACGTAGGTGGGGACGCCAGAGCGGCCTAGTTTGCCGAGCTCTTCGGTGATGGCGGGGTCGTATTGGGTCCAGTCGGCTTTGAGGAGCTGGAAGTGGCCGTCGATGAGTTTCTTTTCTACGTCGTCGGAGTGGAGGACGGCGCGTTCGTTGACCTGGCAGCTCAGGCACCAGGCGGCGGTGAAGTCGATGAAGACAGGATGGCCGGAGGCGCGGGCGGCGTCGAAGGTGGCTGGGGTGTAAGGCTGCCATACGAGGGTGTCGACTGTGGGTTTGCGCAGGGGCAGGACGAGGGCGGCGACGATCAGGATGATGGCTGCGATAGCTGAGCTCCACTTTGCGGGCCAGCGGCCGAGCGCCCAGCCTGCTATGGCGAGGATTAGGAAGCAGGAGAGCAGAGCGGCGGTCCGGTCTATACCGTCGGAGGCGTAGAGGTGTCCGTAGACCCAGGTGAGCCAGATGGCGGTGCCGAAGAGTGGGACGGCGGTGAGCTGTTTGAGGACTTCCATCCAGGCGCCAGGCTTGGGGAGGATGCTGGTCCACTGGGGGTTCATGCTGAGTGCCAGATAGGGCAGCGCGAGGCCCAGGCCCAGGGCGGTGAAGACCAGGAAGGTGAGCCAGGGCGGTTGCGCGAGCGCGAAGCCAACGGCTGCGCCCATGAGCGGGGCCGTGCAGGGGGTGGCGACTACGGTGGCGAGGACTCCAGTGAAGAAGCTGCCGGCGAGGCCCTGTTTTTGGGCCAGTTCGCCGCCGGCGCTGGTGAGGGAGAGGCCGATCTCGAACTGTCCGGCTAGGGAGAGCGCGAGGAAGAAGATG
>Ga0302313_10001214_pt1 | contig 20178 bp, 16 predicted proteins | sample III_Palsa_N2_2_FD_200454 | JGI IMG/M metagenome (GOLD analysis project Ga0302313, IMG submission 200454) | Peat permafrost microbial communities from Stordalen Mire near Abisko, Sweden - III_Palsa_N2_2 | ecosystem: Environmental > Terrestrial > Soil > Palsa > Peat permafrost | place: Sweden...
GAAGGGCCTGTTTCTCGTTCGCAGCCGCGAGAACTCTCACCCAACACCAACTACCGCTTCCGCATCCCCGATGGCGAAACCATCTCCTTTACCGACCTCCACACCGGCCCGCAATCCTTCACCGCAGGCACCGACTTTGGCGATTTCCTCATCTGGCGCAGGGACGGCCTGCCTAGCTATCAACTAGCCTGCGTCGTCGACGACGACGCCATGCAAATCACCGAAGTCGTCCGCGGCCGCGATCTCCTAAAGTCCACCGCGCGCCAAATCCTCCTGCAACGCGCACTCTCGTTGCCCACACCGGACTACTTTCATGCCGACCTCATCCGCGATGAAGCCGGTCAGCGTCTCGCCAAACGCCACGACGCACTCTCGCTGCGCGCCATGCGCGAAGCCGGCCTGACACCCGTACAAGTTCTAGCGAAATTCGCTGCTCAGTAAGCTCCCGGCCCGGACATCAGCTTGAGCACTTCTTCATCTGTCTTCATCGGATAGTTCACCGGAGGCACTCCGCCTGCGAGATACCGCACGAAATAATCCCACCGCCTGCGCATCATGTACTGCGACTCCATGTAGTGATGGTGCGAGTTCGGAAACGCAATCAAATCAAAATCCTTGTTGGCCTTGATCAGGGCATCCACTACCAACAACGTATTGTTCGGCGGCACATTGTCATCGCTTGTTCCATACGCAAGCAGCAGATGGCCTTTCAGGTTCTTCGCAAAATCTTCGTTGGCCTGCGCGTCGTAGTTACTCTTGCCATCGGCTCCAATCACTTCGAGCCCACCCCACTTCTCATCCCAATCGTCTTCATACACGCGATTGTCATGGTTCCCACTCTCGGATATTCCAACCTTGAAGAAATCTGGATAGTGGAACATTGCATTCGCCGTGCCATTGCCGCCGCCCGAGTGCCCCCAGATCCCGACGCGATCGAGATCAATCCACGACCACTGCGCAGCCAGTTCCTTGATACCCGCAACCTGATCGGGAATCGTGTCATCGGCCATATCCTTCGCCGTCGAAGCATACGCATCGTGAAAACTCTTCGACCGGAACGGCGTTCCCATCGAATCCAGACACATCACCACAAATCCAAGATCGGCCAGTGCCTGGTTGTCACGAGTCGCCGGCGAAAAACTCCGCGACCCACACACCGCTGCATAAGGTCCCGCATACACGTAGTCCACAAGCGGATACTTCTTGCTCGCATCGAAGTTCGTGGGCTTCCATATGAACCCGTACAGCGGTGTCTTGCCATCGCGGGCCTTCACAGTAAACGGCGTCGGAGGCTTCCATCCAGCAGCCAGCAGCGGCGCGATATCCTGGTGCGCCAGCGTTAGCAACTCCTTACCCGTATTATCGCGAACCACCGTCGTCTGCGGCGTCTGCGCTGTCGAGTACACATCCACAAACGTGCTTCCATCCAACGATGGCGTCACAGCATGGTCCGCATCTTCCGGTGTCAGCAACTGCTGATGCGCGCCGTCGAAGTCGATGCGATAGTAGTGCCTGAAGTAAGGATCTTCACCCTTCTCCTTACCGGTTGCCACAAAATAAAGCACGCGATTTTTCTCGTCCACACGCGACAGTTCAAGCACAGGCCCTTCGCCATGTGTGATCTGGTTTTTCAGCTTTCCCGTCGTCGCGTCATACAGATAAAGCTGTCCCCAATCGTCGCGCTCCGAGTACCAGATCCACTCATTCGTATTCGATAAGTACCGCCAGTTCACCTTCCCCTGGCCCGACTCATAATACGTTGGCACGTGCACGTGATACACCTCGCGCACATCGCCTGTCTCCGTATCAGCCACGCGAAACCACTCATCCTTGTGATCGCGCGAAGTTGAAACAAACGCCAGCGTCTTGCCGTCGTGCCCAAACTGCACATCGTCCCAGCCCGAGCCACCACGGCAACTCACATCGTCGCAAAGCGTGCTGCGGTGCTGGTCTGGTGGCATCTTCAACCGCGTCACCTTTGCCGAGTCCACGTCGATCACGACGCGCTCGATCATCGTCACGTCCTTGTCGCCCGCAAACGGATACTTCCACTGCTCCAACACAGGATGCCGGTTCGTCACCGACACCAGGTACATCTCGCCATCCTTGCGCTGGTCCTGCTGGAACGTCGCAATCTTCTTCGAGTCCGGCGACCACACCAGGATCGGCGCATCCGAGTGCTGCCACCCGGCGTTATCGGTCGCATACCCAAAGTCCTTCACGCCATCGGTCGTCAACTGTCGCTCTGCGCCGGTCGCTTCGGTCCTCACCCAAAGATTGTTGTCGCGGATAAACGCCGCAAGCTTCTTATCCGGCGATACATCGAACGGTGCTTTGACGGGAGGCTTCTTGCCCACCTTTGCAGCCGGTTCCGTCGTCGGACTGCACAACATGTCCGTCACACAGTGGAACTTGCCCCACCCCAGATCGACCGTAAACCCGCTGCCCACATCATCCGGCGTGAAGCCCTGAATCTTCAGGTTCGCCACCGTCACATCTCTCTGGCTCGCCGCGCGCACTGAAGCCGCCAACTTCGTTTTGTCAAACGCCGGCGCCTTCGTCCCATGCGCCGGATCGGCAATCATGTAGCTCACGCCGCCTGCGTCCGGATCGAGATAAAAGACGCGCCCATCCGGCAGATACGTCACATCGTCGATCGTGTGATGCACCAACCCCCGCACGTTGTAAGCCATCCAACGTTCAGCCTGAGCGTAGTCATGTGCGGTATACACCTGCTGCGCGGTGAGAGGGAAAGCACAAGCAGCAAAGTACAAAACAGGAAGAAGAGCGGGACGCAGAGTCATCTTGCCTCCAAGATTACCGCGTCCTGCGCGAAATGTGCTTAATCCAACAGCCGCAATTCGCGCTCCACCTGCAACTTCTCATGCGCCAACTGTCGCAGCATCACTTCATCACCCCGCCGCTGGGCCTCAGCAATCGACGTTCGCAACTCACGCGATCGTCTCTCCAACCGCCGCTCCTGCAGATTCCTCAGAGCATTCCCCACCTGCTCCTGCAGCGTCTCGCGCATAGCCTCGCTCTCGCTTGACGCCTGATGCAGCACGCTCGCCAGTAGCAGCCGCGAAGCATCATCCGGTGCGGCCTCCAGCGGATTATCCGGCGCCGGCCCATTCGCCAGCACCTCCATCAGCGTAGCCGAAGCCAGATCCGCATACCACTCAGGGTTCGCCGCCAACTGTTCCGCCGCCAGCATCCGCGATGAGTCAGCATCCGGCAACACTAATGCACACAGCAAAATCCTCTCAACCTCCGACACCGCTTTTGGCTGTGCCGCTTTCACGCTCTCCAGCCGCTGCTGTGCCGCCTGCTTCAACTCCTGCCGCATCAGCGAGCTCTCAATCCCCAGCTTCTGCGCCGCATTCTCTGCAAACTCATTGCGCACCACGGCGCTTGGAATCTTGCGTATATGCGGGAGCAGAAAGTTCAGCGCTTTTACCTTAGCTTCAGGTGTCCGACCCGGAAATAAAATCCGCGCCCGTTCGATCAAATAGTCCGAGTACCTCACCGCACCGCGAACCGAAGCCGTGTACGCTGCCATCCCATGCTCTTTGATGAAGCGATCCGGATCCAACCCACCTTCAAGCGTCACCACACGGACATTGAAGTCTTCTTCCACCAATAGGCCGCTCGTCTTTTCCGCCGCATTCGCTCCAGCGGAGTCCGGATCGAAGTTCAACACGACGTTCTTCGTAAACCGTCCCAACAGCCGCGACTGGTGCTCGGTAAACGCTGTTCCGCTGGTCGCAATCACTCCCTGGATGCCGCTCATATAAACCGAGATGCAATCCATCTGCCCTTCCACCACCAGCGCGACATCCGCATCCTTGATCGCCGCTTTCGCCTTATCCAGATTGAACAGCACCTGCCCCTTCGTATAGAGCAGCGTCTCCGGCGAGTTCATATACTTTGGCCCAGCCTTCGCATCGGCGTCCGCCGAGTCCAGCGCGCGCGCCGTAAACGCAATCGGTTTGCCCTGCTCATTCATGATCGGAAACGTGATCCTCTTGCGGAACCGCGCATACATCGGCCCTGGAGATCCATCTTCCTGCTCCTTCGAACTGAACAACCCGCTCGCACGCAGCACTTCTTCCGGGAAGAACTTCCCCAGCCGGTCGCGCATGTCGTTAAAGCTTTCCGGCGCATAGCCCAACCGAAACTTCGCGATCGTTTCCGGCGTAATCCCACGCCCGGTCATGTACTCACGCGCACGCGCAGCTTCAGGCGATTGCAGGCTCTGCTGAAAGTACTGCGTCGCAGCTTCATGGACATCGATCAACTGCTTCCGCAGTCCCGCTTCTTTCGCTTCCTGCGGAGAACTGAACTCCCGCTTCGGCAGCGGTATGTTCATCTTCGTTGCAACGGCGCGAACAGCTTCCGGGAAGCTGATGCTCTCCATCTTCATCACGAACGTGAACACATCCCCATGCTCATGGCAGCCAAAGCAGTAGAACGTCGCGTTCGCCGGATAAAGATAGAACGAGCCCGACTTCTCCTTATGAAACGGACACAGCGCCGACCAGTTCGCTCCAGATTTGCGAAGCTTGAGATACTCTCCCACAACACGAACTACGTCGGTCTGTTGTTTCACGGTCTGTGCAAAGTTATCGGACATTTGTCTACCTATTTAGTGTAGGCGAGGCCAGCGACTACTTTCCGGCCTTATTGCTTCCGTCAATTTCCCCTATGTTTCTCAGCCACAAAAAGTTGTGCCCAATTGCGAAATTTCTCTCAGAATTTTCTCGCAACATGCCTCGCACAATTGGGTTCCAGCTACACGAGCCTGGAAATACGGGCAGCCGGTTAACCTGTTGCTGTTCACGCAGCTCGCCGGATCAAGGAGAACAAAATGGCTTCCCTCAAGACAATTCGCAGGATTATTTTTGCCGCCGCTCTGGCCGTCCCAGTCGTGGCTTTACCCACGGCACAGGCTCACGCCGGCATTTTCATCTCTGTCGGCATCGCGCCTCCCGCTCTTCCTGTCTATGTTCAACCGCCGCTGCCCGCTCCCGGCTATCTTTGGACGCCCGGCTACTGGGCCTACGGTGACGCGGGCTACTACTGGGTTCCCGGCGTCTGGGTGCAGCCACCCCAGGCTGGCTTGCTCTGGACGCCCGGCTATTGGGGCTTTGCCGGCGGCGTTTACGGCTGGCACGGCGGCTACTGGGGTCCACACGTGGGCTACTACGGCGGTGTGAACTACGGCTTCGGCTTTGGCGGCATCGGCTTTGTTGGCGGTGAGTGGCACGGAGGCGTTTTCGCCTACAACAGTGCGGTGGTCCGCTTCGGCGGCTACCATCCGGTCGGTGGGGCGGTATACAACAACGTGACGATCGTGCACCAGAATACGATCATCAACAACAACCATGTAGCCTTCAGCGGTGGCCCTGGCGGCATCAATCACCCACCTAGCCCTGAAGAGCAGCGTTTCTCCAACGAGAGCCACGTCCAACCCACGGCTAACCAGATGCAGCACCAGACGTTCGCATCTCAGGACCGCTCGCAGCTTGCCAGCGTGAACGGCGGACGCCCGGGCACCACGGCGGCGGCGAACGTGAACGCCTATCACTCGGTCGCACAGCAGCATGCGGCGTCACAGCCGATTTCGCAGGCTGATCGCACGGCGGGCAAGAACTATAACCCGAATGCGCGGGAAGCCAACCAGGATCAGCGCGTTGCCAATGGCCTCAAATCCGGCCAGATGACCTCTGGTGAAGCAGCCCGCGCCACGGCCACGCAGTCGCACATCGACGGCCAGACCGCAGCCGACCGCGCTGCCAACGGCGGCCATCTCACCGGCCAGGAGCGCAACCAGATCAACGGTGAGCAGAATGCGGCCAGCCGCCAGATCTACAACGACAACCACAACGCCAACACGGTTCGGCCGAACGCAGTCGACAACCGTGAAGCGAACCAGGAACAGCGTCTCGCACAGGGTCAGCGCACCGGCCAGGAGACTTCGGCCGAAGCTGGCCGCGCTCAGGCCAACCAGTCGCGCGTAGATCAGCAAGCCCACAACGACCGCACGGCCAACGGCGGCGCGCTCAACCAGCAGCAAAAGGCGCAGGTGAACAGGGAACAGAACCACGACAGCAAGCAGATATACAACCAGAAGCACAACGCGGCCAAAACACGTCCTGAGCCGAAGAAGTAACTCTTCAGAACACGATCCACTCCAAGCGGCTAGCCTTCGGGCCAGCCGTTTTCTTTGCACTTGACTTCGCGCTTGACTGTTATTTTGTTACCTTGGTATATTGATTCCATGGAAGCAGTCGAGATTGAACGTACCCAAACCGGCGTCCGCCTGGAAAAGCGGCTGCTCAAAGTTTTGAAGGCGCTCGCCGAACTCAAAGACATGACTCTCGGCGATTTGCTTGAGGGCATCGTCCTCCACACCTTCGAAGACAAAGCCCCATTCTCCGCCGCCACGCTCAAGGAGATCGAAAAACTCCGCGACGTCTACGGCCTCACCCTCCGCGCCGCCGACAGCCACCAACTCCACGAGCGCGGTCCCGTGAAAGGACGCAAGAAGTGAAAAAGATACTCGCCGCGGCAGCCTTGCTGGTCCTTGTAACCGCCCTTCACGCTCAACGAACTTCGTCCCAGGATCTGGCTCCGATGCATACACCTGCACTCGCCCACGTCGTCAACACGTTCCGTTTCGCCGTCACCGCGCCGTTCGATCGCGTCTCGCCCATGTTCGCTCCTGAAACCGAGCGTACCTGGGCGGGCAAGCACTGGAACCCGGTGTTCGCCTGGCCGCAGCCGGGCAAGGACGTGCAGGGTGCAGTCTTCACTGTCGCGCACGGCCCGCACACCAGCACCTGGATCACCACGCTCTTCGACGTTCACGCTGGCCGCATGCAGTACGTCTCCATCATTGATCAGGTCGTTGCTACCATCGTTGACGTGCACGTCACCGCAACTGACCCATCCCACACCGCCGTCGAAGTGACCTACAGTCGCACCGCGCTCGACGCCGCGCACAACGACGACGTCACCGCGATGGGCGAGAGCGATCTCACCAGCGGCCCGGACTGGCAGCATTCCATCGAAGCCGCGCTGCATCTCGCACCCTGATCGCGACTCAGTTCTCAACTGCCGCGTGTCATACCACTCGCGGCGCGTTCTAGAATCAATGGCAATGCTCTCTGCTGAAACCCGCGCCCGCCTCGCAGTCGTCCTGGTTGGCGCGCGCAATCCGTCCAACATCGGCGCCGCTGCCCGGGCCATGCAGGACTTCGGCTTCCGCGACCTGCGCATCGTCAACGACTATGCCGCTCCCTTTGAAGCCGCTCAGCTCGAAGCCGCCCAATCCGCGCCACCAAAATCCGCCGTCGGCGCAGCTTCTGTGATGCAGCAGGCCCAACGCTTCTCCAACCTCGCCGAAGCCATCGCCGACTGCACTCTCATCGCCGGCACCACCGCCATCGGCGACCGCGACTTGCAACGCTTCATCCTCACCCTCCAACAAGCTGCACCCCAACTCTTATCCCATCTGGAAGCCACCAAGAACGAGAATCTTCCTCAACCCCGCGTAGCTCTCCTGTTCGGTTCCGAAAAAACCGGCCTCACCAACGACCAGTTAAGCCACTGCTCGCTCCTCTTAACAATCCCACTCTTCGCCCCGGAAGCCGCCCGCCATCTCTCCATGAACCTCGGCCAATCGGTCGCCGTCTGCCTCTACGAGCTCACCCGCGAAGGCCTCGAAGGCGCACGAGAGCTTCCTGTGCTTCATGACGCCCCCGCAACCGCCGAAGACCGCGAGCGTCTCACACAGCTGCTTCTCGATGTAATGCACACCACGGACTACTCCCGCCGCTTCCCCGCGAACGCCGCCGAACCCCTCGTCCGCCAACTTACTCAGCAACTAGGCACAACCCACCGAGAGTCCATGACCTGGATGGGCATCCTCCGCCAGATCCTCTGGCGCACCCAAAAGCAATAATGCCTCACGAAAATCGTGAGGCACTTGCTGTTCTTTGTCTGCTGTTCGCTGATCTCTACCACATACCCCAGGCGCGGCTCACGTAGTCCAGCAGCGTCATGGTGATCAGTACGATGAACGTGAAGAAGCCGGCCCCGACCGTCATCTTGATCAGCCGCGACTGATACTTCACATGCATGAAGAAGAGAATCACAATCACAGCTTTGAAGCAGGCAATGCCCAGTGCGATCACCGGATTCAACACGCCCATATCAATATAGGCTGCCACTACGGTAAGAGCCGTTCCGACCAGCAGTGTCCCGAAAACCATGCAGTACTGGATCGGCGACACAATGTGATGCTCGCTATGCTCCGGATTGGTAACGTTCAATGGGTCGTGCGCTTGATCGTGTGAAACTTCGTGGGCCATAACTTGTCCTTAAGTACCGCAAAAGTAGTTTTTGCTTTTGCTTGATTCACTATTCACTTAGTGCAGCGGATGCCGATTGATCAAATACAGCAACGGGAAGAGGAATAACCACACAATATCGACGAAGTGCCAATAAAGTCCGAAGTTCTCAATCGGCGCAACATATCCCGAACTGAACTCTCCGCGATGCGCTCGCCAGGTCAGCCAGAACAGCAGAACGATCCCGATCACCATGTGCAGCGCGTGCATTCCGGTCATTGCGAAGTACAGGAAGAAGAAGAGCTGCGTATGTTCCGCCATATCCGGTGCCAGCGGTTGTTCCTTGATGCCATAAGCCGCGGGATTCGTGAACATCGCTGTGCTGAAATTCGCGCCCGGAATATGGTGCTTCTCATACTTCTCGTGATATTCGTCGGCCTTTACGCCAAGGAAGGCAAGACCAAACAGCGTCGTGAGAATCAACATCACAACCAGCAGGCTCTTCTTCCGAACCTCAGCCGCCCAGACACCCAGCGCCATAAAAAAGCCAGAGGTAATCAGGATCGCCGTATTCGCTGCGCCTTCCGGCACGTTCAATTGATTCGAGGCAACCGCAAACGCCGGATAGTACCAGTTGCGATACAGCAGGTAAGCAAAGAACAACCCGCCGAAGAACATGATTTCCGTCAACAGGAACAGCCACATCCCAAAGCTGCCCGCTTCGCGTTGTTGTTCCTGCGTCTCAAAGTGATGACGATGCTGCGGCAGCACAACGTGCTCGCCTTCTTCATTGATGTTGGACTCGTGAGGCATCAGCTTCTCAAGATGGTCCACTTTATCAAGCGGATTCGTATGTGCGACTGTATTAGCCAACGGTCGTCACCTCTTCTCTCTGCTTCTTTTCCAACCACTCATAATCGTAGGCTTCGTAATCCACGATAGGAATTTCCGTAAAGTTCTCCGTCAACGGCGGAGACTGAATCTGCCACTCCAACCCCGTCGCCTGCCACGGATTGTTCCCCGCAATCGCACCATATTTCAGCGACCAGCCGAGATACAGCAGCGGCAGCATATAACCGACGCCAAGCACCGTAGCGCCCGCGGTCGAAAGCACATTAAGCACTTGATACTCCGGCGGATACGCATGATACCGGCGCGGCATTCCGAGATATCCAAGTATGAACTGCGGCAGGAACGTCAGGTTGAACCCGATGAACGTCGTCACCGCAGCCAGCTTCGACAGCGACTCCGGATACATGCGACCCGTCATCTTCGGCCACCAGAAGTGAATGCCCGCAAGGAACGCCATCAACATGCCGCCGACCATTACAAAGTGGAAGTGCGCCACGATGAAGTACGTCTCAGTGAGGTGAATGTCCATACCGAGCGATCCAAGAAACACACCCGTCAGGCCACCGATCGTGAACAAGCCCATGAAGCCGAACGCATACAGCATCGGCGTCTCAAATGTGATCGACCCCTTCTGCAGCGTGAACGCCCAGTTGAAGATCTTGATGGCCGAAGGCACAGCCACAAGCATTGTCAGCAGCGAGAACACCAGCGCCGAGTAGTTCGAGACACCCATGATGAACATATGGTGCGCCCAGACGAAGAATCCGAACAGTGCAATCGCAACCGAGCTGAACGCAACTGCGGTGTATCCAAACACCCGCTTGCGGCTGAAGGTCGAAATCACTTCCGAGATCACACCCATGCCCGGCAAAATCATGATGTACACAGCCGGATGCGAGTAGAACCAGAACAGATGCTGGAACAACAGCGGATCGCCACCCTTTGCAGGATCGAACACGCCAATTCCAACCAGTCTCTCAAGCAGCACCAGGACCAATGCAATCGCCAGCACCGGTGTACCCAGTACCATTAGGATTGAGGCAGCATAGTTCGACCAGCAGAACAGCGGCATCCGGAACCATGTCATTCCCGGCGCACGCATGCGGTGGATCGTCACAATGAAGTTCAGCCCGGTAAAGATCGAGCTAAACCCGGCAACGAAAATCGCGCTCGCCGCAGTGATGACATGCGTATTCAGATAGTGCGTCGAGAGAGGCGTCGTAAACGTCCAGCCTGTATCGACACCACCCAGCACCAGTGCGGTCAGCGTCAGCGTTCCACCGATCAGGTACAGATACCAGCTCAGCAGGTTGATCTTCGGAAACGCAAGATCCTTCGCGCCAATCATGATCGGGATAAAGAAGTTCCCCAGAGTCGCCGGCACGCTTGGCACCAGGAACAGGAAGATCATGATGATGCCGTGCATCGTAAAGAACTTGTTGTACGTGTCCGACGAAACCAGGTCCGGCGCCGGCGTCAGCAGCTCCAGTCGAATCAGGCCTGCGAACGCTCCGCCAATAAAGAAGAAGAACGTGATCGAGATCAGGTACAGCATCGCGATCCGCTTGTGATCTCCGGTCAGCAGCCAGCTCAACAACCCATGCTCGTTGTTGATGTAGTTCCGCTTCGGAAGCTTGGCCGTGGCTTGATCGGGCAAAACAACGATCGTATTTGAGATGGGAGTGCTCATGGCTTCACCGTTTCCGTTGTGCCCACTGCGGGCGTTGGGGGCGCGGCCTGGTTGGACTCAGAGGTCATCTGCGTCTGCTGCACCCGGTAGTTGGTCTGCAAATTCTTGATGTACTCGACCAGATCGATCAGCCCGTCTTCGCTGATCTGCCCCTGGTACGTCGGCATGATTGGCGCAAATCCAGCCGTCACGTGCTCCGATGGATTCAAAATCGCGTCGCGAAGATACGCGTCATTCACCAGCACTTGGTTGCCGTTGGTCAACGTCAGCTTCGACCCGTAAACCCCAGCCAGATTCGGCCCACGTGCAGCAGCCGTTCCGCTATGGCAGGCGTTGCAACCCATGCTCGCAAAGAGCCTCTCGCCGTTCTGCGCCAGACTCATGCCGCTGGTCGATTCCTTCGTCCACTTCTCGTAGTCGTCCGGCGTCAACACCGTCACTTCGCCGATCATCCCCGAGTGCTGCGTACCGCAGTACTGCGTGCAGAAGATGTGGTATGTACCAGGATCTGTCGCCTGGAACCACACCGTCGTATAGCGTCCCGGAATCACTTCACGCTTCACGCGGAAGTCGGGAATCGAGAAGCTATGGAACACATCCTGCGAAATCATCGTGAGCTGAACCGGTCGGCCCATGGGCACATGCAGCGCATTGATCTCATGCTGCCCGCCAGGATGTTCTGCCTTCCACATCCACTGCTTGCCGACGACATAGATATTCATCGCATTGGCTGGTGGATCGTAAATCCGGAAGTACAGCAGCGCGCCCCAGACGAACGTGACCAGGAAGATGGCCAGCGGAATAATCGTCCACGTCGCTTCGAGCAGCGTCGAGCCTTCAATCTGCGTGGCCACTGGATTCTTCTCGCGGCGATAGCGAATCGAGAACCCGAACACCAGCACGCACACCAGCAACATGCCGACGATCGTCATCAGCAGCAGGAACACATAGAGCGCGTCAGTGTACGGCGAAATGGTCGACGCCTCAGCCGGGAACAGCGCTGAGTTGTGCAGCCACTTCACCAGAAATTGCCACAGTACTGGACTAATACCCATCGTTAGCCTTTATCCGTTCCGCCGGTTGTATCGTCATCCGGTTCATGTGATTCATACTCGCGGCCGACTTTCAAATCGCGCCGGAACATCAGAAATATAAAGCTGCCCAGGCTCGCCACCGTCACCATGCCGCCCAGTTGCACAACCCTTGCCACAATCAGCGAATGCTTGTTGATCTGCGGATCGTAGTGGTAGCAATAGGTCAGAATGTTCGCCACCGGCGAGCCAATCTTGTTGCCAGAAGCATCGATCAAACCCAGCAGCACATCCTTGGGCGAGTACTCCACGCCCAGGTAATACTGCGCCAGCCGGCCCTGCGGCGTGGCAATCTCAATCGAACTCGCGTGCGCGAACTGCGACATCGTTCCATCCGGTCCGGGCACACGCTCATACCCAAAACCAATAGCCTGCGTTAGCGCATCGATTGCCGGCTTCTGCCCTGTCAGGAAGTGCCATCCATCCGCGGTTTCCGGATGCCCATAACGTTTCAGGTAGAAAGCCTTCTTCTTCGCGGCCAACTCCGGCGTTTCGGTCGGGTCGATGCTTACTACGACAATCTGGAAATCTTTGCCTGGGACGAGATGCACCATGAGCAGCGCGCTCACCAGCCCGTCCATCTCTTCCGAGCACAGCATCGGGCAGTTGTAATAAACAGCCGTAACAACCGCTGGATGCTTCCCATCGAAATACTTGCCCAGCGTCACCGGTGCACCTGTGTCATCGACAAACTGCGCATTCAACGGCAGTTGCTGATTGAGGTGCTGCGTAACCTGCACCTTCTGCAAAATCTGCGGAAGCTGGTCGCCGGTATTCGCGCCGGTTTCCTTGTCACCGTAGCTCGACACCTGCGCCAGCATCGGAGCGCAAGCCAGCGCAAGCACCAGCGCGAACATCTTCGCGCCCTTCGCCTGCTTCCGGATTGTGCTTCCTGCCTTCACGCTATGTATCCTCTTCGTTCGTCCAGCAATTACTTCGCTTCCGCGTGCTCGTAGTCGAGCTTCTGCTCACGCGCTTCGATCGTGTCCAGCTCATACCCGGTCCGGGCGAATCCATTCGTCAACGGTGCCTGCACCGTTGGCGCTGTCTCACCGGCCATCAACTTCTCCGGCTGCTGCGCGGTTGCGGGAGTTCCCAACCCGCGCTGCACGATCAACTGCATCGCACGCTCAATCGGAATGCGAATCGTTCCCGCAGGCAGATCGCTCGACGAGCTGTAGTGATCCAACAGCAAGTCTTCGCGCGCATGCAGATCGGCAACGTCCTGGTTGCCGTCGTCCATCTCCAACCGCGGTGTCGGAAAGCTCTGAGAAATCGCCGCCAACTGTTTCTGCTGCATCTCCGCATTCGACATCAGGTCTTCGCGCTTGTCTCCATGCGGCGTTGCACCCGCCTGCGACAAGTTCTGCTGCCACTTGTTCGGCTCACCATCCTGCTTCAACAGCGCATAGTTGATCGCCTTGCCCATAAAGAAGCAGAAGACGAAGAAGATCAGCACAAATCCGAACAGCCCGGCGAGGAACGTCGAGATGCCGCCGACATTGACGTCCTGAATTTCATACCCAGGATGGTTGTCATCGAACTTCGGCGCCGGGTGCGCGTGCACGCCTTCCGGCTTACCCATGTCGTGTCCTTCGTGTCCGTTAGTGGGCATGTTCAGGCTCCAAAAGCTCTTCAGTGTGCGGGTCGTTCACGTTGATCAACGGCCGCTTCATCAGCTCAGTAAAGTAGAAAACCAGCCAGAGCGCGATTACCGCAACCGGCACAGTAATGTAGGCAAGCATGCCGATGTTTCCGGCAAGATGCAGATTCCCGGCAGCGTCGTTGAAGTTCGGCTCGATCAGCCACCACATATCGATCAACCGCGCGAGGATCATAAAGCTCGTAACCCAGATCATCTTGCTCTTCGACCGCTTGATGTCTCGCGACAGCAAAATGCAGAACGGAATCACCCAGTGGCAGATCGCGTCCAGCGAGCACACCACCCACCATCCGCCGTTAATGCGATGCAGATACCAGGGAATCTCATCCGGCAGGTTGCCCGACCAGATGATCAGGAACTCCGCAAATGTCAGGTAGATATTGAGCATCACGAAGGCAAACAACAGCTTGCCCATATCGTGCTGCTCGGTCGTGCGGAACATCGTCTTGATCGGCTCGTAACGGCTCAGCAGAATCAACGTCAGAATGCCCAACGCCAGTACCGCATACCCTTGCGCGACCAGGAACTGCAGTCCATACACCGACGAGTACCAGGTCACATCCAGCGACTTCACAAACACAATCACGAAGTCCGTCATCAGGATCACGTAGAACAAGATCGATGGCCCGGACAGGTTTTCAAACTTCACGCGCCACTTATCGAAGCTGGCAACCGTACCCGCCTGCGGATCATTGTCACGCTGTACCGACCACTTGTTCAGCAGCATAATCACGATCGCCATAAAGCCCAGCACGATCGCCGCCTGCACCCACGCAGCAGTCGGATTCAGCATCGCAACCTTCGACTGCGCCGTAAGCTGCTGCTCGTGCGTCATCAAGCCCGCATGATAAGCATCCAGCTTTGCCTGTGCCGTCGGGAAAGCCATCCATTGATACAAGTGCTTGCCCAGCAACAACACCGGCAGCAACAGCACAATGATGAGCCAGATCGTCCGCGTCATCGCTTCCAGCGGGCGCCGTAGAATCTGTCCCCACTTACCGCCCGACACATACTGCACCATCAGGAACGCCAGCGCTCCGCCGCAGAAATTGAAGATGGTCATGTAGCCCATCAGGTATGCACGCAACAGATGGTTCCGGCCCTCGTGCGTTCCTACAAAGACCAGAGACAGCAGCCCAAAGACCACCGCGATGATCGCCGCGCGAGTCCGCCATGCCGCCACAACGCTGGGCGCTCCGAGAATTGCGGGCAGCGTCCGCGGACCATGATGGTGCTCCGCGTGTCCCAACTCCGCTCCGTGATGTTCGTGTTCAGTCATGCGTCAGTCGCCTTCGACCTTCAAAAGTTCAAAACCTGCTGTACTCAAATCCCTACTTTGCCGCTCCAGGCGCTTGTGCTGCCGCCTGTCCCGGAACTCCGTGATCCTGGTTGTCGGGCGTCCCGTAGACCGCCGTACCCGGCAGCACCCAGGGATCCGCAAACCCAGGCTGCATGCCCTCGTCGTGTGCGATTGCATGCAGATCTTCCACATGGCCGCCTGAAGCTACATCGCCCGGCTTCGCATTCTGGCTCAACTGCAGCGCGCGGATGTAAGCCGTAATCGCCCAACGATCTTCCGGCGTAACCTGCGCCGCGTAGTCCGGCATCGCGCCGTAGCCGTTGGTCATCACGGCGAAGAAGTGTCCCAGAGGAGCATTGCGCAGGCGGTCGGTGTGGAAGTCACCCGCCGGCCGGTAGCCGCGCTGCACGATCATGCCGGCGCCATTACCCACGCGAGAGTGGCAGGGCGTGCAATAGATGTTGTAGCGCTCCTGGCCGCGTGCAATCAGCTCCGGAGTGAGCGGAAGAGGCAATCCATCGCCTTCCTTGCCATCCTTCAATCCGGTATAGAAGTACTCGTCTTCATGCATCTGGCTGCGTGCCACGGTGTTTTCCACCTGCGGCCGCACCGAGCGCCCATCCGCGTAAAACGTAGTGCCACGCTGCGGAAAGAACTTCGGCTGATCCTGCATATCCTGCCGGCAACCGGCAAGCACCAAGGTCGCCGCCAACGCCGAAAATCCAACCACATTGCGCATCGCTGTTCCCTGTTTCCTGTTCCCTGCTCCCTGCATCTCCATTAGTGGTCCACCTCCACAATAGAGACCGGCGAAAACTGTTCCAGAAACGTGCGGGTCTCCGTCGGAGAAAACCGTGGATCATGCGCCTCAAGACAAAGGAAAAACTTGTCATTCAGCGCGCCATCGCGGAAGTTCGGGGCATTGAACAGCGGATGATACAGCTGCGGCAAACCGTTCAACGCGATCATGCCAAACGCAGCCGACAGACCCGCGAACAGAATCGTCCACTCATACCCGGGAATCACAAATGCCGGCCAACTGAACAGCGGGCGCCCCGCAATATTCAGCGGATACCCCCACACATTCACCCACACTTCCATGCCATAGCCGGTGATCAAACCCATCACGCCGCCTACCAGACACATCAACGGCACGCCCGTCTTATGGAAGCGCAGCGCCTCGGCGGCCTCCTCCACGGGATACGGCGTGTAGCACTCCATCCGGCGATACCCTGCACGATGCGCCATCTCGGTCGCATGCACCAGCTCACTCGGCGTATTGAACTCGGCCAGCAGGCCGTAAACTCCTTCGCGCGGCGGCATTAGAGCGCCTCCTGTGTCACAACTTCAGCATCGGCTCCGCCGGGGCGAACCTTGGTTTGCGGCAGCATCATCTTGATTTCAGACATCGGAATCATCGGAGCCAACCGCGCAAACAGCAGGAACAGGAAGGTAAACATTCCCCACGTTCCGATAAAGAGCATGTAATCCCACTTGGTCGCGCGATACGTTCCCCAGCTCGACGGCAGGTAGTCGCGGTAGAGGCTTGTCACAACGATGACGAAGCGCTCAAACCACATACCGATATTCACCACGAAGCTCAGGAAGAACAGGTAGCCGACATTCACGCGCAGCTTGCGGCTCCAAAGCGTCGTCAACGGAATCGCGATGTTGGTCAGGATGAGAATCCAGTATGCCCAGCCCATCGGCCCGAACATACGGTTCCACATCATGAAGAACTCCCAGTGGCTTGCCGAGTACCAGCTCATGAACACTTCCATGCCGTACCCATAAGCCACGATTGAGCCCGTCGCCAGCATGACCTTCGCCATGTTGTCGAGATGCCGCAACGTCACCAGGTCTTCCAGGTGATAGAACTTGCGGATCGGAATCGCCAGCGTTAGCACCATCGCGAAACCCGAGTACACGGCGCCCGCAACGAAGTACGGCGGGAAGATCGTCGTATGCCAGCCGGCCATAGCCGCAACCGCGAAGTCGAAGCTGATGGTTGTGTGTACCGAGAGTACCAGCGGCGTCGAAAGACCGGCCAGCAGCAGCGAAGCCGACTCATAACGAATCCAGTGCCGTGTCGATCCGCGCCAGCCCAGCGCCAGCATGCCGTAGAAGTACTTGGCAATCGGCAGCTTCGCGCGGTCACGCAGCGTCCCGAAATCCGGGATCATGCCGATGTACCAGAACACCACCGAAATCGTTGCGTACGTCGAAACCGCGAATACGTCCCATGCGAGCGGGCTGCGGAACTGCGGCCAGACGTTCATCGTGTTCGGATACGGCAACAGCCAGTACCCCAACCACGGACGTCCGACGTGCAGCAGAGGGAACATACCCGCGCAACACACCGCGAAAATCGTCATCGCTTCCGCGAATCGGTTGATCGAGTTGCGCCACTGCTGTTTGAACAGCAGCAGAATCGCCGAGATCAGAGTACCGGCGTGGCCGATACCGATCCACCAAACGAAGTTGATGATGGCGAAGCCCCAGGCGCCGGGAATCGTAACGCCCCAGATTCCAACGCCCTTCAGCACCAGCCAGGTCACCGCGATGATTACGCCGGTCGCGACCGTCGCCGCCAGGAACAAACCGCCGACCCATGCCCACGGCGTGTTCGCCGTCAGCACGATGCCCGCGATCTTCTGCGTCACGCTCTTGAAGTTGTGACCCGGAGCAATGACCGCATACTCACCGGTACGCGGGTCGATCATGGGATCGACAATTTCAGGGTCGTGAATCGGTCCTTGGGTTGCCATCTATACAAGCTCCGGATTCGGGTTGATAACGCCGGCCGTATACGTCGTGCGGGGGCGGAAGTTCAGATCGGCCAGCACCTGGTACTCGCGCTCTTCAGCCTTCTTTTTGGCTACGCGGCTGTTCGGATCGTTCTGGTTGCCGAAGATGATCGCATCGGTCGGGCAGGCCTGCTGGCATGCCGTGATGATCTCGCCATCTTCAATCGCGCGGTTGTTCTTGTCGGCTTCGATTTTCACCGCTTCAATGCGCTGGATGCAGTAGCTGCACTTCTCCATCACACCACGGCTGCGCACCGAAACATCCGGATTGCGCATGAACTTCAAGCTCTCCGTATCGAAGTCCGAGTACAGCAGGAAGTTGAACCGCCGCACCTTGTACATGCAGTTGTTCGAGCAGTAACGGGTTCCAACGCAACGGTTATACACCATCGTGTTGATGCCTTCAGGCGTATGCACCGTCGCGCCGACCGGGCAAACCTGCTCACAACCCGCGTTTTCGCAGTGCTGGCAGAGCATCGGCTGAAAGTGCGCCTTCGGTGCATGCAGGTCGCCCTCGAAGTATGTATCGATGCGCATCCACTGCATGTCGCGGCCAATCTTCACCTGCTCGCGCCCAACCACCGGAATATTGTTCTCCGCATAGCAGCTCACAATGCACGCGTTGCAGCCAATGCAGGAGTTCAGATCGATCGACATGCCCCATGCGTTCTGGAGGACCGTCTTATTCAGCCCAACCTTCGCCGTATGGTCATAGCGCCACGCATCCGGGAAGAAGCTCTCGCTATGCTCCGGCGACTCACCCTGCGGGTTATAGCCAACCTTGTTGACCCAGGTGCCGCTCGCGCCTTCCGACGCATACTTCGGATTCGCTTCAGCCTCTGCATACGTCGCGTAGCGGATGATCGACCGCTCCATCGCCTCATGACCAGCCAGCGAGTACGTGCCGTCCTTATCCGAAAGCGGATGCTCAAGATCGCGCTGCGCAAAAGCGCCGCGATGCTCAATGTTGTGTACCTTGGTCACGCAGAGGTCATACTTCCCTTTGCCCTTCGCAACCTGCAAGCCGGTAGCCGATTGCGGCGCATCCGACGTCCTCAGCAGGTACGCATTGAAGCCAACACCCGCGCCAACGCGCCCAGCCTCAGCCCGGCGGCCCAGACCAAGATGTACCGTCACCGCATCGTTCGGATGCCCCGGAACCATCAGCACTGGCGCAATGACCTTGCGGCCATTCAGACTCAGCTCAATCGCATCGTTCTCTTCAATGCCGAGCTTGCCCATCAGGTCCATGCTCATCAGCGCGGCGTTATCCCACGCGATGTTGGTTACCTGCTTCGGCAGTTCCTGCAGCCAGCCATTGTTTCCAAAGCGGCCATCGTAAATCGAAGGATCGGCCTTGAAGCTGACCTCAATCGCGCCATCTTCATGCTTCGACGCAGGCCCCATCATCATCATCGACGGGCCCATCATCATCATGGCTCCGGACTGTACAGACTTCGGAGCACCTACCGTCTTCGCTTCAAACGCCGTGCCATCAACCCATCCATCATGCAGCGCTTTCTTCCAACCCGTCGGGAAGTCGCCCTTGATGTAGGTCTTCGCGTTCTCAACCACGACGTCATACGCACTCTTGGAAGGATCGAGCAAAGCCTGCAGCACATCGTGCGCGCTCTTTCCGCCGTACATCGGATCGATCATCGGCTGGATGATCGAAATCGTTCCGTCATACGCGCGAGCATCGCTCCAGCTCTCGAGATAGTGGCTCTTGTTGACGTGCCACGTGGAGTAGAAGCCCGTCTCATCAAGATGCGATCCCAGATGCACCGTGTTCGGCACATTGTTGAACGCAGCTTCGAACTCCAGATCAGCCGGCGCGTTATAAAGCGGGTTCACACCCAGCATGACCAGCCACTTCACCTTGCCGGCGTTCATATCGGCAACCAGTGACTTCAAATCATCGATCTGCACGCTCGGCACTGGCGCAACAGGCTCGCTGTACACAACCGTTTTGCCAACCGCACCAATGCTCGCATTCAACGCATGAGCAGCAGCGTGAGCAGCAGGAGAACTCTGCGGTCCAACCACAACCACAGCCTTGCCACCAGCCTTCTTAAGGTCAGCCAGCACGGCAGCCAAAAACTTCTGCGCATCAGGATTCGCAACCGAGCCGCCATTCAGCGCATTCGCGAATGCATCAATCTCGCTCGGCTTCAACGCCAGGCGATGATCCGCCTTGAACCCGGTCGTCGTCGGCATCGTCTCGACGACATACAGCCGGTTCATCGGCTTGCCATGCTCATAACGATGCCGCTCAGCGTACGCAGCCGACATCGGCAGGAAACCCGGGAAAGCAATGCCACCCAGGAAGTCCGCATCGAGCGCCAGAATCACATCAGCTTCTTCCAGCTTGTACTGCGTGTCGAAGTAGTCGCCAAACGCCGCCTTCGAAGCCGAACGCGC
>Ga0302313_10001215_pt1 | contig 20175 bp, 16 predicted proteins | sample III_Palsa_N2_2_FD_200454 | JGI IMG/M metagenome (GOLD analysis project Ga0302313, IMG submission 200454) | Peat permafrost microbial communities from Stordalen Mire near Abisko, Sweden - III_Palsa_N2_2 | ecosystem: Environmental > Terrestrial > Soil > Palsa > Peat permafrost | place: Sweden...
AAAGAAGGTGTACGACAAAGCAAGTCGGGCCAGCAGTCCCCACGGTAACCGGCATCCCCTATCTGCACGAACCCTCCCACCTATTTGTAGGCGCCCAGAATATCGGGCGCCTCACGTCTTTAACGGGCGAACAGCTCCAACGGCGGATGCAAAAACAAATGCCAATACAGGGGTCTCTCCACTGCGGCGCAAGTGCGCGCCTCCGGTCGAGATGACGGATGTCATTTGGGGAGGGGAACGTTGGGTGGGAGGTGGGTGGAGAGGAATTGCGCTAGGGCGGCGTGGTTGGGTGGGGCGGGGAGGAGGAGTTTGGGGGTGGGGAGATGCTGGAGGGGTTCGGCGAGGGGGAAGGTCTGGTTGAAGAGGAAGCGGAAGGGGACGATTTTGGAGCGGGGGTCGTGGGCTGCGCGGTCAGTGAGGTCGCCGTCGGGAGATTGAAGGATGAGTGCGGGGATGTTGGGGTTTTGGGCGCAGAGTTGGACGGCTAGCGAGGCTCCGAGGCCGATGCCGTAGACGGCGATGGAGGTGGCCGGGATGGAGCGGGTGGTGATGAGGTAGGTGAGAGCGGAGGTCGCGTCGGCTTGCATGAGGGTTTGGGTGGGGTGGGGGCCGAGGGATTGGCCGTAGCCGCGATAGTCGAATAAGAGGACGTTGAGGTGCTGGGTGTGAAGGTGTTGGGCGGCGGGGAGGGCGTCGGCTAGATTGCCGTCGGCGGCGTGGAGGATGAGGGCGGTATTTTGCGTTGGGGTGTCGGAGGGGATCCACCAGCCGGTGAGTTGGGGGATGGCGGTTTCGTCTACGCCGAAGTGGACTTCGGTGAAGGGGAGGCTGAGCGAGGCGGGTGTGGTGACGACCGTGCGCGAGGGGTGGAGGACTAGCTGCCACTGGCCGTGCGCGAAGAGGACGCACATGGTGATGTAGGCGCAGAGGAGCGCGGTGAGGAAGACGGCGGCGAGGGCTTTGAGGATCCAGCGGACTTCTACGAGCGGGATCATCTCGGGAGGTGCGCTGCCGCGTTGGGGGTCGTAGCGGGGGGCGAGGCGGGGCGCGGGCTTGGGCGGGGATTTTGGCGAGGACTTGGAGGGGTTAGGCTTGGAGTTGTTTGGCATGATTCTTTGGCGCTGTCTTCAGCATCTCATGGCGAGCGATTGGTGAAGGAGAACGACGTGGGTGAGTGGGTTCGGTTGTGTGGGGTGGAGGAGGCTCCGGGGGTGAACGAGGTGAGGGAGGCGGAAGCTCCGCGCAAGGAAGGCAGGGCGGTGCCGATTTGTTTGGCGAATGTGGAGGGCAAGCTGTCGGCGATTGGAAATATTTGTCCGCATCGGCTGGGACCGCTGGGGGGCGGGTGGATTGAGGAGGGGAAGGTGATGTGTCCCTGGCATGCGTGGGCGTTTGACGTGGAGACGGGAGAGGCGGACGCGCCCGAGACGGGGAGGGTGCGGGTGTATCCGTTGAAGGTGGAGGGGGCGGATGTGCTGGTCGAGATTGAGGTTGCCGCGGAAGAGTAAAGCGGGGGTTTTCGACAGGGGGATGCTGATAGAATCAAGTGATCCTCTCGCTGCAAAGCCGTAATTCTGGCGACGATCACATCTCACTTGCAAGGGAGAGGGTATGCAAGCTGTTCTCGCCCTCGAAGACGGGCGCCTGTTCTGGGGCAAAGCGTTTGGTGCTGGCAGTGATGCCAATGGGCCGGCTGTGGAGCGCGTTGGCGAGGTGGTGTTCAATACCTCGTTGACTGGCTACCAAGAGATTTTTACTGACCCGTCGTATGCGGGGCAGATTGTGGTGCTGACCAATCCTCACATTGGGAATTATGGGACGTCGCCTAGCGATGCGGAGTCGGCGCGTCCGTACATTGAGGGGCTGGTGGTGCGTGAGTTTTCGCCGGTTAGCTCGAACTGGCGGAGCACTGAGGTGGCGGACGAGTATTTGGAGCGCAGTGGGGTTCCGGTCATCTCGGAGATTGATACGCGGGCGGTGGTGCGCCATCTGCGGGCGAATGGTTGTTTGCGGGGCGTGATTTCTACTGCGGTTGACGATACGGACGCGTTGGTGGCGAAGGCTCGCGCGCATAAGAAGATGGATGGGACGGACCTGGCTAGCGTTGTGAGCACGAAGGCTAGCTATGGGTGGGATGCTGGCGAGCCTAAGAATGAGAGTGGGGATAAGCTGCTGCCCGTGGCGTCGGAGGCTGGCGAGACGATGCATGTGGTGGCTTATGACTTTGGGATTAAGCAGAATATTTTGCGGATGCTGACGCGGGAGAATTGCCGTGTGACGGTGGTTCCTGCGAAGACTTCTGCGGCGGATGTTTTGGCGATGGCGCCGGATGGGGTGTTCTTTTCGAATGGGCCGGGTGATCCTGAGCCGCTTGAATATGCGGTGAAGAATGTTCAGGAGATGCAGGGCAAGGTGCCTATGTTTGGGATTTGTTTGGGGCACCAGATCTTCGGGCTCGCGCTGGGGGGGAAGACCTACAAGCTGAAGTTTGGGCATCATGGCGGGAATCATCCGATCATGAACCTGGAGACGGGGAAGGTTGAGATTACCGCGCAGAATCATAACTACAACGTTGACCCTGACTCGCTGCCAGCGGATGTGGAGCGGACGCATACGAATTTGAACGATGACACGCTCGCGGGTTTGCGGCATAAAACCGATCCCATGTTTAGCGTGCAGTATCACCCTGAGGCGAGTCCGGGGCCGCATGATTCGCATTATCTGTTCAAGGACTTTCGGAAGATGATGGAGGAGTTCAAAAAGTGAATCGGCATTCGTCTGTGAGGCTCATGATCGCTGCGTTGTTTGCGCTGACGGTTTCTGCTGCGCAGGCGGAGAGACCGCGCATTGCTGCGGCTGGGCTGTGTGGGGTCGTGACGGACCTTGCGGGCGAGCCGGTTGAGAAGGCTACGGTTACTGCGATGTTTGGGGATGCGAGTACGAGCCAGGAGACGGATAAGGCGGGACAGTGGAATTTCGGGCGCAAAGCCGGGCCGCACTGGATGCAGGTGGAGGGCAGGGGTTTCCAGAAGTTCGAGTTTGATTATGAAGATAAAGACGGACAGAAGAGCGGGCCTGATAATTCTGCCTTTCTATCGCGGACCGCGGGTGAACCGTGTGTGGCTCCGATTTATGTGCGCCTTGCGCCGCTGAATCACAAGAGAGGTCTTGTAACCCTGGATGCGTCAAAGGGCATTCACAAGGAAAAGAAGAGTAAATAATGCCACGTAGAAATGACATTGCGAAGATTTTGGTGATTGGCTCGGGGCCGATTGTGATTGGGCAGTCGGCGGAGTTCGATTACTCGGGGACGCAGGCTTGCAAGGCGCTGAAGGCTGAGGGGTATGAGGTGGTGCTGGTGAATTCGAACCCGGCGTCGATCATGACTGATCCGGAGGTGGCCGATCGGACGTATGTGGAGCCGTTGACGCTGGCGTATGTGGAAGAGATTTTGCGGGTGGAAGTGGAGATGCTGCGGGCATCGGGTGAGAGGGGAATCTTTGCGGTGTTGCCTACGGTGGGTGGGCAGACGGCGTTGAATTTGGCGGTGGATTTAGCTGATTCCGGGGTGTTGGAAAAGTTTGGGATTGAGTTGATTGGCGCCAAGCTGGAGGCGATTAAGAAGGCTGAGGATCGGTTGTTGTTCAAGGATGCGATGAACAAGATTGGGCTGGATATGCCGAAGTCGCAGCTGATCAACAACACGAGTGCGGGGCTGGAATATGCGGGGAAGATTGGGTATCCGGTGGTGATTCGGCCTAGCTTTACGCTGGGTGGGTCGGGCGGGGGGATTGCTTATAACCGCGAGGAGTTGATGGAGATTCTTTCGCGCGGGTTGGACCTTTCGCCGGTGCATGAGTGCCTGCTCGAGGAGAGCGTGCTGGGGTGGAAGGAGTATGAGCTGGAGGTGGTGCGCGACTTGAAGGACAACGTCGTGATCATCTGCTCGATTGAGAATTTTGATGCGATGGGCGTGCATACCGGGGACTCGATTACGGTGGCGCCGGCGCAGACGTTGACGGATCGCGAGTATCAGCGGATGCGGGATGCGGCGATTGCGGTGATTCGCGAGATTGGCGTGGAGACGGGTGGAAGCAATGTGCAGTTCGCGGTGAATCCGCAGAACGGGCGGATGACTGTCATTGAGATGAATCCGCGGGTAAGCCGGTCGAGCGCGTTGGCGTCGAAGGCTACTGGGTTTCCGATCGCGAAGATTGCTGCGCGGCTTGCGGTGGGATACACGCTTGATGAGTTGCAGAACGATATTACGAAGGCTACGCCGGCTTGCTTTGAGCCCACGATTGATTATGTTGTGGTGAAGATTCCGAAGTGGCAGTTTGAGAAGTTTCCGGGATCGGATGAGACGCTGGGGCCGCAGATGAAGTCTGTCGGCGAAGTGATGGCGATTGGGCGCACGTTCAAAGAGGCGCTGATGAAGGCCGTGCGATCGCTAGAGACGGGGAAGAAGAGTACGGATGATGGGATCGATCCGCGGAGGTTGAGGCAGCGGTTGGTGACGCCTTCGCCGGAAAGGTTGGCGTATCTGCGGTATGCGTTTGAGATTGGGATGAGCGTGCGGGATGCCGCTCGTTATACCGGGATGGACCCATGGTTTCTGCACCAGATGAAGCAGATTGCTGAAGAGCTGAAGGTTGTTGCGAGCGTTGGCCTGGAGAAGATGGATAAGGGCACGCTGCTGTCGGCGAAACGGATGGGGCTTAGTGATTCGCGGGTGGCGGTTGCGCTGGGGATTGAGGATGGCGGCGCGGCGAAGGTGCGGGCGCTAAGGAAAAAGCTGGGCGTGAAGCCGGTTTATAAGCTTGTCGATACTTGCGCGGCGGAGTTCGAGTCGCTGACGCCTTATATGTACTCCTGCTATGACGAGGAGGATGAGGCTGCGCCTACGGCTAAGAAGAAGGTGATCATTCTTGGGTCGGGGCCGAACAGGATTGGGCAGGGGATTGAGTTCGATTATTGCTGCTGCCATGCTGCGTTTGCACTTCGGGATGATGGGTACGAGACGATCATGGTGAATTGCAATCCGGAGACCGTGTCGACGGACTATGACACCAGCGACCGGTTGTACTTTGAGCCGCTGACGCTGGAGGATGTGCTCGCGGTGTATGAGCATGAGGCGTCGGGCGGAGCGGAGATTGGGATGATCGTGCAGTTTGGCGGGCAGACGCCGTTGAATTTGAGCCTGCCGTTGAAGGCTGCGGGCGTGCCGATTATTGGGACTTCGCCGGAGTCGATTGATCTGGCTGAGGACCGGAAGAGGTTTGGGAAGTTGATTACGGAGTTGGGGATTCCGCAGCCTGAAGGAGCGATGGCTACGTCGGTGGATGAGGCGCTGGCGGGTGCGCGGCGGGTGACGTATCCGGTGTTGGTGCGGCCTAGCTATGTGCTCGGTGGGCGTGCGATGGTGATTGCTTATGACGATGCCGATGTGGTGCGGTATATGTCGACGGCGATTGAGTACTCGCAGGAACGGCCGGTGCTGATTGATCACTTCCTGGAGGACGCGCAGGAAGTGGATGTCGATGCGCTTTGCGATGGCACCGATGTGATTATCGCGGGGATCATGCAGCATATTGAGGAGGCTGGGGTGCACTCGGGGGATTCGAGTTGCGTGCTGCCGGCGGTGGATTTGAGTGCTGACGTGCTGGAGACGATTCGGACGTACACGCGCAAGCTGGTGATGTCGCTGAACGTGATTGGGTTGGCGAATTTGCAGTTCGCCGTGCAGCGCGGGACGGTGTTTGTGATTGAGGTGAACCCGAGAGCGTCGCGTACGGTGCCTTATGTTTCGAAGGCTACCGGCGTGCAGTTGGCGAAGATTGCTTCGCGGCTGATGACGGGGCGGACGCTGAAGGAGTTGCTGCCGGAGCAGTTGGCTAGTGGGAAAGATTTGAGTACGGGCGAACACTTCTTTGTGAAGTCGCCGGTGTTTCCGTGGGGCAAGTTTTTGGGCGTTGATCCGGTGCTGGGGCCGGAGATGCGGTCTACCGGTGAAGTGATGGGCGTGGCTCGGACGTTTGGCGAGGCGTTTGCCAAGGCGCAGACGGCCGCGGGACTGCATTTGCCGACTGAGGGGACGGTGTTCTTCAGCGTGAACGATCATGACAAGCTGAGTGTGGCTCCGCTGGCTCGTCGATTTGTCGAGATGGGATTCAAGCTGGTGGCAACGCATGGGACTGCCGACGTTTTGGAAGAGGCGGGCATGCAGGTGGAGCGGGTGTTCGCCGTGAAGGAAGGCCGGCCGAACGTGGTGGACTTTATCAAGAGCGACCGGATTCAGTTGATTGTGAATACGCCTAGTGGGCAGATGAGCGTGTTTGATGAGGCGGCGATTCGGCGGGCTGCGGTGAGTGCGCGGGTGGCTACGATTACTACGCTGGCGGCGACCAGGGCGGCTGCGGATGGGATTGAGGCTTTGCAGAAGGGCGAATATCACGTCGAGTCGTTGCAGGAGCTGCATGCGTCAAGGTTGGTGGCGGTGTAGCGTTGGGTTCGTCGCTGGTCCCACCCGTCCGCAAAGGGCGCATACGGATGGGGCACCCGGATGAATGGCGGGGCGGTAGACTTGTACGTGATGCTTATTGATGGGATTCATATACCGCTGACGGTGCCGTTTACTCGCGACGGCGAGAGTTATTTGCGCAAGCTGGAGTACAACGTTGGGCGCTACTCGTTGACGCCGGCGGCGGGGTTGGTGGCGCTTACTGCGGGAAGCGAGGGGGCTTCGCTTTCCGATGGCGAGATTGCGGATACGCTGCGGGTGATTGGCGAGGCCGCTGCTGCGACGAAGGTGTTGGTGGCTTCGATTACGAAGGACAGCGTGCAGGGTGCGCTGGCGGTGGCGCGGCAGGCTGCGGAGGCGGGATTCGATGCGGTGCTGCTGACGGCGCCGTCGCAGTGGGAGCGGCTGACTGAGGACGAGGTGATGTTGTACTTCCGCGCGGTGGCGGATGGATCGCCGCTGCCGGTGATGCTGGGGAGTGAGTCGGGGTCGCAGGGGTATCGGCTGAGTGTGGATGAGATTGCACAGCTGGCGCGGCATGGGAATGTGATTGGCGTGTATGACGAGGGGCTGACCGTGGAGCGGTATCGCGCGATTGCCGAGGCGACCGCGGGTATGAGGCGCGAGGTGTTGGTGACGACGGTGTTTGCGCCGGTGACTCGGCGGATGATGCGGGGGCGATGGGATGAGGGTGGGTTCGTGTCGGTTGCGTCGCTGGCGGGAGGGACGGCGGTGGTGGAGGCTCCGATGGTGAAGGCGCTGAAGACGCGGACGAAGGTCGTGGGGTTCCAGGTGATGGCGGCGGGGAGTGCGGTGGGGATGGTGGAGTTGCTGCAGGCGGGCGCGGCGGGTGCGATGCTGGCGCTGTCGGCTAGCGCTCCGCAAGGATGCTATGAGGCGTATGCGGCGTTCAAGGATGGGGATCCGGCGCTGGCTGCGGAGAAGGGTGCGCGGCTGGTGGAGGCGGACGCGGCGATTCGTGCGCTGGGGATCGCGGGTGTGAAGTATGGGTGCGATTGTAATGGGTATTTTGGTGGGGCTCCGCGGTTGCCACGATTGCCGCTGGATGCGGAGGGTAGGGCGACGGTGGAGAGGGTGTTGGCGGGGATTCGGAATTAGATGGCGGGGGGGTGAATTTCCGGGTGATCGAAGTATCCCAAAACGCCGTTTTCGGCAACGTCGCGCCACCAGTGCCGGCGGTTGCTACCAAAGAATGTCGACGCGTCGCTACTAGTTTGCCCAAGCCAAACCGTCCACTCCAGCGCCAGCATCCATCGTTTGGCGCACCTTCCACTGATTTAGATCGATCACGACTACCTGGTGGGTTCCTCCACACGATGCAAAGGCCACTTTTCCGTCCGGACTCATCAGAATCTCCGTTGCAGCCCCCTGAATGTCGATCGTCTGAGCTACCTTCATCGTACTTAAATCTACGACCGCTATCTGTTTGATCCTTGGCAAGGCAACCAACAGAAATCGTCCATCGAGCGTCGGGGCCGTTCCGTAGCCCACCGAAGGTAGCGACACCCACATTTTCACTTTGCTTGTCGCCGTATCGATCACCGCGATCTGCGGCTGCGTCTGGTCCGCTGTAAACACCATACGATCATCCATCGAGATCGAGATGCGTTGGGTAGTCTTCGAGATTGGAATGATCGCCAGGGTCTTGCGCGCCTTCATATCCAGCACCGAAACCGTTCCTGGACCAACATTCGCCGTATACCCTCGGGATCCGTCTTTCGATAGCACGAGCATATGCGATTGCTCCTGCCCTGTAGGTATACTGCCCACGATTTTAAAAGTGCTTGGGTCGATGATGCTTACTGACTTGTCCAGCTCAGTCGTGACGTATAGCAAGCCGCTATTGTGGTCATAGATCGCGCAATGCGGACGGACCCCGTGACCGAAATCGATGGTGTGGACCACCTCGTGACTGGACAAATCGATCACGGAGATCTTGGTGCCATCGATACCCGGTCTTCCTACACCTGAGTCGCCGTAAATCGGCACGTAGGCCGTCTTTCCATCCGGGGACGCCGCGACCTCATGGCCAGTTATACCGTCCACTGGAACGATGGCGACCTGCTTACCAGAGGTAGGATCAATCAGGCTCAGACTATGATCGCCTTGGTTCGCGGCGAGTAAAAGTGGTTGTATAACTTTTACAGCTTGGGCACTGCTATTACTCAGCAAAGCGCCCGTTACGCACCATATTGCCACAGCGCAGAAGGACATTCTTTTCTTCATAAGCCGATAAGTCTAGCAGCAGGGCCCAAGCCTCCCAAGGCCACAATCAGAGCCACCGAATCAAGGCGTCGAGTTGCTTACTCCGCGAAAGTCGGGATTTCGGAAATTTCGCACGGCTGCAACGTATCCGTTATTGGCCGGGGGCGCGGAGGGTGTTTAGTTTGGCGCGGGCCTGGGAGGCTTCGGGGGAGACGGGGAAGCGCTGGATCAGGCTGTGGAGTTCACGCTCGGCTGCTTCGTTCTGGTGGGTGTCGATGAGGGCCTGGGCTTTGTGGAGCTGGGCGGCGGGCACCTTGGCGTTGTCTACGTAGCGGGTGAGGACCTGGTCGTAATCCTTGATGGCGAGGGCGGGCTTGTGGGTGCGCATCTGCATTTCGCCGAGGTAGTACCAGGCGTTGCCGGAGAGGTTGTCGTCGGGGTAGGCCTTGATGAGGTCGGTGAACTCGGAGGATGCGAGGGAGTAGCGGGCGGAGATGTAGTCCGCGTAGGCGCCGCGGTACATGTCACCGGCTGACGGCTGGGTGCTTGTGGGTAGGGGGCCGCTTGGTGACGTGCTTTGGGGCTGGTTGTTGTCCGTGCCGCTGTCCGGTGCTGTGCCCTGGTTCGGGGACGCGATCGGGGCGGCCTGGGGAGGGCCCGCGGGAGCAGCTCCGCCTTGAGGAAGGCTGCTGAGCGTGGCGTTGGTGGCCTGCTGCTGGTTCTGGATGGCGTTGAGGGCTTTCTCCATGCGGGCCATGCGGGCCTTGAGTTCGTCGATGGAGTCGTTGAGAGACTGGACCTGGCCGGAGACTTGTTGGTTGCTGGCGCTCACGGCGTCCTGCTGATTTTGCATGCTGAGCTTGAGGCCGTTCATCGTGGTGGACATGGTATTGACCGAGTCGGCGGTCTGCTGGATGAGGGCCTTGAGCATGCCGAAGCTTTCGTCATTGGTCTGCTGCAGTTTGGCGATGGCGTCCTGCAGCTGCTGGACCTGGGTCTGGAGTTGAATCATGTCCTTGTTCTCGGCGCGCGCGGGGAGGGAGACGAGCGCGGCGGCGGCGAGGGCAAGTGCGGCGATGCTTCGGCGAATGGAATGAGAGCGGGTCATACGGGTTGAACTCCTCAACGTCCCTTAGAGCTTGATGCTTCGATGGGACCTTTGCATACCAAGGATACTGATCGCACGGGCAAGAAGAAAGTGTGGCGGGGAAAAGAACAAGGCCGCGTCGCGGGATCCGGTTGGCGGATTCGTGACGCGGCCCTGGGTGATGGGATTAGCGATCGATGGAGAACTGATCGCGGCGATTCTGCTGCCAGCAGCTCTCGGTCTCGTCGGTGCAGAACTGCTTTTCCTTGCCGTAAGAGACGACGCGGATGCGGTCGCCGGAGACGCCGGCTGCTACGAGGGCTGTCTTGGCGGCGTTGGCGCGGTTCTCGCCGAGGGTGATGTTGTACTCAGCCGAGCCACGATCGTCGCAGTAGCCGCCGATGAGGATCTTGATGGACGGATGGGCGCTGAGATAGGCGGCGGCTCCGGAGATGGAGGTGTCGGACTGGGGCGAGAGGTCGTAGCTGTCGTAGCCGAAGAAGATGTCCTGCACGTGGGCGTGGAACTCGGCATCCGAACCGCCTGCGTTGCTGGTGTCAGCGGGCGCTGAGGGGACTTCGGGTACGCGGACTGTGACGCGGACATTGGCTTCGGTGGTGCCGCCGGCGTTCTTGGCGACGAGATGGAAATTAGTCGAGCTGGAGGGTGAGACCGTCTGGGTGCCGTTGACGGGAACTTCGCCGATGCCGTCGATGCTGACGCTGGAGGCGTTGGCGCTACGCCAGTTGAGGACGACGGACTGGCCGAGATCGATGGAGAGAGGGTCGGCGGTAATGGAGGCCGTGGGCGGCGCCATAGTGGAAGCTTCGGGGGCCATGGCTGCGGGCGGTGGCGGAGGTGTCTTTTTGCTGCAGCCGGAGGCGGCGAAAAGAGCGACGGTCGCGAGCAGTGCTGCTTGATTCCAAAGTGAGATGCGATGAGCCATCATGAGATCCTCTTGAGTTCGAATGGTACGGCAAGGGTTCTGGCTAGAGAACTGTTAGTTCTACCGGGATTATATATCGTAACGCGACAGGTACACGGTATAGGGTATAGGGTTTAGTAGCTGCTGTTGCTGTTTGTAACCTTTTCGGCGATTATTTCCAACTCCAGTTTGGCATGTCTGCTCCTGAGCCGGTTAGGGGACGTTTTTGGGTGCCGTCGGCCAGCATGGTCATGATGCGTTGGTGGCTGTCGTTGCCGTCGGGCGAGTTCGAGAAGGCGATGTGGCGGCCGTCGGGCGACCAGGTGGGGAAGTCGCAGCGGCCGATTTCGTGGGTGAGTTGAATCCAGCGCTTGGTGGCGACTTCCATGACGTAGATGTCCTGGCCGCCGGGAGCGCCGGGGCCGTATTTACGATCCCAGGCGAAGGCGATGAACTGGCCGTTGGGAGACCAGGAGGCGGAGGTTGCGTAGCCGCCGTCGGTCATGCGGGTGACGCCGGATCCGTCGGAGTCCATGATGTAGAGCTGGGGAAGGCCGGTGCGGCCGCTGATCCACGCGATCTGGGAGCCGGTCTTGGGGTTGTAGGTGGGAGAGACGTCGGGACCCTTGTAGCTGGTGACGCGATGGGCGATGGAGCCCTGGGGGTCGGAGATCCAGATCTCGGGGTCTCCGGTGCGCGAGGAGGAGAAGGCGAGCTCTTTGCCGCTGGGCGACCAGGCGGGCGAGAGGTTGGTTCCGCCCACGTTGTTGAAGCGGACGAGGCGGCCGAGGATGAGCGAGTAGACGCGGAGTTGGAAGCCGTTCTTGCCGAGAGAGGCGAAGGCTACGAGCGAATTGTCGGGCGAGACGCGGGGCGAGATGGAGTCTTCGCCGAGGTGGGTGACGGCGTGTTGATTGGCGCCGTCGTAGTCCATCATCCAGATCTCTTTTTCACCGGGGCCGACGCGTTTGGAGTAGAAGATCTTGGATTCGGCGATGCCGGGAGTGCCGCCACTGAGCCGGAAGACGATGTCGTCCGCGAACTGGTGAGCTAGCTGGCGGGCGGTGTCTTCACTGGCGGGGCCGGTGTACTGCTTGGCGAAGACCTGGGGGAACTGGGTGTTCTTGGCGTCGTCGAGAAAGCCATTGGCGGTGAGGTTGCCGCCCTTGATGCCGATGTTGCCGAAGGCGACCATGGCGGCGCTGGCGGGGGCCTGCGACCACTGGGAGAGGTTCATCTCCGAGGGAATGCCGGGGGTGGTCTGCGGCGCGAGGGACTTCGAGATCATGTCGAAGATGCCGGAGTTGGAGAGGTCGGCGAAGAGGATGGTGTCGAAGGTGTTCTTGTAGGCGGTGGAGTCGCCGTCCGAGGAAGAGGGCTTGAAGTTGGCGGCGGCGAGGCGGATGCTGGCGGCGCCGGAGGAGGTCTCGAGGTGGAAGGTGTCCTGCGCGTGAAGAGCTGAGGTGAAGAGTAAGAGGGGGAGAGTGGCGAGCAGTGAGAGGGCGGCTCGGGATGACCAGCGTCGTGCGGAAAGATTCACTAGCGTTTCTCCAGTAGGTGTGATGCCGGAAGTGAGGGTGACCGCATGAAAATCCGCGGGGACAAATATTCGGTCGCAGGAGAAAAGTGCTGCAAGGTGAAGCAGGTGCAAGCGAGGGGTGCGCGGTTACTGATGTTTGTAATCAAACTTGTCCTCGATGGTGATGTGATCGCCTTCGGGAAGCGGGCCGAAAGAGTCGATGCGTTGGAGCGCGTGTATGGCGGCGGTGTCGAGTGTAGGGGAGCCGCTGCGGTTTTCGATGTGGACGTTGGCGATGGTGCCGTCGCGCTCGATGTCGAAGGCGATCAGTACACTCCTGCCTTCGGAGCTGCGGGGATCGACGTCGTTGGTGTAATAGTTTTGCGCGATCACGCGACCGACGGCCTCCACGTAGTAAGCATAGCGTGCGCCGAAGGTGCGGCTCTGCACGGTGAGGGTGGCTGAACCGTTTTTGAGTTGCGTCATGGATTGCGGGAGTTGGGTCGCGCTCTCGCCGGTTTGAGCTTTGGCGCTGGGCGGCGTGGGTTGCGGATGCTTAGGCGGAGCGGGTGTGGGGATTGGGCCTAGCTTCTTGGGCTGGTCTTTGGCTTTGACTTCGATGTCGGTGGGGCGCGGCGGAGGGGCTGCGGCTTCCTTGGGTGGAGGGAGCGGGGCGGGGCTTACGGTGTCGGGGGTTAGAACGGACTTGTCTACGGGCTTGGCTTTTTCGGGGAGGGGGATGGCCGTGACCATGGAGGCCTGGATGGAGCCGGCTGCGGAAGCGTTCTCGCCCCAGTGGTTGCTGGTGTGGTTGAGGTAGAGGCCTACGCCGATGAAGGCGAGGGCGATGAGGACGTGGAGCGCGACCGCACCGATGACGCCGCGGCGGAATTGGTCGTCGGGGGAGAGCGGTGAGATGGCTTGGGTGGTCATTCGTGATGTTGGTTCGTGAAGAGCAAGTGCAACAGCAGATCCCTACGGGATGACAGCCAGAAAAGCAAAGACAACGACAACGATGGGCTACTAGCGTTGGAGCGGTTGGGTGACGATGCTGATGTTGCTGATGCCGGCTCGTTTGACGGCGTCCATTACGGAGGCGAAGGCGCCGAAGGGGACTGCTTCGTCGGCGCGGACGTAGATGACTTTCTTTTCGTTGGCGGGATTCTGGGCGAGGACCGCGGAGAGGTTGTGGATATTGACGGGCTTGTCTTGCAGGAAGACGTTCTGGTCCTTGTCGATAGTGACGACGAGGTGGACTTCGCTGAGTTGCGAGACCATGCGAGTGTGCGGGACCGCGACCTGGATGCCGGACTGCAGGACGGGCGCGGTGATCATGAAGATGAGGAGGAGAACCAAGACCACGTCGACCAGCGGCGTGATGTTGATGTCGGACATGGCGGACTGGGTTTTACCGTTGGAACTGAAGGCCATGGTTAGGAACTCCGGCGATCGTTAGGGAATGGGGGAAGCTGGGTGCCGGGGACTGGGGGGCGGCGACGATCTTCACCGTAGGGAGGCTGGCCACCTTGCTGCTGGGGCTGGAAGAGAGCCGCGTTCTGGATGGCGTTGAGGAGCTCGCGACCGAAGTCGTCCATGCGTGCGGCGAACTCGCGGAGGCGGGCGGTGAGTTGGTTGTAGCCCATGACGGCGGGGACGGCGACGACGAGGCCGGCGGCGGTGGTGATGAGGGCTTCGGAGATGCCGGGAGCGACGGAGCGGAGGGTGGCGGCGCCTTCGTTGCCGAGGCCGTGGAAGGCGTCGATGATGCCCATGACGGTGCCGAAGAGGCCGACGAAGGGACCGACCTGGGCAATCGTGGCGAGCCAGGTCATGCGGCGTTCCATGGAGCTGAGGGCTTCGCTGGCGGCGGTCTGGGCGGCGCGTTCGAGGCCTTGAGGATTGGGCGGTATGCCGCGGCCGCCTTGACGCTGGTACTCGTCGTGGATTTCGTTGAAGACGGCGACCAGGGGACTCGGCTTGAACTGGTCGGAGATGGCGGCGATTTCGGAGAGGCGGCCAGACTTGCGGAAGGCTCGGAGAAAGCGGCGATTCTGGGTGTCGGCTGCTTTGAAGGAGCGCCACTTGGAGATCATGACGGCCCAGGAGATGACGGACATCATGACCAGGACGCCGAGCACGACGAGCGCGGTGGGGCCGCTGTTGTGCAGCATTTCTACGAGAGCGCTGGAAGACTGGCCGACGGGAGGGGGGCCGAGCGAGGGGTCGGTTGGGACTTGCGTGGCGGCATCTTGCAGGAAGAGAGCGAAAGCTAACAGGGTCATAGGCGTCGTGTTAAGTGTACTGGGTGTGAGGGTGGGGAGTGAGAACCCAGGTAGATGCTCGGTGAGGGTTTTGGTTTGGACGGAGGGCGAGAGTTTTGGCTGCTGGTGGGTTGAGATGCTGGAGTATCGCGGGGGGCTGTGGATCGTGGAGGCGGCGGTTGGACTGTAGGATGGGGGGATTCTTGTGGGTAAGGAGACACGCCATGAGCATGGAAGAGAGTGGCGCTGCGTCGCCGAGGCGGTGGAGGAAGGTGATGTTGCGGGGGCTGGGTGTTCTCGTTGCGGGCTATGTAGTGGTGATTGCGCTGCTGGTGGCGTTCCAAGGGAGGTTGATCTTCCTTCCTCCGGCGAATGTGCCTGCGGGTTCTCCCGCGGATGCGGGGCTGAACTTTGAAGACCTGCACATCCCGGTGCAGGGCAAGGGGTATGTTCACGCTTGGTGGATTCCGTCCGCTGATCCTCATGCGCGAACGATTTTGTACTTCCATGGAAACGCCGGGGTGCTGGAGCGGGAAGCGAATCGCGAGGTGCCGCTGTTTCGGCAAACCGGAGCGAACCTTTTGTTGGTGGATTACAGAGGGTATGGGCATAGCAGTTCGCTGCACACAAGTGGAGCGACCGCGGCTGAGGATGCGCTGGCAGCGATGCAGTACCTGGAACAGGAGCGGCACATTGTGGCGTCGGATATTGTGATTTTTGGGTGGTCGATTGGTACGGGTGTTGCGACGCAGTTGGCGATGGACGCGCCGGACGCGGGCGGATTGATATTGCTGAGCCCGATCACGAGCGTGGATGATGTGGCCGATGAGAATTGGGTGTACGGGAAACTGCTGCGGCCCGTTCAGTGGCTTCGTCATGACAATGACCTGGCGAATAAGGACAAGATTGGATTGGTTCACATGCCGGTGCTGATCATGTGCGGGACGGTCGATACGATTGCTCCGCCTTGGATGGCGCGTGAGCTTTTCGAACGAGCGAATGAGCCGAAGACGATTCAGTGGATCGAGGGGGCGGGACACAACGACGTGATGGCGACGCGTGATGGCGCATTTTTGCGGGCGGTGGTGGGCTTTCTGGATTCGCTGCCAAAGGTTGGCGCGGGGCAGTAAGCGGGGAATCGCTAGGGAAGGATGCGCTTTTCCTTCGCCTGCTGCTATGCTCTTGCGAGAAAGAGACTCAGGACTGAAGAGATGCTGCTGGAGCTGCGCGCAGAGAACTATGCCGTGATCGACCACGCGGTCGCCGAGTTTGGGCCGGGGTTGAACCTGCTTACCGGAGAGACGGGAGCGGGCAAGTCGATCTTGATTGACGCGCTGGCGCTGCTGCTGGGGGGAAAGGCGTCGAGTGACGTGGTGCGGTTTGGGGCGGAGAAGGCCGTGCTGGGGTGCGTGTTTGAAACGACGCCGGGGGCTGAGGAGATTCTGGAAGAGAACGGGATCGATCCGGAGGGGGATGAAATTCTGCTGCGGCGGGAGATTGCGGGGAGTGGCAAGGGGCGGGTGTTCGTGAACAACCAGCCGGCTACGGTGGGTGTGTTGCGGCTGCTGGCTCCGGAACTGGCGTTGGTGCATGCGCAGTCGGAGACGCTGGTGGCGTTTGATGCGGCGCAGCAGAGGATGCTGTTGGATCGGTTTGGGGATGTGAGCTCGGAGGAAGTGGGTGGGGCGTTTGGTCGGTGGAAAGAGTTGGAGGCGAAGATTCAGGAGCTGCAGGGGGTGGAGCAGGATCGGCTGCGGTTGATGGACTTGTGGAGCTTTCAGGCGAAAGAGATTGAATCGGCGGGAATTGTGGACCCGGAGGAGGATGTAAGGCTGGAGACAGAGAAGCGGGTGCTGGCGAACTCGGAGCGGCTGTTTGCCGGGGCTACCGCGGCGCAGGAGTTGCTGTACGAGGCGGAGGTTTCGGCGGAGACGCTGCTTGGTGGGGCGCTACGGCATGTCGAGGATTTGGCGAAGTTTGATGAGCAGTTCAAGGAGACGGCTGCACAGTTGGTGGCGGCGAAGGCCAGCGTGGAGGACGCGGCGGCTACGTTGAGGGATTTTGCGGGGAAGGTGACGGCGTCGCCCGAGAGGTTGGGGGAGATTGAGGATCGGCTGGCGGCGCTGGATCGTTTGAAGCGGAAGTACGGGAGCAGCCTGGGCGATGTGATTGCGTTTGGGGCGGAGGTGAAGGGGAAGCTGGCGGAGCTGGAGAATCGGGATGCGCGGCTGGCGGAGTTGGAGAAGGATCTGACGATTGCTGCCGCGAAGTACATCGTGGTGGCGCGGAAGCTGTCGGCGGAGAGAGCGGCGGCGGCGAAGAAGTTGGCGAAGACGGCGGAGCGGCAGATTAATGAACTGGCGATGAATGCCAAGCTTGAGGTGGGGGTTACGCCGCGGGAGGATGTGGAGGCATGGACGGCGTTTGGATGGGATCGGGTGGAGTGCCGGATTGCTACGAATCCGGGAGAGCCGCTGAAGCCGCTGACGGAGATTGCGTCGGGGGGTGAGATGAGCCGGGTGATGCTGGCTCTGAAGGTGAGCGTGGAGGAGGGCGCGAACGCCGCGGCCAAGCGGAGGAAGATGGCGCTGCCGCGGACGCTGGTTTTTGATGAGATTGATATTGGGATTGGGGGAAGGGCGGCGGAGGCTGTGGGGCAGAAGCTGAAGACGCTGTCGGAGGCGCAGCAGGTGATTTGCATTACGCATCTGCCGCAGATTGCGGCGTTCGCGGACCAGCACTTCCTGATTGAGAAGGGCGAGAGTGGGGGGAGGACGCATACCGGGGTTCGTCGGATGAAGCGGGAGGAGCGGGTGGAGGAGATTGCGCGGATGCTGTCGGGGGCGAACCTGACCGAGAGTAGCCGGAGACACGCGGAGCAGATGCTGTCGTCCACGGGTCCTGCGCGGACGGCGAGAGTTAAGGGCGGTGGTGGGAGCTGAGAGCGGTGGGACAACCTGCTGGGGCGGGGAGGCTTCTCAAGAGGCATCGCCCAAGGAGGGTCTGATCATGGCTGAACCTACTAAGTGTGCACATACGGCTTGTACTTGTGTTTGTTCGGACGGGAAGAAGTACTGCTCGCAGATTTGCGAGGACAGTAAGAGCATGCTGTCGATTAAGTGCGACTGCAAGCATCCGGGCTGCTCGGGGAGCTAGGTTCCGGAGCGGAGATTAGAGCGAAGGCCACTCGTAGGGAAAGAGTTTGCCGGCGGCTGATGGGTCGAGGGTTACGCCTGCAACCTGAAGTGCGTGGGTGAGGACTGGATCTTTGCTGTCAGCCAGGTCCTGGGCGGTGGGAAGCACCTGCTCGTCGGGAGTTACACCGGTATTCTCCAGGCTCTTGCCGTCTGTCATGATGAGGTTGGCCGAGGTGATGGAAAAGCCATAGAAGATCTTGGAGTCGGTGCCTAAGAATTCGTCGAAGTCACGGGCTTCCATGACGGCCCCGGCAGACTGATCGCCGATGACCTGGCCGCGTTTCTCGAGTTGGATGACGCGTGCGAAGAGTTCGGCGGCAGATGCCGATTGGCTATTCACAAGGACGATGAGCTTACCGCCAAACGCAGAGTGTCCTGCGGTTTTTGCCATGAGGGGCTTCGTATCTTTCCGGGAAACACGGTCTGCCAGCTTGACGTCGTGGTCGAAGACCTGGCCGAGCATGTATTTGAGGGAATCCTCAGAACCGCCCAGGTTATCGCGGAGGTCGAGCACCAGGATCTGGTGCTTCCGGACTTTGGAGAACATTTTGTCCATATCGGTGGTGTCAATGTCGAAGCTCGGCATTTTCCACAGGAGCACGTTCCCGTTTTCGTAATAGCGTTGGCGGTTGAGATGATCCATCTCCTCATCGGCGCGCACCAGCTGCCAAAAATCGGCTGAGCCGTCTTCGGATACGTCGATAATTTTTGCGCCGCGCTGAATAAGGGCCTGAATGGTCACCTGGCGTCGTTCGCCGGTGGGGCTGAGGAGGTCGAGCGTCTCGTAGGGAGCGGGGGATAGGGTCTGAAAGAAGTACCGCATGTTGATGAAGTCGGCGCGCTTCATGGTGAAGCGGTTGAGGGCCAGGACCTGATCGCCGACGTGGAGTTTGGTGGCTGCGTCGGTGCCGGGGCGGATGTGGGTGATGAAGCACTTGTCGCCCACCATTTCCATTTCATAGCCCAGCGTCGAATGGTTGGTGCGTACTGGCGGCTGGAAGAACGTATGGGAATCATGGAGTTGAAGGAGGTAGGTGGCGATGACGCGAAAGGTGTCATTGATAGACTGAGAGGCGTCCATGCGGGTGTCGAACTGCTTGAAGGAGGCATCGAGATCAACGCCATGGTAGGCGGGGTCGTAGTAATTCTTTTTGACCTCGGTATAGGCCTGGCGAAGGATGGCGTGGGCGCGGCCGAGTTCGTTACTGTCGATGGTATGGGCGGGTTTGGTTTGCTGGGCTTGCAGGGCTGCAGGTGGAATGAGGAGGAAGCAGAGGGCGAGGGGCAGAATTGGGCGAAGGTGCACTAAGTTTCTCCGCAAAGCAATTTTGAGGGTCGCCGAAGTATAGCGGATGATTGCCGGCGGGCCGATTTTGGGGGAGCGCGGATTGGGGAGATTTGCACCGTTTATGGTTCACCCCAAGGGGTGTACTCCGGTGCTATCGGGGGTTGGAGAGGGTATACTTAACTGGTGAGTAACCTTACCGCCTCTCCCGCAAACGCGCCCAAGAACCCCGGCGAAACCACCACCAAAAAAGTTCTCCTGCTGAAGCCGAGAGGCTTCTGTGCGGGGGTGGTGCGTGCAATCGATATAGTGCAGATTGCCCTGGACACGTTTGGAGCGCCGATTTATGTGCGCAAAGAGATTGTGCACAACAGCTACGTGGTGAATGACCTGGCGCAAAAAGGCGCCATCTTCGTGAACGAACTGGACGAGGTGCCGGCGGGGGCGCGGGTGATTTACTCGGCGCATGGCGTGAGCCCCGCGGTACGGCAGGGAGCGAAAGAGCGCGGGCTCAAGGTGATTGACGCGACATGCCCGCTGGTTACCAAAGTACATATTGAGGCGATCAAGTTCGCCAAGCAGGGCTATTCGCTGGTGCTGGTGGGGCATCGCGACCATGAAGAGGTCCAGGGGACGCAGGGCGAGGCGCCGGATGTGACGCAGGTGGTGTCGACTGTGGAAGAGGTTGCGGCGCTGGTGGTTCCTGATCCGAACAAGGTCGCGTACCTGACGCAGACGACGCTGTCTTTGGATGAAGCGCGGTACATGATTGAGGCGCTGCGCAAGAAGTTTCCGAACATCGCGGGGCCGCACGCCCAAGATATTTGTTATGCGACGGAGAATCGCCAGACGGCGGTGAAGAATGTCGCGCACGGTGCGGATTTGGTTTTGGTGGTGGGCTCGCGGAACAGTTCGAATTCGAATCGGCTGGTTGAGGTGTCGCATAACATCGGGACGCATTCCTACCTGATCGACAAGGCAGAAGACATCAAGCCGGAGTGGCTGGAGGGCGTGAATACGGTGGCAATCACCGCAGGCGCTTCGGCACCGGAGATCCTGGTTCAGGAGGTAGTGACTTACCTGCAGGGCAAGGGATACGGGTCGGTTGAAGAGGTTGAAGTGATGCCGGAGAATGTGCGGTTTGGCTTGCCGCCG
>Ga0302313_10001219_pt1 | contig 20148 bp, 20 predicted proteins | sample III_Palsa_N2_2_FD_200454 | JGI IMG/M metagenome (GOLD analysis project Ga0302313, IMG submission 200454) | Peat permafrost microbial communities from Stordalen Mire near Abisko, Sweden - III_Palsa_N2_2 | ecosystem: Environmental > Terrestrial > Soil > Palsa > Peat permafrost | place: Sweden...
GCCATTATTTCCTCGTCTCCCACCCCGTACCTAACGCCTTTCCGGCGAAGGCCTTGCACTGTTCCGCAAGGGCGTGGTCCCGACTAGTCTGCATAGGAGTGCAGACAACCTTCTAAGTATGCCGGAAATACAGAAAAAGGTCAACAACTCAGCTGATCGTTGGACGACCGGCTGATTGTAGGTAGCCCTATGCTACTCTGCACGGCATGGCCGATCCAGAGGAATCCATTGAGGGAGAGACGTCCCCAAGCGCGCCGACGCGGTTAGACAAGGTGTTGCAACTGTCACGACAAGTGATGTGGGTCGCCGTGTCATTATCCGTGATGTGGCTGCTGTGGACGTTTTGCAAGCTTTTCCAATTCAGCCCTGATCTCACGACGATCTTACTCATGAGCGCGGTTCTTGCCGCCGCATTCATCATATGGATACCTAAGTTACAGGTCTCCCGCGTCTGCTTTTCGACGAATGCTGAGCAATTTGGGGCCGAGAACGAAGCCCGCAAGACTGTGGCAACGTTCGTCGGCGGAGCGGCCCTACTCATGAGCTTCTATACCGCCCAACAGCAGCTAGGGGTGCAACAGCAAGCACAATTCACCGACAGATACACCAAGGCCATCGATCAGATCGCGGCCTCGGAAGATACGGGTAAGCCCAGGCTCGCTGTTCGAGTCGGAGGGCTATATGTCCTTGAGCAGATAATGGACTCGTCCGAGGCTCAACACGCCTCCATATTGGAAGTATTGTGCGCATACATCCGCGACAATTCATTAGAGACCACGCTCAAGCCGAGCGACGGCCCCCGAGCAGACATACGTGTCGCCCTGACGATTCTAGGTCGCAGAAACCGAGACTTGGAGCTGTCAGCAGATCGTAAAATGGGACTGCATCTACTTAAAGCAGTTCTAGTTGATCGGGAGTTCCTCAATTCTTTCACGATCGAACACGTTCGGCCCCACTTGGACCTTTCGGGGAGCGACCTGTCGCAAGCCGATCTGAGTTACCTCGTTTTTGCAGGAGCGGATTTCTCAGGGGCAGGGCTGGCTAATTGCAGGGCATTATTCGCTGATCTAAACAAGGCGGCTTTTGTGAACGCGAACCTTTCGGGATGCGTAATCGCCTCAACGATAGATGGCGCGAACTTTACCGGAGCGAATCTTGAGGGTACGACGGTTTCCGGGAAAGTGTCCGGAGTTACATTCCAGGACGCTCGGGTCGATGCCAGCATTTGGATCGGAGCCCAGTTCGATAATCCGCGTGACATTCAAACTGCGAAGGGCTGGGAGAGCGCGTTTTACAACCCGCGAGATCTCGCCGCGCTTGGCTTGCCGGCGGACCACAATATCGTTCTTTTGAACCAGATAAAAACACTCGTACCCACAGCTTCCATCGAGAATAAAATTCGGCTTACGTTGGTTCTGGATACGCTCCAGAAGCTGACACAAACGGCCCAGAGCGCTAGAGACTCCTTGCTAAGCCCCGAAGCTCCCGCGCCGCAACCCAAATAGGTTTGGCAAACTGAGCGCCACCACACGCCCCTCAATCGAACGGCGTTCGAACACCCGCCCCGACAGCCGTGAACGATGCCTACGGACAAAACCGGCATCAGAAGAACAAGCGATTATTTTCATGCTCATCGCAGCACACCTTCACCGGCCTCAACATCCAAACACCACAAGGAGAACACAACATGCAATTAGGAATGGTAGGCCTCGGAAGAATGGGCATGAACATGGTGCAGCGCCTCATCAAAGCCGGCCACCAGTGCGTAGGCTTCGACAGCAACCAAGCCACCATCGACACCCTCACCAAGCAAGGCGGCTCCGGAGCCACCACCCCCGAAGACTTCGTCCAGAAGCTCACCACCCCCCGCGTCATCTGGCTCATGGTCCCCGCGGCTGTAGTGGACGACGTCATCGCCAACCTCCTTCCCCACCTCCAACCCGACGACATTCTCATCGACGGCGGCAACTCTTTCTACCAGGACGACATTCGCCGCGCCAACGCCCTCAAGCCAAAGTCCATCCATTACCTCGACGTAGGCACCAGCGGCGGCGTTTGGGGAGCCGACCGCGGCTACTGCCTCATGATCGGTGGCTCCGACGCGCCCTTCCAACGCTGCGAACCCATCTTCAAGTCCCTCGCCCCCGGCATCGACGAAGCCCCCCGCACCCCCGGCCGCGAAAAGATCGGCGGCACCGCCGAGCACGGCTATCTCCACTGCGGCCCCCACGGCGCCGGCCACTTCGTAAAAATGGTCCACAACGGCATCGAGTACGGCATGATGGCCTCCTACGCCGAAGGCCTCAACATCCTCCACCACGCCAACGCCGGCAAAACCAAGCAAGTCGACGACGCCGAAACCACTCCCCTCCGCGATCCCGAAAATTACCAGTACGACCTCAACCTCGCCGACGTCACCGAAGTCTGGCGTCGCGGCAGCGTCGTCTCTTCCTGGCTACTTGATCTCGCCGCCGCTTCTCTCCTCGAAAGCCCCGACCTCAGCAAGTTTGCTGGCCGCGTCTCCGACTCAGGCGAAGGCCGCTGGACCGTCAAAGCCGCCATCGACGAATCCGTTCCAGCGCCCGTCCTCAGCGCCGCTCTCTTCGATCGCTTCAGTTCCCGCGGCGAAGCCGACTTCGGCGACAAACTCCTCTCCGCGCTGCGTTACGAATTCGGCGGCCACCAAGAGAAAAAATAGCTTCTGCGGGTTCCGACGACACGAGGGGAGAGCGAATTGCTCTCCCCCTTGTGTCGTTTGGGGCGATATCTCCTGCGAAAAGCGGCGATCTGAAATACGTCCCTCGGGTTGCCCGTCTCCATAATTTATTTGTAAAGCGAGCTATTTTGACCATCGCCGACCAAGTATCCTGAATGATCCTTTATCTGGAGTCGCTTTTCTTAGTCGTATTCGGGCCATGATCACCGGGCACGTGTTGACAAGGTAGTGGCGCCGAGGGACCGCCACATGCCAGCCACGAAAGGACACTCAATGAAGATCAAAAGTGATCCCAAGCTTTCCTTTACTGATTTCCTGAATACTGAAGGTCCAGGTCGTAAGCTCGTCCACCTGAAACCGGGCGGAGCCTTCTTTTCTCAGGGCACCGAGTCCAACTGCGTCTTCTATCTCACCGCAGGCCGCGCCAAACTTACCGTCGTCTCTCAAGCCGGCAAAGAAGCCACCATCACTCTGCTGGTCCCAGGCGAGTTCATCGGTGAGGAATCCATCGCCGGCGCCGGCGGCCTGCGCATGGCCACAGCCTCCGCCGTCACCGCCTGCACCGCCATGAAGATCAACCGTGACGAGATGATCCAGGCCCTCCACGACGACCACACCTTCTCCGACTTCTTCCTCCGTTTCCTCCTCGCCCGCGGCATGAAGACCCAGGCCGACCTCGTCGACCAGCTCTTCAACTCCAGCGAAAAGCGCCTCGCCCGCACCCTTCTCCTCATGGCCGAATTCGGCAAGCCCGGCGAGCCCGAAACCCTCATCCCCGCCATTACCCAGGAAGCTCTCGCCGAAATGATCGGCACCACCCGCTCCCGCGTCAGCTTCTTCATGAACCGCTTCCGCAAGCTGGGATTCATCGAATACAACGGCCGTATCCGCGTGCATAAGTCCCTGCTCAACGTCGTCCTGCACGATCAGTTCAGCGGCCATAATTCCGAACGCCCACCCATGGAAATCGAAGAGCGCGAGCGCACCCGCACTGTGCCGCCCAAATCGGTCCCATCAAAAAAATTGCGTCCAGCAGCCGATTAACAGCACGCCATCCGTTGCATCCGTTCGCTTTAGAACAGATAAGTTTCGCGGCCCGTGACAGTCTTGATTCACGCTCCCTTCGCCCACCAGACAGAAAGGATCTCCTTATGTCGAAGACCGACCTTAAGCTGCTCATCGTGGAAGACGATGACAACGCGCGCCAACTCTTGTCCCAAATCTTCGCCTTGCGCAGCTTCAACGTCCGCTCCGCCGCAGACGGCTTTGGTGCACTCCGCATCATCCGCTCCACCGTGCCCGACATTCTCCTCTCCGACCTCAACATGCCCGGCATGTCCGGTTTCGAGCTACTCTCCGTCGTCCACAGACTCTATCCTCAGATCCACGTCATCGCCACCAGCGGCGCCTACTCCGGCAACACCGTCCCCAAAGGCATCGCCGCCGACAGCTTCCACGAAAAGGCATCCGGCCTGGCAAGCCTCTTCGCACTGATGGAAATGGCCGCCGAGCTCGGTCACACCTCATTCTTCTCCCACCGTACCCCGACGCCTCTCTGGATCGATCTCGAATCCCGCATGCCCTTCGAGTCCAACCACGTCCTGCTCAACTGCCCTTCCTGCCTCCGCCCCTTTCGTCAGACCGTCGAAGAGATCAACGCCGAGATCCGCGAAACCATCTGCAGCTTCTGCGGCGGCAAGGTCGACTACGCCATCGCACTCGCCATCCAACCCAAGCTTGTGACCTCGGAGTCCAGACCCATGGCAGCCGAATCTCACGCTCCCGCGAGCGAATATCCCGGCGAATCCCTCAACGCGCGCCGCGCCTGATCTCTCCACCCTTTTCCCTCCCCACCTGACGGCCGACCCTTTCGTCTCCACGAACCTTCGTTCATGGCACTGCCCTTCTTTGTCGCTCCCTCAATTGCTTATCCCCTCTTCTCAACTTTCGTGGATACTGTTACTTGCCCATGCGAGCCGAGCATCTCACGGAGTCAAATCCGCAACGCCTCCTTTATCCCGACGCGTTCCCGCCCGGGCCGCGTCGCGGTCTCGCGCACTATCTCGAACTCACGATCACCTTTCTCGTCCTCCTCCTCTTCTCCTGGCTCGGCATCAAGCTCTCGAACTCCTCTGAAGGTGTCGCCACCATCTGGTTCACCAACGGCATGCTCTTCGCCCTGGTTATCCTCCGGCCCCGCCACCTCTGGATCCAGTACTTCGCCATCGGCCTCTTCGCCGATACCCTCGCTGACGTCCTCTACGGCGACCGCTTCGCCCTCGCTTTCGGCGTCTCACTGGCCAACTCCGTCGAGGTCATCCTCTCCGCTCTCGTTCTCACCTATTTCTTTGGCAGCCCCTTCAACCTCTCCCGTCGCAGACCCCTTGTCGGCTTCCTCTTCATCGCCGTCATCGGAGCCACCGCAGTCACTAGCGCCCTGGGCGCCTCCTGGACCCTCCTCTTCGTCAACGCTGGCCCCTGGCTCACCCTCTTCCGCACCTGGTGGCTCGGCGACATTCTCGGGATGTCCATCATGGCCCCGCTGACCTTCATCCTCCTTCGCCCCGGCTTCTTCCATATGCTTCACCGCCGACAGCTCCTCAGCACACTCGGCCTCCTCCTCATTCCCGCCCTCGCTACCCTCTTCGTCTTCACCCACAACCAGGACTCGCTCATCTTCCTCATCGTCCCCGCGCTGCTGGTGGTTGTCTTCCGCCTCGGGTTCCCGGGCACGGTGCTCGCTGTCGGCGTCATCGCCCTCATCTCCATCCCCCTCACCATCCACGGCTATGGCCCCCTGATGCTCGACGTCGACCACCGCATGCTCCACCGCATCGTCGTCGTCCAGATATTCCTCGCCGTAGCGCTCTTCACATGCTTCCTCGTCGCCACCTTGCTTGAAGAGCGCACCGAACTCGAGGTCTCCCTCCAGCAAAGCGAAGCCCGCTATCGCCTCCTCGCCTCGCTCGACGGCCTCACCGGCCTCGCCAACCGCCGCAGTTTCGACGAGCGCCTTCAGTACGAATGGGGCCGCGCCCTCGTCGCCAACCAGCCCCTCTCCCTCCTCATGATCGACGTCGACCTCTTCAAGAAGTACAACGACCTCTTCGGTCACATCAACGGCGATAACTGCCTCCGCCAGATCGCCAACATCATCGCCGACAGGATCCCACCCAGCCTTGGCGAAGCCTCCCGTTTCGGCGGCGAAGAGTTCGCCGTCATCCTCCCCAACGCCGACAGCACCTGCGCCATGGCCGCCGCCGAAAGCCTCCGCGCCGCCGTCGCCGCCATCAAACTTCCCCACCCCGGCAGCCCCTGGCATCTCCAGACCATCAGCATCGGCGTCGCCGTCGCCGTCCCCGAAACCGGCCAGTCACCCGTCTCCCTACTCAACGCCTCCGACAGCGCCCTCTACCTCGCCAAGCTCCTCGGCCGCAACCGCGTCGAATCCAACCTCTCCGACTTCCCCGTCCCACTGGAACCCCACGAGCCCGAGCTTCCCGCCGTCCCACGAAGGCGGAGAACGGACAACGAGTAATCCCTCTTGACACACCCCCACCCTCCCGCCTACTCTCATCTCCAGCGAGGCGAAGAAATGGCGAAAATCAAACTCACTCCCAACTCCCTCTTCCCCATCCTTAACCCCCACCCCGGCCCGCGCCTCCTCGGCATGGCACGCCTTGCCGCCGAGTCCACCCACGCCGACGACGGCCACCAAATCGAATTCCGCACCCTCCAACCACGCACCATCCTCAACCGCTCCGTCTCCAAACGCCAGCTCAAGAATTACTGGACCATCAACCCCTACCGCGGCTGCGAGTTCGGCTGCAAATACTGCTTTGCCCGCTATACCCACGAGTTCCTCCAGCCCGCCCCCATCAACACGCCCCCGCCCGGCACCCTCGACATCCCGCAACAACCCTGGGCCCTCGCCTTCGAGCACGAGATCTACCTCAAAGAAAACGCCGCCTGGCTCCTCGAGCAGGAACTCCGCACCATCGATCCAACCGAAGAGATCGCCATCGGCACCGCCACCGACCCATACCAACCCATAGAGCGCCGCGTAGGCATCACCCGCTCTCTCCTCGAAGTCTTCGCCCGCCAGAAGGGCCTCCGCATCGGCATCATCACCAAGTCCTCCCTCATCACCCGCGACATCGACCTCCTCCAGCAGATCGCCGCCAACAACACCCTCGTCATTCACCTCACCATCACCACCACCGACGCCGCGTTAGCCCGCAAGCTCGAACCCCGCGCCCCCCGCCCCGACCTCCGCTTCGCCGCACTCCGCAAACTCTGCATCGCCGGCCTCAACGCCGGCGTCCTCTGTTGCCCACTCCTGCCCGGTATCAACGACAGCGTAGCTTCAATCGAAGCGGTCGCCGTCCGGGCCGCTGCTGCCGGAGCTTGCTTCCTCGGCGCCAATCCCCTCTTCCTCAAATCCTGTTCCCGCCCCACCTGGCTAGCCTTCATCCGCGAACACCTTCCCCACCTCGCCGACGACTACAACCGCCGCTTCGCCAAAGCCGACTTCGTCGACGTCACCTACCGCAACCGCATGGCCACCATCGTCCGCCAGATCTGCCGCAAGCACCACCTCTACGAGCGGCACTCCGAAGCCTACCTCGCCCAGAACCTCTCCACCCCCCAGCCCGACAGCAACCAATCCCCCAGCAAACCGGCCGCAGCCCGCAAACCACCCATCCCCGTCCGCCCCGAGCCGCTCCAGCCAAGCCTCTTCGCCACCAGCTAGCGCTAACGCAGCAACGCCAAAATCTCCTCACGCCGCGGCATCGACGGCGCCGTCCCCGCCCGCGTCACCGAAATCCCCGCCGTCGCGCATCCAAACCGTGCCGCCTCCAGCACCGTCCGCCCCTCACTCAGCGCCGCTGCAAACCCACCGCAAAATGCATCGCCCGCGCCCGTAGTCTCCAGCACCGACCCCGCGTTGAACGCTTCCACCAACTGTGCGTCCTCGCCCTCGACACACACCAGAGCCCCCTGCGCCCCTAGTGTCACGATCACGCACTTCGCACCGCGCCCCATCAACACTCGCGCCGCCGCCTCAACCTGCGCCACGCTCTCCACCGACAACCCGGTCAGCAGGGCCGCCTCACTCTCATTTGGAATCAGAAAATCCGCCAGCCCCAGCATCTCATCGTTCAACGCCTGCGCCGGCGCAGGATTCAAAATGGTCTGCACGCCAGCCTCGCGCGCCAAACGCAATCCGCACTCCACCGTATCCAGCGGCAGCTCCAACTGCGTCAGCAAAACCTCCGCGCCGCGAATCGCCGACACCGCCGCCTCCACATCTTTCGGCCGCAATGTAAAGCAAGCCCCTGGCACAACAACAATCGCGTTCTCCCCCTTCACCTCATCAATCAAAATCGCCGCCGACCCCGTCGGCGTCTCACTGTTCTCCACCAGCGACGCATCAATCCCATCCGCCGCCCACGTCTCCCGCGCCAGCCTCCCAAACGCGTCATCGCCCAGCCGTGAAAGCATCTGCACGGCCGCCCCCGCCCCCGCCCGCGCCGCAGCCACCGCCTGGTTCGACCCCTTACCCCCCGGCCCCAGCGCAAACCCGCTCCCCATCAGCGTCTCGCCCCACACCGGCAGCCGCGCCGCGCGAAACGCAACGTCCGCCACAAAACTTCCCAGCACCAAAATCTTCTTCGCCATACTTCCCTTCATTCCATCTCAATCGTTCGCAAACAGCGTCTCGCTATAGTGTTCAACCACCGGAAACGGTTCGTAAAAATGATGCAGCAAATCGCGCCACTGCTCATACCGGTCGGAGTGCCGAAACCCAATCGTATGGTCCTCCAGGCTCTCCCACCGCACCAGCAGCAAGTAACGATTCCGCGTCTCCATGCAGCGATGCAAATCCACCGACACGAAACCAGGAGTCGCCTCAATCAGCGGACGCGCCGTCCTCATCGCCTGCTCAAACGCCCGCTCTCCGCCGCCAATCACGTTCAACACCGCCGCTTCAAGAACCACAAGCCCTCCTCGCACTCACCCAGCATACGCACGAGCAATCAGCACCAGCGCCAACAGATACGACACAACCATTGCCGCCAAATATCCCTTCGCCTTCTTGTTCGCGCCCTTGAACTCTTTCCACGCAAACACGCCCCACAAACAAGCCACCATCGGCGACGCCTGCCCTATCGCATACGAGATGGCCACCCCCACCAAACTCGCCGCCACAAAATTAAACACCGTCCCCAACCCCCAGATCGCTCCGCCCAGCAACCCCAGCGCATGGTATCCAGCCGGCGCGCGAAAATAATCCGCCGCTGCCACAGGGCTTCCCACAATCGGCTTGCGCATCAAGATCGTGTTGAAGAAGAAGCAGCACACAAACGCCCCACCCGTAAGAAACACCGCCGTCGTGTAAGGAGTCAGCGTGTTCCCATGCGTCATCGCCCGCGTCACAAACGGCGCAAAGATCCCCATCAAAAATCCCGAGATCACGCACACCCACACTCCTTTTTTCGACACCGCCTCCGCACCCGACCTCAATGCACCATACGACTTCCCCACCAACACCACCGCAACCACCGCCATCAGCACGCCCGCTCCCAGCAGCATCGCATTGCCGCGCGGCTGCAGCGCATAGCTCAGCACCACGCCCTCCACCAGCGCAATCCCAATCGAGATCGGAAACGCCACCGCTAGCCCCACAATCTCAATGCCTGCAATCAACAGCACATTCGCAATATTGAAGATGAACCCACCCAGCGCCGCATATCCCAGGTTCAAATAATCGGCCGAGTGCACATTCGCAACAAACGCCGTCGGCCCACCCTGATAGCTGCCCATCGTGAACGCCAGCACCAACGCAATCAAAAAAATCCCCAGCCCATAATCCCAGTAGTACAGCTCAAAGCGATAGTTCTTCGTTCCCTTAAACGTATTCGCAAACGAGCCCCAGCACACTGTACTCACAATCGTCATCAGCAGCGCCACACCAAACGTGGACGGAACAAACATTGGTAACCTCCGTGCGAACCCGCGGTGTGAATCTCTCATCCACCACAGCCCAATCCAAGCAGCCTGTCGCGAAGCAACCATTATGCCCGACACATCGCGTTCCTTGTCGGATACCGCTCACGCCAGCTTTTCACCCGTACGCTTTCCCTCCGCCTGTGGCAAGATAGAAGCCATCGAACGAGTCGGCGTTCCTTAACGGTGTAAAACCAATCTGACGCAGCTTGCTCCTCTCCCATGCGCCTCTGGACAGATTTCTCACCACCAGCAGCAATCGCGGAGACCGCTCTCATGGATCACCCTCACCAGCAACTCCTCGACCCCTCCTTCGGCAAGCTTTCCCCCCACGCCCCTCCCGAACTCGCCGCCTTCGCCTTCCTCATCGGTAGCTGGCAATGCAACGCCCGCATTAAATCCACCGGCGGCGACTGGCAGCGCTTCGAGGCCCAATGGCTCGGCCGCTTCATCCTCGACGGACACGCAATTGCTGACGAGTACCGCATGACCACCCTCTCCGGCGAACTAATCGTCCTCGGCATGAACGTCCGCACCTTCGACCCCGCCACCCACACCTGGACCATCAAGTGGCTCAACGCCCTCACCGGCGTCTGGACAGACCTCGTCTCAGAGCATCTCGGCGGCGTCCACATTTATACCGGCAACAACGGCAATGGCAGTAACGGCAGCAGCTCCTCCATCACCTACGCCTTCAAGGAACCCACCGCCACCCACCTCTACACACGCGCCACCTACACCACCCACTCCCCCACCCACTTCACCTGGAAAGGTGATCAATCCACCGATGCCCACACTTGGACAGACTTCATGCTAGTCGAGTGCTATCGAAATCATTAGCAGCGTGTTGCCGCAACCTCTATCCCCGCGCTAATGCGCCAAACCGCTCGCGTACGAATTCTCCAGCGGCAGCGATATCCGGAATTTGGTCCCGTGCGATACCACGTCCGTACGGCTCTCCACTTCAATCGTTCCCGAGTGACCCCCAATAAACTGCTTCGCCACCCACAGCCCGATCCCCGTACCAATCGTTCCGCGCGTCGTAAAGAACGGCTCGAACACCTTCTGAAGATTCTCCGCCGGAATACCTCGGCCGTTGTCCTCGATCACCAGCACCACTGCCTCGCGGCCTTCGCAGACTCCATCCTCAGTCGTCACCCGAAGCGTTCCCCCCGGCGTCATCGCATACATCGCATTCGTCACGAGATTGGAGATCACCTGCATCAGCTCTCCCTTCCGCACCACCACCTCCCGCGCCGACGCGAAGCACGTCTCCACCTTCACTCCCGCCTCCTGCAGCTTCGAGTTGTAGATCTTCAGCACCTCTCCCACCAGCTCCGTCAACGAAACCATCGCCGCCGAATTCTGCTCGCGATAGAACCCCAACGTCTGCTTCGCGATATGCGATAGCCGCACCAACTCGCTCTCCGCCGTACTCAGATACGACATCACCTCGGGATCCGAGGAGTTGGACCGCGCCAGGTAAATCAAATTCAGCACCGCCTCCAGCGGATTATTGATCTCGTGCGCAATCGACGCCGCCATCCTTCCACTCGCGGAAAGCTTCTCCGCCTGCATCAGCGATTGCTCCATCCGCTTCCGCTGCGTCACATCGCGCAACACCTTCGAGGCACCCACCACCTCCCCAAAACTATTGCGCAACGGTGAAATCGTCAGCGACACATTCAGGCGGCTGCCATCTTTCGTCAACCGAACCGTCTCGTAATGCTCAATCCGATCGCCCGCGCGAATCCTCGCCAGGATCATCGCCTCCTCCGGATGCAGCTCCTCCGGCACCAGCGTCAATATCGAAGCCCCCACCATCTCATCCTCGCTGTAACCGAACGTCCGCTCCGCCGCCTGGTTCCAGCTCGTGATAATCCCGTTCAGATCTTTGCTCAGAATCGCATCATCGGCCGACTCCACAATCGCCGCCAGCCGAGCCCGGGCAATCTCCAACTGCCGCTGGTCCGTAATGTCCCGCGCAATCTTCGACACCCCAATCACATTCTCGTGGCTGTCCCGTACCGGAGAAATGGTTAGCGATACAAAAATCTTCCGTCCGTCCTTCCTCACCCGCTCCGTCTCAAAGTGCGCTATCTGCTCCCCAGCCCTCACCTTACCCAGGATGAACGGCTCCTGGTGCTCCAGGTCACGAGGAATCAACTTCAGAATCGATTGCCCAATAATCTCCTCCGGCTCATATCCGAAGATCCTTGTAGCCGCCGGGTTCCAGCTCGTAACGATTCCATCCAGATTCTTCGCAATAATCGCGTCTTCCGACGAATGAACAATCGCCTCCAGCAAGGAGGCCGGCCCTTCCACCCCAAGACTGCTCGCAGGATTACCCCGTTGGAATGTACTAGAAACGCTCATGAGTCACTTTTGAATCCTCGCCAACGCACATATCCGCACAGTGAGCAACATCGCACACTTTGGTAGCTAATCCTAAGATGCGTCCAAGCCATTCTGCGGCCATACGCGTGCCATCATCGAACCCACCAACCACGCACCCCCGCCGACACAAAAAGGCGCAGTCGGACCGCGAGGGAAGCCCTCTACAATCCTTCTGCGCCCTTTGTTCTTCTAAACTTCCGCTTACGCTACGACTTCAATCCCCATCGACCGCGCCGTGCCGCGAATGCTTTTCGCCGCCGACTCCAGAGACGCCGCATTCATGTCCGGCATCTTCTGCTTCGCGATCTCCTGGATCTGCTTCTCGGTCACCTTGCCAACCTTGTCCTTGTTCGGTGTCCCAGAGCCCTTAGGTATGCCTGCCGCCTTCAGCAAGAGCACCGGTGCCGGAGGCGTCTTCGTAATGAAGCTGAACGTGCGGTCCGCATACACTGTGATGACGACCGGAATCGTCAAACCCGCCATCGACGGATCCTTGCTGGTGCGCTCATTGAACTGCTTGCAGAACTCCATGATGTTGACCTGCGCCTGTCCAAGCGCTGGTCCAACCGGCGGTGCCGGCGTTGCCTTCGCGGCAATGATCTGGAGCTTAACGTATCCCTGAACCTTCTTCGGTGCCATATTCGTAATCCTTCTCAATGTTGCGGGCGGTGCAACTGCACATCGCCTCGCATGATTTTTTCTACCGCTGTACTGCCAGGAGTTAGAAGGTCCGGTGAAGCGCCCGGGCTGTGACTCCCAAAACTTGTCTGTTCCCCTGCTCGCATCGCGAGCAAGTCTTTCCCTATCCTCTACGCTCTATCCCCTGCTCTTACGCCTCGACCTTCTCAACATTCGCAAACGAAACCTCGGTAGGTGTTGGCCGGCCAAAGATCGACACCATCACCTTGAGCGTCTGCTTATCTTCATTGACGTCATCAACCGCGCCATTGAAGTTGTTGAACGGCCCATCGGTAATCCGAACCTGCTCGCCCTTCGTAAACTTGAGCTTGAGCTTCGGCTTCTCCTTGGTCACGTCACTGCGATTCAACATCGCATTAACCTCAGCTTCGGAGAGCGCATTGGGCTGATCACCCGTCTGCAGAAAGCCCGTAACCCGCGGCGTGTTCTTCACCACGTGCCACATATCGTTGTCCAGCGCCATCTCCACGAACACATACCCCGGCAGAAACACGCGGTCGATCGTGTACTTCTTCCCGTTGCGCAGCTCCGTGGTCGGCTCGGTCGGAATCTCAATGCGCCCAACCTTATCTTCCAGGTGGTAGGCAGCAACGCGGCTCTGCAACGACTCCTTCACCTTGCGCTCAAACCCCGAGTACGCGTGAATGATGTACCATTTGAAGTTCTCGTTAACCGGCGCCGCGGCAGCAACCTCGCCGCCCACTGCTTCTCCGCCGACAGCCTCGCCCTCGGTCGACGTTTCAGGGTCAACCGCAACGTCGCTCTTCAGCGCCTCATCGGCTCCCACCGGTACTACCTGCTCTTCGTCCTGCTTCAACTCATCAGCCATGGTTTACTTTCCTTCAAACCCAAATCGCGTTCAGATGCGAGAATTGGGATGCGAAATTCCGCACTCTCGCCTCTCGGATCTCTCAAACCTAGTGCTTCGTCAGATGCAAAAACATCTGGTCGATGCCCCGGCCCAGCACCAGGTCCACTGCCTCAAAGTACGCGGCAAACAGGAACACCGTGACGATCACCACGATCGTCGTCGCCTGCACTTCCGCCCGCGACGGCGTGTGTACCTTGCTCATCTCCTGGCGCGTTTCCTTCAGAAACTCAATCAGTCGCTGGGGACCTGCGGTTGCCCGTTGCAATGCGCCCTGTTCGTTTGTCTCAACTACGGCGGCCTTCGCCATGGATGTACTCCTGAAACTGCTGCTACCTTCGGTTACTAACCTTCAAAAGTCTGGCAGGGGCGCTCGGATTCGAACCGAGAAGTTCGGTTTTGGAGACCGACAGTTTAACCGTTGAGCTTACGCCCCTGTAAAGTTGTCGGTTCTCAGTTATCCGTTCTCAGTTCAAACGCCCTTACTGACAACTGACAACTGAGAACTAAGAACTATTTCGTCTCTTTGTGCGCCGTATGCTTCCGGCACGTGTTGCAAAACTTGGAGAACTCCAACCGTCCCGTGGTTGTCTTCTTGTTCTTCGTCGTCGAATAGTTCCGGTTCTTGCAATCCGGACACTGCAGGGTAATGATCTCGCGCATGGTTACTTCCTCTCTAGTGTGGCCAGCCACCTCGGCTGGCAAGCAGCTTGCCCTGCGTTTGGAAGCATTTAGCCTCCGCCACCTGACACGCCGCGACGCAGGGTTAAGGTCCCTGCAACCTGTATTCCTGAAATTGAAACGGGATAGCCAAGCGGTCAGGCACACGCTCGTCCTCTCCCATTATCCACGAAAACCCTTCCAAAAGAAAGACCGGCCTATGCTTGCCGCGCCAGATTTCCACCTAGGACACTTTCAGAACTGTCTGCATCCGCCCCCACCCCAACTTCGAGGCACCTAACCTGAAAGTAGCAACGCTATCTTCAACTCGCCGAAAGGAATCCGTGAAACCAATTTCGAGACGCGATTTGCTCTACCATTCCGCCACCGGCCTGGGGGTCGCCCTACTAGCACCCTTTTCGCGTGCGGCTACCAAACCGCTGCAATGCACGCCTGCACCCTTATTCCCAGTTCCCCTCACTGCTGGACTCTGGCGAAGCGCCCCCTTCCCGGTAGGAAAGCATAGCTACCGCATTCATCTACAATTTGATCGTCGCCCTCCCCTCGAGCAGCTTGACTGCGACCTCGGACCTGTCCACACCAAGGCGCATTGCAATGCCCCGCCCCTTCTGGATGTCGCATGGGGGATCTGGGATGGGGATCTTCCCGTCAAGGGTTTTGTTGTGAACCCGATCGGTGCAGATGCCTGGGCCGCTACCGAAACGAGCTGTATTCTCGGTGGCTTCGAAGGAAGACGGAACGGCATGTTCACGCTGGAGTGGAACGTCAAGAAGGACGCGGGCCGCCTCAAAGACCTCCACCCTCGAATTCTTATCGCGAAGGATCCCGGCTACTGGTGTTGGCTGTAACTCGCGGACAACACCCTCGCCGTCTGCCCAGGACCTACTTCGCCTTCTTCTCTAGCCTCTTCCTCGCCTTCGCCGCCCGCGCCACCTGCAAACGATGCGCATTCGCAATCGCACCAATCAGCCCCGGATACATCTGCTCAATCTCCGCACACCGCGACACATTATGCATCTCCACCCCCCGCCGCTCGCCCCGAATCAGCCCAGCCTCCCGCAAAACCCTGAAGTGCTGCGACAACGTCGACTTCGGAACCGGCGAACCATTCCCCGGCATATAGCTCGAGCATTTCTGCGTACACTCCTGCCCCGCAATCTCCGCAAAGATCGCCACCCGCACCGGGTCCGAAAGCGCATGCAGGATCGTCTCCACCGTTACCTCTTCAATCGCGGGATGAAAGAGCGGTCGCATCGCACCCCATTCTAGAACGTCAAGTCCTAAAGTTCATAATTCCTGAACTATTGAATCCCGAAACTGCCACACCTCATCCGATGCTCCAGAAGGTAGAAGGAACCAGCTCCTCGGGAGCCGCCGACACCCTTCACCAAAGGAGATTCATATGGGTAAACTCGATGGAAAAGTAGCCGTCATCACGGCCGCCACCTCCGGCATGGCACTCGCCACCGCCAAGCTCTTCGTCGCAGAAGGCGCCTACGTCTTCATCACCGGCCGCCGCCAGGACAAGCTCGACGAAGCCGTCAAAGCTATCGGAAAAAATGTCACCGGCGTGCAGGGCGACGCCGCCAACCTCGCCGACCTCGACCGCCTCTACGACACCGTAAAGAAACAAAAGGGCCACATCGACATCCTCTTCGCCAGCGCAGGCCGCGGCGAGTTCGCCAAGATCGGCGAAGTCACCGAAGAGCACTTCGACACCACCTTCGACCTCAACGTCCGCGGCACCCTCTTCACCGTCCAGAAAGCCCTTCCCCTCTTCAACGACGGCGGCTCCATCTTCCTCAACGGCTCCATCGCCAGCATCAAAGGTATCCCCGCCTTCAGCGTTTACTCCGCCAGCAAAGCTGCCGTGCGGTCCTTCGCGCGCACTTGGCTCAACGACCTCAAGGACCGCAAAATCCGCGTCAACGTCCTCAGCCCCGGAACCATCGACACGCCGATCCTCGATCCCCTCGGGGCAGACGCGAAGATCTACTTCGCCTCCCAAGTACCGCGCGGCGAGATCGGCCGCCCCGAAGAAATTGCCACCGTTGCGCTCTTCCTCGCCTCCGACGACTCCAGCTTCGTCAACGGCATCGAGTTGTTCGTCGACGGCGGCACAGCCCAAATCTAACCGCAACCCGTCACCTAATAAAACGAGGGACGCCAACCGGCGTCCCTCATTGCATTCGCAAACAAAAGCGGCGAGCCGAAGCCCGCCGCCTTTACTACTCACTACTCACTACTCGTTACTCACTATTTGATGATCTCCGAGATGGTACCCGCGCCCACAGTCCGGCCGCCTTCGCGAATCGCGAAGCGCAGGCCCTTCTCCATGGCAACAGGCGTATGCAGCGTGATCTCGAGCGAGATGTTATCGCCCGGCATCACCATCTCGGTGCCTTCCGGCAGCTTCGCCGATCCGGTCACGTCCGTGGTCCGGAAATAGAACTGGGGACGATAGCCGTTGAAGAACGGAGTATGACGGCCGCCTTCTTCCTTGCTCAGAACGTAAACCTCGCCCTTGAACACGGTGTGCGGCGTAATCGATCCCGGCTTGGCCAACACCATCCCGCGCTCGACATCTTCCTTCGCGATACCGCGCAGAAGAAGACCAGCGTTATCGCCCGCCAGACCTTCATCCAGCTGCTTCTTGAACATCTCAACGCCCGTAACGACAGTCGCCTGCGTGTCGCGGAACCCAACGATCGATGCCGCCTCGCCAACCTTGATCTTGCCGCGCTCGATACGTCCGGTAACAACCGTTCCACGGCCAGAGATCGAGAAGATATCCTCGATCGGCATCAGGAAGGGCAGATCCACCGCGCGCTCCGGCTGCGGAATGAACTTGTCCACCGCGGCCATCAGCTCGTCGATCTTCGCTTCCCACTGGGCTTCGCCATTGAGCGCGCCGAGTGCAGAACCGCGGATGATCGGTGTATCGTCGCCCGGGTAATCGTACTTGCTCAGCAGCTCGCGGACTTCCATCTCCACCAGCTCGATCAGCTCTTCGTCCTCAACCGCATCGCACTTGTTCAGGAACACGACGATGAACGGCACGCCAACCTGGCGAGCCAGAAGCACATGCTCCTTGGTCTGGGGCATCGGGCCGTCAGTAGCGGCAACCACCAGGATCGCGCCATCCATCTGCGCCGCACCCGTGATCATGTTCTTGATGTAATCCGCGTGGCCCGGGCAATCAACGTGCGCGTAATGGCGGTTCGGCGTCTCGTACTCCACATGCGAAGTAGAGATCGTGATACCGCGCTCGCGCTCTTCCGGAGCGTTATCGATCGTGTCGAACGAGCGGAACGCGTTCTTCGGGTTGTGCTTCGAAAGCACCTTCGTAATCGCCGCCGTCAGCGTCGTCTTGCCATGATCGATATGCCCGATCGTCCCAATGTTTACGTGCGGCTTGCTGCGATCAAATTTTTCCTTCGCCATGACTGCTCACTTTCCTCTCGATATCGAAATCTGTCTTACTGCACAACTCATCGCCGGCTTGTCTCGCAGCTCGCCTTGCCTGCTCCACTCCGGCGCACGCGCGTTCAGCTCTTCCTAGTAATACGCGTAGATCTTGAAATGTTTGTCACGAAGCTTAACTTCCACCTGCTCCACCGACGCCAGGTAGAACTCCCGAATCTGCCCCTGGTCCCCATCGGACAGCTTCGCATACTGCGCCGCCGTCTCCTTACCCAGCAGGCCGCCCTTCAGCACCGTCTCAAAGCTGCGAATCCGTACACCCGCGCGCTCCACCGACCGCAAAAACTTGTCCACATTTGCCGGCGCAAACGCACTCGCAATCGCCTTTTTCACCTCGGCAAACGTGGTTGCGTCCACTATGTTCATTGCCGGGCGCTCATACAGAGCGGTCGTGCGGTCTACCTGAAACTGGGGTTGCGCCATCGTGTACTTCCGTCCTTCGGGATCGTTCAAATTCTGGAGCGGGAGACGGGAATCGGACCCGCGACCAACAGCTTGGAAGGCTGTGACTCTACCACTGAGTTACTCCCGCTAAAAACAGCTGCTAGCTCTTAGCCTTTAGCTTCTAGCTTAAGACTCCTGGCCGTCAGCCCATACCGCTCGCCGTCTTCGTTCTTAGCTAAAAGCCAGGAGCTAATAGCTAAAAGCTGCTTCTAAAATTTCTGGAGCTGATGATGGGGCTTGAACCCATGACCTCTCCCTTACCAAGGGAGTGCTCTACCACTGAGCTACATCAGCGTTCCTGTTCTCTTCGCTCCTCGATTCGTGCGCGCATATTGGCGATCACGACCCGAAACGCAAAGAGCCCTAAAAACAAGATCGGCAACCATCGAATCTCGACGTCCCGATCCGCAATCCCTACATACCTGGATGAATACCCATGCATGTGGATTACCGCCGCGGGATCAATCGTGAACCACGACAGCAAACCTAAGACTACCAAAACTCCGAGTGCGATATACATGCGGCGTTTATCTGCCGCCGGATTGAGTGATCGTTCGCTCTCACCCATAGTCATCGCACCGAGTCTCTACTACTCACTACTTACTCTCTACTGCTTCAAAAAAATGGTGCACAGGGAAGGATTCGAACCTTCGTAGCGCATAACGCGGCAGATTTACAGTCTGCTGCCATTAACCACTCGGCCACCTGTGCCCAAGCCTAACCAATCGCTTTTCCCGCAACCCATCGCTTCCGCAATCCAAGTTCGCGCGATCCCGCACGAAATCTTCTGCCGGAGTTGTCGATGGCGAACGCTGCAAGGGGTAACAACTGGCAGGTACAACCAACTTCCTTCCCATCTACTGCGCCCCAGATTTCTGGAGCTGGCGAAGGGATTTGAACCCCCGACCGCCTGATTACAAATCAGGTGCTCTACCAGCTGAGCTACGCCAGCCCATTAGCCGGGCCCCCTTCGAATCTCTCGCTTGGCTTTCCTCAAGCGAATCTCTTCGCTTGAATTCCTCAGCTCGAAGCTCTCCGGGCGGTGCGCCAAAACCCCTCAGGACACTCTCTGCCCAACTGGGTTCTAACAGTAAACGGCGCTCGTCAAAACACCCGAGCGCAGCTTTCACTTTACCATAGCCAGGACCCCCCAAGATACCCACGCAAAACCCCCGCGCGCCGCCCTCCCTTACCGAAAATCGCCCCTACTGGATAATCTCCGGCGACCCTGGCGCCACCGATCCGCAGTCCGCGCCCATGTACTTGCTCTCCCAACTTGTATCCATGGTCAGCACTTTGCCTCCCGTGTTCACCACCATGTGCATCGTGCCGTGCCCTGTCGTTCCATCTCCAAAGTCCATCTCACCATGCCCCGTCGCATTGCTCGACGAGCAGCTCAAATCGAAGCTGTAATGCGTCGCCGTCCGGTTCTCGTTCACAAGCGTGCAGTCCTTGTTCTGCCGCGACTGCCCAAACGCCCTGTTCCACGACTCCGCTGTCGCACAGCTCCTCACCTTCGTCGTCCGTGCCGGCATCTGCATTCCCGGCATCTGCATCTGCGTCGACGCCGTAGTCTCCCACAACCCCAACTTCATCGGCGGCGCCATCGGTGTCTGAAAAAATCCCGCCAGTAACCCGCTCGTCGCCACGACCTTCACCAACATCTTGTTGACCACAAAGCACCTCCGCCCCACTATTTACCGAGCATCCTAGTCACCCGATCCCCCACACGCAACCAAAAAATCATCCCCCACCCCCTGTGACCGGCGTCCTATCGCCCCGCTCCTCTCCCACCTACAGTCAGCAGTAGAAGGAAGCCATGCCCACCCTCACCGCCCCCGAACCCACC
>Ga0302313_10001226_pt1 | contig 20089 bp, 17 predicted proteins | sample III_Palsa_N2_2_FD_200454 | JGI IMG/M metagenome (GOLD analysis project Ga0302313, IMG submission 200454) | Peat permafrost microbial communities from Stordalen Mire near Abisko, Sweden - III_Palsa_N2_2 | ecosystem: Environmental > Terrestrial > Soil > Palsa > Peat permafrost | place: Sweden...
GAGCTCGGCCAGCTGAAAAACAATGATGCCCTGGCGTGCGCGTACCAGGCATCGATGCGCTGACGACGCACCGCGATGACAGAAACTTTCGATATGCCAGGGTGGCTGCGTACGGCCCACCGCAAGCGCAGGCGACGTCGTCGCGCACAGGAGCGCAGCCGCCGTGGCGGCGAGCGTCATGCGACCGGTACAGGGGAAGCGCCTGGTTAACTCGTTGCGCGGAATCATTCGATAGACCTGTCTTGTTGCCTGGTTGCCCCATGCTTCTCGATGGGCTCGCCAAAATCAAACTATGCGCCGACGCACACGATGGTCAAGCACGAGGGCGGTTTCCAGCGACATTGAGCGTGGCGCACACCCGTTGGTTCGAGCGCGAACCATGATGCACACCACCATGCCACACGGGACTAGCTGAAACACCGCGCACAATGGCAAGGTAGCGCTCATGTCGATTGAACCTGCCAATGCCTATGTGCGGCGCCTGAGTACCTGGGACGCCGCGATGATTGTGATCGGTGGCGTGATCGGTGCGGGCATTTTCCGCAACCCGGCTACGATTGCCCAGCAGACAAACTCCGGTTTGCAGGTGCTGATCCTGTGGGTGATCGGCGGCCTGCTGACCCTTGCCGGTGTGCTCTGCTACGCCGAGCTGGGCGCGCGGCGACCGCAGGCGGGCGGCACCTACGTCTATCTGCGCGAGGCCTTCGGCCAACTGCCGGCGTTTCTGTTCGGTTGGACCATGGCGCTGATCAACTATCCCGGCAGCGTCGCCGCGGTGGCGACGATCTTCGCCGATTACTTCTGCACGGCGACCGGCCTGTCCGAACTGTGGGTGAAGCCGGTAGCGGCCGGCGGCATCGCCTTTATCGTGGGCATCAACCTGTTCGGCATTCGCGCGGGGGCCTGGGTGCAGAACGTTTTTACCGTGCTCAAGATCGCCGCCATCGTGCTGCTGGTGGTGGTCGGCCTCGTGCTGGCGCGGGGGCATCTGGGTACGGCACTGGCGGTGGATACCGTGCACCCGGTGTCGTCGTGGGCGTTTGTCGGTGCGCTGCTGCCGGTGCTGTTTACCTACGGCGGATTTCACTACCTCAACGATTTGGCCGGCGAAGTGCGCAACCCGCAGCGCACGCTGCCGCGCGCGCTCGGCATGGGCATGGCCGGCGTAGTGATTTGCTATGTGCTGGTCAACTTTGCGTATCTGGCTGGCCTCGGTCACGCCGGCTTGGCCGCCAGCCACGCGCCGGCGGCGGACCTGATGCGCCGGCTGTTCGGCGAAAGCGGCGCCACGGTGATCGCCATCGGCATCGCCTGTTCGGCGTTCGGCTATTGCAACATCGCCATCGCCGGCGGCGCGCGCGTGCTGCAGACGATGGGCGCCGACGGCATGTTTTTTCGCGCGGCCGGTCGCATCGATCCGCGCACGCGGGCGCCACAAATTGCGCTTGCTGCGCTGGGCGCGTGGGCGATCGTGCTGACCGTCTCCGGTAGCTTCAATCAGCTGCTCGACTACACCACCGTGGGCGAGTGGCTGGCGCACGTGTTCGGTATCGGCACGCTGTTCTGGTATCGCCGGCATTTCGCCGACCAGCCGTCGCCGTATCGGGTGCCGTTCTATCCGCTGCTGCCGCTGGTGTTTGTGATTACCGTGTTCAGCGTGATCGTGGCCACGGCGATCCATACGCCAAGCGATGCCGGCATGAGCCTGCTGATCATCGCGCTCGGTGTGCCAGCGTATTACGGCTGGCGCCGGGTCTCGCGGCTGCGCTAGCGCGCACTGTTTCGCCGCATCGAATGGTGCGAGCCGGCGGGCTGCGCTTCAGCTGTCGGCGCCATACTTGGGCAACTATCGATCGAGCCGCTAGCCCATGAAACGTTACGCCTTGCTCTGGCCGCTGTGCCTGTTGGGACTGAACGCCTGCCATGCAACGGATACGTCGGCAACGATCGATCTGGCATCGGCCTCGCCCGCCGCACACGTGACGCTAGTGCAGGTGCAGCGCACGGGCAGCGCCGAGCAGGCGAGCGATGGCGTGACGCAGCAGCGCTACGCCTTTCAGCCAGCCGCTCAGCCGCAGATCACGATCGCACCCGGCGATGGCAAGACGTGGGACTGGACCGGCAAGGGCGAGCTGCGTCTGCGCGTGCAGAACGCAATGCCTTGGGCGGTCACGCTCAATCTCGATATCGACAGCGCTGCCGGCGCGCAGCATCTGCACGCGACGGTAGGCCTGCCGGCTGGTCCTGCGCAGACGGTGGTGCTGCCGCTGCACGCCGAGTCGCCGCGCGGCGAAGGCATGCAGGCGCCGCCGCCCATGCCGTTCGACGACCACGGGCGGCCGACCCTGCTGGCCACGACGGTGCAGGGCGCGGTCGATCTACGTCAGGTCGGCGCAATCCGGTTAAGCATGCCGACACCGCAGGCGGCGCAGACGCTGCTGCTTGGCCGTATTGACACCGCAGCGGGCGAGGCCACGCTGCATGATGCCTACGCCGGTATCGTCGACCGCTATGGGCAGTTCACTCGCGCTCAGTGGCCGGAAAAAATCAGCGACGACGCGGCACTACGCGCCGCCCATGCGGCTGAGCAATCGGCGCTGGCCAAGGCGCCGGACGCTGCGGCTGGTATGGATAACTACGGCGGACGTCTGGACGTCCATAATCTCACTGCCACCGGCTGGTTCCATGCGCAGAAGGCCAACGGCCGCTGGCAGCTGGTGACGCCGGACGGGCACGCGTTTTTCTCGCTCGGCGTCAACGCCGTGGTCGCCGACGGCGGCCGCAGCTATGTCGAAGGCCGCGAGTTCATGTTCAAGGATCTGCCGCCGAACAGCGGCGCATGGTCGCCGTTTTACGGCCAAGGCGACAGCCGCCAGCCGGATCAGGGTGCCAGCCAGGGCATCGGCTACAACCACGGTCGGTGGTTCGATTTCTATGCGGCCAATCTGTACCGCGTCGACGGTGCTCGATGGATGGATGCGTGGCGCACACGCACGTTGAATCGACTGCGCGACTGGGGCTTCAATACCGTTGGCAACTGGAGCGATGCGTCGCTCGGCCGCGCGCATCGCGTGCCGTATACGCGCCCCATCAATATTGCCGGCGACTACGCCAACGTGTCCGCCGGCTACGACTACTGGGGCCGCATGCCCGATCCATTCGATCCACGCTTCGTGCAGGCGACCGAGCGGGCGGTGGCGAATGCGAGCCGCGACGTGCATGACGATCCGTGGCTGCTGGGCTATTTCGCCGACAACGAACTGGCCTGGGCCGGCGTCGGTCCGCAGGGTCGCTGGGGGCTGGCGCTGGGCACCTTGCGCGGCGATGCCAAAAGCCCGGCCAAGCAGGCGTTCATCGCGATGCTGCGCAAGAAATACGTGGAGCCCGAAACGCTGGCCAGCGCCTGGGGCATGGCGCTGGGTTCGTGGGATGCGCTGAACGTCACGGCCTTCGCCGCTCCTTTGCCGAACGAGGCGCACCCGGCGATTGCCGCGGACTACAGCGCGTGGCTAAGGCACTACGCCGATACCTATTTCCGTACCGTGGCCGAGGCCATCCATCGGCACGACACGCACCATCTGTTTCTCGGCGGCCGCTTTGCGGTGAACACGCCCGAGGCGGTCGCCGCCTGCGCGCAGTATTGCGACGTGGTGAGCTTCAATGTCTATGCGGATCTGCCGCAGCATGGCTTCGACGCGGCCGCGATGCACCAGCTCGACAAGCCGGTTTTGATCAGCGAGTTTCATTTCGGCTCCGCCGATCGCGGCCCGTTCGGCAAGGGCGTGGTATCGGTCGATACCGAACAGCAGCGTGGCGAGGCGTACGCGACGTTCGTCGCCGCAGCAGCAGCCGACACACACATCGTCGGCGCGCACTGGTTCGAATACGTCGATCAGCCGGTGACCGGACGGCTGCTCGATGGCGAAAACAGCCATATCGGCCTGGTCGGCATCACCGATATTCCGTTCGGCGGCTTTGTCGAGGCGGTGCGTGCGGCCAATCAGCAGGTCTCACGTCCGCACTGACGATCACGCTGAGTTGCTAACGTCGGTCTGGTTAGCATGGGTTCCCACGTACGACTCATCTGCGGAGGCATGTCATGGATTTCTTCTTCAACGAACCGAACCGGGTCGTCGATCAAGTGTTGGGATCGCTGGCGCGGTCGCAGCCGCTGATCGTCGCTGAGCGCGGTTCCGGCGTGCGCATTCTGGCGCGCGCCGACTGGCGTGGTGAAAAGGTCGCCGTGCTGTCGGGCGGCGGTGCCGGCCATGAACCGTCGCACGCGGGTTTTGTGGGGCGCGGCATGTTGACCGCTGCCGTTTCCGGCGAAGTGTTCGCCTCGCCAAGCGTCGCCGCGGTGCTGGCCGCGCTGCGGCACTGCGGCGGCAGGTCCGGCTGCCTGCTGGTCGTGAAAAATTACACCGGCGACCGGCTTAATTTCGGTCTGGCCGCCGAGCAGGCGCGACGCGAAGGCATCGACGTGCGCATGGTGATCGTTGCCGACGACATCGCGCTGGCCGATGCGAGCCAGCCGCGCGGCATCGCCGGCACGGTGCTGATGCACAAGTATGTCGGCCATCTCGCCGAGCAGGGCGTGGCGCTGGACGAGCTGGCCACGCGCGCGGAGCAATTTGCCGGCCAGTTGCTCTCGCTGGGCATGGCCCTGTCCAGCTGCACCTTGCCGGGGCACCCGATCGAGCGACGCAGTCCCGAATTGGGCCTGGGTATTCATAACGAGCCAGGCGCCGAGCAGGTGGCACCCAGGGATGCCGGTGAGGCGGTGGCCATCGTGCTCAAGCCGCTGCTGGCCGAGGCGCAGCGGCGCTACGGCGACAAGCGCCGGCTGATCGTGATGCTCAACAATCTCGGGGGCTGTTCCACGCAGGAAGTGGCAGTGCTGACGGATGAGCTGCTCACGCGCATCGGCGTGGAGCGCATCGCCCTGCTGGTGCGCCCGGCGGCCTTGATGACATCGCTTGATATGCACGGTTTTTCGATCACCCTGTTGCCAGCCGATGACGATTATCTGGAGGCGCTCAGCAGCCCCGTCGACGTGGCCGCGTGGCCGGGCGTCTGCCGGCCGCACGCGCAGCAGACTTTCGCTGTTGCAGGCGATGCCGACGATGAGCCTGCTGTCGGTGAGCGCAATGCGACCACGGAACGGGCGATTCTGCGCGTCACCGCCGCGCTGCGTAACGCGGAACAACAGCTCGACCAACTCGATGCGCGCAGCGGCGACGGCGATGCCGGCAGCACATTTGCCGCAGGCGCAAGGGCCGTCGATGCCAAGCTGGCCAGCGGTGCGCTGAGCAGCGCGCAGCCGGCGCGTCTGAATGACGAGCTGGGACGCCTGCTCGCCCGTGCCATGGGCGGTTCCAGCGGCGTGCTGTTGTCCATTTTGTTCACGGCTACCGGCACGGCGCTGGCGGCTGGCAAATCCTGGCCCGATGCCTTGGGCGACGGCATCGAGCGGGTGCAGCACTACGGCGGCGCGCGGCTCGGCGACCGCACCATGCTGGACGCGTTGATTCCGGCGATCGCGGCGTTGCCGCAGGGGCTGGCGGCCGCGGCGGCGGCCGCTCGTGCGGGCGCTGATCACACGGCCACGATCACCCGCGCCGGTGCCGGGCGCTCGGCCTATGTGCCGGAGCACGCGCTGGCGGGAGCGGTCGATCCCGGGGCCGAGGCGGTCGCGCTGGCGTTCGCTGCGCTGGCCGCGCGCTGAAGATTGCGCGTCCGCATGTCGAGCTTGAACGTCGCTGAATCCCGCTGCCTTCAATCGCCTTTGCGCTTGCGATCCTGCTGCCGATGCTGGCCCTCTGCCAGCACCTTGAAGCGGTTCAGCGATTGCAGCCAGAGCGCGTTATGGCTGGCGTCGCTCTCGGCGCTGGCTTCGTTTTCGCTGAGGGTGTCGGGAATGCGGTTGAACGGAATGCGCATCGGCGCCGCGTCGTGTTCCAGCGCCAGCTGCATGCTGCCGAAGTAGACCTTGTTGTAGCCGAACTTGGCGTTGATGCGATCAACGAGCGCGTCGACCTTGCGCGGGTCGTCGGTCGGTGCGAACAGCGAGCCGCTGCTCTGCGTGCGCGGCACCAGCCGCAGCAAGGTCACGCTGACCGAAAGCGGTACGGCGTTGGTCGGCCCGGGCAACAGGCGTTTGCGCTGGCCGCTGTCGAGCATGCTGTTGAGCAGCTGCAGCAGTTCGCGGCTGTCGTCGGTGTGATCGAAGGTGAGATCGCGCTCCCAGCGCAGCTCGTGGCCGACAAAACGGATGCGCACAGCCAGCGCACCGCCCAGCATCTCTTCGCGGCGCATGCGCATGGCGGCTTTGACCAGCAGTTTCTTCAGCACGGCGCGTGCGCCGACGGCGTTGCGCAGCTCGGGGCCGAGCACGTGCGAATGGCCGATCGAGCCACGCACGGTCGCTGCGACCGGCAGCCACGCGCCGCGCAGCAGCCCCCACATGCGCTCGCCTTCGATGCCGCCCCACACATGCCGCAGGCGATGTTTGTCTGCCGCGGTAAGCTCCTCCACCGTGCTGATGCCGGCTTCGTGCAGGCGCGCTTCCATGGAGGCGCCGATGCCGCACAGATCGCGCAAGGTCAGACCGTGCAGCGCCTGCGGCAGCTCGGCCTGTTCGATCACGGTGAGGCCGTCGGGCTTGCGCATATCCGACGCGGTCTTCGCCAGAAAGTCGTTCGGCGCGATGCCGATCGAGCAGCGGATCGCGCCGCCCGGCGCAGCCAGCGAAACTTCGTGCTTGACCTGCGCAGCAATCGCTTCGGCCATGGCGCGCTGCCGCTGGCGGCCGACCAGTTCGCACGCCACTTCATCGATGGAGCCCACACGCGCAATGGGTATGGCGCGATCGATCGCCTCGATCAGCCGATGGTGCCAGTACACGTAGCGCTCCGGTCGTGCGACCCGAATCTGGATGCCCGGACACAGCCGCCGCGCGTCGCGCACCAGCGTGCCGGTGCCGACGCCAAAGGCCTTGGCCTCGTAGCTGGCGGCAATCAGGCTGGTCGTTTCGGCGGCCACCGGCACCACGCCCACCGGGTGACCGCGCAGCGTTTCGTCCTCGTGCTGTTCTACCGAGGCGAAGTAGCTGTTGAAGTCGACGAAAAGGCTGCGCAGGCTCATGCAAATCTCGTAAGCGAGCTTCCTGTATAGCTCGACCCGGTCTCGCTGTGGGAGACAGCGTCATGTCTGGCGTGGGCGACCGTCACACCAGGCTGGTCGCCACCCCGAAACCGATCGCCATGATCGCCGCCACCGCCATACAGGCGCTGCCGGGGCGGATACGGTGGGCGTCGATGCGCGGGGTGAGTCGCCACAGCAGCGCGGTGCCGATCAGCATGTCGAGCACGAGGGCGAAACGCAGCAATCCGGAGGCGAGCAGCGGCGCATACGGCGGATGCAGATGGCCTTCAAAGCCGGCCACGCCAACGATCAGTACGAGGCCGATCAGATTCCACAGCAGGCAGGCGAGATACACGCGGTTGAACAGCACGCGGCTGCGCTCGGTCCAGCGCAGCACGGCGTAGGCGATCAGGGCGAAGAACAGGGCGAAGATGGAGCTGTACAGCACCCACCACAGCAGGCTGCTGAGCAGGGTGAGTAGGGTGATCATGTGACCTGCTGAAAGCCCAGCTTGCGCAGCACCTTGGCCATCAGCCAGGCCGGTCCGATCAGCAGATACGACAGGTCGGTGAGGAAGCTTGGTTTACGCCCTTCGTATTTGTGGCCGATGAACTGACCGATCCACGCGACCACGAATACGGCGACCGCCAGCTCGCACAGCCGTGCCGCGCCGAAGTGGACGAACAGCGTGTTGGTGATCAGCCCCAGCACCACGAACGCGATCAGCAGGGCGGCGGCCAGACGATGCGAATGTTTCCAATACCAGTAAAACGCGGCGACCATGGCCAGCACGGCCCACGACCCGGGCCGCAGGAAGCTGGCCGGTACGGGAATCGCCCACAGCAGCGCGATCACGCTCCACACGATCGGCGGCACGCAGATCCAGTGCAGGCGCTTGTTGGTCGGGTTCTGATGGTCGCTGCTGTAACTGTCGAGCCAGTTCTGCATGGTGCGCATGGTGCTTGCCTCGTATTCGCAGGATGGAAGCCGGCGGCGTGGTGGCCGCGCATGTTTCAACGCTGTGCTGAGCTTAATCCAGCCCGCGCCGTGCGCAACGTGGCGTTGCACCACGCGCGCATCCGCGTCGCCGGGATCAATCCAGCGTGATGCCGGCCAGTTTATGCAGCGCCTCGGCATACTTTTCGGCCGTCGCGGCGATCACGTCGTCGGGAATGGTCGGGCCCGGGGCTTTTTTGTTCCAGCCCATGGCCTCCAGATAGTCGCGCACGAACTGCTTGTCGTAGCTGGGCGGGCTGATGCCGACCTGGTAGTCCTCGGCGGGCCAGAAGCGCGAGGAATCCGGCGTCAGCATTTCGTCCATCACGTAGAGCTTGCCGTGGGCGTCGGTGCCGAACTCGAACTTGGTGTCGGCGATGATGATGCCGCGCTCGGCCGCAAACGCCGCCGCCCACTGGTAGATTTTCAGGGTGGCGTCGCGCACTTCATGGGCAGTGGCGTTGCCGACCGCCGCGACGACGGCATCGAAGCTGACGTTCTCGTCGTGATCGCCCACGGCCGCCTTGGTCGACGGCGTGAAGATCGGCGCGGGCAGCTGCTGGGCCTGCTGCAGGTCGACCGGCAAGGTGATGCCGCACAGCGTGCCGGTGGCCTGGTAGTCCTTCCAGCCCGAGCCGATGAGGTAGCCGCGGGCGATCGCCTCGACCGGCACCGGCTTCAGGCGGCGCGCCACCACGGCGCGCTTCTCGTACAGCGCCAGATCGGTGCCGGGCGGCAGCACGTCGGCGAGCGGCACGTCGAGCAGGTGGTTGGGCACCAGGTGCGCCGTCTGCGCAAACCAGAAGTTGGATATTTGCGTGAGCATTTCGCCCTTGCCCGGAATCGGGTTGGGCAGCACCACGTCGAACGCAGACAGGCGATCGGTCGCCACGATCAGCAGGCGGGCCTCTTCCGGCGTGCCATCCGGGCGATGGCTCGGCGGCAGCGCGTAGACGTCGCGCACCTTGCCGCGATGGAGCAGTTCCAGGCCGGGCAGATCGGATTGCAGCAAGCTGGTGGGCACGACGTGGGTTCCGCTGGCGGTGGAGAATCGCCATTGTAACTGCTGCGGCCGCGCCGCCGGAACGTCGCAGCTCACAGGCCATGTGGCGGGCACTGCTAGAATTGCGCGTCTTCAACCCCATGTCCTGCCGATGCGAACCCTTCAGATTGCGGCATGTTGCTTCGCCGCGGCCCTTCCTGTGCTTGCCCAAAGCCAGTCAGCCATGCAGCCGCCCAGCCGGCTGGGCCTGTGTGCGGCCTGCCACGGGGCCAACGGGTACGCCAGCCAGCCCGGCGTGCCGAATCTGGCCGGGCAGCATCTGGACTATCTGCGCAGCGCGCTGAAGCAATACCGCGATGGCAGCCGCAACGTGGCGCTGATGCGTGCGGCGATCGGCCCGGTCAGCGATGTCGAGCTCGATGCGCTGGCGCGCTGGTACAGCGCCCAGCCGCCGCAGGCGGTGCCGTCGCGATGAGTTACTCCTATACCCTCTGGTTCGCCTTTTTCGGCCTGCTGATCGGTCACGCGCCCGGTGCCATTACCGGCGCCATCGTCGGTTTCATCTTCGACAACCTGCGCCACACCCAGCGCAAAAACGCCACGCCGGAGGCGGGCGGCTTTATCGGGCCGCTGTTCACCCTGCTGGGCGCGGTGGCGAAATCCGACGGCCGCGTGTCGGAAGCGGAAATCGCCATCGCCGAACGGATGATGGCGCGCATGAACCTCGACGCCGACCAGCGCAAGCAGGCCGCCGCCAGCTTCAACGCCGGCAAGCAGCCGGAGTTCGACGTCACCCGGACCATCAACGAGCTGCGCGGCTGGGTCGGCATGCGCCGCGACCACGCCTTCCCCGTGCTCGACGTGGTGATCGACACCGTGCTCGCCGAAGGCAATCCGGCGCCGGAAAAAATGGCCATCCTGCGCCAGCTCGCGTTCGCCCTGCGGGTCAGCGAAATGGAGCTGATGGCGCTGATGGCGATGAAAGGCTACGCCTGGAACGGCGGCGGCCAGCGCGGCTACAGCCGCGGCCCCGGTTACGGTTCAAGCGGGAACTACGTGCCGCCGCAGCGCACGGCGCAGGGCCCCGATCCGTACGCGGTGCTCGGGATCGACCGCAGCGCCGACGATCGCGCGGTGAAGCGCGCCTATCGCAAGTTGATTTCCGAACACCACCCCGACCGCTTAGGCGATCTGCCCGAAGACATGCGCAAGCGGGCCGAGTCGCGCGCCAGCGAGATCAACGCGGCGTATGACCGGATCAAGGAGCAGCGGGGGTTTAAGTGAGGTGTTTTTTGAAACTTTTCACGGCAACCCGCGCATCCTCAAATCGATCTTTTATGATGGCAAAACCGGGCATCCTGCCGTGGTTGACTCGCCGCATCCTGCGGCTCAACCTACGGTCCGGCTGCGCCGTTCGCACCCGCTACGCGGGCGCAGTGCCAACAAGCTAGCGCGGTGAAGCCACGCTAGCTTGTTGCGACGAGTGCTTACGCACTCGCCGCGTCGGCACATCCCTGTGCAGATCCGACCCGTTTACGCACTGAGGTTAATCATGAAACAAGCCCCGATGATCGCTCCGTCCATCCTCGCCGCGGATTTTGCGCGTCTGGGTGATGACACTGCCGCTGCGCTGGCCGCGGGTGCGGACTGGGTGCATTTCGACGTGATGGACAACCACTACGTACCGAATCTGACGATCGGGCCGGCGGTGCTGGAGTCGCTGCGCAAGTACGGCATTACGGCGCCGATCGACGTGCATCTGATGGTGAAACCGGTCGATCGCATCGTGCCGGATTTCGCCAAGGCGGGCGCGACCAACATCAGCTTTCATCCCGAAGCCAGCGAGCATATCGACCGCACGCTGGGCCTGATCAAGGATGCCGGCTGCACTGCCGGGCTGGTGTTCAATCCAGCCACGCCGCTGGATCACCTGGACTATGTAATGGACAAACTCGACCTGATCCTGATCATGTCGGTAAACCCGGGTTTTGGCGGGCAGAAGTTCATCCCTGGCGCGCTGGAGAAGCTGCGTCAGGTGCGCCGCCGCATCGATGAAAGCGGCCGCGCGATCCGGCTGGAGATCGACGGCGGCGTCACAGCTGAAAATATCGCTGCGATTGCCGAGGCCGGTGCGGACACCTTCGTGGCGGGTTCGGCGATCTTCCACGCCGAGGACTATCGCGCCGAGATCGACGCCATGCGCAAGGCGATCGGCTGAGCTGAATGTTGGTAAGGGCGCGACTAGCGCCCAATAAAAATCCCGGCGCAGGGCAGCACCGGGATAAACGTCGTCAGACGTGAGAGGAAACACCAACGACTGGCGCGGGTCGATGCGGGCGCATCGGAGGGAGGGGTCAACGCCCGCATCGACACATTCCACGGCTATGGAAGCGCGCCAATCACAGACTCAGACAGTGCGTTTTCCGGTTTGGTTCCCCTGTGATCGAAATAAATCGCGGGAGCGCGCCTGACGTGCCTGACCAAAAAAGCTCCCCTCATGACCGAGGGGAGAACAGGTCACCATGATCGTTGAACATCGGGCCGATACGGCGTCAGAGCGGCTGCCAGCCGGGATCCGGTTCCTGTCGCGCATCCGGCGCGCTTCCGTTCGCGCCAGATGCCCGCTCGCCTTCCATGGCAGCCCAGTCGTCGGAGCCTGAGTCGATAAAACCTGAACAGGAGGAATGGTTCAGCACGGCCGCGGCCTCAGTGAAAGCCGAGAATCACGCCCAGCAGCAGCGCGCCGATCGCCAGCGACACCCGCAGCGGTTCGAAGCTGCGCAATTCAGCGTTGGGGTCACGTTCTTTGGGTTCGTTGCCTTGCATTGCCGTTCTCCGTGCGTGGTTCATGCTGGCCATCACACCGCGTTTTCGGGCGCTGGCGCCGACGCAATCGGGCGCGCCTGCCGCTGGGTTGTGGCAATACGCGGGCAGTGACGACGGATGGCTTGCGCCAGTGCCCTTCGCATAGCACGCTGCGCCCACCACAAAGGAGCGCGCCATGGGCCGCAGCATTGCCATCGTTGAAGACGAACCGCTGATCCGCGCCAACTACGTCGAGGCCTTGAACCGTTTCGGCTACGACGCGCGCGGCTACGGTTCACGGCAGGAAGCCTCGAGCGCGTTCGCCATGCGTCTGCCGGAGCTGGTGATTATCGACATCGGCCTGGGCGACGAGCCGGAGGGCGGCTTCGATCTGTGCCGCGAGCTGCGCGCCAAATCGTCCACGCTGCCGCTGATTTTTCTCACCGCGCGCGATTCGGATTTCGACGTGATCTCCGGCCTGCGCCTGGGCGCTGACGACTACCTCAGCAAGGACACGAGCCTGCATCAGCTGGCCGCGCGCATCGCGGCGCTGTTCCGCCGGATCGAGTCGCTGAAGGCGCCGGCCTCCAGCGAAACGGTGATCCAGCACGGGCCGCTGAAGCTGGAGTCCGAGCGCATGCGCATCACCTGGAACGGCGAGGAGATTCCGCTCACCGTCACCGAGTTCTGGATGGTGCACACGCTGATCCGCTTCCCCGGCCACGTGAAGAATCGCGACCAGCTGATGCGCGAGGCCGAGCTGGTGGTGGACGACGCCACCATCACCTCGCACGTCAAACGCATCCGCAAAAAATTCATCGCCGTGGCGCCCGAGTTCGACGGCATCGAAACCGTGCACGGCGTCGGCTACCGGTGGAAGCCGTGATGCGCGCGCCGCTCATCGCGCTTGCACTGATGCTGGTCGCGACGACAGGGCACGCCGTCGATCGCACGGCGGTCGCCCCGGCGGCTGCCGCATCCGCCGCGTCGCCGATTCCGCTGTCGACGTCGCATGGCGCCTCGCACGTCCCGCCGCGCGCTGCGTCCGCCGCGACCCAGGGCGAGGCAAAGACGGTAACCGTCAGCGGCGGCGCCGACGAGTCGGTGCCCGGCTGGTCCATCGTCACCGTGCCGCCCGCGGGCTGGACCAGCGACTGCTGCCAGTACGCCCGCGCGATCGGCGTGAATCTGGTGATCTACCAGGGCGACTGGACCGGCAACCCCGATCGCGTGATGGTGCTCAACGTATGGCCGCGCAAACTGCCTTCGCTGAAGGCGGAGCGGGCGGCCGACCAGGCCAGCTATGTGAAGAAAGATCCGCAAGCCGTGGTCAGTGCGTTTCCGGTCAACGGCACCGCCATGACCTGCGACGGCGTGCTGTATCAGGGCAGCGACCACATGGACGATGCCGTGGTGTTCTGTGATCCCGGCAAAGCCACCGGCATCCGCCTGAGCTGGTCGATGACGGTGGCCGCCAAGGACCCGCAGCGCGCGTCGGTGCTGGCGCTGCTGCGGCAGGTGGTGCAGCAATCGACCTACGCGAAATATCAGCGCGGCGACAGGTCTACCAGCCGAACGTCAGCGCCGTGATCGCACACCGATGCCTGCATCGCCGCTAGTCTGCCGATGAGCCTGCGCAAAAAGCTGCTGCTGGTGGCGCTGTGCACGCTGGCGCTGCCGATCGCGGGTTGGCTGTACGTGCGACAGATGGAAACGCTGCTGCGCGAAGGCCAGGCCGATGCCTTGCTCGCCTCGGCACGCGCGGTGGCGCGCAGCCTGGTGGTCACCGGCGCGGTGCTGCCGGAGGATGCCAACGGCTGGTATGTGCAGGAGGCGACCAGCCCCATCACGGTGGATGGTTACGGCGATGACTGGGCGCCGCTGACGCCGTGGAGTCAGACGCTCGGCCCCGCATCGAATCCTCGCGGCAAACTGCTGCTGGCCCAGGACGGCGAGTGGCTTTACCTGTACGCCGATGTGCGCGATACGCGCCGCACGCGCGCCGATGCGGGGGACGCCAATGCGCTGGCCGCCGACCATCTCATCCTTACGCTGGCGAACGCGGCAGGCAAGCAGCGCTATCTGCTGGCCAGTGCGGCGCCCGGCCCGCTGACCGCGCATCCGCTCGATCCGCCAGTGGCCGGCTTTCCTGATCCGCTGACCGCGCAGTGGCAGGAGGACGGCAGCGGCTATCGCGTCGAGCTAAGGCTGGCGCGCAGCCTGAAACTGCGCGCGCTTGGCGTGGGCGTGTACGACGCCTCGGCCGGCGGCGACCCCACGGCGGCGGATACGCGACCGCTGCTGGCCTACTCGACACTCTTGTCTGGTGAACTGGGTCGGCTGGCGCCGGACGACGTGCAGGCTCGGCTGCTGGCGCCGCAGGGCTGGTTGTTGGCGCGCAGCGGTCGGTTGAATACCACGCCGGGCACCGACGGCCAGCCCGGCTGGTTTGCCTCGATCATCTACCGCTCGCTGCTCGGCAAGCGGCTGGAGGACGCCAGCCTGTGGTCGCAGGACGTGCCCCGACTGGATACGCGCGAAGTGACCCGTGCCGGCGCGGGCAAGCCGGTCAGCGTGTGGCGCAGCGGCGAGCAGCGCGGCAGCGTGGTGCTCACCGCCGCCGTACCGATCGGGCAGGGCGGCAAGGTCGATGGCGTGCTGCTGCTGGAGCAGGCCAGCCGCACCGTGCCGCTGCTCGCCAATCGCGCGCTGCTCGGCCTGCTGCTGACCAGCTTTGGCGTGCTGCTGATCGCCGGCGCGATCCTGCTGGCGTTTGCGACTCGGCTAAGCCTGCGGCTTGGTCGATTGCGCAATGCGGCCGAGCGCGCACAGCTCAACGATGGACGTCTGGACGGCCTTTTCGAAGACGGCCGTTTCCCGATGACCGAATCGACGGATGAGATCGGTGACCTCGCGCGCAGCTTCGAAAAACTGTTCGGCATGGTCGGCAGCTATACCGACTACCTGCGCACGCTGACCTCCAAGCTGTCGCACGAGCTCAACACGCCGCTGGCGATCGTCAAATCGTCGCTGGACAATCTGGAGCACGCGGCACTGACGCCTGAAGGTCGTCCCTATCTGGAACGCGCGCGCGACGGCGTGGCCCGGCTCGGTGCCCTGGTGCGCGCCATGAGCGAATCCAGCCGCATGGAGCGCTCGATCACCAGCGCCGAACCCGAAGACGTGGATCTGCGCGACGTCGTGCGCGGCTGCGCCGATGCCTACCGCGCACTGATCGGCCCGCGCCGGCTGGACTGCGTGCTGCCCGACGCGCCGCTGGTACTGCACTGCGCGCCCGAACTGGTAGCCCAGGCGCTGGACAAGCTGTTCGACAACGCGCTGTCGTTCACGCCCGAACAGGGCTGGCTGCGGTTGAGCCTGTCGTCGATCGAAAACGGCGCGCAGATCGAGCTGGCCAACCAGGGCCCTATGCTGCCCGAAGCCATGCAGGGTCGCCTGTTCGATACTCTGGTCAGCCTGCGCGACAAGGCCACACCGGGCGACGTGCCGCATCTGGGGCTGGGTCTTTATGTGGTGCGGCTGGTGGCCGAGCGCCACCATGGCGTCGCCATGGCGCGCAATCTCGACGATGGCAGCGGCGTGGCGTTTGCCCTGCAGCTGCACGGCATGTCGAGGCAGCGTTTGGGTGGCTAGTGATTTTTGTTCGCAGCGCGCTATGCGTTAGTTGAGCCGGCTTCTATGTCTACGCGCTTCTCTATTTTTTACAAGACGGCGGGAAGTCCTTTTCTGGCACCGTGCTGTATTTGCGGCAGCCCCAGCTGATTTTTCCACCTGAAATGGTGGGCTCAAAGACCAGCGTCTGGTATCTGATGGTGCTGTTCGCTGTAGGAGTGTCGAAGGCGACCGTAACGACTCCGCCAGCGACGTTCACGCTGGAAACATATCTTCCGGCGATCGATGCGCTGGGATCAAGGCCTGCTGCAGTATTGTCCGGAGGCAGGGCGTGATGATTGGCGTAGTACTCCGCGAAAGCTGTCTTTGCTCCGCTGGCGAGGACATCACCTTCAGCGACCTGCGCACGAACGAGATAATCCTGGTAGGCCGGAATGGCAATAGCTGCCAATATTCCAATCAGAAAGGGAAATACAAAGAAGACAGCCCACAATGTTCCCTTCGAAGCAGGGGGCGAGGTCTGTCCGGTTTTCTTCCAGCGCGTCAGCCAACTCAGCTGTGCTTGCAGGTAAGAAATTGTAAAAAAGAACAAAGTGATGCGGCCGACCCTGAGTGGCAGCCCCGTGCTCTTTAGCCGGCGCTCCATTGATCCTGCCATGGAAAAACAGGCCACCAAGTAAAGGATCCAGCGTGCCAGTAAGAGTAGTCCAGCAAGTGCGCCCCACTGAGCGATGCTAGGATTTGGCTTGAAAATGCTGGTCAAATAGAGAGGTTCACCGATGAGAAAGCAGGCGAGGGCCATTGCCAGTAACAACGTGGCCTTACTTTCGGTATCAATGTTCCGAATCCAGTTGGCTTGAATGAATCCCCAGACAAAGCCAAAAATACCAAACGTTACTACGTCCAGCAGCAGAACCATGCCCCAATGCAGCGACGGTGGTGTGGGCAGTTCCGCGCGTTGCACGTAAATAGCGTCGCTTGGCGCGTACTGGTTAGCGGAGAACGATTCACTAGCGTAAGCATGACTGGAGGATCGAACGCCGGGCGGCGGCGGTGGATGCCTACCTGAGGTGCTCGAAAACATGCCGCCTAGCGGGACCCAGTCGGGTATGCCCTCGCGCCATGCCAGCGCGTCCGGAGCGAACTTTCCTTCCGACAGCCACTGATGGACAGTCGCCTCGGGATACGGGCCGTACTTTTCGCCGTTCTGGGCTATCCATATCTGGTCGTCAATGGTCACGCGGCGTCCCCTGTCTTCGTGAAGTGAGCTGTATGCCTTGGTCGGCAAGCGGGTCCGGCGAGCGGGCCCGCGGTGAACGGCGATGCATCTCCCCTGCCGTCCGTGTCGAAGAGTAGATGCGCACTGCAAAGCTGTCGAGCGTGGGCTGACGCCGTGCCTGGCTGCCCGCAGCCTGCTATCTTGAGCAGCCGCTTTCCTTGAGTCAGAGCCGCTTGTGATTTCCCGAGACGAATTCGACGCGCTGGTGGCCAAGGGCCATACGCGCATTCCGCTGGTGCGTGAGGTGTTTTCCGATCTCGATACGCCGCTGTCGGTGTATCTGAAGCTGGCCGACGGCCGCTATACGTTTCTGTTCGAGTCGGTCGAGGGCGGGGCGACGTGGGGCCGCTATTCGATCATCGGCCTGCCGGCCAAACGCGTGTATCGACTGCGTGGGCACGAACTCGAAGTCGAAGATTCGGGCGAGGTGACCGAGCGCCGCCACGTCGCCGATCCGCTGGCGGAAATCGAAGTGCTGCGCAAGCAGTACGACGTGCCGCAGCTGCCCGAGCTGCCCGCTTTCAGCGGCGGTCTGGTCGGCTATTTCGGTTTCGAGACGATTGGCTACATCGAGCCGCGGCTGGCGCAGTGGGATCGCGCCGACGAGCTGGGCACGGCCGACGTGTTGCTGATGCTGGCCGAAGAAGTCGCGGTGTTTGACAACCTCAAGGGCCGCCTGTATCTCATCGTGCATGCTGACCCGGCACAGCCGCAGGCCTATGCCAATGCGCAGCGGCGGCTGGATGCGCTGGTCTACCGCCTGCGTCAGGGCGGCGCTTCGTATCCATCGCCGACGCAGTCGGTCGAGCTGGTGGACGAGAGCGATTTCACCTCGTCGTTCACCCGCGAAGAGTTCGAGGCGATGGTCGAGCGGGCGAAGGAATACATCCGCGCCGGCGATATTTTTCAGGTGGTGCCGTCGCAGCGATTGAGCGTGGGTTTCAATGCGCGCCCGATCGACGTCTATCGCGCGCTGCGCGCGCTCAACCCGTCGCCTTACATGTACTTCGTCGATCTGGGCGATACGCAGATCGTCGGCTCGTCGCCGGAAATTCTGGCGCGCTTGAAGGACGGCAAGGTCGTCGTGCGTCCGCTCGCCGGCACGCGCAAGCGCGGTGCGACCGAGGCGGAAGATGTTGCCCTGGAAGCCGAGCTGCTGGCCGATCCGAAAGAGCGCGCCGAACACGTGATGCTGATCGATCTGGGACGCAACGACATCGGCCGCATCAGCGAAACCGGCAGCGTGGAAGTCAGCGAGTCGTTCGCGATCGAGCGCTACTCGCACGTCATGCATATCGTCTCGCAGGTGCAGGGCAAGGCGCGTCCCGGGCTGAGTTACATGGACGTCCTCAAGGCGACGTTCCCGGCAGGTACGCTCAGCGGCGCGCCGAAGATCCGCGCGCTGGAAATCATCCAGGAGCTGGAGCCGTACAAGCGCAATATCTACGCCGGCGCGATCGGCTGGATCGGCTGGTGGGGCGACGCCGACACCGCCATCGCGATCCGCACCGCGGTGATCCAGAACGGCCGCCTGCACGTGCAGGCCGGCGCGGGCATCGTCTACGACTCCGACCCCGCCGCCGAGTGGGAAGAAACCATGAGCAAGGGCCGTGCGCTGTTTCGCGCGGTGGCGCAGGCGGCGAAAGGCTTGTGATGAAGCATCGGAGCGCGTCGCCAGCGATCGCTGGCCTCATGCTGTGCGTCCTGATCGACGGAGCTACGGCGCAAGGTGCCGCGCCGGCATGGCCGGATACCCCGCTAGGCCGGTTGGAGGCGCTGGCGCTGCTGCAGACCTTCAATGCCGATCTGCTCAGCCACGACAGTGCCACGCTGACGATGGAGCGATGGTGCGGCGCGCACCACATGGCCGAGCCGGTCAAGGTCAGCGCACAGCGCGTCAACGATGACGACAAGCCGCTGCCTGACGATCTGCGCACGCGCCTGGCGATCGGACCGAACGAGCCGGTGCGCTATCGCCGCGTGCTTCTGCGCTGCGGCTCGCATGTGCTTTCCGAAGCCGATAACTGGTACGTGCCCTCGCGCCTCACAGCCGCGATGAACGAGCAGCTCGACCACACGGATACGCCCTTCGGGCGCGTCGTGCTGCCGCTGCATTTTCGTCGTCAGACACTCGACGCAACGTTGCTGTGGTCGCCATTACCCGCGGGCTGGGAGACGAGCGATAAAGCGTGGCCTGCCGGCCAGGGCGCGTTGTCGATTCCGCATCACGTGCTGCAGCATCGCGCCGTTTTATACGCGGCCGACAATCGGCCGTTCAGCGCGGTAATCGAAACCTACACCGAGCAGGTGCTGGCGTTTCCGGCGCCAGCGAGTCACTGACTCGCGATCACTCCGCTTTCGCCAGCTGCTTGCGCAACGCGCGCGCCTGAGCGCGAATGGCCTTGCGCTCATCCTCGCTCAACCGCTCCAGCGACTTCCACTGCAGTGCGGCGCGCGGGTGATGGGCGAAACGCGTCTGGTGACGGTCGAGAAAATCCCAGTACAGCGTGGTGAACGGGCAGGCATCGTCGCCGACGGCTTTATCGGGTTTGAAACGGCAGTCGTCGCAGTAGTTGCTCATGCGCTGGATATAGCGACCGGACGAGCAGTACGGCTTAGATACCATCTTGCCGCCGTCGGCAAACTGGCTCATCCCCATCACGTTGGGTGCCTCGACCCATTCCACCGCGTCGACGTAGATGGCCAGATACCACGCGTGGATCTGCGCCGGCTCCACGCCCAGCATCAGCGCGAAATTGCCGGTGACCATCAGCCGCTGAATGTGATGCGCATAGCCGTGCTGCAGCGTCTGCCCCAGCGCTTCGCGCAGGCAGTTCATGTCGGTGTCGCCGGTCCAGTAAAAAGTGGGCAGCGGCGCATGCGCCTTCAGCGCATTGCCCTGCAGCAGCTTCGGCATGTCGCGCCAGTACATGCCGCGGATGAATTCGCGCCAGCCCAGCACCTGCCGCACGAAACCTTCCACCGCGGCCAGTTCGGCGCGTCCGCTCTTGAGGGCGTTGACAGCAGCCTGCACCACCTCGCGCGGGTCGAGCAGCTTGAGGTTCAGCGCTGTGGACAGTCGTGCGTGATACAGCCAGGGCTCGCCGCTCCACATCGCGTCCTGCCACTGGCCGAAGGCGGCCAGGCGATGATCGATGAAATCCTTCAGCGCCTGCTTGGCCTGTTTCGGCGTGACCGGCCAGTCGAAAGCCTCCAGGCTGCCGGGGTGA
>Ga0302313_10001227_pt1 | contig 20080 bp, 13 predicted proteins | sample III_Palsa_N2_2_FD_200454 | JGI IMG/M metagenome (GOLD analysis project Ga0302313, IMG submission 200454) | Peat permafrost microbial communities from Stordalen Mire near Abisko, Sweden - III_Palsa_N2_2 | ecosystem: Environmental > Terrestrial > Soil > Palsa > Peat permafrost | place: Sweden...
GCAGATGTTTACGACTCTGCCAGTGAGCGCCATCGCAGGCGGAGCGCTCGTAGCTTTCTTTCTGGTCTGGGATGGAATCGCCCAGTTTCGCCGCATCTCAGGTGCCTTCGGAAACCAGATCAAGCAGATCGAACTCCAGCGCAACTCGCTCCACACCACGCTGCATAGCATCGGCGACGCCGTAATCGTGTGCGATCAGCGCGGCCTCATCACCCTCTTCAACCGGACCGCCGAAGACATCACCGGCTGGATCGCAAAAGACGCAGTCGGTCGGCATCTGGACGAGGTATTCGTAATCGTCAATGAAACCACCCGCGCCAGCGTCGAGAGTCCGGTAGCCACGGTGCTCCGCAGTGGGCAGGTCGTCGGCCTTGCCAACCACACCGTACTCATCCGTCGCGATAAGTCTGAGCTCTCCATCGACGATAGTGGCGCGCCCATCCGCGACGACAAGAACTCCATGATTGGCGTCGTTCTCGTCTTCCGCGACATCGAGGAACGGCGCAAAGCAGAGCGGGAGCTTAGCCTGCGCAACGCGGAACTGGAATCGCTCCTTGCCCACTCTCCCGCAGGCTTCGCCACCTTCGATCGAGACTATCGTTTCGTTCGCGTCAACCGCACGCTTGCGCAGATCGATGGTGCTGCGGAACATGCCCACTTGGGCAAGACGGTCGCCGACATCGTGCCCAATATGACGGCTGTCTTCTCAGCCATCATCGATCGGGTATTCGAAACTGGAATCAGCGTCCAGCGCGAATTCACAGGCCAAACCGAGTGGGATCCAGGCGTAGAACGGCAGTGGCTGACATGGTTCTATCCAGTTTTTACCGCCGAGTCGGCTGAGCCTGTCCTTGTCGGCGCAATCGTAATCGACACCACCGAACGGTGGCATGCGCAAAAGGCTTTGGTTCGCACCGAAAAGCTGGCTGCCGTCGGCCAGCTCGCCGCCTCCATCGCCCACGAAATGAACAATCCTCTCTCCAGCGTGACCAACCTGCTCTATCTCGTCGCGTGCGATGAAACTTTGAATGAATCGACCCGGGCCTTTGTAGACCGGGCCGCACTGGAGTTGGATCGAGTTTCAAAGATCGCTACCCAGACCCTCCGCTTTGCGCGCCGCACCGTCGCCCCTGCACAGGTAAACATCGAAGAAATTGTCAATGGATTGATGCTGCTCTTCGGTGGACGTCTCACGCAAAGTCATGTCTCGGCATCCGTGCGCAAGAGAAAGGTTTCCAACTTCTACGGCTACTCCAGCGAATTGATGCAGTTGCTTACCAACCTGCTTAGCAACGCCATCGACGCCATCGGCGAATCCGGCAAGATCACCATTGCCATCCAGGACAGCCGCGACTGGCGAACCTCCTTGCCGTGCGTGGCAGTCACTGTAGCCGACTCCGGTCCCGGCATAGCCCCGCAATACAGAGGAAAAATTTGGGAGCCATTCTTCACCACCAAGTCCGAAACAGGCACAGGCCTCGGCTTGTGGCTTGTGGAAGAGACCGTCCGAAAAAATGGCGGCTCGATCCGCATGCGCACCGCCTCTTCGGCAACCCAGCACGGCACTGTGTTTCGGCTCTTGTTGCCCTTCCAGCCGCCGTCAAACGCTGAGACTCCTCGAGAATTGAATTAGTCGATCGTTGCCTCGCCGTTCGTCGATAACAGCGGGTGATCCTGGTGCAGGTAGCCGCAGGCACGCACAAGGATGGCAGTGCTTCGAAAACTCAGCAATCCTTGCGCTGCTACAATTTTGAGTAGCTCGCCATCTTCTGGCGACACAATCAACCGTAGCGAAAGTTGCAATGAATCAAGATTCCATAGAATCCCCCGCCCTCCATGAACCTCAAACTCTCGATACACTTTCCTTGCAGAATCGCCTCCTCATAGCCTCCGCTGTAGCGCGAGAAGCAGGAGCATTGCAAAAGCGTCGCTTCCTTGATCGCGACAACATGATCTACAAGTTCAAGGGCCCGCAAGATTACCTGACCGCCACCGATGGCGAAGTGGAGAATCTAGTACGCGAGCGCCTTCTAACCGCCTTCCCCGGCGACACCTTTCTGGGCGAAGAAGACGGCGGCCATGTAAGCGACCACACCTGGGTAGTCGACCCCATTGATGGCACATCCAACTTCGCACGAGGCATTGCCTATTTCTGCGTTTCGATTGCATTCGTGCTCAAAGGCGTGGCTTCCATCGGCGTCATCTACCAGCCCATGTCGGACGAACTCTTCGCCGCAGCCAAGGGGCAAGGCGCCACGCTCAACGGCGAACCAATCAAGACCTCATCCGCAACAAGTCTCACCAAGGCGCTGCTGGAAGTAGGCCGCGCCTCGCGACAGCCGCCGGCGACCTATCTGGCAATGCTCGATAAAGTCATGGCCACGGGCGCAGGCATTCGCGGCGCCGGTTCAGGAGCGCTTGCCATTGCGAACGTAGCGGTCGGACGCGTCGATGGCTGCTTTGAATCCCACATGTACTCCTGGGACTGTCTCGCCGGCCTCGTTCTCGTCGAAGAAGCCGGCGGCCGCGTGAATGATTTTCTCGCCGGCGATGGGCTCCTCAAAGGCAACACGATTTTCGCCGCGGCACCTGGCATCGCCGAAGAACTCGCGACAGTCGTCGGAATAACTCTTCCAGCTTCGACTTAAGCAAACCAGGGCTGAGCGCACTTCAATCTCACTACGGAGAGCCACATGTGCGGACGATATCAACGACGATCCGACAAACAGCGCATCGCCGAAGCCTTTCAACTAGGCACGCTCGACGATCTAGATCTAAGCGCGGAACTGAGTCTAGCCCCGAACTACAACGCCGCTCCCGGAACCATGCAGCCAGTCATCGTTTGGGATGACGAGCTTGGCGTGCGCACCATACGCATGATGCACTGGCGATTCCTTCCACCCTTCTGCACCGACCCCAAGAAACTCAAGCTCGACACCATCAACGCCAACGCAGACAAGCTCCTGTCCAGTGGCATCTGGAAAAAGTCCTTCCTTTACCGCCGCTGCCTGATTCCCGCTGACTCGTTTGTTGAGTGGAAGCGCGTCAGTCCAAAAATCAAGCTACCCTTTCTCTTCGCTATGCAATCCGGCGAGCCCTTCGGCATCGGAGGCATCTGGCAGCACTGGCGCTCCCCCAATGGCGAGACAGAGTTGGACACCTTCGCCGTAGTAACGGTTGAACCGAATGAGATCGTGCATGACCTCACCGACCACGACCGCATGCCTCTGATCGTTAAGAGAGTTGACTACGAACGCTGGCTGCGCGACGGGAACGTGGATCAGCCGCCCATAGACCTGCTCCGGCCCTTCGACGCCGACCAGATGAAGGCATGGCCAGTGGGAATGAACATCAACAGCGTCCGCAATAACGATGCATCCCTGGTCGAACCGATTGCGTCCAGCGAGGCAACCACCCCAGCCAGTAAAGACAAGCCTGCATCCCCCGCGAACGGTCAATTGGAGATGTTCGGCTAGTTCACGCCTCCCCTGAAACGTCAACGCAGCGGAGACTTCGCAGTCCCGGCCATCCTTAAAGCCTGATCTACGTAAATTTTCGTACTTTTATTGATTTCCTCGCTCACCAATCCCAAAAGCCCAACGTCATTCCGCAAGCATTAAATCTCCGGCCATTTTTCAAGAACCATCTTGAACCATCGTTCGTAGTTAACCCTTGGGCACTTCACAGAGTTGTAGAGAGCATGGGATGAAGACCGCAATCGCCTTTGCTTTCCCTTCAGGCTCCGTTTCTTTCAATAGATTCTTCCCGGGGGTGAATTTGTGGGTGATTTTCGCGGTGATTTGAAGCATGCCTTGCACATGTTCGTGCAGAATCCAGGATTCACCATCGCAGTCGTGGCCGCGCTGGCTCTCGGCATCGGTGCCGATACCGCCATCTTCTCGGTAGTCAATACCGTTCTTCTAAAACCGCTCAGCTATCCCGATCCCGACAGGATCGTGCAGTTTATGAACACCTACAAGGGTGGCGAGGATGCCGGAGCCGCAGCCACAGAATTTGAGATGTGGAAGGAACAAACCAGCGCGTTTCAGGACGTTGCCGCCTACAGTAACAGCGGTGGCATGAATCTCACCGGGGCAGTCCCCGAGCAGGTGCACGGCGTCCATGTCTCCGAAGCCTATTTCCGGCTCTTTGGCGCACATTTTGTCCAAGGCCGTGGGTTCACCACCGCAGAAGACCTCCCTCACGGCGGCAATGTCGTAGTCATCAGCGGAGGCCTGTGGAAGCGCAAGTTCGGTAGCGACCCGCAACTCGCAGGCAAGACCATTTCGATCGCCAGCCAGCCCTACACAATCGTGGGCGTGACTGGCCCCGAATTTGATACAGACCCCGCATCAGACTTGTGGATACCCTATCAATTCGATCCCAACACACGTGACCAGGCCCACTATTTCTTCGCCGCCGGTAGGCTGAAACCCGGCGTCACTCTCGCACAAGGGAAGGCTCAACTCAAACTCGCCTACGCTGAATTCCGCCGCAGATACAAAGAAGCCAGCCCCGATAACAACTTTTCAGCCGAGCTCCTCAAAGATTCCGTTGTCAGCGACGTCCGCTCGTCTCTTCTAGTCCTCATCGGCGCAGTAAGCTTTGTACTGCTCATTGCCTGCGCCAATGTCGCCAATTTGTTGATGGTGCGAGCGGCCGGACGCAGCCGCGAGTTCGCCATCCGTGCAGCACTTGGTGCAGGACGCGCGCGCATCATCCGCCAGCTGCTCACCGAAAGCATCCTCCTCGCACTCACCGGCGGAGTGCTGGGCATCACCCTTGGACTGACCGGAGTGCGCGCGCTGCTAGCGGTAAGCCCAGGCGATATTCCGCGCATCGGCGAAGACGGCTCAGCAGTTGGCCTGGATTGGCGCGTGGCACTCTTCACCATCGGAATCTCCTTGTTCACCGGCATTCTCTTCGGCCTGATACCCGCGCTGAATGCCTCCAAACCCGACCTGAGTAGTTCCATGAAAGAGAGCAGCCGAGGTTCAGGCTCCAGCATCCGCCAAAACAAAGCCCGCTCTCTGCTCGTCGTGAGTGAAGTCTCTCTGGCTTTGGTACTCCTGGTCGGTGCATGCCTCTTGATTCGCACCTTTATCGCGTTGCGCGCAGTCGATCCCGGCTTCGACGCCCACAATGTCTGGACCTGCGAAATGGCACTGAACGGCCCCCGCTTTGAGAAAACAGCCGGTGTCGCCCAGGTGGTCCGGGATGCTCTCCAGCGGCTGAATGCAGTTCCCGGCGTAGTCACCGCGGGAGCGACAAATTCCGTGCCGTTGGAAGGCGGATTCGGCCTTCCCTTCATCATTGTCGGCAAGCCCCACGACGGCCTGGCCACCGGCGGCGCAGGATGGATGGCGGTTTCCGCCGGCTACTTCGACGCCTTCAAGATTCCCCTCTTGGGCGGACGCGACTTCACCGAGAACGACACAACCGGATCGCAGGGCGTTGCAATCATCAATCAGGCCATGGCCAATCGCTTCTGGAAGAAGGGCGAAAACCCCGTCGGCCAACAGATCATCATCGGCCACGGCGTCGGCCCGGAATTCGAAGAGCCCGCGCGCCTGGTCATTGGCATCGTTGGCGATGTCCGCGACGGCGGCTTGAATCGCGATCCCGAGCCCAAGATGGTCATACCCTTGGCGCAGTTGACCGACGGGCTCACCGAACTCAACTCCAAAGTCGCTCCCATCTCGTGGGTAGTTCGAACCAAACTTGAACCGCACCAGATGACGGCCATCCTCACGGATGAGTTGCGCAAAGCCAGCGGAGGCTTCCCGGTAGCACACGTCCGGTCCATGGAGGAAGTCGTCGTGCGCTCGACCGCCCGCCAGGACTTCAATATGCTGCTGCTGACAATCTTTGGCGCCTCAGCCCTGATTCTTGCCGCCATCGGTATCTATGGCCTCATGGCCTATTCCGTGCAGCAGCGAACCCAGGAGATCGGCATCCGCATGGCCATGGGTGCGGACCGCATACGCATCACGAAAATGGTGGTCTGGCAAGGCATGCGCCTCACGTTGGTCGGAGTTGTCATCGGAGTAGGCGCAGCCTTCGGCCTCACCCGCCTGATCGCCAGCCTGCTTTACGGCGTCAAGAACTGGGATCCGCTCGTCTTCGTCAGTGTGCCTCTGCTGCTGAGTGCTGTTGCCCTGGTAGCGGTATGGTTGCCGGCTCTTCGAGCCTCGAAGCTCAATCCCATGGAGGCGCTACGCACGGAATAATCGGACTCGCAATCTTTCCTAGGTTCCAGTGCGCGATATGCTCTGAACTTTGTTGCTCTTCCTGGCTCCCTGGGGATTCGCCGCGTCGGCCAGTTCCTCGGCCTCAATCCGGCTGCCCACATCCGCTGCAGCCTGAGCCAGCACCCGGTGGTGCAACGTAAACAGCGCGAGTTCCAACCGGTCGCTCACTCCGGTCTTGTCATAGATGGAGCGCAGATAGTTCTTGATCACTTGTTCCGTAGTTTTGAGGCGAGTGGCGATCTCGCGATTCTTGCACCCCTGTACGATCAGAGCGACAATGCGCATTTCCTTGGGGGTAAGGCGATCGCGAACGCGCCTCCCAACCATGTCTTCTTCAGCGTTATCCACCAGAATTGCCTGCAACGGCTGCCAGACCTCCCCCGCAGCCACTCGGCGCACACACTCCACCAGAGCCGCGCCAGTAGTGTTACGAAAGATCACCCCGCTGAATCCCTGCTGCAAATAGCTTCCCGGCGATTCGTTGTTCTCTGCGATCACGATGCCCCGGCTGCCCATCGTTTCAAGAAGCACACGCAGACGAGCCAGTTCAGGCTTAAGGGCCGAAGCAAAGATCACCACGGAGCCCGGAAATGTAGTAGCAGCATGCATCATCCGTTCCACGTCGGAACACTGCGCAATGATGCGGAAATCATCGTCCGTCGCCAGCACCTTTGCCGTGCCGGCACGGAATATTGCCTGCGAATCTGCCAAGATGACTTTGTTCATCGTCCCTTCTTCGCCCCCTTGAGTCGGACCGGGAGAGAGTGCCCGGAGAGTAGCGCCTTGCAGAAACCGACCCCCCGGTCGCGGTTCCGCAAGTTTGAGGCTGCCAACACTACGTCATATCGGCAGAGAAAAGCGACTACTTTGGTCTGTTCTGTATTAAGACACTTGGGGACAAGAGGCATTCCTTTGGTAAGCCAAGGTGAAGAATCTATGGCCCATTCGTAACCAAAATACTCATCTTAAGAGTACTAGGATGTTGTGACTTTCGCTACTGGATTGATCTTTTTTTGTCTTCTGCGGAAAATCAAAATGGGCTTGGCTGACCCCTCCACCCTCGGATTCGGCGGTCTAAACTGGAACTACCTATGAATAGGCCCATCCTCCTCGCAATCGACGACGACATCAACGTGCTGGAAGCGGTGGTGCAGGACCTGCGCCGTCAATATGGATCGACATATCGGGTGCTGCGTGCCGGAAGCGGACAGGCGGCGCTCGACACCCTGCGACAGTTGAAAGCCCGCGATGAAGCCGTCGGCCTGCTGCTGAGCGATCAGCGCATGCCAGGCATGACTGGCGTCGAATTCCTCGAAAAAGCGCAGGAAATCTATCCCTCTGCCAAGCGCGTTCTGCTGACAGCCTATGCCGACACGGAGGCGGCAATCCGCGCCATCAACACCGCCCGCATTCACTATTACCTGACCAAACCCTGGGATCCGCCCGAAGAAAAGCTCTATCCCGTCCTCGACGATCTGCTCCAGGACTGGAACGCCGGCTATCAGCCTAAATTTGAAGGACTTCGGGTCATCGGTCATCGCTGGTCGCTCAAGGATCATCAACTCCGCAACTTCCTCTCGCGCAATCACGTACCCTACCGCTGGCTCGACGCCGCGGCCAGCGACGATGCCCAGCAGCTCCTCAGAGAGCGTTCGCTCGACCCGGAAGCCCTTCCCGTAGTTCTATTTACCGATGGAAGTGCACTCGTGGACCCCGAGCAGGAAGTCTTGGCGGCGCGAGTAGGCCTCCGTACTCAGGCGGCTCAGGATTTCTACGACATAATTGTCATCGGAGCCGGTCCAGCAGGTTTGGCGGCGGCGGTTTATGGCGCATCCGAAGGATTGAAAACACTGGTAATCGAGCCCGATGCCCCCGGCGGTCAAGCCGGCTCATCCTCCAGAATCGAGAATTATCTGGGCTTTCCGGCCGGCATCACCGGCGCGGATCTGGGTAGGCGCGCCCACATGCAATGTGTCCGATTCGGCGCGGAGTTCCTCACCCAGCGCGCCGTCGGCCTCCGCGTTGATGGCCAATACCGCTTCGTCGTCCTCGCAGATGGCCGCGAAGTCTCCAGCCACGTCCTCCTGCTCTCCATGGGCGTGCAGTACCGCAGACTCGAAATTCCAGGCACCGATCAGCTCACCGGCCGGGGTATTTACTACGGCGCCGCCCTCGTCGAGGCAGCTGCCTGCAAAGACGAAGACGTCTTTATCGTCGGCGGAGCCAATTCCGCCGGCCAGGCAGCCCTGCACTTCGCCAAATTCGCCTGCAAAGTAACCATGTTGGTCCGCGCAAGTGGTTTAGAGGCCAGCATGTCGAAATACTTAATCGATGAGATCGAACGCACATCGAATATAGTGGTAGAACCAAACACTCAGGTTCTCGCCGCCCAGGGGGAAGATCACCTCGAGGCTTTGGAAGTCTGTAGGCCTGCGGCGTCTCTGTTTGTGTTCATCGGAGCAGTGCCAGGCACGGAATGGCTTCCGGATTCGATCCTGAGAGACGAAAAAGGCTTTGTTTTAGCGGGCCCCGACCTCACCGGTACCGAGTCTGCCAGTCAGGACTTGACAACTTCCACCCCGAAGTCGGCAGGCAAGTTCGCCGCGGTTTGGAAAGAGAAGCGCGCTCCGTTCTTGCTCGAGACCAGCGTTCCCGGCGTTTTTGTTGCCGGAGATGTACGGCACGGATCGGTAAAGCGGGCAGCTTCCGCAGTTGGCGAGGGTTCAATCGCAGTGCAGTTTGCACACCAGTATCTTGCCAGTTTCTGAGGAGGGCGGATCAATGAGGTTGTTGGGTAAAACGAAAGTGGGATGGAAGAAACGCATCCAATCGCGTCACGCTACATCCATGAATATGGCATAAGCAGAGGAGTCTTGGCCGGAAACACGGCGTAGACATCAACTATGGACATCGGAAAACGTTATACGACCGAGCGCGTCCCGCTCGACAGATATGCGAAGCAACTCAGCGACGCGCTTGCCTTGGATGGATTGAACGCCGACCAGCTCTGCGGCCTCGGCGAGGCTGACCTGCTCACCATTCCCGCCGGTGTCATATTCCACGATCCACATGAGGGCGATCGCGCCTTCTGGGTGCTCCTCGAGGGCGAAGTCGCCGCTGACAAGGCCCAGCCCGACGGTTCCAAGACCCGAGCTTATATCGCCAAAAGGGGCGATTCGTTCGGCGAAGTCATACTCCTGGCCGGCAAGGCCCCCTCGCTCTATCTCGAGGCCCTGCAGCCGGTGATCGGGTTGCGCTTCGACGAGAATAGCTTTTGGAGGCTGATGGCCTGCTCTTTGCCCATTCGACAAATGATTCTGACCAACATGTCCCAGCGCCTCCAGATACACATGGCAGAAGCAGCGCACCGCGAAAAGCTGATCTCCCTGGGAACCTTGGCCGCCGGCCTCATGCATGAGTTGCACAATCCAGGCGCAGCCGCCAAGCGCTCGGCGTCGCAACTGCGAACAAATCTCCTCCGCCTGCAGGAAATGAGCCTCCGTAACACCGGCAAGCAGAAAACCCCCGTGCAGATGGAATGCATGCACGAACTGCTCATACACGCCTTCCGCAGCTGCCATGCGCCGGCTTTGAGCAGCCTTGACCAGGCCGACGCCGAAGAGGCCATGTCGGAGTGGCTGGATTCGGCAGGCGTTGAGAATGCCTTCACCATCGGACCCGCACTCGTAAACATCGGCTTCGACAGACGGGAACTGGAATGCGCTCGCGAGGTGTTTGACTCGAGCTCCCTTTCCGATGCCCTCAACTGGCTCGAAGCGCTGGTCTCCAGCGTCTCCCTTGTCTGCGCCATCGAAGAAAGCATCGGCCGCGTCTCTGACCTGGTCATGGCCGTCAAGAAGTTCGCCTACGACGATCGCTGCACCCTCCGCGACGTCGACGTGCACGACAGTATCCAGAGCACGCTCACCATCCTCGGACACAAGCTCCGCCAGCGTCAGATCTCAGTCGTGAAACACTTCGACGCAGCCCAGCCCAACATCCATACCACTGGCGTCGCCATCAGCCAAGTCTGGACCAACCTGATCGACAACGCAATCGATGCCTCTCCCGAAGGTGGTGAAATTGAAGTCCGCACCTGGAGCGAGCCCGGCATTCTCGCGATCGGAATCGTCGACCACGGCAGCGGCATTCCGGAGGATCTGAAGACCAAGATCTTCGACCCCTTCTTCACCACCAAGCCCGTCGGCAAGGGCACTGGCCTTGGACTCGAGATCGTCCAGCGCATCGTGACCCAAAGCTTCGGCGGCGAAATCCAGGTGGAATCCAAGCCGGGCCAGACTCAGTTCATCATTCGTTTACCCCAACTAGTCGCCGCAACTACAGCCTGACCGAGCCGGATTTCAAAGTCAGATTTGCTTGGCAAGCACCACAAAATGCAGGTCGTCCCGGAGCGGCCTGCCAAAACGCTGATCGTGGTAGGGAAACGGCTCCGTTTCTCCAGTCCGCACGTAACCCCTGCGCTCATACCAGGCGATCAGCGTGTCCCGGACATGCACGACCGTCATCCGCATTCGCTTCGCCCCGCGCTCCTGGGCAAACTCCTCAGCAGCAGCCAGAAGGCTCCGTCCTAACTGCCTGTTTTGTAAATCAGGCCGCACGGTGAGCAGGCCGAGATACCAGACACCCTCGGATCTCGGCTCCAGCCAAACCGTCCCCAGCAACAGTCCGTCGGCATCCTCTCGATACACCAGCAAATGCGCGTCCGGCTTCGCCGCCAGATCTTCTTTGAGCAGAGACTCATTCAACCGTTCGCCCTCGATAATCCCAGTCTCTATATTCCAACTCGCTGTCGGGCCAGTGCCTCGATAGGCGAGGTTAGCGATTTCGGCAATAGCAACGTAATCCGATTCAACAGCACTCTTGAGCAGCATTGGTTCCAGTTTAAGACCTGTGCTTTTCCATGTCCTCCCATCCTGTTCCCTTTCGCGTAACTCCTTGAAGGGCCCATGAAGTTCGTCCGATGACTGCCGATAGAAGCCTCAGGCAGTTTTGAGGCTGCAGCACATGGCTCACGACGAGAGCGTAACGACAGAGATCCTGCAAGCCGCGCTGAGCGAGTTGGAGGAAGGCATCGCTGTCCTCGACGGCGAGTCGCGCGTCCTCTTCTGGAACCCCACAGCCGCGGCCATCACAGGCCACATCAGCGCCGAAATGTTGTCCCGCAATCTCCCCGAAGGCTTCTATCAACTGGACGCACAACATCGCCTCGCCCAGGAAACAACACACGAGATCAGGCCTGTCATGAGCCCCATCGAAGAAGTCGTCCCGTCGGAGCGTCCATCGCTTGTCAATCTGCGCCACAAGCAAGGCCATTCCCTCCCCGCCATGCTGCGCCGCACCTCGCTCCGCGATCCGCTCGGCAAACGCTTCGGGACACTACTTCGATTCCACCCCATCGAAGAAATTGACACCCTGCCTCACGGCCAGACAGACCAGGACGACAGCCACGAAAACCGAATCGAACAGAGTCAGGGCGAAATGGAAGACAGGCTCGACGAAGCCTGGCATGAATGGTCGACCAACCAGGTGCCCTTCGGCTTGCTTTGGATAAGCGTCGATCAGGCCACCATGCTCCGCAAGACCCATGGCCGCGACGCATCCGAGGCCATGCTGGCCATCGTCGAGCGCACCCTCCTCCATGTTCTGCGGCCCAGCGAAATCCTCGGCCGATGGGGCACGAACGAGTTTCTCGTTGTCAGCCATGAACGCACCGCCGAGATGCTCGAAGCTCACGCGCATCGGGTGGGCGGCTTGGCGCGCACCGCGGACTTTCGCTGGTGGGGCGACCGGGTCAGTCTCACCGTCAGCATCGGCGCGGCCCAGGCCGCCGAAGCCGAGAGCCTGCGCTGTCTGTTGAAACGAGCCGAGCAGGGCATGCAGGAAAGCCTGTACGTGGGTGGCAATCACGTAGTGATTAAGGGGATTCACGCTTCAGGAGGCCAGGAATGTTCGCAATCATAGGCATCGTGGTGGTCTTCGGCGCAATCGTAGCCGGCTACCTGATGGAAAAGGGAAATCTTATGGTGCTGGTGCAGCCGGCCGAGCTCATCATCATTGGAGGAGCAGCGCTGGGGACGCTCTTCATCGCCAATCCCATGCACATCATCAAGTCCATGGTCGGCGGCGTAACCGGCGTGCTCAAGCCCTCGCCCTTTAGCAAAGCTCGCTACCTCAACACGCTCAAGATGATGTTTGAATTCCTCAACAAGATCCGCAAGGAAGGCCTTCTTTCCGTCGAGAACGACGTTGAAAAACCTAAAGAGTCCGTCATCTTCAAAAAGTATCCCGAATTCCTCAAAGATCACCACGTCATGGATTTCGTCTGCGACACCCTGCGCATGGCTATCACCGGCGGCGTCGAGCCCTTCGACATGGACCAGATGATGGAGCGTGATATGGAAGTCCATCATCACGGCGCCGTGGCTCCCATCTCGTCGCTGAGCACCGTAGCGGACGCGTTGCCGGGCCTTGGAATCGTTGCGGCCGTTCTGGGCGTAGTCATCACCATGGGTGCTATCGGCGGCCCTCCTGAAGAGGTAGGCCACAAAGTCGCAGCAGCGCTCGTAGGCACATTCCTCGGTATCCTGCTCTGCTATGGCCTGGTCGGACCACTCGCAGCCAACATGACTAAGGGCGCCGACGAGCACAATGAATACCTTCAGGTCCTCCGCGTTCTGATCCTGGCATTCCTCAAAGGCAACGCGCCCATGATCGCGATCGAGATGGCGCGCCGGGCGATTCCCGCCCACGTCCGCCCCTCCTTCAATGAGATGGAAAAGGCCTGTAAAGGCGGCGGAGCCGGCGCAGGCACGGATGCTGCCGCAGCAGCCTGAGGAGCCCCGACCATGGCAGACAAGCGACCCATCATCGTAATCAAGAAAGTCAGTGGCCACGGCGGCCATCATGGCGGCGCGTGGAAGGTAGCCTACGCCGACTTCGTTACCGCGATGATGGCGTTGTTCATCGTCCTTTGGCTGCTGAACTCCAGCGTCAAAGTGAAAAAAGCCGTAGCAGGCTACTTCAACGATCCAATGAGCTCGCACAAAGAAACAGGCTCCGACAAGGTAGGAGACGACGACAGCATCCCTATCGACAAGCAGAATGTGCAGAAACTGAAAGAGCAGATTCAAAAAGCAATCAAGGATCAGAAAGACCTGCAAAAGCTGGCCAAGCAAATTGAAATCACCATCACACCCGAAGGCCTCCGCATTGAGCTCATCGAAGACAAGAGTGGCACTTTCTTTCAAAGCGGCAGCGCGAAATTGAGCGACAGCGGACAGGAGCTTTTGGGGATGTTAGCGGGACAGCTGAAACCCCTTCCGAATCATCTTCTCCTGGAAGGTCACACAGATTCGCAACCCTACTCCGATGACAATGCCTACACCAACTGGGAGCTGTCCGCCGATCGCGCCAACGCCGCGCGCCGCCTGCTCCAACAGGATGGCGTCGGCAAATCGCAGATCTCCCAGGTGCGTGGTTATGCAGACCAACGCTTGCGCGTCAAGAGCGATCCTCTGGATCCATCCAACCGGCGCGTCTCTCTGATCGTTCAGTGGGTCGAGGCGCCTCAATCGCCGGCGTCCACAGGCGAGAGCAAGAAAGAGGACAAGCCGGGAGAGGCAGCGAAGAACCCGTCGCCGGCAAACGCGAAATCACCCGACCAGAAATCGACTCCGACTGCACCCGCAGCGAAGCCGTCCACCGCAACCACAGCTCCAGCCAAGACAAGCCTGCTCGATAAAGTCAAAGGATTGCTCCCAGGAAGCAAGACAGCAACGAAATAAGCCGCTCGAATCTCAGCAGCATCGATAAGGCGCAGCCGGTTCCAACGCTACCTTGCCCGGCTCGCTCCTCAGCGACTCTTCCGACGGTGGTGGCTCCCCGCGCAGGGTACGAATGCAACGAACACCGGCAGAGCCGACAATAACGATCGCGCCCACAATGAAGATCGCCATCAGCACGGTTTCAATCCATCCCTGCAAAGCGGTTCCGGCATGCATAGCCATTGGCCAGAAGACATTCTGAATCGACAAGACTCCCGCAGACACCGTAGTCACCAGCACAAACAACGCAGGCAGCAAGGTGCACCACGCGTACTTGGCCTTGCGATGATTCACCAGCCACGTCGTCATCGTCGCCAGCGCAATCGAAGCCAGCAGTTGATTCGCGGTGCCAAACAGCGGCCAGATAGTAGCAATCGTTCCGCCCCAGATGAGGTAACCCCAGCTCACGACAATGATCGCCGTCGCCAGCAGGTTCGAAGGTAGCCAGTTCGTCCGCCCCAACGGCTTGTAAATCCTCCCCATCACTTCCTGCATCACGTAGCGCGCAACGCGCGTCCCGGCATCGATCGTAGTCAGAATGAACAGCGCCTCGAACATGATGGCGTAGTGATACCAGTAGCCCGTAAGCGCCTTCATCCCTGGAAACCCGCGAAAGATTTGCGCCATCCCGATCGCAAGACTCACCGCCCCGCCAGTGCGCCCGGCAAGCTGCTCGCCGACTTCACGCGAAAACTCCGGCAGGTTCACCGCATGCATCCCTAGGTGAGCGAACAGCGCCGGCGGCACATTGATGGCGAAGTAATCTCCAGGCGCCAACGAACAAGCCGCAATCAGCGCCAGCACGCCAACTAGCGATTCCGCCAGCATCGCGCCATATCCGATGAATCGCGCATCGGTCTCCTTATCAATCAACTTGGGAGTAGTCCCCGAAGCCACCAGCGAGTGAAACCCGGAGATCGCTCCGCAAGCAATCGTGACAAAGAGAAACGGAAACAGCTTCCCCGGTATCACCGGTCCGCCGCCATAAATGTAAGGCGTGAAAGCCGGAAACTGCAGATTCGGGTGCACCGCGAGCACCCCAATCACCAGCGCGGCAATCGTCGCCAGCTTCACATACGTCGAGAGATAATCGCGCGGCTCCAGCAAGATCCAGATCGGCAACACAGACGCAAGAAACCCATAGGCGCAAAGCAGCAGGACAATCTCATGCCCGCTGAAGAGCAACATATGCGCAAAGCCTGAACCCGCAATCCAATGCCCGCCAATGAGAGCCGCCGTTAGCGCAAGCACGCCAAAGATCGAAGGCCCCAGCACCAGCACCTGTCCACGATTCCCCTTGAACATCCAAACACCCATGACCATCGCGATCGGGATTGTCATGCCGATGGTGAAGATCCCCCACGCGCTCTGACTCAATGCGTTGACCACGATAATCGCCAGCCCCGCCATCGCCACAATCAAAATCAGCAGCACGGCAATCATCGCCAACAAGCCTGTAACGGGCCCCACCTCGCGTTGCACGATATATGGCAGCGATTTGCCGTTATGCCGCAGCGAGCCGATGAGCACCGTCATATCCTGCACCGCGCCGGCCAACACAGCTCCGGCAACCAGCCAGATCAATCCCGGTGCAATCCCGAACTGCGCAGCCAGCGTAGGCCCCACAAGCGGACCGGCCCCGGCAATCGCGGCAAAGTGATGTCCAAAGGCCACCCACTTCGGCGAAGGAACGTAGTTATGACCATCCTTGAAGCGATGCGCAGGAGTAATGTTGCGATCGTCCAGCATGAAGGCGCGAGTCGCAAGCATGGCGCTGTAATAGCGGTACGCCACGACAAAGATGCCGAGCACAATCAGCAGCAGGGGAAGTGTATTCACAGATAGGTTGCGCCTTCGAGAATTGCCGCCTTCGCGTGTCGAAAGTATACCAACGCGGTTGCATGTCAAAGTACCGCTGCCTTCGCACTTCGACCATTCAACCAATGCACCTTGAATCAAATCTCTCAATCAATCCACGAATGCGCGCTATGAGACCGAATAGTCTTGCATCGCAGGCACTCCCTGAGCATCTACTGCGGTATGTCGATTTATCCACACCTTTTCTCTCCGCTTCAGGCTGGCGACCTGCACCTCAATCACCGCGTTGTCTTGGCTCCGCTGACGCGCATGCGCTCCACCCAGCCGGGCGACATCCCTAACGCCCTCAACGCTACCTACTACGGTCAGCGAGCTACCGAAGGTGGGCTCCTTGTCTCGGAGGCAACACAGATTTCGCTGCAAGGCAAAGGCTACCCTGCGGCGCCCGGCATCCATTCCGCCGAACAGATCGAAGGTTGGAAGCTGGTGACAAAAGCTGTGCATGACAAAGGAGGCTATATCTTTCTGCAGCTTTGGCACGTAGGCCGTGTAAGCCACAGCTCCTTCCGCCCTGATTCCCTGCCCGCGGAAGCACGGCTGCCAGTTTCTGCCTCAGCGATCCCGCCGCAAAACGGGACCAAGGCGATGACGGCGGACTTTCAGCAAGTCCCCTATGAGACCCCTCGCGCGCTGAAACTCGACGAACTCCCGGGTGTCGTGGCCGACTATCGCCGAGCAGCAGAAAATGCGAAAGCTGCTGGCTTCGATGGCGTAGAGATCCACTCCGCTAACGGCTACCTCCTCGATCAGTTCCTCGAAGACAAAACCAACCACCGGACAGATGCTTACGGCGGCTCCATCGAGAACCGCTCACGCCTGCTCCTCGAAGTCGTAGATGTGGCAGTCGAAGTCTGGGGCAAAGGACGCGTCGGCGTCCGTCTATCCCCGTACGGCAGCTTCGGCGACATGGGCGACAGCAATTCGGAAACCCTATTCAGCTACGTCCTCCAGCAGCTTTCCCTGCGCCAGGTCGCCTACGCCCACCTCGTCGAGCCCCGCGTAGGCGCGGCTGGCGCCGGCGCGCCCATTGATGACTCGCAGCCACGCACCTCGCACATCTTCCGCAAGGCATTCCAGGGCGTGTTGATCTCCGCAGGCGGATACACCGCAGAGACCGCAGAGGAAGTCATAGCCGATCATTACGCCGACGCGGTCGCTTTCGGACGCTTGTTCCTCGCCAATCCTGACCTGCCGCAGCGTTTCCGCGTCAACGCCCCTCTGAATACACCGGATCGGCGAACCTTTTATGGTGGCTCCGACAACGGCTATACAGACTACCCCGCACTCCAGGAATCAACAACGAAGCCCTGATTCTCAGCTTCAAGAGAACGCTTCTCCGCAAGGGACCGACTTCACCTGCTTTGACTTGATTGGGCATCACCTGATCTTGTAGGGCAAAAGGGTAGTCCCCGAATTTTCAGTCCATAATTCCAGGGTGTTAGCATGGCTGCGAATGGAGAAGCGCTCGATGAACCGCTCCAAATTGAAAACCTTTCCAGGGACACTCCACATCTTCGCGGCGCTCGCCGTCACTACTTCGCTCATCTCCCCAAGCCTCGCATCTTCCCAGCCAGAGGCAGGCGCCCAGCCCGTATTTCGCCTCGACGGCGGCAACTCCACCTACGCCTTCGGCGTCAATGAGCGCGGCGAGCTGCAGCAGATTTACTGGGGCGGAAAAATCGCCGCATCCGACACCATCCCTCCAGCGCACTCCGACGCCGAATGGGCCTCCTTCGACTCGCCCCACAACAACACCCCGGAGGAGTACGCTGGCTGGGGCGCAGGCCTCTTCCAAGAGCCGGCTCTCAAGGTCACCTTCGCTGACGGCAATCGCGACTTGGTCCTCCACTACGCATCCAGCACCAAGCCCGATGCGAACTCTCTTGAAATCACGCTCAAAGACATAAGCCGCGCCGTTACCGTAACCCTGCACTACAAGATGGACCCCGAATCCGGCATCCTCGCCCGCTCAGCCACCATCGAGAACAGCGAACCGAAACCGATCCTCATCGAGCAGGCCGCAGCGGCAGCCTTCGCTCTGCCGCCCGCCCACTACACTCTGAATTACCTGACAGGCCGCTGGGCCGGCGAATGGACCCTCAATAGTGAAACCATCCACGGCGGCTCGCGCGTCCTCGAAAGCCGCCGCGGAACCACCGGCCATCAGGCCAATCCCTGGTTCGCCATCGGCAAAGGCGATGCCGATGAAGAGCACGGCGAAACCTGGTTCGGCGCCCTCGCCTGGAGCGGGTCCTGGCGCATGGTCATTGAGCAGGACCAGCTCGATAAGGTCCGCGTCACCGCCAGCTTCAATCCTTTCGACTTTGGCTATCCGCTCAAAACCGGCGAAACGCTCGAGACCCCGGTCTTCTACGCCGGCTATTCCCATCACGGCTTCGGTGGCGCATCGCGCCTCCTCAACCACTTCACCGTCACCCACATCCTGCCCGAGGCCCCCAACCCGCGCCCGCGCCCAGTCATCTACAACTCATGGGAAGCCACCGAATTCGCCGTCACCGAAGCGGGACAGGAAGCCCTCGCCGAAAAAGCTGCAGCCCTGGGCATCGACCGCTTCGTCATGGATGACGGCTGGTTCGGCCAACGCAAAACCGACAACGCCGGCCTCGGCGACTGGTACGTCAACAAAGAAAAATTCCCCAACGGCCTTAAGCCCCTGATCGACAAAGTGCATTCGCTGAACATGGACTTCGGCCTCTGGGTCGAGCCCGAGATGGTCAACCCCGACTCCGACCTCTATCGCAAGCACCCCGACTGGGCGCTCAATTTTCCCGGCCGGCCGCGCAGCGAGGAACGCAATCAGCTTGTCCTCAACCTCGCCAGGCAGGACGTGCGCGATTACGTCTACGGCTTCCTGGACAAGCTACTCACCGAAAACCAGATAGCCTTCCTCAAATGGGACTACAACCGCAACTGGAGCGAGCCCGGCTGGGATCAGCTTCCCCCCGACGAGCAGAAGAAAGTCTACGTCCAGTTCATACGCAATCTCTATTCCATCCTCGCCGAGCTGCGCGCCAAGCACCCCGGCGTCGAAATCGAGAGCTGCTCCGGCGGCGGAGGCCGCGTTGATCTCGGCATCCTCCATTACACCGACGAAGTCTGGCCTTCCGACAACACGGATCCCTTCGACCGCCTAACCCAACAGGATGGTTTTACGCGTGCCTATCCAGCACAAGTCATGATGGCCTGGGTCGTCGATTCGCCGCACACCATGAATGGGCAGAATGGCCGCACCACATCCGTCGCCTATCGCATGCTGAGCTCCATGCAGGGCTCTCTCGGCATCGGCGGCAACCTGACCAAGTGGTCGGATGAAGATCTCGCCACAGACAAGCGCCTCATCGCCGCTTACCACCAGGTACAGAAGACCATCACCCAGGGCGATCTCTACCGGCTCATCTCCCCCACAAACGGCAGCGAGTTCTCAGTCACGGAGACAGTCTCCCCGGATAAATCCCAGGCTGTCTTCTTCGCGTTTACCCATTCCACCCAGGAAGGCCGCGGCTTTCCCCGGCTGCAACTCCTTGGCTTGGATTCCTCAGCCAACTACGCACTCACCAGCATCGCAGGCAAGACCCTGTCCGGCACCCCAACCCAGGCCAGCGGCGCCTGGTGGATGAACCACGGAATCGACCTTGATCTCCGCGGAGACTTCCAGGCCGCAGCCTTCCGACTAGACAAAAAGTAAGCCGAAGCAAAGAAACGAGCCGCCAACCCCGAGGGCTGGCGGCTCGTTTCTAACCGTGTTTCGATGCAGCTTTCTTACTTCAATCCCGGCGGGTTGAATGCCTTGCGAATCGTAGACCCGGCGAGCGGACGTTGTTCATTTGCACCACCCGAGGACAGATTGGGCAGAACAACCGCGCGAACCGGAACTTCAGTTCCCTTGGGTGCGCTCGCAACTACAACCTGCATCGCCGACCGCGTATTAAGCGCCTGCATGCCACTCGCGTTAGCTGACTTCGGTAGAATCACCGCGCGTACGGAGGTCTCGGGGGCCTTCCAAGCATCTGTTGTTATATTCGGCAATGCAGACCGGGCCGAAGAACTCCTCGCAATCGCAGACGTAGCCAGTGGCTCGGGCCAAAT